>Ga0335073_10000633_pt1 | contig 45856 bp, 51 predicted proteins | sample Lox_Sample_22_FD_207093 | JGI IMG/M metagenome (GOLD analysis project Ga0335073, IMG submission 207093) | Soil microbial communities from Loxahatchee National Wildlife Refuge, Florida, United States - Lox_Sample_2.2 | ecosystem: Environmental > Terrestrial > Soil > Wetlands | place: USA...
CGTACGCCGCCAGCTTGCCGATCATCCCGTTGGTCCCCGGCATCGGCAAAAACTTGCGGAACCCGCCGCTGCCGCCGCCACTGGGGCTGCTGAAATCGACCTGTTTCGCCGTAAAATCCATGCACGACTGGCTCAGCGGCACAATCAGCATCTGCCCCGGCTGATAATAGCTCATCCCCTGCCAGTTCTTGCCGCCCTCGGTGCTGGGACAAATGTTGATGGGCTTGTTCATCTGCATCTCTAAAATATCGGTGCGATAATGCGGCGTCCCGTCCGCGTCAAACTTGGTCCACACGTTCTGATGCACCATTTCCTGGTGCCCCAGATATTTTCCCGTGCGCCGGTCCAGCTTCCACAGCACCCCCGCCTTGCCCGCGGAGAATGAAACTTTCTGATCGCCGATATCCACCAGCACCCGCTCAAAAACTTCATCGAGATCGAACGATTCGCCCGGCGCATGCTGGAAATACCATTTCAATTTCCCCGTCTCCGGATCGAGCGCCACCGTACAATTCGCAAACAGCGTCTTATCGTACGGCGTCAGATGCCGGCTCAAAAAATTCCACGGCTTCGACTGCGCTACGCCCCAATAGGTCAGATTCAAATCCGGGTCGTAGCTTCCTGCCAGCCACGTCTCCGCGCCCGCGCGATTATTCATCGGCAGGTCGCCCCACGTGTTGCTGCCCGGCTGCCCTTCGCGCGGAATGGTATAAAATCGCCACGCACGTTTGCCGGTGTGAATATCGAATGCTGAAATATAGCAGCCCTCGCCGTTGAATTTCGCGCAGCCGGTCAAACCCATCAGGACTTTATCGCCGATCACGATATCGCCGCTGGTCGAAACGTGCGGCAAATCCGACGCCGGCGTGTCCCACAGAATTTTCCCGTCGCGCGCGTCGAGCGCCACCATGTGCGCGTCGCTGGTGGGCAGCAGAATTTTGTCCTCGGCGATCGCGATACTGCGGATCCCGCCGTACCCCGGCGCCTGGTCCGGACCGACGCGCGTTTCCCAAATCAAAGTGCCCGTCTTCGCGTCCAGCGCCTGCACAATATTGCTCGGACTGGCCAGATACAGCACGCCGTTATGTTCGAGCGGCGTGGTCTCATTCGCCCCCGAATTGTTCATCGCCCAGACCCACTGCAATTGCAGATTTTTCACGTTATCGCGCGTGATCTGATGCAGCGGACTATAGCTCCAGCGCTGATAATTCCGCCCGAAAATCAGCCAGTCCTGCGGCGGCGGATTCCGCAACATCTCCGCCGTCACCGGAACATAATTTTTCACTTCGCCCGCGACGCTCACGCCGCGCAGATGCGCGATCGGCCCGCGGTCGGTTCCCGCAGTGGTCCCCGCTCCCAGCACGCTCATCGCCCCACCGCGCCCCCTGCCGGGCGGTGCTGCCGCGCCGCTCGATCCCGCAACCGCCCCGATCGTTGTCGTCACTCCCGAAGTCAGTTCCTGCGATCCCGCCACCGCGCCGTTGACTTGCAAAATATACGCCGTCGCCTGCAGCGCGCCCGCTTCGCCCAGCGATCCCGGACTCGACGGCGGCATGTTCTGCAGGATCTCGCCGAACAGCTCGCTGATCATCTTCGATCGCCATTCGACCAGAAATGTCCCGCCCGCCAGCGCCGGCGCATCGCCCGACCCCTCGAAATTCGCGCCATGGCAGCCGGAACAAATCTGCCGATAAATGGCCTGCCCCGCATTGGCCTGCGCGGCCGTAAAAACTCGCGTCTGCGCGGACGCCAAACTCACCATCGCGAAGGAAAACAAAATAGGGAAACGCCGCACGGCGAAAAATCTCCTTTAAACGTCGGGATCATATCACAACTGATGTGCCCCTAGCCCCGGCCTGATCTCGGCGGCTTGGCTCCGACCCCGCTCCGCACGCTCACGCGCGCCGCGGTGCACCTCACAAATGGAGCCGCATACAAGCTCGCAATCGCGGACGAACCGGCGATCATGGAGCAGTTGGGCGGCGAACAGTTCCGTCAGCCCACCGCCCTCTTGAGGAGCGCGCCAGCCCGAGAACGTTACCATCCTTTGCGTACGCTGGGTATAGCGTACCACGTTCCCGGCGAGCTGCCCGTCTTGAACGTCTGTATTGGCGTCTGACCTATTCGCCTGACGATGTGGCGCGGATCTGCCGCAAAATCGTCTCGTCCTTGATGGCTTTGTCCTTCGCAAGGAGCATCGCCTTGCTCAGGATGATGGCGAGCATCGAGTCTCCCTCAAACGGCAGGGGCACGGTCGCGGCCGAATCGCCTCCGCCCCGCACAATGCAAAGATAGCGGCTGCCGGGTTCCATAAGGACATTGCCGCTGCCCAGATGGATCTTGTATTCATGGGATTCACCCCGGACGACAAGATGGCGGTCGGTAAAGCGGCACTGCTCGCGGATCGATAGCTTTGGCACCAGGCGTTCGAGAATAGATTTGCGATTCTCCGCCGCGGTTGAAAGGTCGCCGTCGGCGAAACGATGCCAGTATTCTGCATGCGCGTCCCCATGCTGGTCGCGCCACGCCGGATCCGCTCCGATACTGGTCACGCCCACGAAGAGATCGATGTCGCGCATGACCTCGGAAAAAACGACGGGCCGAACCTCAGAGAGCCGCAACGCCCGCCCCGGCGCCCTCAGCTCGAAGCGCTTGCGCTTGGCCTCCAGCGAATAGAACCGGACCTGATTCGTCGCGATCGCCAGGTAGATCATGTGGCCGGAGACTTCGCCCTCTTCGTTGAATTCCACATCGAGCTCGGCGCGCAGACCGTATCGCGGGATTTCGAGCTGCGCGTTGTTGTGCGAATCCCAATCGCCCATCAAGCGGAATTGCCAGCCGCGCTCGCGGCAAAGGGCCGCCAGCTGATGCTGCCGCACGATGTGCCCGGCGAAGCGATTCGAAAAAGTCCCGCTTTCCCGTTCGGCGTCGGTCAAAATGTAAACCTCCCGATGCGCCTGCTTGAACGGCTGCCGGACGCCGCCATCTTCGAGCCAGGCTCGCCAGCTGAGGACCTCTTGCACCGTGGATCGGATTGGATGCCACAGTCGAACCAGCGCGCTTGCCTTCGGCGTCACGGCTTGTCCCGCCCAGTCGACCAGACCGCCCTCGCGCCAGATCACGGTTTGCTTTTTGCCCGCGTCATCGACTTCCCAAATAAGACGCCGCGCAAAAACCGAGGTCACCGGATGATTCAAATACCAGCCTTGCCAACAATCGAAGCGGCACCAGCTTTCCGAGAGAAGCTGGCGCTCCAGCCGCAGACGCTGGGTCGAAAGTACCGCCTGCAACTCCTTCTGAGTTTTCTTCAAGTCCGCCACGGCGTCCGCGTGATTCGCCTTCGCTTCCGCGGGCGCTGCCTTCAGCGGCTGGCCGCCCCGCGACCAGGTCAGCACCGCGTTGCCGTCTTCGATCGAAAGCTTCGCCTCCGCGCTTCCCAGCACCTCGATGCGCACACCGGCGGCCGTCAGCCCGTAGGATGGGACCGACATTGCTTCCAAATCATCGCGGCCAACATGGTTTCGTTCGGCGGTTTCGGCCAGCGCCTTCTCGATCAACCTGCGCGCGACGTCATATTTCACGCGCATCGACAAGCGGCTGATCTGCGTGACGGCTTCCAGGCCCGGCATCGCCGCCAGCGCGTTCACACAGGCATTGCCGACGCGGTGTGAAACGGCGCCGATTTGCGGAATCTTCCGGAAACAGGCGATGGCAAAATCGGCGAGCGCCGGACCAATGGAAGCCTCGCCGAGTGCGCCCAGCGTCCAGACAAATCCCTTTTGATAGTCCGCCTCTTCTTCGGGGACCTGGAGGGTCGTCTGCATCCCGGGCATTGGTCCGAGCGCCAGCCAGCGTCGCGCTGCCTCGAGAAATTCCGCCCGTCCGATCTCCTCGACGCACTCGACCGCATCCTTTTGCCACTTGCTCGACGCCGTGCTTTGCGTAAGCGATCGCGCATGCAGGAATAGCCGCCGCCATGCCATTTGCTTCGGTGACGCGTCCATCTCCTGAAATACGCGGCGGCTCCAATCCGAAATCGCCACGGCTGGTTTCTCTTGCTTGCCGTGCACCAGAATGTCGATTCGCTCCTGAATCTCATCCATGCCGTGATGCTCGCCGATCGTCGCTCGCAGCCGGAGAAGCGCCCCGGAGAGCGCCGGTGTCATGGCCAAGTCTTTCAAATTCGCAAGTAGCGCTTTGTACGGGAAGCTAAAACGGAATTGGCGGATCGAGACGGCCTCGATCAGACGTACGGCCTCGACACCGTTGAGCGGCACGCCCTTTCGCAAGACCTCCGCCGCCGCTCCCCGGAGCGCCACGGACAATGCGATGTCGTTGTGCGATGCCATCTGAGCCAGCGCCTCGAACACGAATGCGACCCTTTCCTGATCCGGGGCGGATTTCAGGCGCTCCAAAGGTTCCGCGAGGGCCTTGATCGCCGCACGCTCTTTGAAGAGTTTCGGCTTGGAATGCAGCGCGGCAATAATCGCCTGCATGTGCGGGCTCGCACCCACGGGCGGCTCGACGCGGAACTCAATCAATGCCCGGAACTGCTCGATGTGGCTCGGTGTCATGTGTTCCTTATCCTCCAACCAGCGGCACGAGCTTTACGAATTGCACTTCCGATTCCGAGTGGAGTTCGATCGGTTCATCCAGGTCCGCTACCTGCCGTCCGTTTACGATCAATAAAAATCCGTTTCGCAGGAAGCTCGAGCAGGCGCGCTCGAACTGAACTTCCCAGCTAAGGGACCGGCGGGCGTGCATCCGGAACCCGTTCAGGATGCGTTCGGATTCCTCGGGCTGAACCAGCCCATGGAACACCTCGGCGGGCGACTCGTTATGCCGCCCCACTTCTTCCCGTATGCGGCATCGGATCAATTCCCGCGGTGTCGTTCCGGCCTGCGGAATGGTGACCACCCGCAGCTCCAAACGTCCCCCCGGAACGACTTCATCTGAGATATGAATCGTCACTGGCATCACCTTATGATCGGCAGACCTGCCGTGCCTAAGAAGAAGGTGAAAAGCCCTAGAAATGGCCTTATCGAGAAACACCCCTCTGTCCACGGGCCACAGTCGCACGCGGTATGAATAACTTACAGGCGGGGACAGAGTAGTCCTGTGGCGAGAATTTTAATCGCTTTACCGATCGTTCCAGCAGGATGGCGCGAGCCGGGAAGCGTCAACTCAAAGCAGTCATTGTTGCCCGAAGCTCCTTCAACCGGGCGAGAACATCCATCAGGTCGTTTCGGCGCAGAGGTTTGCGAAGGAACCCGGTACAACCCGATTGCGCCGCATTACGCCGCTGCGTTTCCAGGGGATCCGAGGACAAGACCACGACAGGCGTGCGCGCGTTGCCGTTTTCGGTTTCCCAATCCCGTATAGCGCGGATGGCTGTGTAACCATCCATCCGGTCCATATGGACGTCCATCAGGACGACATCGAAGCGATGATGCTTCACCAGCTCCACAGCCTCGTTGCCATCCTTGGCCCGGCGAACACGCTCGCCGCGCAGCAGCAACCCGGTCAACGCGAAACTCTCGTCGCAATCCTCGGCAACCAGAATATTCAGGACATCCATCTGATCAGGCGCGGGCAAGTCGGCGTCGGCGGCCGTTTTTGAGGGAACGCGGATCGAGAGTTGCTCGTTGCTTGTTCGAATCTCGGCGCCGAGCCGGCGAATTCTTTTGGCGGCGGCCATCACCATCACGCCGATGGGAACATCCCCGGTGCCCTGAAGCGCTTCGGATTCAGGATCCGAATTCAACCAGAGGGAAACGCGCGAGAGAAACTCCGGCTCATTTGCGCGGACCGTGAGAACCACTCCGTTGGACGCGGGTTCCACCGTGACTCGAACCACCGCGGATTCACTCAGAATTCGAGGCGCACCGAGGACACGCGTGAGCGCCTGCTCCAGTGCCATCCGATCCTGAGCAATCATCACCGGTTCGCGCGGGCCGCGGAATTCAAGTCGCGCCTGGTGGCGGCGCGAAGCCAGGTTTAAGACCTCGACAATTTCGCCGACGGCCATCGCGAAATCGAAGGTTGCGACGTCAGGTTCTCCCTGCGGCTCCGGCGAGGCCAGCTCTCGGGCGTCATCAATAAACTGGAGCATCTTATCTGAGGAGCGGGCCCCGATCGCATGAGAGGCCTCCCGATACGATCCCTCCCTTTCCCGCAGCAGTTGAAGCAGACCCTGCGTCGCGTGAACTGAATTTCTGGCCTCGTTGCAGAGGTAATCGAGGACCGCCAAAATCGCCTGATTCGTCATTTCTCGCGCCGTCCTTCTTTCACGACCGCCGTCCCACCTGGGCGTCACGCGCCGGGCTTACTGAAAAGTATTCGACGAAGCGGCGCAGCGCGGTCGGATACCTATTGGACCGTTGCACCGGAACCATCGCGCCGGCGATCTTCGCAAGCTGCTTGCCGAGCGCCGAGGAATTTTGAAGCACCGAGCCGTGCCGCACAGCCTTCGAGATCTCTTTGACATCCGCGGGAAGCAGGTGGTGGACCGGTAAACCGATTACCCGCTCAACGTCCGCCAACGGCAGTGAATTTCCGCGGCTGGCGCAGTTCAGCACCACCGAGACCTTGTCGGTCACGCGCAGATCCTCGAACCACTTGGCGCGGCGCCGCGCCAGATGCAGCGCACCGACGTCCGGTGTACACACCAGAAAAATCTGTTTCGCCCGCAGCAGCGTCGCGCATTCGTGATCTTCCATCATGCCCGGCAGGTCTACGCCGACAATGGAATATTGACGCACAACGAAATCGAGCAGGGCGACAAACTGCTCCGCCGTAAACACTTGCGCCAGGTCAACCGGGCCGGAGCCAAGCAAGTGGAGATTGCCGATCTGCGACACGATCCCGCCCCAGACGTCGCGGTCGAGCCGGTGCACATGATTTAACGCGTCCGCCAGGCTGCAGGTGCCTTCGGCCTTCAATAAGAAGGTTGTGACGCCCAGCCGGAGATCGAAATCAAGCAACAGCGTCGGCTCCCCGGCCATGTCCGCGGCCATCGCCGTGGCATACGTGGCCACGGTGGTGGCGCCACAGCCGGGCTTGGCTGGAACGAACGCATAGAGATCCGCAAGCACTTCCGCCGAGTGTCCCGGGACCGCGGTGGCGCGCGTGGCGGCCTGAAGGATTTCCCTGGGACTAAATTGCGGGATGACGTCGCGAATGCCCGCCTGCATCAGGCGCAGCAGTTCGTCCGCTCCGTTATGGCAGCCGACGGCGATGGCCGTCAAGCGGGGCCGGCCGGCCACCGACCGGGCCACCGCCAAGGCCCGGTCAGGGTTGGCGAAGTCGATGATCGCCAGACAGTCGTTCTCCGCGGTGACTCCGTGGACGCGCCCCGTTTCGGCGTAATCGAAATTCCAACTTGCTTCGAAGCGGAGTTTCCCGGCGAGCGCCGCGGCGACATCGTTGTGGAAATCGTGGTCGGACGAGATCGTGATCAGGATCATATCGTCCTCCCGGCGAATTGTACGATTTGAAGCGCCCGCATTTTCATGCGAAGTACTCATCGGCGCGAAGCCGCATTGCGATAACGGTCTTTTTTTCTCAAGGAATCTACCGCCTGCTCCGATAAGGACGGAATGATATTGCTTAATTGCGAGCAGCCGCACCGTCAGGTGATCGCGCCCGTGGAACTGTCGTCGCCTTCCCTTCTGGTTGTGGATGACGATGAACACTTCCGAACCCTGGCGCGGCATCTTCTGTCGCCCCGCTTTAACGTTCAGGAGGCGTCCAACACGGCCGATTGCATCAGGTTTATGCGATTGCAGGCGTTCGACGCAATTATCGTGGATATGGTGATGCCCGACAGCGATGGTATCGAGGCGATTTGCGACATCAAGCGTCTGAAGCCGGACACCAAGATTGTCGCGGTTTCCGGCGCCGGAGAATCCTCGCTGTACCTGCAACTGGCGGAGCGATTAGGAGTCCACGCCACGTTATCGAAGGCCTCGGTCGAGACCCTGCGCAGTCTGCTCGAGGTGGTCCTTCAGTGGTGAGCGGTAAGGGGACTCGAAACGCGCCAGGATGGGTCGAAAAGGTAGCTATGTTCGGTCTCTCACGCTGGGCCGATTTCCGGCTGCGCAGGAAAGGATTGATCGTGGTGGCCGCTCCAGCTACCGCGACCGTCATCATCGCCTGCGCCTCCTTTATCATTGGCGAACGCACGGCCGCGGCTGAGCTCGCGGTCCGGCAGACGCTGCAGGCCGAATCAGCCATTCAGCTTCTGGCGTCCATCGAGGCGGACGCCACCGCGGCCCTCCGGGGATTCTTCATCAGCGGGGAAAAAACCTACGAGGACCACGCGCGCGAGCGTCTCACCGCGCTCGATAAGACTCGTCTCCAATTGGGGCAACTGGTCTCCGGCGATTACCGCCAGGCGGAGCGGCTCGCTCTGATTGGGGACCTTCAGCATTCCAGACTCGAGCGGATTTTTGGAACGACCGCCCGTTTCAAAAGCGGCGTGCTCTCCCCCGCCCGCCTCATCTCGGAAATGAAAGCCGCCGAGGCGGAACGTGAGCGGATCCGGCGCCTCATCTTCGAGATGGAGAACGAGGAGGATGGCCAGCTCGCCTCGCGCAGCAGCCGGGTCGAGAACCTGCGCCAGGCGCTGAAGGCGATTACGGTCGGCTGCCTTCTGCTCGGCGTTCTGGGCGGAATCGTGATATCCCTGATGTTCGCGTCGGGAATCACCAACCGTGTGGTTGCGCTGCGGCACAACGTTGCGCGGCTGGCCACCGGCGAACCGCTCAACCGGCTTCCCGAGGGTCGCGATGAAATCGGCGCGTTGTGCGAAGGACTCTCGCATGCCGCCGAGATACTGAGACTTCGTTCGACCGCGCTTGAAAACGCGCTGCAAGGAATCGCCGAGGCCGACGCCGGCGACCGCCATGTCTCGTTCAACAAAGCGTATGCGGAGATTGCCTCCCTGGGCGATCCCCGCACCGCGCCCGGACTGCTCGACATCGTACATCCCGACGATGTTGGGCGCATGAAAGACGCCATTGGCCAGATGCGGGCCACGGGTAAGGCGGAAGTGGAGATGCGCGTTGTCTCCGCATCGCGACAGGCGACGCCGGTGACGGCAACTCTCCTGCGCTGCGACGAACTGAGTGCGAAATATTTCATCTTTCTGCGCGATATCAGTCAGCGAAAAGAAGCGGAAGCTGCCCTGATCCTGGCCAAAAACGCTGCCGTGGCGTCGCGCGAGGCCAGGACCCGGTTCCTGGCCAAAGTCAGCCATGACATTCGTACGCCGCTCAATGCCATTCTGGGCGCGGCGGACCTGCTCTCGCAGACTCGATTGACCGCGGATCAATCCGACTACGTAGGCATGTTTCAGCGCAACTCCAGACGTCTGGTCGCGCTGATCAACGACTTCCTGGATTTTTCCAAGATCGAAGCGGGCGCGGTCCGGCTGGAACGCGTGCCGTTCCGGATCTCAGATCTGGTCGACGAAGTGGTCTCGACGTTTCGCGAAACCGCCGTTCGGAAGGTCATCGGCCTCCAGTCCGAAGTGTCTCCCGATCTTCCCGAGTGGATTTTCGGCGACCCTCTTCGAGTTCAACAGGTCCTGGTGAACCTGCTGAGCAACGGGCTCAAATTCACACAGGCCGGGCGCGTGCGCGTGGTCGTGTCGAAAGCAGGCGAAGTGTCGAAGGACGGCGAAGGCGGGCAAGTGAGCTTTGCCGTGGCGGATACCGGTCCCGGCATCTCGCCCGATGATCAGCAGCGGATTTTCGCTGAGTTCGAACAGCTTCCGAATCAAGGAGACTGCGGACACGGCTGTGGCCTGGGTCTGATGATCTGCCGCGAGCTGGTGGAACAAATGAAAGGGCGGATCAGCGTCGAAAGCGACCTCGGTCTCGGGAGCACTTTCCGGTTCGTACTTCCTCTCGAAGCCGCCGCGAATCCGCAGCAGCGCAAACCCGAAAGAACGCCCGGAGCGATTCGCCGCGAGGATAGCGGGTCCGCCCTCCGAGTCCTGGCGGCTGACGACACCGAGGACAATCGGCTCCTGATGAGTTTCTATTTGCGCGGCGAGGCTGCGGAACTGCATTTAGTCCATAACGGGCAGGAAGCGCTGGACGCATTCCGACGGGGCAACAGATTCGACGTGGTGTTGATGGACCTCGACATGCCAGTGCTCGATGGATTCAAGGCCGCCAAGGCGATCCGTGAATGGCAACTGGCGAGAGGCGAAACGCCCACGCCCATTGTCGGATTGTCCGCCCATGTTTTAGAGGATGCGGTGCGCGAATGTCTGGACGCAGGGTGCGTCGCTCATGTTGCCAAACCAATCGATAAAGGCAAACTATTAGACACGATCCGCCGATATGGGCGACCTACGATGCCTCCGGCAGAAACCACAACCACGGCCGCTGGAGTAGAGGAACTGGTTCCCTGGTATCTTGAGTCGCTGTCCCACAGAATTCAGGAGGCCCGGGCGAGCCTGGCGGAGAACCAGCTCGAACCGGTGCGACGCCTGGGACACAATCTGAAAGGCACAGGCTCAGGTTACGGATTTCCACGAATCGCCGAAATTGGCCAGGAGATCGAAAGATTGGCGCCGATCGGCGATGAACAGGGACTGGCCGGCCAGCTTGAGGCGCTGTATCACTTTGTCTCTTCGCACCAGAGCGCCAGCGATGACCAGGGTTCAGGAGAAGATCCTGGCCCGGCACTGACGACCCTGGTTCAAGCAAGGGCAAGAATATAGTTGCCCTCATTTGGCCGGGCGTGAACCAGTGATGAGGATGTCGACGAGTCTTCTGGCGCTCTGCTGCCAGTCCGGGCTGGTGGCCACGTTGGCGACGCCGATCAGCGCCCGCAGCAGGTCGATCGGATCGAGGTCCTTACGGATGTCGCCGCTTTTTATCGCGCGTTTCACCAGTGCGCGAATGGCTCCCCAAATCCGGGCGTAGGAAACCTCGAACACCTTCTTCGGATCTCCCACCAACGCGTTGAGTGCGGGGGCGATCAGCTGCTTCGCGGCGATGTAGTCGACAAACAACAATAACCAGGCCCGCAGTGCCTCGATCGGTGGCAATTCTTCAGCGAACTTCTGTTCCGCCGCGGCCAGCTTTTCCATCTCCGTCCGATAAACCGCCTCCAGAAGCTGCTCGCGAGTGGGAAAGTGACGGTACAGCGTGCCCGGTCCCACTCCTGCCTCTTTGGCGATATCATCAAGGGTGGCGTTTGCGCCCCATCGGGTAAATGCATCCTTCGCCACGTCCAGAATGCGTTCGCGATTCCGCTGCGCGTCACTGCGCGGCTTACGAACCGAAGCTTTTTTACGTTTCGCCAGCATACCCGAAAAATTTGCATCCGGAGATAGTCTCCGTTAATCTACAGATGGGGAGAATAACTCCGTTTTAGCAGGCGGGTAGCCATTCGTCAACCGTCGTACTGACGCCTCGTCACCCTTCGTCGGTTGCCAATTCGCTGCGCTAACGGAGCGAAAGGAGAAAACAGCATGCGTGTGTTTCTTACGGGGGCTACGGGCTTTATCGGGTACGCCATGGTTCCCGAGCTCATCAACGCGGGTCATCAGGTGCTCGGAATGACACGGTCCGGCGCCGGCGCCCGGTCTCTGATTACCGCGGGAGCCGAGGTGCATCGAGGAAATCTTGAAGACCCGGAAAGTCTGCGCAGCGGGGCGGCCGAAGCGGATGGGGTGATTCACTGCGCCTTCGATCACAGCGCATTCCGGAGCGGCGACTTCTCGAAATTCCTCGAGGTTTGTGAAAAGGACAGGCGCGCCATTGAAGCTCTCGGAGACGCGCTCAGGGGATCGGACCGCCCCCTGGTGATCACCTCTGGAACCGGAATGGGAAACGCTGCTCCAGGTCAACCCGCAACCGAAGATTATTTCGATCCCAACCACCCGAATCCGCGTAGAGTGTCGGAAGCCGCCGGGGCTTCCGTGGCGGAGCGGGGTGTGAACGTGTCGGTGGTGCGTCTTCCTCAAGTCCACGACACGGTCAAGCAGGGGCTGATCACTTACGCGGTTCAAGTGGCCCGTGAAAAGCGAGCCTCGGCGTACATTGGCGAGGGACTCAATCGCTGGCCGGCCGCGCATGTTCTCGATGTTGCCCATCTCTACAGGCTTGCTCTGGAGAAGCACGAAGCTGGCAGCAGGTACAACGCGGTTGCTGAAGAGGGAGTGTCCATGCGGGAGATCGCCGAAGTCATTGGCCGAGGCTTGAAGGTGCCCGTGGTCAGCGTCTCTCAGGACGAAGCGCCGGCTCATTTTGGCTGGCTGGCGATGTTCGCGGGCTTTGACATGCCGGCCTCAAGCGCACAGACCCGGCAAAGGCTCGGATGGCGCCCAATCGGGCCTGGACTGATTGCCGATCTCGAACAGATGCGCTGGAGCGAGGCCGTAGCCTAGTAGCTCAGGACATGACGAGGAGGGGGAGAGACGAAATGAGGGAAAAGACGAATTCCGGTGGCGACTTTACATTCGCAGGTACACCGCTGATTGTGAATCGGATGGGTTACGGGGCCATGCAGCTCGCCGGACAGGATGGCGACAAGCGAGTGTGGGGTCCACCGCGCGACATTCCCGGCGCGATCGCGATTCTTCGCGAGGCTGTCGCGTCGGGCGTGAACCACATCGATACCAGCGATTTCTATGGTCCGCATGTCACCAACCAGATCATTAAGCAGGCACTGCATCCTTATCCCGATGATCTGGTGATCGTGACCAAAGTCGGTGCGCGCCGCGGCGCCGATGGCTCCTGGCATCACGCACGCTCTCGCCAGGAGATCATCGACGCCGTACATGACAATCTGCGCAACCTGGGGCTCGATGCGCTCCAGGTCGTGAATCTCCGGCTCGGCGGATTCGCCGCTCCGGAAGACGAGCCATTTGAAGAGCCACTCTCCGCGCTGGCCGAGTTGAAGCGGCAAGGCCTCGTTCAGCATATCGGGCTGAGCACCGTATCGCCGCGGCAATTGGCCGGAGCGCAGGCCATCACGGAGATTGTCTGCATTCAGAACTTCTACAATGTCGCCCAGCGCGGCGACGACCGGTTCATCGACGATCTGGCCACACAGGGCATTGCCTACGTGCCTTACTTCCCGCTCGGCGGGTTCTCGCCGCTCCAGTCGGCAGCGCTCGATGCGGCCGCGGCTTCCCTGCACGCGACGCCGATGCAGGTCGCGCTGGCCTGGCTCCTGCAGCGCGCTCCCAACATTCTCCTCATTCCCGGCACATCGTCGGTCGGCCATCTCCGCGAAAATCTCGCGGCAGCGACACTGGAACTTCCACCGGAAACGATCGCCGAACTTTACCGGATCGCAAGCGGCGTCAGCCGCGCAACGTAAAGAAGGACAAACGCATCGTCCGCGGCGAGCGCGTGAAGAGCTTAAGCAAATCCAATTCCTACCCGGCCAGGCATCGGTCCAGACGACGGAGCGCTGCCTGGACTGCAAGCAGAAGCTCCGTCACCGCGGTCAATGACAACCTCGGCCTGGAGGACTCCTGACAGTCGGTGCCCGCGATTGCGAGTTTGGGCGAAAATCCGAGGGCCCGCAGCCTCACGGCTGGCGGCTCGATGGCGAAATGTACGGCGCCAGGTCTGACGTAGCATTCTTTTTTAAGCAGTGGGGCGGTGTTTTCAAGAAGAAGACTGGTCGCGAGCTTGAGCGACGGACCTGGGACGAGATGCCGACCCCCTGCGCGACCGATAAAATAGGCCATAATCGGTCCCCAGAAATGCGCCCCATCATCATCGGCACCGCCGGCCACATCGACCACGGCAAAACCGCCCTCGTCCGAGCCTTGACCGGCATCGACACCGATCGCCTGGAAGAAGAAAAACGCCGCGGCATCTCCATCGATCTCGGCTTCGCGCATCTCGGCCGCTTCAGCTTCGTCGACGTCCCCGGCCACGAACGTTTCATCAAAAACATGTTGGCCGGCGCGGCCGGAATCGATCTCGTCCTGCTGGTCATCGCCGCCGACGAATCCATTAAACCGCAAACCCGCGAGCATTTCGACATCTGCCGTCTCCTCGGCATCAAACACGGCGTAGTCGCTTTGACCAAATCCGATCTCGTCGATCCGGACCTCCTCGACCTCGCCCGTCTCGAAGTCGAAGAATTCCTCGCCGGATCTTTTCTTGAATCCGCGCCGATCATCCCCGTCAGCTCCACCACCGGCGCCGGACTCGACCAGCTCCGAGCCGCCCTTGAAGAGGCCGCTCAAAAAATCGAAGGCAAAAACGCCGCCGCCCATCCGCGTCTACCCATCGATCGCAGCTTCTCCATCCGCGGCCACGGGGCCGTCGTCACCGGCACGCTCATCTCCGGCACTCTCAAACTCCACGATGAAGTCGAACTCTATCCAACCGGCAAGCGAGCCAAAATTCGCGCCCTCGAAGTTCACAGCGTGCCAGTCGACCAAGCTCACGCCGGCGAGCGCACCGCCGTCAATCTCTCCGGCATCGATTCGGCTGAAGCCGCGCGCGGCATGGTTCTCGCCCCACCCGCTATCTTCCGCCCCACCCGCCAGATCGATGCCAAATTCACGCTGCTCCCGGCCGCCCATCCCTTGAAGCATCGCGCCCCCGTTCATTTCCACGCCGGAACCGCCGAAGTCGAAGCCAAAGCCCATCTGCTTTCCTCGCTCGACCCCGTAAAACCCGGCACAACCGCCCACGTCCGATTTCTCCTTCGCGACCCCCTCCTGATTCTCCCCGGCGACCGTTTCATCGTCCGCATGTTTTCCCCCGTCGTCACCATCGGCGGCGGAACAGTCCTCGACATCGACGCTCCCCTCCGCATGAAGCGCACCGGCCTCGACCGCCGTCTCGCCAATCTCGAAACCGGGGACAGAATTTCCCTTCTGGTCGACGAATCGAAATACGGCTTGAGCCTCGCCGATCTGGTCGCCCGCACCGGCCTCCTGCCATCCCAAATCAGCACCGAGGACTGGCTCATTTCCCCCGCCGCCATCGACCAGCTTCTCGCCCAAATCCGCCGCACGGTAGCCGATTTTCACAAAAAAAATCCCCTCCGGCCCGGCATCGCCAAAGAGTCGCTAAAACCTCAAGGCGCGCCGCCATTCCTCCTGGACAAACTGTTAGTTCGAGCAAAAGACCTGGTCGCCGAAGGCGAAATCGTCCGCCTCGCCTCCCATCGCGTCGCGCTCAAAGAAGACGAATCGCAAGCCCTCGAAAAAATCGAGTCCGCCTTCCGCGCTGCCGGTCTAACCGTCCCGTCCACCAACGAGGTCTTAACCAAATCCGGCGTCGATCCCGTCCGTTCCCGAACCCTCCTGCAAATTCTTCTGAAAAACCGCAGGCTGATCCGAGTCAATGAAGACCTGATCTATCACCCGAAAGCCCTGGAAGATTTAAAAAAACTCCTCGCCGCCCACAAAGGCGCACGATTTTCCGTTCCCGATTTCAAAGACTGGACTGGGATCTCCCGCAAATACGCGATCCCGTTGCTCGAATTCCTCGATCGCGAAAAGATCACCCGCCGGGAAGGCGAAAATCGCCTGATTCTCTAATGACATCGCTTTTCGGTCGAATTCCCGCTACCCGATCATGCCCTACTTTGCAGGGGCGGTTTTAGAGTTGAATTGCGGACTGAGTTCGTGGATCGCGTTCAGTTCTTCTCCGACTCTTCGTAATCCCTCGCTCAAGTATTCTTCGCGGCCGCCGAGCCAGATGCGGACGTAGCCTTCGATGCCGAGCTGTTTGCCGGGCACGATCAGCACGCTTTGCTTCACACGGATTTTTTCGCACAGCTCGACCGAAGGAATCTCGGCGTGATATTTCATCAATCCGATCGCGCCGGCTTGCGGCTCGCGCCATTCTAAAAATCCGCCAAAGCTGCGCACCCATTCGCGCGCGATCGTCAAATTCGTTTTGAGCACGTTGCGCGTCCGCGCGTAACACTTTTCGCGGTTTTCAGGTTGAACGGCGATACACGCGAGGCGGTCCGACATTTTGTTCGGGCCGATGGTCAAATAATCGTGCTGCGCCCAGCATTCGGCGATCAATTTTTTTGGTCCCACGATCCAGCCAATGCGCACGCCGGGAATGCCCCACGCTTTCGACAGGCCGCTGGTCACGATGACGCGATCGCTCATGCCCCAGAAGCTTTTCGTGCATGGTCCGGCGGCTTCGGCGCCTTGATAAACTTCATCGGCAATGAGGTAGGCGCCGGCGCGCTCCACGCCTTCGACGATGCGCTTCCTCGCGGTTTCAGAGAGAACCGAGCCGGTCGGATTATTGGGGTTTGAGACGTAGGCCAATTTCGCGCCGGCGATGGCGCGGTCGAATTCGTCCCAATCGGGCTCCCAGCAGGCCTCCGGACGCAGGCGGAAGGTTTGCGCCGTGGCGCCGAGGCCGCGCGGCACGCCCCAGAGCTGCATGTAATTGGGGCTTTCGAAGGCCAAGCGGTCGCCCGCGCGGATCTGGCTCAGCGCGACCAGGAAATTCGCTTCCGAGGTGCCGTTGGTCACTTCAATGTGATCGACGGTCGCGCCGGGATAAATTCTGGTGAGCGCTTCGCGCAGCTCCAGCGTGCCGTTCGACTGGCTGTAGCCGAGCGGCGTGTCGAGAAAGGAATCGAGATCGAAACCCATTTCCATCAGCTCGCGCAGAGTGAGCGGGCGCACACCGCTTTCGCTCAAATCGTAGTCGACGAAGTTTTCCCAGGTCGACTGCATACGTTCCATTTCAAAAATTTCAAGTGGCATAAGAGAAAATTGATTCCGCGATGAACAGATCTTCGACTCCGAGACCCGTCAAATCGGCGACCGAGCTGGAGGCGGCGGACGGCTGTTCTAAAAATTTCCCGATCTCGACGGCTCGCGCGCGCTGATCGGGGGCGTGCTGCAATTCGCCTAATTTTTCGCATTGCGCGAGCGAATCGACCAGCAGCAAATCGGCGTCTCGCAAGATTGCGGGATGGAGTTCCTGCTTTCCCGGAGAATCGGCGCCCACGGCGGAGATGTGCGTGCCGGCTTCAATGTCGGTCTCTTCGAGCAGCGGCGCACGCGAGGCGGTGCAGGTGACGATCAGGCGCGTGGCCGCGGCGACGGCGGATGCGGACGACATCAGCGCGACATCGCCGACGTATTGGGAAATTTCTGCGGCGCAGCGCGCGGCGCGGTCGCGATTGCGCGCCCACAAATAAACGCGCTGCAAGGGCAGCACGCGAGCATGAAAACGCGCCGTCAGCCGCGCCTGAATTCCGCTGCCGAGAATGCCGATGGTGCGGTCCTTGCGGCCGAGCTCGCGCGCGATCATCGCGGCGACGGCCGCGGTTCGCACGTCGGTGAGATGGCCGGCGTCGGCGAGATAGGCGACTGGTTCGCCGGTTTCGGCCGATGCGAGCAGCATCATGCCGTTGCCTACGCCAGCGAAGGTCGACGCCATTTTCAGCGCGAAAAATTTGCCGCCGCGGCGATAGCTGGATTTGATGTGAACTTCGCCGCCGCCGGCCGTCAGGTGCATGGGCAAGGGCGTATCGCATTCGCCGCGAGAGTGCGCGATGAGCGCCTGCTTCATGCAATCGATGACGGCGAGATCGTCGATGCGCGGGCGGATTTCTTCGAGGGTCAGCAATCGCACAAAATTTTCTTCGCCGCCGCCGCGCTCACGTTGCGTCCGGAGATGATCACGACGATGGGATCGTTCAATTTTCCCACGCGCCCGGCGAGGCAGGCGGCGACGGTAACGGCCGCGGTCGGCTCGATCAGATATTGATGATGCTCCACCATCCAGCGAACGGCGTCGAGAATTTCCTCTTCGGAAACCAGCGCCACGCGGCTTACGCGCGGTCCGAGGACGGCGAAGGTCAGGGCGCCAATTCCGCCTTCGACTCCGCCGGCCATGGTTTCGACCGCGGGCAGTTTGGTGATCGCGCGGCCGGCTGCAAGAGACATCGGCAAAGCGGGCGACGATTGGTGCTGGCAGGCGATGATGGTTCCCTCAGGCGCGGCGAAAGCGAATCCCGCGGCCAATCCGCCGCCGCCGACCGGCAGGATGAAGGCGTGCGCCGACGGCGCGTCTTCGAGGACCTCCAGCGCGACGGTGCCTCCGTTGGCCGCCATCACGGCGTAATCATCGAAAGGAGAAAGGAACAGGCGGCCCTGCTCGCGGGCCATTTCGCGGGCCCATTCTTCGGTGTCGTCATAACCGTCGAATTCGGAGACGCAGACATCGGCGCGTAATGTGAGCATTCCCTCATATTTCGCGCGATCGACCGAGCGCGGGACGCAGACGGTGGCGCGCACGCCGCATTGCCGCGCGGCGTAGGCGACCGCTTTTCCATGATTTCCCGCGGAGCACGTGACCACGCCGTCGCGCCGCTCGGCTTCGGAGAGGCGCGATAAACGGAACAACGCGCCGCGGATTTTGAACGATCCGGTCAACTGCATCGATTCGAGCTTCAGCCACACCGGAACGCCGAGCCGTTCCGAAAGACCGTGTGAAAATTCGAGCGGCGTGCGGCGGACGCGCCCGCGCAGGAATTCCGCGGCTTCCCGGATCAATTCGGGGTTGAGATTATCCGCAGTAATCAGCCGCGACCTCCGCCAGAATCGCGGCGATCTGCGCCACGGATTCCATTTCCACCCATTCAATCGCTGCGTGCGCGCCGCCCCCGGCCGGTCCGATCACCACCGTTTCGATTCCCGCGGCTTGAAGCAGCGCCGCGTCCATCCAGGGCGTGTCGCCGAAATATTCCGGCTCGCGCGCGACCGTCTTTCGCACCGATCGATCGAGAGCGCGAACGATAGGAGCTTCGCGCGCGACTTCAAACGGCTCGCGCACAAAAAAACTTCGCACCGACGCGATGAAGGTGGGATCTTCTGCGCCGAGGCGGCCGGCAATTTCCTCGAATTCGCGCAACACCTGAGCTTCGGTTTCGCCGGGAATCGTACGCCGCTCGATTTGCAATTTACACGACGCCGCGTAGGTGCTCAGGCCGTCGCCGCCGTGGATCATCGCGGCATGCAGCGACGGCGGCCCGACCAGCGCATGCGGCGTGCGCGCACGCAGCTCCCGTTCCAGGCGATCGAGATGCGCAAGAAAGCGGCCCATGCGCAGGTTCGCGTCGATCCCTTCCTCGAAGCGGCTGCCATGCGCGGCGCGGCCTTTCGTTTCCACTTCGACCCACAAATATCCTTTGTGCGCCAGGCAGATTTTCGCGGCGGTGGGTTCGGTGACGATGGCGGCGTCGGTTTTAAGATGGGTGATCAGGTCCGCGGTCCCGATGGAACCGTATTCTTCGTCGGCGACGGCCGCGATCACCACGTCGCCGCGCAGTTTCGCGCCCGAATCCTTCAGCGCTTTCACCGCGGCGATCTGCGCTGCGAGCGATCCTTTCATGTCGTAGCTGCCGCGGCCGAACATTTTTCCGTCGCGGACCGCGGCGGAAAACGGTTGGTCCATTCCTTCGACGCCGACGGTGTCGTAATGCGCGTTGAACATCACGCTGCGGCCGCCCCCGGAGCCGCCCAGCGTGCCGGCGACGGTGATGCGGCCCGGTTCCGGCTCGAATTTCTGCACGTCGAGGCCTAGCGCGGCGAGCTTGGACGCGACATATTTCGAAATTTCACGCTCGCCCGCGCCGGTGGACGCAAGGGTGGGATTCACCGAATTGATGCGGACCAGGTCTGCGAGCGTGGCGAACAGGTAATTGCGGTCGATTTCAGGCAACAGCTTCAATTGTACATTCGGCGCTTAGGAGTCCGTGTGAACTTCGGATCAAGGTAACCCCGCCATGGTTACACCCGGGACGACCAAAAGCGCGCGCGAACAGCGCAAGCCTGGCGGCCTTACGCCACTCAATGTGATCTCACGTCAAATCGTCGAGTGCGAGGCTCAACCGGCAAAGTTACGGCCATTCCTCCGGATTGTGTCACCATCCGCAACGCCCATCCGTAGACGAACGCGACCAGCATCGTCGCGTCGAACAATCCCAGCCGCCGGACCAGTTCTACCCCGCTAATTTAGCATTGTGATACACTCGCCCCGAGGGCACTATGAAACGGCAGAAGCGCGGAAATTTGGTGTTACAATTCCGAGGGGGCATATGAAAAGAAGGATCCAGATGACGGCACTGGCTCTGGCGGGAATCGTCGTCTTCGCGACGGGCGCATCAGCTCAGGAGTTGAAAGTCGGAGATGTCGCGCCCGATTTTACGCTCCAGGCGAGCGATGGTCATACCTATACACTCTCAAAGCTGAGGGGCACAACCGTGGTACTGGCTTGGTTCCCTAAAGCGTTTACCGGTGGCTGAACCGCGGAATGTCGCTCGCTCCGTGAGAGCGGGAAAGTCATTAAGGGATATGATGTTGACTACTTCATGATCAGCGTGGATAAGCTCGACGTCAACACGGCGTTCGCCAAGCAGGAAGACGCCGATTTCCCCATTCTTGCCGATCCGACACAGAAAACAGCAGAAGCATACGGAGTACTCAGGGATACCGGCAAGTTCGGCAAGCTGGCGAACCGATGGACTTTCTACATTGGTCCGGATGGAAAGATCCTGGCCATCGACAAGACGGTGAAACCTGGGTTTGCGGGGGAAGCTCTTATCACGGAATTGAAAGAGCTCAAGGTTCCCGAAAAGAAACAGTAGGTTGTGTAGAAACGGCCAGCAGATCTTTTGTGGCGACGCTGGGCCGGCCCCTTTTGCTTAGTCGCAGGCAGGCTCGGGGCCTTCCCCACATCCAGGTTTGAGAAAAAATCAAGACCCCGCCATCACTGGCGGGGCTTGCACGACGTGCGAAGCTGATGAATTGGATTCCTACGCTTCGTTCCGCTCCCGCGATTTCAGATTCTTTTTAGCCGGATCGTTTGCCGGAAATTTCGGCTTGCAGATGCTTTCCGTCGCCGTGAGCTGGGATTTGTATGAGCAGACGCGATCGGCGGTGGTGCTGGGCAACGTCGGATTCGTGCAGGTGGCGCCGTATCTGCTGTTCGCGCTGGCGGCCGGGCACATCGCGGACCGGCACGACCGGCGCGGCATCATGGTGCTGACTCAGGCCGTCACGGCGGCGGCGACGGCGATTCTGTGCAGCCCCTACCGGCCCGTCTGGCTGATTTATGCCGTGTTGTTTTTGATGTCGGGATCGCGCAGCTTTCAGGCTCCGGCGCGGCTGGCGATTTTGCCGCACATCGTTCCCAAGGGCACCCTGGCGAACGCCATCACCTGGAATTCGAGCGCGCAGGAAATCGCCAACGTGAGCGGTCCCGCGCTCGCCGGAGTGCTGATCGCGTCGGTGGGAACGCGATCGGTCTATTTCATCCAGCTTTTTTGCGCGGCGATGACGCTGGTCTGTTTTGCGCGCATCCGCGTGCCGAACAACGGCGCGGAGGCGCCCGAAACAAAACGTGGATTGCTCGACGGAGTCCGCTTCGTGCGCGCCAACAAGCTGATCTTATCGGCGATTTCGCTCGATTTATTCGCGGTGCTGTTCGGCGGCGCAACGGCGTTGCTGCCGATATTCGCTGTCGATATTCTGCATTCGGGCGCGCGCGGGCTGGGATGGCTGAGAGCGGCGCCCTCGATCGGGGCGGTGTCGATGGCGCTGCTGCAATCGCACCGGCCGCGTGCCAAACACGCGGGACGACTGCTGCTGGCGGCCGTCGCGGGATTCGGCGCGGCGACCGTGATTTTTGGGATTTCTCGTTGGTTCTGGCTGTCCTGGGCGATGCTGCTCGCGACCGGCGTGTTTGACAACATCAGCGTGGTGCTGCGGCAATCGCTGGTGCAGACGCGCACGCCGGATGCGATCAAAGGACGGGTTCTGGCGGTGCAGAACATTTTTATAAGCTGCTCGAATCAGTTGGGTGCGGTGGAATCGGGCTGGACGGCGGCGTGGTTCGGTCCGGTGCTGAGCGTGGCGGGCGGAGGGTTGGCGACACTCGCGATCGTCGCCGGGTTTGCGGCGGGCGCGGCGGCGCTACGCCGCTGGACGCAATAGCCGAAGCATGGAACCGGCCACGCTTCGCTACAGGACGTTGACCGCGCGCGCCGCCACAATGGCCACCGTCGTCAAGGAAATCAGGGATTGCACCATCATCAACGCCTTGGCCCAGCGCGACAGCACCGGGACGTCCGTCGGCGAAAACGCGGTGCTGGTATTGAAGGCGAGAAAAAGATAATCGACGAATCCGGGACTCCACTGATCTTCACCCATTTCCCGGCGCAACTCCGGATCGAGAGTCATCTGCGGAAACAGGAACGCGCCGTCGCTATGGCAGCCTCGCAGATCGCGCTGGTGCGGACCGCCCGCGTCCAGCCGCCAATACCAGCACGCGAACACCAGCAGATTGCAGATCCACAGCGCGCTGGCCGACAGCAGCAATTGCAAGGGCGTATCCTGGTGCGACGGCAGACGCTTCACCAGCAGCGTCAGCGAAGCGATCAGCGCCAGCGTCACCACGCCGCTCGCCGCGAAGCCGAAGGCCTGCGCCAAGCTCCACGATCCGGCGCGCGTGGAGAGGAGCGCCGGCGTCACCAGCAGAATGACCAGCACCAGCACCAGCCAATCCGGACCCACGGTGAGCGCCGAAGGCAGCGCATAATGCAGCGCGCCAATCGAAAGCAGAGCGATCGCCGCCGGCCATCTCGGCTCGCGCCGCAGTCCAACGTTTTCCATCTCTACATTCTGCATTTTCGCCTTGCCGATTGCTCGCGCAGCGGCGTAGACTGACCCAATGAGTCCCCCTATCAATCCCGAGGATCAGTGGTATTACCTTGCCGGAGCGGAAACGCGCGGACCGGTTCCCGCTACCGACATCGTGCAAATGATCCGCTCCGGCTCGCTTGCCGCGGCGACGCAAGTCGCGCAAGCGGGATGGCCGCAATGGAGCCCGGCTTCCGTCGCGCTGGCCAATCTGATGTCGCCCGCGAAGCCGCAGCCGCAGCCCATGCCCATCGACAGTCCGATTTACGCCATCAAAGTTCATTGCATTTCCGGACCGGACGCCGGCAAGGCTTACATGATCGGCGCGTCCGAAGTGTCGCTGGGGCGCGTCTCCGGAATCGGCCAGAATGACCCGGGAATCGCCGACAATCACGTCGCGCTTTCCTGGCAGAACAACGTGCTGCATTTTCGCACTTTCGGCTCGAAACTGACCGTCGGCGGCGTGACCGTGACGCAGGGTACGCTGTCCCACGGCCAGCAGTTTCAGATGGGCGCTTCCACCTGGCAGGTGGGCGCCGCGCCGGTGGAATTGACCAGTTTGCTCGGTTCGCTCGCGTCGCGCCTGAATAAGCTTACCAGCACCGAAAAACTCGAAGGCTTCAGTCTGACGCAGATGTTTTCCGAAGTGTTCAAGGGCCGCAAGCCGGGCGAAATTGAAGATTATTTCGTGGTGGGAACGTCCAAAACCACGCCGCCCATCGACGAAGTGCCCACCGGATGGCCCAAACCGTGGTTCTTCATGCGCGTGCTGATTTTCATGCTGGCGGTGTATTTCATCTTCGCCAAGGGACTGAATATCTTCGAAAATCCCAAGCAGATTCCGGGGCTGATGATGGTCGGTTCGCTGGCCGTTCCGCTGGCGACCGCCATTTTCATCTGGGAGCTGAACACTCCGCGCAACGTCAGCTTCATTCAGGTGCTGATGTTGATCTGTCTGGGCGGCGTGATTTCATTATTTCTGGCGCTGGTGGGTTATCAGATTTCGAATCTCGGGTTTTTAGGAGCGCCCAGCGCGGGGATTGTCGAGGAGGTAGGCAAACTGCTGGCCGTCGTCCTGGTGGTGCGCAGCGTCAAATATAAATACACGCTGAACGGCATTGTCTTCGGCGCGGCCATCGGAGCCGGTTTCGCCGCCTTTGAAACCGCCGGCTATTCTTTCGTTCTCGGCTATCTGCCGGGCTACACGCTGAACGCGCTGGACCATCTGGATGTGCTCGCCAAGGTGCACGCGGGAATACAGCAGCATCCCGGGATGCTGAATCAACTGGTGGACTCTCTCGACGGCGGGCTTTCCTATTCGTTGATGTTCGACCGCATCAATGAGCGCGCTTATCTCGCTCCCTTCGGCCACGTCATCTGGACCGCGATCGCCGCGGGCGCGCTGTGGCGCGTCAAAAGGGCCAATCCGTTTCAGGTCAGGATGCTGTTCGAACCGTCTTTTGTCCGCACCATGCTGGTCCCGATGACTCTGCACGCGCTGTGGGACACGGATTTTGTGCAGAATCGCAGCGACGTGGTTTCGACGCTGCTGATGCTTGGCCTCGGCTTCATCGGATGGTACGTCGCGTTTCTGCTGGTGCAGCAGGGATTGAAACAGATCAAACAGGAGCAATTGACGCACACCCGAACGGAAATGGATCGTACGCAGCAGATCCTGACCACCTCGGGAAGGTTTCGCGCCAAGGGATTCGCATGATCGCGAATCGAATCGAGTCTCTCAACGAATCACAAGTCGAGGATCTGCACCGGCTTTATCAAAATGAATGGTGGAGCAGGGATCGCACGCTGGAGGCGACGCGCCGCATGCTCGCCGCGGCGGAAATTTTCATCGCTTTGGGCGATGAATCGGGCCGTCTCGCGGCGTTCGCCCGCGTGCTGAGCGATTACGTATTCAAGGCGTTTATCTTCGACGTGATGGTGGTTCCGGAACATCGTGGAAGCGGCTTAGGAGCGGCGTTGATGGACTCGATCCTCGGACATCCCAGGCTCGCTCGCGTAGAGCATTTCGAGCTGTACTGCCGTCCCGATCTGGTTTCATTTTACGAGCGCTGGCGATTTTTCGAAGTCAGCCCCGATCTGCGTCTGTTGCGCCGCGCCCGCCAGAGACCGCCTTCGTGATTTCCGCAGGCTCCTGGCAGCCCCAAACGGTCCCCCACGAATGCGCGACGGGTTACGGAGCGCGTCGGTCTTCGGCCGAAGGCGTTTCGCTGCTAAAATGTGAGGGTGTCCTCGCATTTGGCATCGCCGGCGCGGAGGCTGCGTAAGATCCCGCAGCAGACGCGCGGGCAGCGTCGCGTGGCGGGATTGCTGGATGCGGCCGAGTCGGTGCTGGCCGAGAGCGGGTACGAAGCGGCGACCATGAGCGCGGTAGCCGGACGCGCCGGCGCCTCCATCGGGTCGCTGTATCAATTCTTCCCGAATAAAGCGGCGGTTGCGGAGGCGCTGCGGCATCGTTATGCGCAGGAATATGACGAATTGTGCGCGCCGCTCGAAGCCAGGGCCAGTGCGCTGAATCTGCATGAGCTGGTGCAGCATCTTATGAGCTTAAACATCGGATTCGTGGAAAGTCATCCGGCGTTTGTGGCGCTGCTCGATGCGCCGCACAGTTCGCGGATTCCGGCGGCGTTGCGAACCAGGCTGCGCGACCGGTTTGCGGGGTTTTTTCTGGCGAGGAAGCCCCGCATGTCGAAGGAGAAAGCGGGCGAGATCGCGGTAGTGACGCTGCATATTTTGAAAGGTCTGAACCAGCTTTACGCGGAGACGCCGGGAGCGCGAAAGGATCGGTTCGTGGCGGAATTCAAAACGGTGCTGACGGGATATTTGGGGTCGAGAATGGGGTTGCAATCGTGAAGTGGATTTTGATCACCGCCGCGACGCTGGCGCTGGCGGGATGCGTGAGTAAATCGGCGGAAACGACCGCCATGCAGGCTCCGCCGCCGACCGATGTTGCGGTGACGGCCGTGGTCCAGAAAGACGTGCCGATCTATGGCGACTGGGTGGCGACGCTCGACGGATACGTCAATGCCAATATTGAGCCGCAGGTGAGCGGATACCTGGTCAAACAGGATTATCGCGAAGGATCGTTCGTACATAAAGACGATGTTTTGTTTGAGATCGATCCGCGGCCGTTCCAGGCGATGCTCGATCAGGCCAAGGGGCAGCTCGCGCAGGCGAAAGGACAAGTGGCGGCGGCGGAGGGCCAGCTCGGACAGGCGCGGGCGCAACTGGTGCTGACCGAAATCAACGTGAAGCGCGATACGCCGCTGGCCGCGGCGCGCGCGATTCCGCAGAGCCAGCTCGACAACGACGTTCAAGGACAGGCGCAGGCGCGGGCGACGGTGCAAACCGCCGGGGCGTCGATTCAGGCGGCGCAAGCGGCGGTGACCGCGGCGGAAGCGGCGGTGGAAACCGCGACCCTCAATTTGGGATTTACGAAAGTGCGGTCGCTGATCGACGGGATCGCCGGAATCGCGACCATACAGATCGGCAACCTGGTGGGTCCGACGACGGTGTTGACCGCGGTTTCACAGGTGAATCCGGTGAAAGTTTATTTTCCCATCAGCGAGCAGGAATATCTGGCGCTCTCCGGAAAATTGAAGAGCGGATCGGCGGATCTGCTGCGGGAAAACAGTTCCGTGCCGCTGCAATTGACGCTTTCAAACGGCGAAATTTATCCGCACCAGGGCCGGATCGTTTTCGCCGACCGGCAGGTGGATTCGCAAACGGGAACCATCCGCATGGTGGGCGCGTTTGCCAATCCGGGAAATGTGCTGCGCCCCGGTCAGTTCGGGCGGATCCGCGCGCTCACCGGGTTGCGCAAGGGCGCGCTGCTGGTGCCGCAACGCGCTGTGACGGAATTGCAAGGGCGTTATCAGGTGGCGGTGGTGGGGCCGGATAACAAAATCACGATTCGAACCGTACAGCCGGGGGAGCGCGTGGGCGAGCTGTGGATCATGAATAGCGGTCTTCAGCCGGGCGAGCGGGTAGTGTCGGAAGGAACGTCAAAGGTGCGCGACGGTTCGATGGTCCATCCGAGTCCCGATACACCGGCGCCGGCGGCCGTGCAGTAAATCATGTCGAAATTTTTCATTAATCGTCCGATTGTCGCCATGGTTATCGCCATTTTGATGGTGATCATCGGTGTAGTGTCGATCCTGGCGCTGCCGGTAGCGCAGTTTCCGAGTATCGTGCCGCCGGAAGTGATGGTGATGGCGAATTATCCCGGCGCGGACGCGGAAACGCTGGAACAATCCGTGGCCACGCCGCTTGAAGCGCAGATCAGCGGCGTCGACAACATGAACTTCATGTACTCGATCAATTCGAGCAGCGGCCAGTCGCAGATCACCGTCGACTTCGACGTGAAAACGGACCCCAACATCGACCAGGTGCTGACCCAGATGCGCACCTCGCTTGCGCAGCCGCAATTGCCGGCGCTGGTGAATACGGCGGGCGTGCAGGTGCTGAAGTCGCTGTCGTCGCCGCTGATGCTGATCGCGCTGAATTCGCCGCACGGCACCTACGACAACACCTTTCTGGCCAATTACGGCTATATCAATCTGGTCGACGAACTCACCCGCGTGCCGGGAATCGCGCGGGTGCAGGTTTTTGGCGCCGGGCAATACGCGATGCGCATCTGGGTGAAACCGGATCAGCTTGCGAAACTCGGCGTCACCGTTCCGCAGATTGTTTCGGCGCTGGAGGCGCAGAACACGGTGAATCCGGCGGGGCAGATCGGCGGCGAACCGATTCCGGCGGGCCAGCAGTTCACCTACACGGTTCGCGCGCAAGGCCGTCTAATCACGCCGGATGAATTCGGCGAAATTATTCTGCGCTCCAATCCGGATGGGTCGACGCTGCGGCTGAAAGACGTCGCGCGGATTGAATTGGGCGCGCAATTTTATTCGCTCAACGGGCGCTACAACGGCAAGCCTGCGGCGGTGATGGCGATTTATCAGCTTCCGGGATCGAACGCGGTGGACGCAGCCAACGGCGTTCGCGCGCGAATGGCGCAGCTGTCCGGGCGTTTCCCGCAGGATCTGTCGTACACCGTGAGCCTGGATACGACCGCCGCGGTGACCGCCGGCATGAAGGAGATCGTGTACACGCTGTTTGCCGCGCTGGGGCTGGTGGTGATCGTCGTGTATGTGTTCCTGCAAGGCTGGCGCGCGACGCTGATTCCGCTGCTGGCCGTGCCGGTGTCGCTGATCGGGACCTTCGCCATTTTTCCGCTGCTCGGATTTTCCATCAACACGCTTTCGCTATTCGGCCTGGTGCTGGCGATCGGACTGGTGGTGGACGACGCGATCGTGGTGGTGGAAGCAGTGGAGCGGCACATCGAAGAGGGAATGACTCCGCGCGACGCGGCGTTGCAGGCGATGCGCGAGGTGTCCGGCCCGGTGGTGGCCATCGCGCTGATTCTGACCGCGGTATTCGTACCAACGGTTTTTATTCCCGGAATTACCGGACGATTGTACCAGCAGTTCGCCGTGACCATCGCCATTTCGGTGCTGCTGTCGGCGTTCAATGCGTTATCGCTGAGTCCGGCACTTTCGGCGCTGCTGCTGCAACCGCGAAAAAAGAGGCGCGGCCCGCTGGGATGGTTTTTCCGCCTGTTCAACCGGGCGTTCAAGCGAGGGACCGATGTTTATGTCGGATTTTCGGGATTCCTGCTGCGCAAGGCTGCGATCAGTCTGTTATTCCTGGCCGGCGTGGCCGCGGCGGCGTTGTATATCGGCGGAAAATTGCCGGCTTCGTTTCTGCCGGAAGAAGATTACGGCTACGTGTACGTTGCGCTGCAATTGCCGGAAGCGGCTTCGATGGGGCGGACCTCTGCTGCGGCGCGCAAAGTGGAGGATATCGTTCTGCACACTCCCGGCGTGCAGGGCGTCACGTCGGTCCTGGGGTTCAGCTTGCTCAGCCGCGTCCAGAGCACTTACGCGGCGTTTTTCTTTGTCACCGAAAAGCCGTGGGATGAGCGCACCAGGCCGGAAGAACAGTACAACGCGATTCGCAATCACATCACGCGCGAATTGCAGAAGATCCCAGATGGGATCGCGTTTCCCTTCGCGCCGCCGGCGATTCCCGGCGTGGGAACGTCGGGCGGCGTGACCTACATTTTGGAAGACCGCTCCGGCAGCGGACTGCCGTTCTTGACCGAGAACGTCAACAAGTTCATGGCGGCGGCGCGAAAGCGCAAGGAGCTGGTCGGCGTGACAGATTCGTACCTGCCGGCCGTGCCACAGGACTTCGTGAATGTGGATCGCGCCAAGGTGGAGCGGCAGGGAATAAACGTCGCCGATGTCTATGAGACGCTTCAGGCGTTCATGGGCGGGTACCTGGTGAATTACTTCAACCGCTTCGGACGGCAATGGCAGGTGTACGTTGAAGCGGAAGGAAATTATCGCGAGAATGCGCGGGACATCGGGCAATTTTACGTGGCCAACAATCGCGGCCAGATGGTTCCGTTGAGCGCCGTAGCTGACGTGAAGCCGATTGCGGGGCCCGAATTTACGATGCGCTACAACGAATACGAAGCGGCGCAGATCAATGCGGCGGCGGCGCCGGGATACAGCTCCGGCCAGGCGATGGCGGCGCTCGAAGACGTGTTCAAACAAACCATGCCGCGCGAGATGGGATTCGATTACACGGGCATGTCCTTCCAGGAACAGAAAGCCGCGCAGGGCGTTCCGCCGATGGCCATTTTCGGGTTGTCGCTGCTGTTCGTGTTTTTGATTCTGGCGGCGCAGTATGAAAGCTGGTCGCTGCCATTTAGCGTGCTGCTGGGCACGCCCATCGCGGTGTTTGGAGCATACCTGTTCTTGTGGTGGCGCGGGTTTGAAAACGATGTCTACGCGCAGATCGGGCTGGTGATGCTGATCGGATTGTCGGCCAAGAACGCGATTCTGATCGTCGAGTTCGCCAAGCACGAATACGAAAGCGGCAAGACAATTGAAGAAGCGGCGCTGACCGGCGCGCGTATTCGATTACGGCCGATTCTGATGACGGCGTTTGCGTTCATCCTGGGATGCGTGCCGCTGTGGTTGGCCACCGGATCCGGCGCGGTGTCGCGCCGGGTGATGGGGACGGCGGTCATCGGCGGAATGCTGGCGGCGTCCGTGATTGCGATTTTTCTGATCCCGGTGACCTTCGATGTCGTCGAAAAAGTCACGCGCAAAATCACCGGCAAGGGGCACGCGTGATGCGGAAGAGGGTTACGAAGGCCGGCGCCGGCGGTCCGGCTTTTTCGACAAGCTCCGAAGCCGGCGCCATCGTCGCCGCACTGCTGGTCGCGCTCTCTGGCTGCACCATGGGGCCGAATTACAAGCGTCCGCCGGTGAACGTTCCCGATACTTTTCGCAACCAGACGGAGGCGCAGCCCGGAAACTCCATCGGCGACGAAAAATGGTTCGACATTTATAAGGATGAGGAACTGCAAAAGCTGATTCGCGCGGCGATCGCGCAAAACTATGATGTGCGCATCGCGGCGTCGCGGATTTTGCAGGCGCAGGCGCAGATCGGCCTTGCGCGATCGCAGTCGTTCCCTCAATTGAGCGGCACTTTCGGGTACACCGGAGAAAAAGTCGGATCGTTCGCTTTCGACGTCTTTGAATTGCTCGGCGGAATCAGTTGGGACCCCGACTTTTGGGGCAAATACCGGCGCATGACCGAAGCCGCGCGCGCCGATTTTCTGGCGTCCGAATGGAATCGGCGGGAGGTGCGGCTCACCGTGGTTTTGAACGTCGCGACGGCCTATTTCCAGCTTCGTGAATTGGATTTGGAACTGGAGATCGCGCAGCAGACCCTCAAATCGCGGCGCGAGTCGCTGCAATTGACCGAAACTTTATCGAACGGCGGCGCGGCCAGCCTGCTGGATGTTCGCCAGGCGGAACAACTGGTCGAAACCGCGGCGGAAACGATTCCCGCGGCCGAACAGCAGATCGCGATCACCGAAGATCTGCTCAGTACGTTGATCGGCGAAAATCCGCACGCGATCCCACGCGGGCGCACGCTGATCGAACAGCCGATGCCCGCCGCGGTTCCCGCCGGTTTACCTTCGCGACTGCTCGGACGGCGCCCCGATATTCAATCGGCCGAGCAGCAGCTTGTGGCGGCTAACGCGCAGATCGGCGTGGCCCGCGCGGCCTTCTTTCCGGATCTGCCGCTGACCGGCCAGTTCGGCGGCGAGAGCGTGCAGCTCGCGGGCCTGTTCACGCATAGCGGTTGGGATTTTACGGCTCCGCTGACCCAGCCGATTTTCACCGCAGGGCGGCTAAAATCGAACCTGAAGCTGGTCGAGGCGCAGCGCGAACAGGCGGTTCTGGCGTATCAGCAGACCATCCAGCAGGCTTTCCGCCAGGTTTCCGACGCGCTGATTTCATACACGAAAGATCGCGAGTTTCGCGAGCGCCAGCAGGCGCTGACCACCGCGGCGCAGGGCGCGGCGCATCTTTCCGAGATTCGCTATACGGGCGGCGCGGCGAGCTATCTGGAAGTGCTCACCAACGAGACCAATTATTTCAGCGCCGAACTGAACCTGGCTCGCGCGGAGTTGAGTGAGCGGCTGTCGCTGGTGCAACTTTACGCCGCGCTCGGAGGCGGCTGGGAGCAGTAGCTCACTCGCCGCGGGCGCGTTGCCGCGAGATGTCACGTAACAGGCTGCTGCACATTCTACCCGTCACGCGTCTGACTCACATGGAACCTATTCACGATCCCTTCCAGCCGCAAGTGCCGACCACCGGCGAACTCATCCGCGACCTTGTTCAGACCGGTCAGCAGATGTTTTCCGCCGGCCAGAGGCTGCTCGACGATCTGGACCGCCTGCGCGGCAGCGCGGCCGGAGAAAGCGAATGGCGGATCGAGTTCAAGAACCATCCCTATCTGTGGATCGCGGGGTCAGTGGGAGCGTGTCTGCTGCTGGCCGCGATGTTCCGGCCGCGGGAATGATTTCCTGTATGCTGGCAGCATGACCAAACTGCTCGCCATTTTCCTTGGAGGGGCCATGATCGCCGTCGCCGCGGATAAGCTCGAAGTGACGTCGCTGCTCGGGACGAAATTTTATTCGGTTCCCGACGATCAGCACGCGGCCGCCGCCGCGGAAAAGGCGCTCGCCGGGGATCCCAAGAATCCGGAACTGATGCTCAAGGCTGCGCTGGCGCACGATGCGATTCGCGAGTACCGCGAATCCATCGCGCTGTGCACGCGGGCGTTGGCCCTCGCTCCGCAAAACGCCGACCTGTATCTGGAACGCGGCCATCGCGAGCTGGGCTTGCGCCAGTTCACGCGAGCGCGGGCGGATCTGGAACGCGCCGAAAAACTGAATCCGAAGAATTCCGAGATTTATTACCATCTCGGGCTTTCGCATTATTTCCTGGGCGAGTTCGCGGACGCGGCCGAAGCGTTCGGCCATTGTGTCGAACTGGCGCCGACGCTCGACAGCCGCATCAATGCGTCGAACTGGTGGTACGCCTCGCTGCGCCGCGCCGGAAAAACCGGGGAGGCCGCGAAAGCACTGGCGACAATCACCCCGGAAATGAAAAACACCGAGCCGCACACCTTTTACTACCTCAGCATGTTGCGATTTTTCCAGGGAAAAATTGCGGAATCGCAGGTGGTGCCGCTCCAGCCGCCCGCCGGCAACACGGACGTCGAAGCCGAGCTGCGCTTCGATACCGTCGCTTACGGCGTGGGTAACTGGTTTTTATATAACGGCGATCGCGTCAAAGCCGAACAGTATTTTCGGCGCGTGGTGAAAGGACAAGCCTGGATCACCTGGGGATTCGTTGGCTCCGAGATCGAGGTCGCCAAGGCGGCGCGCGGGAACTGATTACCCGCCGGTTTCGAAGACGTCCTGCAATCGCACGCCGGCAAAGAATTTCTCGCCGTCCGAATTACAGTAACGCACTTCCCCCAGCAGCGATTTTTCGCCGACACGAATCTGCACGACGGTACCCGGCATCAAGGCGCGATCCAAGCTGACCCGAAGGCCGCCGCGTGATGTCTCGATGACGCGCGCGGGAATCCGCGAAGCCGTTTCCAACGGATTCAGCAGCTTAATAATGGCCGGTTGGTCCCGAGCGGAACGGGGATCCGAGCGCCGTTCCGGCACATCCTGCGGACGAAATGGTTGAGCGTCTTGATCGGGCACGGAAGCTCCGCGTGTTCACCCAATCCCCTTGCGCATTGATCAACGATACCACCGGGCCTCCCCGGGTGCAATGCTGTAAAAAACAAAAATCGTTGAGTTTGTTTATTCCTCGGGCGCTTCGCCCTCTTCCTGGCCCTGGCGCAGAGCTTGCAACCGCTCCTCGCGGCGCTTGGCGCGCTCGGCGGCACGCTTCACCAGCTCGCTTCCGACCAGTTCGAGCATCGCCTGTTCGGCTCCGTCGCCCTTGCGATTGCCCAGGCGCACCACGCGCACGTAGCCGCCCTCGCGCTGCCCGAATCGGGTGCCCAGCTTGTCAAACAGCTTTTTCACCGCGGCCGGCGACTCCAGAAACGCCGCGGCCTGCCGCCGCGTGTGCAGCGTGTCGCGCTTGGCGAGCGTAATCATTTTCTCCACCAGCGGCCGCACCGCTTTGGCCTTGGGAACCGTGGTGACCACGCGCTCATGCTCAATCACGCTGGTCACCAGTCCCTTGAACAGCGCCTTCCGCGCGCCCATGCTGCGCCCGAGTTTGTAACCCGCTACTTTGTGTCTCACTTAGCCGCTACTCAGCCGTGGGGCTGGCCTCCTCGTCATTCTCACCTTCGTCTTCATCCGGTCCTTCGTCTTCGATGTCGCCCATCTCGTCGGAGGGACTGATCATCGCGGGCGTGCCGGCCGGCGATACCAGCCGGCCCTGCGCATCGAACTTCATGCCGAAGGTCAAGCCCAAGCCGGAGAGAATCTCCTTGATCTCGTTCAGAGATTTGCGCCCGAAATTCTTGGTGCGCAGCATCTCGGCTTCGGTTTTTTGAACCAGGTCGCCGATGGTCTGGATATTAGCGTTCTTCAGACAATTGTAGGAGCGAACGCTCAATTCCAGTTCCTCGACGGAGCGATTCAGCACCTCGTTCATCTGGCTCAAAGCGCGCTCGGCCGGCTCCTCGGCCGATTCCGGCAGCTCTTCGAAGTTGATGAAGATCGCCATGTGATCCTTCAGCAGCTTCGCCGCCTGGCCGATCGCATCGGCCGGCGAGATCGCGCCGTTGGTCCAGACTTCGATGGTCAGCTTGTCGTAATCGGTCATCTGGCCCAGACGCGCGGCTTCCACCGAAAAATTCACCTTGCGCACCGGCGAATGAACCGAATCGATCGGAATATAGCCGAGCGGCAGGTCTTCGTCGTTGTTGCGATCGGCCGAAACATAGCCGCGGCCGGACTTGAGCCGCATCTCGATCGACAATTTTCCGCCCGGGCCGACGGTGGCGATGTGCATGTTGCGATCCAGCACTTCGATATCGGCGTCGGTCTCGATCTGGCCGCTCATCACCTCACCGGCCGAGTCTGCTTTGAGCCGCACGGTGCGCGTTCCTTCGCCGATCATCTTGAACGGAACCTGCTTCAGGTTGAGGATGATATCGGTCGCGTCTTCCACCACACCCGGAATCGGGCTGAACTCGTGCGCCACACCCTCGATGCGCACGGCGGTAATCGCCGCGCCTTCAATCGAGCTGAGCAGCACCCGCCGCAGACCCGTGCCGATGGTGGAGCCGAAGCCGCGCTCAAACGGCTGAGCCGTGAACATGCCGTAGCGGTCGTTCAGCGTTTCCGTGTTGGCGACAAGCCGCTTTGGTTTTTGAAATCCTTTGAACATTTTGGCTCCTTTTGGTTACTTAGAATCCAACTCGTCACTTTGAATAAAGTTCAACGATGAGCTGCTCATTCAATTGAATCTGCACCAGGTCCTCGCGCTTGGGCTGGCCGAGCACGCGGGCCTTCAGATTCTCGCGATCCACTTCCAGCCAGTTGGGGCTGGGCGCGTGCGCCGTGGCGTCGCGCGCGTGCAGGATGGTCGGATTATTTCTGCTTTTTTCCCGGACTTCGACGACGTCGTTGGGCTTCACTTCAAACGAGGGAATATCGACGCGCCGGCCGTTCACGTCGATGTGCCCGTGCCGCACCAGCTGCCGCGCCTGTGCGCGCGAAGTGCCGAATCCCATGCGGTAAATCACGTTATCCAGGCGCCGTTCCAGGCTGTTCAGCAGGTGCTCGCCGGTGACCCCTTTTTTGACCAGCGCTTTTTCATACAGATTGCGGAACTGCCCTTCGAGCAATTGATAATAGCGCCGCGCTTTTTGCTTTTCGCGCAGCTGCAACCCGTAGCCGACCAGCTTCGGTTTGCGATCCTTGCCGTGCTGCCCCGGGGCGAAATTGCGCTTCTCAATCGCGCACTTCTCGGTGTGGCAGCGTTCGCCTTTGAGAAATAATTTCATGCCCTCGCGCCGGCATTGCCGGCAAACGGGACCAATATATCGCGCCAATTTAGAACCTCCCTTATCTGAGGTGCAGTTTACGGTCGATCGACCTTCGTCCTGCTTGCCTTTTAACGGGCCACTGGCCACCGACCACTGGCCTCTTTTTTCAAACTCTCCGCTTCTTCGGCGGCCGGCACCCGTTATGCGGGATCGGAGTCTTGTCCTTGATCGTCCGCACTTCCAGTCCCGCCGTCGACAGCGCGCGCACCGCCGATTCGCGGCCCGCGCCTGGACCGCTGACGTTCACTTCCACCGTCCGCAGGCCGGATTCCTTCGCTTTATTCGCCGCCGTCAGCGACGCCTGCTGCGCGGCAAACGGCGTGCCCTTGCGCGATCCGCGGAAGCCGAGCGAACCCGAACTGGACCACGCGATCACGTTGCCCACCGTATCCGTAATGGTGATGATGGTGTTGTTGAACGAGGCCTGCACATGCACCAGGCCCACGGGCACAACCCGCTTTTCTTTCTTCTTGAACGATTTCTTCTTGCCAGTTTTCGCCGGAGCTTTCGCCATCGTTTTCCTTACCGCGCACAACGGGCTGCGCCCGGTGCGCTACGTCTTCGCGCTCGCTTTCTTCTTATTCGCCACCGTGCCGCGCCGCGGACCTTTGCGCGTCCGCGCATTGGTGTGGGTCCGCTGCCCGCGAACCGGCAATCCGCGGCGATGCCGCAACCCCCGGTACGATCCCATCTCGATCAGCCGCTTGATATTCATCGAGAGCTCTTTACGCAGGTCGCCTTCGACCGCGCCTTCAGCTTCGAGAATCTGGCGGATGCGGTTCACTTCGTCCTCGGTCAGTTCCGCGACTTTCTTATCGGGGTTCACCCCGGCGCGGTGGCACAGCGACTTCGATCGTGTGCGGCCGATGCCGTAGATATAAGTCAACCCGATTTCGGTCCGTTTCTTGGCCGGTAAATCCACGCCTGCTAAACGCGCCATTTTAAATCGCGCACCACGCGGAAGAACGCTGTGCGCTCAAACCTCCTTTAACCCTGCCTCTGCTTATGCTTCGGATTCACGCAGATCACCCGCACCACGCCCTCGCGATGCACGATCTTGCATTTGCCGCACATTTTCTTGACCGACGCCCTGACTTTCATCATCAACCTTTCGTCAACAGCTCATCTCGCCAATAGCTCAACGATCCTGCCGCGGGTCCGATCGTGCGGGGAAAGCTCCACTCGGACGCGATCGCCGGGCCGCAGTCTCATAAAATTTCTCTCCGCCGCGCCGGCCGCATGCGCCATCACGACGTCTTCATTCTCCAGCTTCACGCGCACCGACGCGCTCGGCAGTAACTCGACCACCACCGCGTCCTTCACGGTGCCGTTCATGGCCGCGTCAGCACCCAGGGACCATTTGCCGTGATCGCCACGGTATGCTCGAAATGCGCCGAATTCTTCCCGTCCTCGGTAACCGCCGTCCACCGGTCCGCGCGCACCCGCGTGCCCGGCGCGCCCGCGTTCACCATCGGCTCGATCGCCAGCACCATTCCTTCTTTCAACCGCGGATTCTCGTTCTTGCGGTCGATGTAATTCGGAATCTGCGGCTCTTCGTGCATGTGCGTGCCGATGCCGTGCCCCACGAATTCGCGAACCACCGTAAATCCGTTGGCGGTCACGTGCCGCTCCACCGTGCCGCAAATGTCGAACAGCCGGTTTCCCGGCCGCGCCTTGTCGATCGCCAGCTCCAGCGACTCCCGCGTCACTTCGAGCAGCCGCTTGGTCTCTTCGGAAATTTCCCCCACCGGAACGGTTACCGCCGAATCGCCGTAATATCCGTTCAACTGCACCCCGGTATCGATCGAAACAATGTCGCCCGGTTTCAGCACGCGCTTCTGCGACGGCATCCCATGCACGATCTCATCGTTCACCGAGGTGCACAGCACGAACGGAAATTTGCTGCCCGCCGCTGGCGTCGAGTATCCCTTAAACGCCGGCCGCGCACCCGCCTCATTCATCATTTTTTCCGCGGCGACTTCCAATTCGTAGGTGGTCACGCCTTCGTGAACCATCGCCTTCAGCCTGTTCAGGATCTCCCAAACCAACAGACCGGCCGCGCGCATCTTTTCAAGCTCCGCCATGTTCTTTCGCACGATCATGCCGTTCTGACGTTGGCCGCTCCCAACTCCGCTTCCATCGCGTGCTCAATCTCCTCTGCGATCTCCTGTGGCGCCCGCGACCCGGCTTCCACTTCAAAAATCGGATAACCGGCGGCGCGAAAATATTCGAGCACCGGTTTGGTCTGCAAATCGTACGCCTGCAATCTCTGCATCACCACTTCCGGCCGATCGTCATCGCGCAACGCCATCTTCGATCCGCACTTCGCACAAACTTCGCCCGAGGATTCATTCGACAAAGTTCCGCATGAAGCACATTGCCGGCGGGCTGAAAGGCGAGCAATAACCTCATTATAGCTCACCCGCAAATGCACCACCACCGAACAGATTCCCCGCGCCTTCAGCATTTCATCAAGCAGTTTTGCCTGCGTCACGGTCCGCGGATACCCGTCCAAGATGAACCCGCGCGCCGAATCCGGATGCTGGACCCGGTCCTCGACGCTCTGGTTCACCATTTCGTCCGGCACCAGCGCGCCGGAGTTCATGTACGCCTCGGCCCGCCTTCCCAGTTCGTCGCCCGAAACGATTCGCGCCCGCAGGATCTCGCCGGTCGAAATATGGGCTAATTCCAACCGGTCGCGCAAAAGCGCGGCCTGGGTACCCTTTCCCGACCCGGGAGGGCCAAATAATATCAGGCAGAACTGGGCCATCTTATGGTTGAGCTACACGGCTCAAATCACGCTGCCGCGCCGGCCCCGAATTCTCCCGGCCCGCGGCGTAAATCCCTCATAATGCCGCATGATCAACTGCGCCTCGACCTGATTCACCGTATCCATCGCGACGCCCACCACGATCAGCAGCGAAGTCCCTCCAAAATAGAACGTAATCCCCAGACCGTCCAGCAGCCAGCGCGGAAAATGTGCGTCAATCCACATCCCCACCAGGGGCATCCGTTGCAGCTTGATCCCCTGAATCATGATCTGCGGCAAAATGGACAGCACCGAAAGATACAGCCCGCCCACCACCGTGATCTTGGTCAGGATCTTGTTCATGTAATCGGCGGTGTTCCGGCCCGGCCGGATGCCCGGAATAAAGCCTCCGTATTTCCGCATGTTATCGGCCGCTTCGTTCGGATTAAAGATAATCGAGACGTAAAAGAAGCAGAAAAACATGATCAGCACCGTGTACAGCAGGTAGTACATCACCGACGCGCCGCTGATCGCGCCCAGCATCCCGCTCAGGAACGGCGAGTTCCGCACCCACTCCAGGTTGATCAAGGTCATCGGGAACGCCAGCAGCGACGCCGCAAAGATCACCGGAATCACGCCGCCGGCGTTGACTTTGAGCGGCAGGTGCGTCTGCTGGCCGCCCATCATTCTGCGTCCGATCACGCGCTTGGCGTACTGCACCGGAATGCGCCGCTCGCCGCGCTCCACCAGAACGATAAATGCCACTACCGCCACCATCATCACCAGAATGATCGCGACCTGAATGAACGGCCAGTCGCCGGTTTGAACCTTCTGCACCAGCTCGATCACCGCGTCCGGCAGCCGCACGATGATTCCGACGAAGATGATCAGCGACATGCCATTGCCGATCCCGCGATCGGTGATCTGCTCGCCCAGCCACATGATGAACGCCGAGCCGGCCGTCAGGCTAAGAATGGTCATCAGCGTGAATCCGAAACCCGGATTCATCACCAGCCCCTGCTGCGCGGTTTGCAGCGCCGTGGCAATGCCGATCGACTGCATCAGCGCCAGACCGACGGTTAAGTAACGCGTCCATTGGGTGATCTTGCGCCGTCCCAGCTCGCCTTCTTTTTGCAGTTTTTCAAGCGTCGGAACCACCACCGTCAGCAACTGCAAAATGATCGACGCCGTAATGTACGGCATGATCCCCAGCGCGAAGATGGTCATCCGCCGGAACATGCCGCCGCTGAACAGATCGAACATGCCGAACACGCTGCCCGCGTTCCTCTGGAAGAAATCCTGAAGACGGTTGAAGTCCACGCCGGGGATCGGGATGAATCCGCCGAGGCGATACACTGGCCCCAACAGGGCCAGCGTGAACAGCACCCGCCTGCGGAGGTCCGGAATCCGAAAAATATTGGCAAGCGCCTCGAAAAACCTCATAACAATCTACTTCTCCGCCCCGATTACTTCCGCCGTTCCGCCGGCCTTCTGAATCTTGTCAAGCGCCGATTTCGAAAATACGTGCGCCTTGACGTTAATGGCCCGGGTCAGCTCGCCGGTGCCCAGGATTTTCAAGCCGTGATTCAGTTTCTTAATCACACCGCGTTCAAGCAGCGTTCCCGGATCGAAGGACGCGCCTTCGAGCGCCTCCAGCCGCGCCAGGTTCACGATCGCGTACTCTTTACGGAAAATATTGGTGAATCCGCGCTTGGGCAGACGGCGGTGCAGCGGCATTTGCCCGCCCTCAAATCCGCGCATGCGCGAGTAGCCGGAAATCGACTTGGCGCCCTTGGCGCCGCGGCCCGAATACTTGCCCCGTCCGGACCCCATGCCCTGTCCGATACGTTGCTTTTTCTGTTTCTGCCCGGCAGGCGGCTTCAGTTGGCTTAAATTCATTTTTTTACCGCGCAAAACGGGCCGCAAGCGCCCCTCTGCGCTTGCTCCCTTACTCCACTATAGCCAGCAAATGCGGAATTTTCTTCACCATCCCACGAAACGCCGGTGTATCCGGCCGCTCCACCACGCGGTTCATTTTCTTGAGTCCCAGCGCGCGCACGATCACCTTGTGCTTCTCCGGGCAGCAGATGGGACTGCCGATTAATTTAATCTTGATCATTCCCGGCATAAACTAACCAACCTTTTCCTGCGCGAGTCCCCGCAAATCCGCGACCTCGCCTTTATCCCGCAACTGCTCCAGCGCGTCGATGGTCGCCTTAACCACATTATGCGGATTATGCGAACCGATCGACTTGGTCAGCACATTGGGAATCCCGACGGCGGTGATCACCGCCCGCACCGGACCGCCCGCGATCACGCCGGTCCCTTCCGGAGCCGGCTTCAGCAGCACGCGCCCGCTGCCAAAGCACCCCAGCACCGGATGTTGAATGGTCGTCGCCAGCACGTGCACCTTGCGCAGATTTTTCTTCGCCGCTTCAATGCCCTTCTTGATCGCCGCCGGAACTTCTTTCGCCTTCCCCGTTCCGAAGCCGACGATTTTCGCTCCCGGATCGCCCACCACCACCAGCGCCGAAAAGCTCAGATTCTTTCCGCCCTTGACCACTTTCGTCACGCGGTTGATCGAAACCACCTGTTCCTTCAGGTTCAGGCTCGCCGCGTCGATGCGTTTTGCTGCTGTTACCATTTAGAACTCCAGTTCCATTTAAAACTCCAGGCCGGCTGCGCGGGCGGCATCGGCCAAGGCCTTGACGCGCCCGTGATAAAGATAGCCGCCGCGATCGAACACCACGGCCTTGATGCCCTTGTCTTTGGCGCGCTCGGCCACCGCCTGGCCCACCGCTTTCGCTCCGGCCAGATTCCCGCCGTTCGCCGCATTTTTTTCGTTCGAGGAGGCCGCCACCAAAGTTTTGCCTTCGCGATCGTCGATCACCTGCGCGTAGATGTGCTTCACGCTGCGAAACACCGCCAGGCGCGGACGCTCCGGCGTGCCCTTCACCCGGCGGCGGATGCGTGTATGAATGCGCAGGCGAATATCGTTTTTCGAATCCCGAGCCATTATTTGCCTCCCGCGGCTCCGGTCTTGCCGACCTTCTTGCGCAGCGCCTCACCGGTGTAGCGCACGCCCTTGTTCTTATACGGATCGGGCGGACGCAGCGCCCGCATGTTCGCCGCCGTTTGCCCCAAAAGCTGCCGGTCCGCGCCGGAAAGCACCAGGTGCGTCTGTTTATCGATCTTCAGATCGATCCCGTCCGGCAGATAAAACTCGATTGAATGCGAATAGCCGAGCGTAAACGTCGCCACCCGTCCCTTCACATCGCAGCGGTAACCGATGCCGACGATATCGAGCTCCCGCGTAAATCCGGTCGAAACGCCCTGCACCGCGTTGGCGGCCAGCGCCCGGGTCAACCCGTGCAACGCGGCCTTTTCGTCGCCATCGCGCTGAATCTCGACGCGCCCATCCTGCTGGCGAATGGTAATCCCGGCCGGCACTGGCACGCTCTGTTTGCCCTTCGGCCCTTCCACGCTCAGCGTATCCGCCGCGACGCTGATCTTCACGCCCTTCGGCAGCGGAATCGGTTTTTTTCCAACTCGTGACATAGCTCAATCACTCCGTGATGGGGAAGCAGGTCGTGGGGAGCGGGACCATCGGCGATTCGTCATCAGCCGCCGGCTGCCCATTACCCACTCCCCATTCCCCGGTTACCATACGTGGCAGAGAACCTCTCCGCCGATGCCTTCTTTTCTCGCCGACGATCCCGTCATCACCCCGCGGGGCGTCGTCAGAATATTGATTCCCAGTCCGCCGAGCACCCGCGGCACCTTGCGCGAACCGACATACACCCGGCACCCCGGACGGGACACGCGCTCGATCCGCGAAATCACCGGCACGTTGCCCGGCGTATATTTCAAGTAGATGCGAATCGACTTTTTCGCGCCGTCCTCGGTCAGCTTGAAGTTGGCGATATAGCCTTCGTCCTTCAAAATTTTCGCGATATCCGTCTTCAGCCGCGACGACGGCACGTCCACCTTGGGATGGCGCGCTTCGAGCGCATTGCGAATGCGCGTCAGCATGTCGGCGATCGGATCGGTTGTCGTCATTCGTTAATTCTCCCTACTTCCACTCCTCGCACCTGCTTGCCGGCCTTTCAAAACGACGGCCATTTTCGCGGGACGCACAAGAGCCAGCAACTCCTACCAGGAGGCCTTGATCACGCCGGGAACTTCCCCGGCGAGCGCCAGTTGCCGGAAACAAATCCGGCACAGTTTGAACTTGCGGAGATAGCCGCGCGGGCGCCCGCAGCGGAAGCAGCGGTTGCGATGCCGGCACGCCAGCTTCGGCGTTTTCTTCTTCTGCTCCACGGCCAGTCTTTCGTCTCTTGCAATTTTTGCGGTAGTCGCCATTTCTTTACGTCCTAACGTCCTTTCCTCGCACCGGCGTTCAAATCCTTCCAATCGTCCGCGCCATTCGCGCTACGCAAAAGAGGCCGAGCCTCTACTGCGTACGGAACGGCATGCCGAGATGCTTCAACAGGGCCAGACCCTCGGCATCGGTCCTGGCGGTGGTGGTTATGCAAATATTCATTCCCTTCACTTTTTCGACCTTGTTATAGTCGATTTCCGGGAAAATCAGTTGATCCTTCACGCCCAGCGTGTAATTGCCGCGGCCGTCGAACGATTTGCTTGAAACGCCGCGGAAATCGCGCACCCGCGGCAGCGCCACATTCACCAGCCGGTCGAAAAACTCGTACATGCGGTCGCCGCGCAGGGTCACCGTGCAGCCGATCGCCATGCCTTCGCGCAACTTGAACGCGGCGATCGATTTTCGCGCTTTCGTGACCACTGGCTTTTGTCCGGCGATCTGCGCCAGCTCATTCACCGCGGGGTCCATCAGCTTGGCGTTCTGGGTGGCCTCGCCGAGCCCGATATTCAAGGCGATCTTTTCGATCTTCGGCACGGCCATCACGTTCTTGTAGCCGAACTCCTTGGTCAGCGCCGGAATCACCTGCTTTTGATATTGCTCCCGTAACCGTGCAGCCATTTTCTTAAGCCTTCTTGTCTAGAATTTCGCCGCCCTTTTTGGCAATCCTCACGCGCCGGGTGACGGTTCCACTCTGCTCCATCCGATAACCGACCCGCGTCGCCACTCCGCCCGAAGTCACGACCATCACGTTGGAGATGGAAACCATGCTCTCTCGTTCGGCGATGCCGCCCTTGATCTGCCGCTGCGGATTCGGCCGCGTGTGCCGCTTGATCAGCGCCACGTGCTCCACCAGAACCTTGCCGGTGCGCCGGTCGATGTCCAGCACCCGCCCGGTCTTGCCCTTATCGCGGCCGGCGATGACTTTCACGGTATCGTCTTTTTTGATTCGAACCTTGGCGTACCTGACCGGCGCGTTCTGATCGCGCCGGCGAACTTTGAATCTCATCTAAATCACCTCCGGGGTCATTTCTTAAATCACCTCCGGTGCCAGCGAAACGATCTTCATAAATTTCTTGTCGCGCAGCTCGCGCGCCACCGGACCGAACACGCGCGTCCCCACCGGCTCGCCCACATCGTTGATCAGCACCGCGGCGTTCGAATCGAAGCGGATATAGGTGCCGTCCTTGCGCCGCGTCTCCTTGCGCATCCTGACGATCACGCAGCGCACGACCTTCCCTTTTTTAATGGCCGATTCCGGCGACGCTTCCTTCACCGCGGCCGTAATCACGTCGCCCAATCCGGCGCGCAATCCCAGATCGCCGCCGCGCGGCAAAATGCACGACAGCTTTCGCGCGCCGCTGTTGTCGGCCACTTCGAGAATCGTCCGCATCCCGATCATAACGTCTCTCTCCTAACCCTAAAGGGACCCGCCTACGCCTTGCCCTTCTTCTTTTTCGAAACCCGCTTCTCCGGCCCGGTCTCAATGCCGATCGAGCTCAGATCCGTGGTCACCTGCACCGCCTTGCGCAGCACCTCGCCCAGCTTCCAGCGCTTCAGCCGGCTCATCGGGCGGCACTCGACAATGCGCACCACATCGCCGACCTTGGCTTCGCCCTGCTCGTCGTGCGCATAAAATTTCCTGCGCTTGGTGACGATGCGTTTATAAACCGGATGCGGCACGCGCCGCGTCACTTCGACCACGATGGTTTTCGGCATGCGGTCGGAAACCACCGAGCCGACTTTGGTGTTCTTTGTGCGATTTCCTTCAGCCATCGCTATCGCTTCCCTTTCGAAGCAACCGGCGCCGATTCCGGGTTCATTTCGCGTTCGCGCAGCACCGTCAGCATCCGCGCCCGCTCTTTTCTGAGCGCGCGAAGTTTTTTCAGTCCTTCCATCTGCCCCATGCGCAGCTGGAAGCGCAGCCGGAACGTCTGCTCCGCCGAATCGCGGAGCTGCTTCTGAATTTCCGGCGTGTCCAGCGCGCGGGCTTTGTCAGCGTTCTCTTTCATATTTCACTCTCTCCCTGTTCCGCGGCCGAACCGGCACACAAGGACTGCAAGCAACACGCAACTTCCGCGGCCCCTGAGGTAGTCATAGACTACTCGACGTGCTCCCGCGAAACGAGTTTGGTCGGCAGCGGCAATTTCGCCGCCGCCAGCTTCATCGCCTCTTCCGCCACCGCCCGTCCCACGCCTTCCATCTCGAACAGAATCTTTCCCGGCCGGATCACCGCCACCCACTGCTCCGGCGCGCCCTTGCCTTTTCCCATACGCGTTTCGGCCGGCTTCTTGGTAATCGGCTTGTCTGGAAACAGGCGAATCCACACCTTGCCGCCACGCTTGATCGACCGCGTCATGGCCACGCGCGCCGCTTCGATCTGCCGGTCCGTGATCCAACCGCACTGCATCGCCTTCAATCCGTAATCGCCGAAGGCCAGCGACGATCCGCGCCACGCCTTTCCGGCCATGCGGCCGCGCTGCTGCTTGCGATATTTCACCTTCTTCGGCATCAACATGGCTTATTCCTTCTTGTCTCCCTCGCCCGTTTTGCTTTCATTGGGCTCCGCAGCATTTTCCGTCTTCCAGCTCGGTTGCGGCGAACTCATCGGCGGCAGAATCGGCGCCTGCACGCGAGGCGTTTCTGCCGGGGCGCTTTGCGACGCTCCGCCGGGTTCGGCGGCAATCGGCTGCGGCCGGGGACCACGGTCGCGATCCCGATCCCGATCCCGGTCGCGATCCCGCCGTTCCCGCGCCGGCGCCCGCCGGGGTTCCGGCTCGCGCAATCCGCGACGCTGCCCGCCCGGCAGAATTTCGCCCTTATAAACCCAGCACTTGATCCCGATCACGCCATACGTCGTATACGCCTGGCTGAATCCGTAATCGATATCGGCGCGCAAAGTATGCAGCGGAAGCTGTCCTTGCAGATACCATTCGGTACGCGCAATTTCCGCGCCATTCAACCGCCCGGAGACGCGAACCTTGATTCCCTTGCAGCCGAAGCGCAGCGCCGAATCGACGCTCTTGCGCATCGCCCTGCGAAACGCCACGCGTTTTTCCAGTTGCAGCGCGATGGTCTCGGCGATCAGCTGCGCGTCCAGCTCCGGCTTGTGAACTTCCTGAATATCGATAAAAACTTCGCGCTTGGTCTTCTTGGCCAGATCCGCTTTCAGCTTTTCGATCTCCGCGCCCTTGCGCCCGATGATGATCCCGGGCCGCGAAGTGTGAATGGTGATGCGCAGCTTATTGCCCGGCCGGTCGACCTCGATCGCGCTCACGCCCGCGGCCTTCAGGCGGTCATGCAGCGATTCCTTCAACTCCAGATCCTCGCGCAGGAGTTTCGCGTAATCCTGCTTGGCGAACCAGCGCGACCGCCACGTCTTGGTGACCCCCAGCCGGAACCCGTACGGATGAACTTTCTGACCCATTCGTTATTCCTTATTCCTGTCTCCGACCTTGACGATGATATGCGCCATCCGCCGCTGATAGCGATAGGCGCGCCCCATCGGCGCCGGACGGATGCGCTTCATGCGCGGCCCTTCATTCACATACGCCTCGGTGACGAACAATTG
>Ga0335073_10000634_pt1 | contig 45784 bp, 36 predicted proteins | sample Lox_Sample_22_FD_207093 | JGI IMG/M metagenome (GOLD analysis project Ga0335073, IMG submission 207093) | Soil microbial communities from Loxahatchee National Wildlife Refuge, Florida, United States - Lox_Sample_2.2 | ecosystem: Environmental > Terrestrial > Soil > Wetlands | place: USA...
GAGAAGCGAAACAGAGCAACGAAGACCACTCAGGAGAGTGATCGGAGAAGTGCGCTCAAAAAACGATTGACAGGGCCGACATTGTTAGAGATGTCCGGTAAACGGAAACTGACCGTCAGCCTTAACATGTTTTAGGTCGCTTCTCACTTCTGGCCGACTGGTACTACTCGACTCGTACTATTCACTCGGGCCTGCCTACCCTGTCATTGTGTGAGCATGGCGAATGCGCATCCTCGTTCCGCGGCGGTTACGGCTGCGGCTACGTTAAGTCTGTTGGGTTGCAGTGGCGCGCTGCTGTTTTGGGGTTATTTCATTCTGGCGCTGCTCAATGCTCCCCCTCTCCAGAACGGCCGCCATCTTTACGAACTGCAACCAGGCTTGTTCCTGTTGGTCGCTATCGTGCCCCCAGCGGTAATCGCGTTGGGCATTCGCACCGGCATCGGCTTGTTCCAATTGCGTGCATGGGCCCGAATCTCTGCCCTCGTTTGGGCGTCCGTGACCTTAGTATTTTGTCTGGCGCTGATTGCGTTCCGGCCGTTCGAGACTTTCTTCATTCCGGAGCGCTTTGTGGGCCCTTTGGAGTCCATGAAGCAACTGATCGCCATCGCGTTGCTGATTCTGCTGATGCCCAGCAGTATCTGGTGGCTGTTCCTGTTCCGGCTGAAAAGCGTAAAGGCGCAGTTCGGTCGGGAAAGAGAAGAAATGCGGCGGACGGCAACGGCAGTCACAAGCGCGACGTGACGAACCAAGTCGCAGGATATAGAAATTCGAACACCCGTCTGTGCTCTTCATCACACAGGTTTGCCTTCCTTTTCTTACACTCTCCGGCTAACTTCCCTGTTGCCTGCCATTTCCCCTTTCCCCCTATGTTATTCTTAGCCTGTTAACTCCAGGCGCCCAGTGCGTTCCAGATCCGAATTAGCACCGCCGCGCTCGCGAGGCTGCTCTCCTCGGCTCACCGGTGAGGAGTTGCCACATAACGGGGGTTTGAATAAGTAAGATGTCCACACTTACCGAAGTTCCTGCTGGTAAAACCAAGCGCGAAATAATCGAACAGGCAGTGATCCGCTTCGCCGGAGACTCCGGCGACGGCATGCAAGTCACCGGAAGCCAATTCACGAATACCGTGGCCCTTTACGGAAATGACATCGCCACGTTCCCCGACTACCCGGCGGAAATTCGCGCCCCTGCGGGCACGGTGCCGGGCGTCAGCGGTTTCCAGTTGAACTTTTCTTCAGGTGAAGTGCATACCCCGGGCGACACGGTCGATGTGCTGATTGCCATGAATCCCGCGGCGCTGAAGGTAAATCTTGGCGACTTGAAGTCCAACGGCATCCTAATCATAAATTCTGACAGCTTCAAGGAAGCCGACCTGCGCAAGGCGCATCTCACCGCGAATCCCATGGAGGACCACTCGCTCGATAAGTTCCGCGTGTTCCCTGTGGAGTTGCAGCGTCTGACGCGTGCTGCGCTACAGCACCTTGGCCTCGACGCCAAAGCCATGGACCGTTGCAAAAACTTCTTTGCCCTCGGCATGTGCTATTGGCTCTACAACCGCTCGATGGAATCCACGGTTCGCTGGATTGAAGACAAGTTCAAGAAGAAGCCGCTTCTGGTCGAAGCCAACAAGCTGGCTCTGAAAGCCGGCTATTCCTACTGTGAAGCTACCGAAGCGTTTCAGACCAGCTACGAAATTCCTCCGGCGCAACTGAGCCCGGGGCTCTATCGCAACTTGAGCGGCAACCAGGCGCTCGCGCTTGGCTTTGTTACTGCGGCGCAAAAGTCCGGACTGAAGCTGTTCCTCGGCAGCTATCCGATTACTCCCGCGTCCGACATTCTTCACGAGCTTTCGCAGTACAAGGATTTCGGCGTGCTGACCTTCCAGGCCGAAGACGAAATCGCCGCCATCACCTCGTCGATTGGCGCTTCCTATGCGGGAGCGCTGGCCATCACCACCACTTCGGGTCCCGGCATGGCGCTGAAAACCGAAGCGCTTGGCTTGGCCGTTATGACCGAACTTCCTTTGGTGATTTGCGACATTCAGCGCGGCGGTCCGTCCACCGGTCTGCCGACCAAAACCGAACAGGCCGACTTGTTGCAAGCCTTATTCGGCCGCAATTCCGAAGCGCCGATCCCAGTGCTCGCCGCGGCCTCGTCCGCGGATTGCTTCTGGATCGCCGTCGAAGCCAGCCGCATCGCGTTGAAGTACATGGTCCCGGTCATCGTGTTGTCCGACGGTTATCTCGCCAACGGGGCGGAGCCGTGGCGTATTCCAAGCCTCGACGAAATTCCGTCGTTCCCCGTGCAATTCACCACGAAGGCCGACGATTTTCAGCCCTACAAGCGCAATCCGGACACACTGGCGCGCCCCTGGGCGATTCCAGGCACACCTGGACTCGAGCACCGCATCGGTGGATTGGAGAAGCAAGACGTCACGGGCAACGTGAATTATGAGCCGCTGAACCACGAAAATATGGTGCGCATCCGCGCCGCGAAGATCGATGCCATCGTGCAAGACGTGCCGAACGTTTTGCCCAGTGGCGATCCCGAAGGCGATCTGCTGATCATTTCGTGGGGTTCCACGTTTGGCTCCATCACCCAGGCGGTCAAAGGTCAACGCAATAAGGGCCGCAAGATCGGCCACCTGCACCTGCGTTATTTGAATCCACTGCCCGCGAACCTCGGAGACATTCTGAAACGCTACAAGCAAGTGCTCGTGCCCGAACTCAACATGGGCCAGTTACTTTGGGTTCTGCGCGCCAAGTATCTCGTTAATGCTGTCGGCCTCAACAAAATTCAAGGCCGGCCTTTCAAGCAATCCGAACTCGATCTGAAGATCGAAGAAATGCTGGGGCTCTAGGAGAACGCCATGACCACAACTGCGCTTCCGCCACTGACCAAAAAAGACTTTCAGACCGATCAGGAAGTCCGCTGGTGCCCGGGTTGCGGCGACTACGCGATTCTCTCGGCCGTTCAGTCGGTATTCCCCGAACTGGGCGTTCGCCGCGAAAACTTCGTAGTGGTGTCCGGCATTGGCTGCTCCAGCCGTTTTCCGTACTACATGAACACTTATGGCTTCCACAGCATTCACGGCCGCGCTCCCGCCGTGGCTTCCGGGATCAAGATTGCTCATCCGGAATTGGAAGTCTGGGTGGCCACCGGCGACGGTGACTCGCTTGCCATCGGCGGCAATCACACCATTCACATGCTGCGGCGCAACGTCGGCGTCAAGGTGCTGTTGTTCAACAATCGCATCTACGGTCTGACCAAGGGACAATATTCGCCGACTTCCGAGTTCCACAAAGTGACCAAATCGACGCCATTCGGTTCACCCGATCGGCCGTTCAATCCCGTCTCGTTAGCCATTGGCGCGGAAGCGACCTTCGTGGCTCGTTCCGTGGACATTTTCCAGGCGCACCTGAAAGACACGCTCAAGGCCGCCGCGGCTCACAGAGGTTCCGCCTTCATCGAGATCCTGCAAAATTGCAATATCTTCAATGACGGCGCGTGGGTCGGCTTGACCGAGAAGGATGCACGCGGCGAACACGTCCTGCAGCTAGAGCACGGCAAGCCCTTGGTGTACGGCAAGAATCGAGACAAGGGTATCCGCCGCAAGCCGGACGGCGACATCGAAGTCGTTCAGCTTGGTAACGGCATTTCCGAATCCGACCTCGTGGTCCACGACGCGCATCATCCTCGCCCGTCTTACGCTTTCTTGCTCTCGCACATGGAAGGCCGGCCAGGATTCCCGACACCGATCGGTGTTTTGCGTTCCTGGGATGACTTGCCCCGATACGAAGACGTGATGAACGATCAGCTCAAAGAAGTGATCCAGAAAAAAGGTCCGGGCGATTTGGGCAAACTGCTTACCGCCGGCGACACTTGGGAAGTTAAGTAGAACCCACTCCGCGAATCGCGAAAAACTACTTTAGCTGCGAACCCGTGTTTCTCGTCTGGGCACGGCTTCAGCCGCGCTGCAACTCATAAGCTGTAGCCGCCGAGGGTTTATTTGTTAGTTCTCCCGTAGGGTCTTCCGCCTCCGTCGGGCTCTCTGCAGCGTGCCTGTAATCCGACGGCGTGGGCTATTGACAATCGCACAAAACCTACGGTGCGCCCCGCGTGTTCACCGATCACAGCCACTGCTTGCCATGAATAGTAAATCAGTTCCCATTTGTGGAACGGTGGCCCAGCGGCTATTGACCATTCCGATAGGCGAAAACGCGTATTTTTCGGCCAAATTTGCGTTTTTTTTCATTTGGTACTAGACGTGCTAAATCGATTATACGGGGATGTTTGTAGAGTGGCGGGGGTCACTCTAGTAGATGGTCTACGGGCTCACGAATTCAAAGAAACACGAAAAATTTACATCGTATTTTTCGCCATCGAGCATAATAGTTCTAGTACTGCTTGGCGGGCTTGCCTCCTTCTCTGCGCATTTTGCTTGGCATTCGCACACTTCGCGCGCTAACTCGGCTTCAACAGCGACTGACGCGACCATTTTTTCTCAGCTGTCCTTCTGGGATTATTCCGACTTCTCGTCCGATGTTGACGGACCCGCAGCCGCAAACGCTCCTGTCTATTCCTACTCCGTGATTCCCGGCGGAGTCAGCAGCGCGCACAGTCTGCGGGCGGCCCTTCATCGCGATCCGATTGCGGCCGCGCACTACGTTGGTTTCCGCGTCCAAGACGCACGCCTAATTCGCTTAACAACCGAGCGGAGAGCCCATGTCTCGTATCGCATCGGAGACAAAATCTATTGGACGCGGAAGGAAATCATCCTACACGCGGGCGAGACCCTTTTGACGGATGGCACGCATCTCGCTCGTACCCGCTGCGGCAATCGCATCGCTGACGTTCCCGGGGGTCCCACGTCGCCCGCGGAACCGCCGGTGGAAGTTATCGATCGTCCGACATTTCCGCATCCGCCGGAGGTTACCGGCGACATGCTCCCCGCACCGCCGATTTGGCCCGACGGCAGCGCTCCATTCCTCCTGGCTCTCGCGCCAACTCCGCAAACGGTTAACTCGGGTGGCTATCCGTATCTGCCCGTCTTTCCTTGCTGCGTGACTGGTACCACGACCTCAAGCGGGGCGCATCCAACTCCGCCGGTGCCGCCAATTGGCCCCCTTCCTACGCCGCCACCTTCCTCGGGACCATTGCCGCAACCGCCGCCCGTGGTGTCGCCGCCGGTTGCGCCGCCTACGCCGCCGGTCGCTACACCCGAGCCTTCCACGCTTCTTTTGTTGCTCGTGGGTGCGGCAGGCGTCTCGTTGTTGAAGTTGCGCCGCGCCTGACATCGCCTTTTCGGCTGGTGGGGGGCTTCCAGCCCAGCCCCCCACTGAAGGCGTACCGAGAGACAAGCTCTAAATCCAGGACTCAAAGCCGCTGGAAAAACCTGCTCGTTCGATCTATGGGCCAAGTTCCAACGCGCAAACAATCCTTGTCTTGACCGGCCTGCGCGCCCGCACTACGATATCTTCATCCCAGACCTACTGCCGACACCGAAACCTCGTTGGCGCCGAACCCTTCGCGTCGTGGGACTCTTCCTCCTTTACGCCCTCGCCATATTGCTCACTCTCTGGGCCTCTGCCGCACTTTATATCGACCTGCGCATTCCATCGGTCAAACACCTCGCCGGTATTTCCTATGCCGTACTGGTGATCTTTCTGGCCGCGCGGGCTTCCACGCACCTGCAGCGTATGCTGATCTGCGCCGCCGCATTTGCGCTGGTTTTGATTTGGTGGCTGCACCTGAAGCCTTCGAATGACCGCCCTTGGCAGCCTGATGTGGCCAACACGCCGTGGGCCGAAATCCAGGGCGATCACATCACGCTGCACAACTTCCGCTTCTGCCACTATCGTGCCGAGTTCGATTACACCTGCGATTGGCTCACGAAATCCTTAGACCTGTCACAGCTTCGGGGAGTCGATCTGGCGATCACCTATTGGGGCTCGCCGTATATCGCTCACCCGATCCTCAGTTTCTGGTTCGGAGACGATCAGTACGTGGCTGCGTCCATTGAAACGCGCAAGGAAGCCGGCGAGGGTTATTCGGCGATTCTCGGGTTCTTCCGCCAGTATGAGTTGATTTACGTGTTCGCTGACGAACGCGACCTAATTCGATTGCGCACCAATTATCGCAAAGACGAGGAGGTGTACCTATTCCACACGACGGCCGGTCCAGAGTGGGCTCGTCAACTTTTTCTCGAGTATCTGCAGCGTGCCAACCGGCTTCGGACTCATCCCAAGTGGTACAACGCGTTGACGCGGAACTGCACCACGGTCATTTTCCACTCCATGGCTGACATTGGGCGGCTTCCCCCGGGCACCTCGTTGCACAACTGGCACGTCATTCTCAATGGCCGTGGCGACGAAATGCTCTACCAAGGGGGCAATCTCGAAGGCAGTCTGCCGTTTCCGGAGTTGAAAGAATCCGCCCACATTAACGCCGCCGCCCGCGAAGCTGGCGATTCTCCCGACTTTTCGCGCAGGATCCGCCTCGGTCGACCTGGCTTTGAGTTTCTGGAAACGGGGGACGCGGATACCAAAATCCATTAGAGTCGTTTTGGGATTTGCAGATTATTGGGGCGGGCCTGTGCGGGTCGCGCCACCCTTTCGAGTATTGATTTCTTTTTTGTCATGAAACCAACTTTCGCTCATGACATCCAATCAGAAGCAGTTAGAATCATTGCTCATGGATTCCAATCCTAAACTGATTCCGTTCTCGCTCCTTGGCGACGCCGACCCTGTTCCTCCCCAGGCCTACGTCGAACAACCGGAGCAGATCCAGACTCTGAGCCTTCTTTATGAGATGAGCCATGAGCTCACAGCCATCCTGGATCGCGAGGAACTCCTCCGCCGCATCGCCGAACGCGTGAAAAAGCTGGTCGATTACCACGTCTTTACGGTGATGGTCTGGGACGAGCAGGAACAAGCGCTCGAGAGCGTTTTCGCTATGCACTTCGACCATACGCTGCCGTCGCGCTTCCGAATGAGTCTGAATCAGGGCATCACCGGTGCGGCCGCCGCGGAGCGCCGAACCATTCGTGTGGTGGATGTTCGCTTGGACCCTCGCTACATGCAGTGTAGTAAGGAAGTGGAAGTGCGCTCGGAACTCGTCGTCCCCCTCCTGCTGCAAGACCGCCTGATCGGTGTGCTTGACCTCGAAAGCACTCAACCGCACGCTTTCACCGCCGAGCACGAGCGCCTGTTGAACATTCTTGCTTCTTACATCGCCGTGGCGCTCGAGAATTCGCGCCTCTACGAAGAGTCGCGCGAAAATCAGACCCGCCTGCAAAATGATCTGGAAACCGCGCGGGAGATCCAGCGCCAACTGCTGCCTTCCGGCGCGCGCGAAGTTCCGGGGCTCGATTTGGCCACTGCTTATGTGCCGGCGCGCGAACTGGGCGGCGATTTCTATGACTTGCTTCCCTACGGAGTCGGCCGTCTCGCTGTAGTGAACGGCGACGTGTCCGGTAAAGGTACCGCAGCCGCGTTGTACGGCTCACTGGCGATCGGCATTCTCCGTGAGCTGGTCCATGACAGCGAAGCTTCTGCCGCGGACATGCTTCAACAACTGAACAGTCGTTTGCTCGCGGCCAGGCTCGACGCCAAGTTCATCGCCATGCAATTCGGCATTTACGACGCCGCGCGCCGCACCTTGAATGTCGCCAACGCCGGCGGCACGTTTCCCCTTCTGATTCACAACGGCGAGGTAACCGAAATTAAGATAACCGGCATGCCGCTGGGACTGCTCCCCGAGGCCGAATTTGACGAGCAAACCCTCGAACTGGTGCCTGGCGACATTGTGGTATTCGCCTCCGACGGCATTCAGGAATCCATGAACAAAGAGCAGGAGGAGTTTGGCATCGATCGCCTCAAGGCCTTGCTCTCCAACGTGGCCAGCGATGATCCGGGCTACACCGTGGCCCAGCGCATCGTAAAGGCCACCGACGAACATACCGGCGTGGGCCGCCCGCCCCACGACGACCGGACCTTGCTGGTGCTGCGCGTGACGGAAGAATCCGAGTCGGACTTCTCAAAACTGCCCATTATCTATTAGCAGCCAGCTCTATCCTAATTTGTGCCTCTCCAGATTTTGTGCGCTATGATTTTGCCCAAGTCATTCGTGTCCTTGTGCAGTAGAACCCGAGGCTTGGTCTAGGGACTATCTGCGCGTTTGCTTGGAAGGAGGTCCCGTGAATCTTGATCCAGTGAATATGGTGCCTTGGAGCTCCGACTGGCTGTGGAGTTTGCCTTTGAGCGTAATCTGCGTGGTCATCCACGTTGTGGGGCTCTACCTCATCAAGCAGCGGTTCGACCACCTGCTGCTGGAGGCCGCTCAGTTCAAAATGAGAATCGCCGCTATGGTCTTTATGGCCGTGACCACTGTGTCTGTGACGTTGTTGCACGGTGCGGAAGCCATGATTTGGGCCGCCGCTTTTCGCTGGCTCCATGCTTTGCCCGACAACAAATCCGCCATGCTTTATTCTCTGAACGCCATGACCACTTTTGGCCATTCCGGCAGTAGCCTGGAGAGTCACTGGCAACTGATGGGGGCGCTCGAAGCCTTGAATGGCCTGATCTTGTTCGGACTCTCGACTGCTTTCCTTTTCGCCATGATTCAAAGGATTTGGAACCAGTTAGGCAAACAATCGCTTCCCGAACCGGTTTTGGCTCGAGTGGAAGCCTAGCCTCACTTTGTCTTGAGAAACGTCCCTTTATCCAGGTCCCGGAACGCTTCGCGCAGTTGTTCCTGTGTATTCATCACAATCGGTCCATACCACGCCACCGGTTCCTCCAGCGGCTTTCCGGACACCAGTAAAAACCGGATGCCGTCATCTCCTGCCTGCACCGCCACTTCGTCTCCGCGGTCAAACAGCACCAGCGAACGATTCTCCGCTTCCGATGGCGGGTTTGTATCCGCCCAGCTCACCGGCTCGGTAGGCACCGCCAGCGGATCCGAGGCGTTGCAGAATTTTCCTGCTCCTGCGAACACATAGGCAAACGCGTGCCGAGTGGTTTCGATCGGAAGCACCTTGCGCTTCCCTGGTGGCACCGACACATCTACATAGATGGGATCCGCGGCGATTCCGTCCACCGGGCCTTTGGTGCCCCAGAACTTTCCGCACACGACGCGCGCCCGCGTTCCATCGTCGTCAGTCACTTCCGGAATATCCGGCGACTTCACTTCCTGGTAGCGTGGCGCTGTCATCTTCAACGATGACGGGAGGTTCGCCCACAATTGAAAGCCGTGCATACGCCCGGCCGGGTCGCCTTTCGGCATTTCCTGGTGGATGATGCCGCTTCCCGCGGTCATCCATTGCACATCGCCGGAAGCAATCGCGCCGCGATTCCCCAGGCTGTCGCCGTGTTCCACCGTACCGGCCAGAACATAAGTAATGGTCTCGATTCCGCGGTGCGGGTGCCACGGAAATCCCGCCAAATAGTCTTCCGACACGTCGTTGCGAAAATCATCCAACAACAGAAACGGATCGAAGTCCGAGGTATTCCCGAAACCAAAGGCGCGCCGCAGGTGAACTCCCGCTCCCTCTCGCGTTGGCTTCGAACGAATCAGCTTCTTCACAGGTCGTATGGACATGCATCCTCCCGGCCGCGCCAGTCTGTCGCCAATCACCTCGGCCGTCAATCCACTAGATGGCTTCCCGGGCGTCACGGATATAAATGCTTCGCCGGCTCAACTCCTACTTTCTTTTATCTTATTTTGTATTATCATTGGTTCTCTTTATGCCCGTATGATCGCCAATGCATACCTCCGCCCCGCGCCGCCGCGCATCCGGCCTAGCAACGGACTGCTGTTGTTTGATCGCGCCGTGTTGATTCTGGTTCGCCGTCTTGTCGGCCCCTTCGCCCTGTTCCTGGTCTTCATTCTTTTTTGTGTCGCCGCTTACATGCGCCTGGAGCATCTGCGCTTTGTCGACGCGCTATTCTGGGTCGCTCATCCCCACGCCATCGAATACGTCCGGGCCTCCACTGCGACAAAATATTTCTCGCTGCTCGTGGCCATCGGCATCTTTGCTTTCGAGATCTGGTTTGCCGAACGCATCCTGCTCACTTTCATCGGACATCAGGGCCGGGAGGTATGGAAATCCATGATCAACGAAATGAACCTGGAGCGCGTGCGCGATCACTTCATTATTTGCGGCTATGGCCAAGTCGGCCGCACGGTGATCGACCAACTCAATCGTTCGCAAATTCCCTACGTGCTGATCGAAACGAATGAGGGACTCTATCGTCAGTTGCTCCACGAAGGAGCGTTGGTTTTGCACGGTGATGCCAAACGTCACACCGTCCTTCAGGAAGCCGGCATCGCGCGCGCCCGTGGCCTTTGCGTGGTCATCGACAACGACGCCGACAATCTCTACATCACCGTGACCGCCAAAGCTCTCAATCCCCAATTAAAAGTGATTACCCGTGCCGGGCAGGAACGCTATGCCGAAGCCATGCGTACTTCCGGCGCCGATGCGGTGGTGATCCCCGAATTCGAGGGAGGCAAGCTCGCCGGACAATTGATCCAGAAATACGCCTCGCCGAATGCCTGAATCCGGAAGCGCATCTATTTCAACGGCAAGCGCGCTGCCACGAAATCCGACACACGCTGCGCCGCTGGCGGATCCAGATTCGCCAGGACCGCAATGACGTAGCCCGCCTCCGGACAAATCTTCAGATCCCCATTCATTCCCGGTGCGCCGCCGCCATGGCCAAAACACTTCATGCCATTTTCGGTGCTATCGAAGAAGCCGTAGGCGTACTTGTCGCCCCCTCGTCCCGTATCCACTTTGCCGCTAATCAGCAGATCCGTGTGCTTTGCGTCGAGCAGCTTGTGTTCTGTCAGCGCGGTGGCAAAACGGAAAAGGTCGCCCACTGTCGAGTAGCCACCGCCGGCCGAAGTACCTCGATACGGCAGCGTATTCGTATTCGGCTCCCACGTGCCGGGCTTGGGTTCCATGTACCCCACCGATCGATCCGCCACAGTTTGGTTCTCGGGCAGCGATCCCGTGGATTCCATCCCCGCCGGCTTGAACACATGTTCCTGGACGTAATCGTAATAACTTTGCCCACTCACCTTCTCGATCACCACGCCCAGCAGCAGGAATCCGTAGTTGCTGTATTCCCACTTCGAACCTGGATCGAACTTGAGGTCGCGCTTCTCATACAGCTTCACGTAATCTTGCAGCGTCTTCAATTCCTCGCGGTGCGCATCGAATTCCGGCCCGAAGAAATCGCCAGTGCCACCGGTGTGTGTCAGCAGCTCGTGAATAGTAACCTTGGTCGCGACATTCTTGTTCGCATAATCCGGCAGGTATTTGCCCAGCGGATCCGTCAATTGAATCTTTCCCGCCTGCACCAACTGCAGAATCGACACCGCGGTGAACATCTTGTTCATCGATCCAATGCGAAATTTCGTGTTCACCGTATTAGGAATCTTTTTCTCGCGATCTGCCATTCCATAAGCCTGCTCAAACACTACTTTTCCGTCTTTCCCCACCAGTGCTGCGCCGGAAAAGCGATCCGGGGCCGAGTCGTGCTCCAAATCTTTCTTCAGTGCCTCCATCGCCTCTGGCTGGCTCAAGCGCGGAATGGCGAACTCGGCGGGTCGCGGAATCGCCCACAGTTCGAATTTCGTAACCTTGTTCGGGGCTTCATCCTCCACATTGAGAGTCAGCCGGCCGAACTGGTCGCTTCCTTTTTCCTTCAGCAGCGCTACGAAATGCGTTGGCGTGCTCTCCTCGACCTTTTCCAGGTCGAAGCCTCCGGTCATCTGGCGGAATCGCATCTCATCGTCGATGTGTTCGGTACGCGTCGGATCATTGGCCTTTAGATACTCCAGTAAAGTCGTACGGTCGCCAGAATTAAACGCAGCGAGCCATGCTTGCGCCCTCTGCTCGGCCGTAGCACCTGGATTTGGCGCTTGCGCGCCCGTCAGGAGCGCAGCCAAGACAAACAGCAAACACACTCGTACGCCCAAACCATCAATGTGCTTGTTCATGGATACTCCCCGGTATTTAGACGGCGTCGATGATCAACGGTCAACCGCTCTTTTGCGCTTAGCCTTACGGGAGGGTACCTTCTTCAAAGACGAACAGCAATGGGTCGCCGGAGTTGGAGATGGCGTAGATCACCTGACCGTTGGTAACCAGCGGGAAGTTCCCTCCGTCGAGGTTTCCCGAGCCGTCAGCGTTGATCGCGATAGCGCCAGCCTTCGGCACGTTCGTCAGCGTTACCGTCGTCTGCGAGAACACAACGGTATAAGCTCCCGCTCCATTGAACGAAAAATTGCCCAGGAAGGACCCGTTCTTGCCGTCTACGTCTTCCGCTGTGCCAACTGGATAGTCTCCGCTGATGCTGGTCAACGAATAACTCGGTGGCGTCGCAGTCTGGTTCACCAATAGGCCCGAGCTAGCTTGGTTATCCGTGCCCACCAGAAAGCCCACAATGCCGTCATCTGGCGTCGTGTTTGTAAGATAAACGATGGGCGAATTCGTCAAAACGCCGGAAAGTGACGTCCGTCCGGACGCCGCTTCCACGCTGTAGCTGCTGCCTGGATACTGATGGCTGTTCGATGTGCCCGCATAATTCGAATAGATGGTCGCGGTGGGGATTGTTCCGGAACTGGTGGCGTTCAGCGTGCCGATTTGCGCGATGTTCCCGATGTTCGTGCCAAGCGACTGGTAGCCCTGCGACGCCAGCAGGTAATAACCGTTCAATGGCGCAGCCGCATAGCCGGTAGTGGAAGCGAGCGCCCGGCCAGCCAGCAATGGAGTCGTGCTGGTGTTTTGCGTATACGCGGTGGAAATCAGCAGGAGGTCGGAGGCGTTCAATACGTAATACGCGAAATCGTAGGTCAACAGCCCCGTTGGCGTGCTCAGGAAATGACTTCCAGTACCTCGACCAGTACTCTGGTCGATGTCGCCCAGCGTGCCATAGCCGCCCGTAACTTCACCCGAGGCGGTGCCGCCTGCATTGACGTCCGCAAACCCCGCTGACACCGTGCCCGCAGTGTTCGTAAACGATCCGGCGATGGCCGTGCGCAGAAGTCCCGTCGCGGTGGTCGTCCAACCATCGACGCCAAAGGCATAATTCGTCTGCAGCGCAGACAGGTTAAATGCGGTTGGATCTTGCACGTGGATCATTCCCGCAGCGTTTGTTCCGCTCGTCGCGGTATCAGACTCGATGATCCTTCCCGTTGAGTAAACACTGTTGCTCAATCCGCCCAGGTAGAAGCTGAACTGCACGTTGGAAACGGGGACCGCGACGATGGCTGGTTTCGCCATTTTCCGCGCGTGGGCCGCACCGCTGGATGCAAGTTGCGCTGGTTCCTCGCTGGCTTTCCGCACACTGCTGCTTGATGCCAGTCCCGAAAACGCCAGGTACAAGCAACCTTGCCCCGACGCATTAAACGAATACGAACTTCCTGCCAGATTCACTTCCAATTGTTGTGGTCCGTCGGTTGTTCCGTTGAAATCGGCTACGGCATTCGAAAGTCCACCGCTCCCATCCGGAATGAAACTGCCGGCGATATCCAGTGGGTTGCCCGACTTGTCGGTCCCTTGCAGCAAGAAAGCGTAAGGCGTCGCGGCGGTCAGCGCTCCCTCGCTGCCCGCAGGCGCGCAGACCGCTGTTGCGGTTCCACTGATGACGATCGTGAGGGGATTCGATGTCGCGGTCGTGGTATTTTCGTCCGTCACCTGAAACACATACGGACCGTAGGTGCCCGCACTGGTGGGGGTCCCGGTAATCATGCCCGTGCCGCTCGCCGTCGTCAGCCCCGGTGGCAACGCTCCGCCGGAAATCTCGGACCAGCTATAGGGCGTCTTGCCACCGGTCGCCGCCAGTGTCGCCGAATACGCCGTGCCAATCACGCCATCCGGAAATGATGTCGTGGTCACCGACAGCGTGCTTGCGGAAATCTTGATGCTGAGGCCCACCGACGTTGCGGTATTGCTGTTCGCGTCCGTCACCTTCAACGTATACGGACCATAGGAACCCGCGGTCGTCGGTACGCCGGTAAACACTCCACCACTGGAAAAGGTGATGCCCGGCGGCATAGTGCCTCCACTGGCTTGCGACCACGTATAGGGAGCGGTTCCTCCGCTCGGCACCAGCGTAAAGGAGTACGGTGTATTCACCGTGCCATCCGGCAGCGATGTGGTGGTTATCAGCAGCGCCGGGGTGCCTCCACCTCCGCAACCCAAAAACCCCACGCAGGCGATCAAAACAGCCGCGAACCACGCAAGTCCGTAACGGCGATCCATTCAGCCTCCTCAGGCTTACCTACACAAAATCTCGTCCTTCGCGGAGAGCACTTAGGGCTAGCCAGCGACCGCGCAAACGCACGCATGCCCGCCCTACCCCTTTTCTACAGAAGCAGCGATCCAATGGTCGATCTAACTGGACACACGCATTGGAATCGCCTTCCTGCCCTTTGCGTTGTCCGCTGTCTTGGAGCGAGTCTCTACGATTGGAAGATCCTCAGCCCGACGTTTCAGGCAGGTTCCACCCGCAGCCCCATTTCCTGACCACACCCGCTGCAGCACTATTGGCCATTCCTTGGTCGCGTGACCCAGGATTATGGCCCATCAACCCTGACCAATAGTTTACCGTTTTCCGGCCGAGTTAGTGGCCTGCGCCTGCAAAGGCTCGGCGTCTTCCAACATCGGCAACCATTGCTCGCGCAACGACGCAAACGCCGCCCAATTTTTCTTGGATACCGGGTCCGAGGGTGGCAGTCCCAATCTCTCGAAATTCAGAAATTGCCCGCGCTGCTCGATGCGGAAATCCAGATGCGGGCCTGTCGCCAATCCGGTCATTCCCACCAATCCAATGGTCTGGCCAATCTCCACGTGCTGGCCCTCGTGCACTAAAATCTTCGAAAGATGCAGGTACATGGTTTCGTAGCCCTGGGAGTGCGCAATCTTCACCATATTGCCGTCCCCACCTTTACGCCCGGCAAACTCCACGCGGCCGCTGCCAATCGTCTGCACCGGAGTTCCAATCGGTGCCGCATAATCCGTCCCTAAATGCGGCCGGTACACTTTCAAGATGGGGTGAAAGCGCGCCTTACTAAAATGCGAGGTAATCGGCGCGGCAAATTTCAGGGGCGATCGCAAGAACGCCTTCTGCAGCGATTTTCCGTCCGCCGAATAATACGCCGTCTGCCCCAGGTCGTCGTGGAACAGCAATGCCTGATACTTCTTACCACCGTTGTCGTACTCCGCCGCCAAGATTCGCCCGTAGCCCGCGGTTTGCCCGTTGGTGTATTTCTTCTTTTCAATCACCATGCGAAACGTATCGCCTTTGCGCGGATCGGTATAAAAGTCCAGGTCGTAAGCAAAGATCTGCGCCAGGCGCATCGCCAGTTCCGGCGACTCTCCCGCATCCTCCACGGCATTGAACAGCGAATCTTCCAACTCGCCGCTCACCACACTGACTTCCATGTGCGACGGAATTGTTTGTACCTCGGCGGAAAATCCTTCTGTGGCCGGCACAATGTGCAGCATGCGGTCCGGATCAATCTTGTAATTGATTTCCCGCAGATCACCGACAACTGACCGCCCTACTACGAGCGCATTTCCGGCACGTAATTGCCTCAGATTAAATGCCCGCTGGGCCGCCGCAGTGGCTTCCCCAGCTTCTGCTGAACTCAAACCGATTTTCTGTAGAGCCGCCGCGAAATTTTGGCCCGCCGGCAATTTGCTCGCAATCGGCAATACCACTTGAGCGCGTATGCGTTCGGCTTCCGCGTGCGCCAGCGTCACTTGGTTCTGAAATTCCTGCTCGATTCCCTGCCGTCGGCGCAGCGCGTAGCCGTCCACAGCCGCGCCCACTGCCAGAACAAACCCCAACACCCACAAGAATCCCCGGCTCAATATTTCCCCCAGACAAATGGTCCCCGAGATGTCCCCGGTACATCTTACTCAGGATACCGCACGCTTCTCTTTTGTCCCAAGCTTCTGCTTTCGTCAATGGTGCGGAGCTAACTTGCGCTCAACTCGGCAATGGTCTGGTTTGCGAGATTCCGCGAAGGGTTTGCGTCAATTCACCCAACGCACGCGTGCACGGATCGCGTAAGTGCTGTGTCTTCAATGCAACCGAGCACTTCCGTCTGGCACACCATTTGCCCCTCCCCCTTTGGGGAGTTGTTATGATTACGTTCGAAGTTCATCCCGAAGTTCATGTTCGTGAGCAGTTTCAACGGCCCGAGTACTCCACGTGCTTTGAATGCCACCGCAGTTTTCGCGCCAAGTGTGAAGATCAGCTTAGCGTCAGCCTCTGTGACCACTGCTTCGATACCGCGCGTCACCTCACTGAACCGGTCATCAGCATTCACGTTAAGGTTCGCCCACACCACTCTCCGCTGTTGTAAGAACGCTTTGGCGCTCGCACCAATTCTTGATCATCGTTCCTGCTCTTATCCTGAAAAAGGCCCCTGTCGGCTTCGAACACACCAACTTCGTCTTTTCGACCGGAGAGTTTTGCTGCCTCGGAGCGCAGAAACTCCCCGTCGATGTCTTGCTTCGAATTTATAGGATCTTACTTACCAGAGGATCCGCTGGGCACCGCGGATGCCGTCTTGGGGGTCTCACCAAAATAATTCTGTTCGCGAAGCCGGCGATAGATTCCGCCCGCCACTTGCGCCGCCGTCGGGCCTTTCACTCGCCGCGTATTGCCGCGCAACAGCACCGCCAAAGCAATCTTGGGATGCGTTTCGTCGGCGTAGCTTACGAACCAGCCAATGCGAGAAGGATTCGTGTGGTCATCGCAGGTGCCAGTCTTGCCCAGCATGGTCTCGTCGCCGCCCGCGTCGTAGCTCAGCTTCGCCGTGCCATACAGCACCGCCGCCAGCATGCCTTCGCGGACTTCCGGTAGCACGCTCGCGATGTTCAGGTCGCGCTTTACCTTTGGTTCAAAATTCTGCACTTCTTCCTGTGTGTGCGGATACTGCAAGTAGTAAAGCGTGCCGCCATTGGCCACAGCAGAAGCGAGCGCAGCCAATTGCAACGGAGTGATCTGGATACCCTCGCCGAAGCTGGACATCCTGGCCACACCGCCCAGCGCCGGAGGTGCCGTCGGGAACGCGCCCGGATGTTCATCGGGTAGGTTGTATCCGGACAGCTCGCCCAAACCCAACAGGCGTCCATACTTCGAGACCGTGTCGAATCCCATGCGTCGCCCAAGTTCCTCGAAGAAAGCGTTGTTCGAGTGCGCGAGCGCCTCCGTCAAATTCATGTACTTCCGGCGACCCACTTTCAGCATGGTGTCGTTGGTGATGACGTTTTCTTCCAACGCCGCAATGGCGATCGTCGGCTTAATCGTCGAGCAAGGGATGTACCCGTCGCTAAACGCTACCTTCTGATTGACTACGGTCAGGATTCTTCCCGTGTTCGGGTCTACCGCCACCACCGACCCGTTGTAGCGCCCCAGCGCATCGACGGCCGCTTGCCGCACCACCGGATCGTCATACGCCGGATCATCGGCGCTGACCGAATCCGCGTAGGTCGGCGCGTAGCCGCGATAGCTGGAAGGCGCGAGTTTCTTCTTCGATTTCGCCTTGGCCTTCTTCGCTTTTGAACTGGATGTGCTGCTTACGATTGGTTTGCCAGCAGGCTCCGCCGCAGGTAACGGCAAAGCCAGCGTCGCTACCAGCAACGCTGTGGCTACAGTTTTTCCCAAGTCCTTGATCATTCGGGCCCTAACCCTAGAGAGAACTTAACCTCGACCACCTATGCCCTAACAGGTCTAACTCTTCACACCGTCAGGAGTTCGACGACAGCATGCCGTGTTCCATTGCCTTCACACCTTGATTTCACGGTACTTACTACTGTCTCACAACCTCGTTCTCACTTCCAAGCCACCACGAGGTTCTCAAACTGAAACGTAGTCTACAGATTTTAGTCCTACCGTGACAATAGCTAAGTAGGGCCAGTACGCTTTATGTGCTTCTTTTTGAACGTCTGACCCATCGTCCAGCCCTTTTTTGTCACCTGTCCCTAGGTTCCAGCCTTTCTCGCCGAAATTTCGGGCGATGTCACATCCCGACACAACGAGTTGACACCAGTGTCAAAAAGAAACGGGTTCGCTTCCTACTGACCTCAACTAACTCGCGCCAGTTCATTTCAACGTACCGGCGAACGCTGCGGACTACGTCGCGCACACCGTGAAAATCGTTAAGCGCAAGTGCGTCGCCCCATAACATACGAGTGCGGCGCGTTCGATGGATCGGCTGACTTTGCTGGTAGCTATTTCCGGTAACGGTGGCGTGAATGCCTGCTGGGGATTGTCTGGATTGCGCTGCAGTTCCCAATTCTCGATCTTCCTTACCGGTACGATCAATTCCAACGGAGGATGTTCCCAGGGATTGTCGACCTCGCCCGCCGGTATCGTGTTTCGCTTGAGCTTAATCTCTTGGGCCAAGCGCGATGGATCAACGGCGATTCCATAATTCCATGCACTGTCCGGCATAGCTTCCCAACTCGGATATTCCGCAGTAGTCCACTTGTCTTCTACCACCGCCGTCCACTTCTCCTTGATCGGCAGCGAATAGACCAGTGGCCCGCGCTCTACCGCCAAACCGTTCTGCGGCCAGTGCGTCACGCTCACCCGCATTGGAAGCGTCAAGGTCACCGTGTCGCCCGGAACAAACTTGCGGTCCACGACTACGAACCCGTTGGCATTCCGCGCAGCCGGCGCCATCGCGCCATTCACCGCCACGCTCGGCGCCTCGCACCACTCTGGTATTCTCAGAGACAAAGGAAAAGATACTGGTCGCTCGCCCTCGATTCTAAAGTGAATTTGTTCTTCGAACGGATACCGGGTTGTCTGTGCAATGGTGATCAGTTGCTGATTCGTGCCCACAGTGGCCGTGACTTTCGAGGGACCGTACAGCACCGCCGCCAGTCCTCCATCATTGCTCTTCATCCACATGCGAATCGCGTAGTTCGAAAAGATGCGATGTACGTTTCCACCGCAACACGCGCCCTCTTTCCCAGGGTTTGGCTGGAAAGCCATCAGGAAGCCGCCGTGTTCCATCACGTTGTGGTCGGAGTCGAGCGTCGCCAAAAACTGATTGGGGCATGAAAAATACTGCAGGGCCTTCCAGTCTTTACGAATCGCGCCCATACCGGCGTTGAAGCACGCGCGCTCCACATGATCTCCCCAAACCCCCTGCCCGGTGGCCATCAGAACGTAACCCCATGACCAAGTATGATCCGCGATGTCGCAAGTCTCATGAGAATCCAGCGACGTTGTTGTGCGATAGTCCTCGGACGTCGAAGGAACTCCGTCCACCAGCATGTGATGATCGAAAATCCGGCGCTGCGCCGCCAGGGCAAACTGCAGATACTCTTTTTTTCCGGTGTAGCAGTACAGAATCGCCGGAAGCTTCGCCTGCTCGATGTAGGTTACCCCGTGACAATTGATGGGCGTAGCCGCGTACACTCGCAACTCCGAGAGATCACCGTGCTCCGGGTCCGCCGCCACCTTCTGATACTGCTTCCACGCGGTTTCCGCCATGTCCAGCAAACGAGGATCTCCGCTCCGCTGGTAACACCACAAGATCGATTCGATGTTGATCAAATTCCGTGTGGGTGTTCCATAGTCGGCCTTATCCGACAAATAGTGCTTCCTGACCGCAGCCACAATGTCTTCGCTGATCGCCCCACCTTGCAGCATCTCCGCATCGGAAAGCGCTGATAACCCCCGAAAGAACAAAGCCTGCGGCCAGCGATGGAAATCTCCCTTGGGATCCTGAATAAACTTGGGCCCCAAATATCCATCCTCCGCCGCGTGCGTCAGGGTGTAGTCAATGCAGGTGCGCGCTTCCGCCATCAGCGACTGGTCGTCAAGCACCAACGCTAGACGCGTAGCCCCGTCCACCCAATAGGCTTTCTGTTCCCATGGCCACCAGGATTCCGCGGTTTCCTCGCCTGCCCAGTACGCCTTGTTGAAGGGGTACGAAACCTCCGGAAGTTTCGAAGCCAGTTGCGACGCTTCCCTCTCCAGGTATAGCCGCAGCCAACCCTCGGGTCGCACCGCCCCGGGGGGTAACGCGTGCAGCACCGCGTACGACTGCACTTTTGCGTCCACCGTTTTTTCGGTTTCCGCTATTGCCGAACGTCCATCAATGGCCATCATCGAACCCGCAGTAGCGAGACGGAGAAATTCCCGGCGATCCATTTCGCCCTCCGCACGACTCCGTTTTCTTTCCATATCAATTCCCCTTTTCGTGGTCCGCCACGACAACGTGTTTTTATTTAACCATTTGCGGAAATGGGGCCTCTTTAGGGAGATGGCCAACGGATTTCGGCCAGAGCGAAACCAATTTAGGCAAACCGAAGCTGCAGTCAAACGCCGCCGGTGTTAACGCTTGGGAACAAACCAGGATTCGCGGTTCTCTCTTGCAAATCGCGACCTTTATGGAGCGACCACTTCCTTAGGCGAATTCAGTCCCAGTGTAAACGGACTCAGCCAAATTCCAAAAGAAACGGGCGGGGTCACCCCCCGCCCGCTCTCTTCCTTCGAAGAAACTGTCTTTTTATTGTGCTATCGTGCCGGCCTCGCTTTGTTATCGGTTGTGGCTGCTGCCGCTGCTGCCGCCTTCATCGGGAGCTTTTCCGGTGCCGTCGCGTTCGCTTGACCGTTTGGGCCCGCTGCGGCTCCATTCTGGCCGACGCCGGGAAGTTCCATCTTCTTCCGCAACCCCGATTCCAGCTTTTCTCGAATATCTTTGTTCTCTTTCAGGAAAATCCGCGCGTTCTCGCGGCCCTGGCCCATTCTCTCACTGCCAAAACTGAGCCATGTGCCGCTCTTCTCGATGACGCCCTTATCCACGCCGAGATCGAGTAGGTCGCCTTCGCGTGAAATGCCTTCGCCATACAAAATGTCGAACTCCGCTTCGCGGAACGGCGCCGCCACTTTGTTCTTCACCACCTTGGCGCGGGTTCGCGAGCCCACCACGCGATCGCCTTCCTTGATCGACTGTATGCGGCGAATGTCCACGCGCATCGACGCATAAAACTTCAGCGCGCGTCCGCCGGTGGTCGTTTCCGGATTGCCGAACATCACGCCGATCTTTTCGCGAATCTGGTTGATGAAAATCAGGCAGGTCTTCGATTTCGATACGATCGCGGTCAGTTTGCGCAGCGCCTGCGACATCAGCCGCGCCTGCAAGCCCATTTGCGGCTCGCCCATTTCCCCTTCCAATTCCGCCTTGGGCACCAACGCCGCCACGGAGTCGACTACCACCACATCCACGCCGCCCGAGCGAATCAACGTTTCCGCAATTTCCAGTGCCTGTTCTCCGTGATCCGGCTGCGACACCAGAAGATTGTCCACATCCACACCCAGCTTCCGCGCATACACCGGATCCAGTGCGTGTTCCGCGTCGATGAACGCCGCCTGTCCGCCCAGTTTCTGCGCCTCGGCAATAATGTGCAGCGTCATGGTGGTCTTACCGCCGGATTCCGGCCCGTAAATCTCGATCACCCGGCCTCGCGGAAATCCGCCGACGCCCAGCGCCGCATCCAGCGACAAGCATCCCGACGGAATCACGCTCACCGGTACCAATACATCTTTGCTGCCCAACCGCATAATCGAGCCTTTGCCATAGGACTTCTCGATCTGCGATATCGCCGCTTCTAACAACTTCGCCCGTTCATCTGCCATTGCTCACCTCGGTGGAGGAAATTAGGAAATTGTGCGATGCGGCTTTCGGGCCCACTTACCAAACAGCGCCGGGACCTGCGCTGCTCCTCCGTACATTACGGTATGATAAATATTACCAGAATGTACTTTAGATTACTAGCCCTTTTTGCCTTTTCGCCAAAAAATTCTCAACGGCCGCAGCCATGCTCCAACTCATGATCGACCAGCCGCGACAGCGCCGCGCACTCCCGCACATCCCATTCCGCCTGCTCTGCCCGGCTCAACCCGCGCAACCGCGTCAGATACTGTCCCCGCGTACGCAGTTCCAGCAGCTCAAACTCGAGTCTCTCATGTTCGATGCAGGATAGGACACTGGACCGTAAGTCGCTCATGGGCCACCTGTTGAAAACTTCTGGCCCTGACATTACGCCAATGGCGAAGAAAAAGCAAATATTATTTTCGCCTTGTGTTCGCCATAGGCGCACGCCGCCCCTTTTCTCCATCCCCGCTTATACTACTCCCGCCCATGTGGAATAACTTTTTCATCGCCGCTGCGGGCGCTTCCGCGGCTTTAGCCGGCCTTGCGATTGTCGCCATCTCCGTGAACCTCACGCGTATCCTGGAATTTGCGCATCTTCCCGCGCGCTCTGCCGCCACCGTGGCTCGCCTGATTTTAATTCTGGTTTCCAGCATGGCCGTGCTCATCCCGCAACCAGTGTCCGCCTTGGGTGTGGAAATTTTCGTGTTTGCTTTGGCGACTTGGGGCCTCGAACTTCGCTCCAATCGAAGCGCCGTTCGCGCCCGCGCGCAAATCGGCCGGCCCCGTTTTGAATCGCTATTGGAATCGGTCTTGGGAGAAGTTCAGATACTTCCGTTCTTGATCGCCGCCATTCTGCTCATGGCGCATCGCAATTCCGGCTACTACTGCATCGCTGCCGGTGTCCTCGCCATCTTCATCTTCTCTGTCCTTAATGTCTGGGTGCTCCTCGTAGAAATCCTCCGCTAGGCGTACTTGTAAAATCCGCGGCCGCTCTTTCTTCCCAGCCAGCCAGCCGCTACATACTTCTTCAGCAGTGGGCAGGCGCGATACTTGGGATCCCCCAAGCCTTCCAGCAGCACGTGCATAATATCGACGCACACATCCAAGCCGATAAAATCCGCCAACTCCAGCGGCCCCATCGGATGATTCATTCCCAGCTTCATCACCGCGTCTACCGCTTCCGGCGTGGCCACGCCTTCGATCACCGCATAAGCCGCCTCGTTGATCAGCGGCATCAACACGCGATTCGACACAAATCCCGGCGCATCGTTCACGGCCACCGGCGTCTTCCCCAGCTTCTTCGCTAGTTCCATCGTGGTCGCGTAGGCCTCATCGCCCGTCTGCAGGGCGCGAATCACTTCCACCAGCACCATCATCGGCACCGGGTTCATGAAGTGCATGCCGACAAAGCGTGCGGGCCGCTTGGTCATTGCCGCCAGCGTGGTCACGGAAATTGACGAAGTGTTGCTCGTGAGGATTACTTCGGGTCGCAACAACCGATCCGCTTCGGTCAATACTGCGCGCTTGATCTCCAGCTTTTCCGGTACTGCTTCCACCGCAAAATCCGCCGCCGCAATCGCGTTCATGTCGGTTACCGGCTTCAACCGCGCCAGCACTCCCGGCTTCTCCGCCTCCGCCAACTTCCCTTTCTTCACTTCGCGATCCAGATTCTTCCCAATCGTCTCCAACCCCCGCTGCAAAAAGCGTTCCTCCACGTCGCGCAGAATCACGTCATATCCAGCGCGCGCAAACACGTGCGCAATTCCATTCCCCATCGTCCCTGCGCCCAGCACTGCCACCGTTTTAATCCCATCGATCGTCACGCTTGCTCTCCTCTGACCGCTAAGCATGCATGCCAAGCAATAATGTGGTCAAGCCAGCTTAACCGTTTGCCTCGGTCGCACTGCACCTGCTATCCCCGCCAGCGCGAGCCACGCTGCCAGCGCTGCCAATTTTTCGTCTTGTGACCACGGCGCGCCCAACTCCTTCCCTATCTCCGCCACTCGTTTCGACACCGCCGCTTCCAGCAATCCCAACGTCTGCGCCGCTTCGCCCATCACTTCCTTTTCTTTCACGCTTACCACTTGCAAGCCGCATCGCACGCTCGCCCGCGTCAACGCCTCCCGGAACAACTCTCCGTCCGCGGTGTGAATCATCGCGTGCGAAGCCAAAATCTTCTCCAGCTCCGGCAGGGGCTTTCCCGAAGCCAGCAACACCGCGGCGCGGTTCAGCCCGTAATCGCTCTGTTTCAACTGCGTTTGTAGTTTCCGAATCGACCGCCCCGCCATCGTCTTCGCCACAGCTTCTGCATTGCGGATGAATTCCCGCGCCTCCACCAACGGCAGTTTTTCCGCGGTGTGATAGGGCTGCCGGAGCCGATACGTAAATTCCTCCACTAGATGGATCCGCTCGCGGTGCAACACCTGCGGCGCGCCTTTCTCCAGGCACACCGCCACCATCGCACTCCATCCCGAGTGCACACGAAATCCCACCGCCGCATTTTTCATGGGAACCTCCGCTTGGTAGAGGAACGGAGGAGCTTTAGCATGGAACTGCGCTAGCCTCGCCGTCAAGCGTTTCGTTCTGCGTTTTACTCCGGGGGTCTACCTTCCACCACTTCGCGCACAATCTCTCTCGCGCGCGATTCATCCGCGGGTAGAACATATAGCTCCGCGTTCACGCCGTTCTGCTCCACGCGGCAACGAATCTCATTCTCGTGCAGCGCCGCCACCAGAAAATCGCTCGATCCGCCCTTTTCCGTCGACCATACCTTCACCGTGGCATCTTCCGGATGCCAACCCGCCTCGTTTTCTCCCGCCGTCGGTGGCCCCGGAATACCTTCTTCGTCGGACGCCGTAAGCGTCTCGGGCAGTTTATTCACCAAGCGTGACGGCTTGTCTGCCAGCAACGGCGTTTCGTGCGCGCCCACGTTCTCGATATCGTCGGTGCCGTAGGCTTCCTTCACGACATTCTCCGCGCGCTCGTACATGGAAAACGGAACGCCTACTTCAAACGCGGCATAGTTCCGCAAATTGAATAAATGGTCGCGCCGGTACACGGTGTTATGCGGAATACCGGCCTCGTCCAGAACTTCGCATAGTTCCCCGTGCACTCGCGGGTCATCGCCTTTCCAGAACGAACAAAACGGATCCTCGTTCGGATCCCCCGGCTCTCCCGAAGGTCGAAACTCCGCGCCCCCGCCACTGCGCCGCATGTAGATCGCGTTTTTGGGCAGCTCCTTCACCAAATCTACGTCGCAATCGACGCAATGCGTGAATCCCGCCCGGTACTCTGCTTTACACTGAGGACAAATCATGGAGCCTTCCACCTTTCCCCCAACAGCAACAAGAATGTAACGCAGAATCTGCAACGAGGTGCATCGAAAGAATCCAGCATGGCCCAATTAATTGAAAATACGACACTTATGCCCTACGCAACCTCACGAGCGCGAATACCGCACCTCCTCTTCCTTGCGTCTTTTCCCCCTCCTCATCCGTATCCACGATAGTATGAGCGCACAAGCATTCACCTTAACGGTTTCGAGGTCCCCGGTACTCTTCACGGGGCTCATGACTGACGATCAGCAAACTTTGGCCGCTGGCCTGCGCCGTCGTGATCCGAACCTGCTCGATCATCTGATCGAACAGCACCAGCAGCGCCTCTATCGCTACCTGCTCTTCCTCACCGGCGATCCTGCGCTCGCCGAAGATCTTTTCCAGGAGACTTGGATTCGTGTCCTCGAACGCGGCCATCAGTACAACGCCAAATCCAAGTTTGAATCGTGGCTCTTCGCCATCGCTCGCCATTTGGTGATCGATGTTTCTAGGCGCAAGAAAATGAGCAGCCTCGACGAATTAAACGATCCGCAATCCGAGCAGCACTACGAGCCGCCAGACGATCGCGCTATTTCCGCTCTGCAGCTTCTAGTTACCCGCGAAAGCGAACAAGCCGTGCAGCTTTCTCTGCTCAAAATCCCTGCCTATTATCGCGAAGTGCTTCTGCTGCGATTCCACGAGGAACTGGGCCTGGAAGAAATCGCCACGGTTCTGGCCACGCCGCTTTCGACCGTGAAGTCGCGTCTCTATCGGGGGCTCGAAGCTCTGAAGTCTGCTTTGCCGGAAGGTGCCGCATGAGTGAGAACCTGCACCAACGCGCCAGGCAGTTGATTGCGCAATCGCTCGTCGAAGGGCTCGGTCGCGACGATCAGTCCTGGCTCGATGCGCACCTTCGCGAATGCAGCGATTGCTCGCGCGAAACCGTCCGCTCTCAGGAACTGGTTCGCTCCTTCCGCAGTTTGCCGGTCACCGTGCCGCGCGATTTGGCCACGCGCACACAATTGCGGGTCCGGCTCCGCGCAGAGGAAACCGCGCAACCTTCCCCGGGCAGCACGTTTCTTTGGGTGATCACCGCCGCAAGCTGGGCCTTGGGCATTCTTAGTGCGCCGTTCGTCTGGCGCATTTTCGCTTGGGTGGGCGCAGAACTAAGTGTTCCCAAGCTGGTTCTGGAAGTGGGCTTTGTGCTTTGGTGGACGGTGCCCGCGCTGATCGCGGTAGCGGTGGTCCTGTACCAACGCGCCACCAGCCCGGCCCGTACATGGTGACGGTTTTGTAGCGGCTGCCTTCTGAGGTGGGCGGTTGTTTGCCGGCGGGTTTACCCCGCCGTTCAGTGGCGTAAAGCCTGCATGCCGCTGGCAGGCTGCTGCCAAAGGAATTGCTGTCCGTAGTACGAGAGGAAACCGTGTCCGACTCATTCAATGAACGTCTCCGCCTGATTCGCTTCCGCCGCAAGCGCGAGCGCACCCGCTTCCGCGACGAACTGCGCATCATCCCTAAGTGGCTTGTGTGGCTTTGCGTCGCGCTCTATATCGTCGCGCTGATCATCGGGCTCGCTGTCAATCTGCACAATTTCCAGACCGGCGGCCCCGTTTTTCCTGGTGACGAAAGCCTACGTAACGAGCCGGGGGCTTCCTGCGCCGCACTCGTTGGCACAATTACCGCAGCTGCGCTCGCTGTATCCACTCTGCTGTTTATGCTCGGCTACGTCTATCGGGACGCCAAGCGCCGCGGCATGCATCCCGGTCTGTGGACGCTGCTTGTCCTCGTCCTTTCCCCCGGCTATCTCTTCATTGGCCTGATCATCTATCTCTTAATCCGCGAGCCGCTGCCCTACACTTGCCCGCAATGCTCCGCCACCGTGAACGCGCGTTTCAACTTCTGCCCTAACTGCAAATACAATCTCCATCCCGCTTGCCCTTCCTGCCAGCGCGAGGTCGATGACGACGACAAGTTCTGTCCCTACTGCGCCGCCGAACTCCATCACGCACCAAATGCGGCTTCGGGCACAGCCTCCAATGCCAGTCCATTGTCCTAGCGGCTCTCTTGGGGATTACTTGGCGGAACAGAAACTTGTCATTCCGAGCGTAGCAAGGAATCTCTCTTCCTTTGATCGCCACTTACCCTTCCAAATCACGACGAACGAGGCGAGCGCGCGCCGTTAAACGCGTTCGACCGCCAGGGCCACCGCATTACCGCCACCCAAACATAACGCCGCCACGCCACGTTTCAAACTGCGCCGCTGCAATTCGTACAGCAGCGTCACTAAAATGCGAGCTCCCGAAGCGCCAATCGGATGCCCCAGGGCCACCGCCCCGCCATTCACGTTCACTTTTTCCGGATTCAATTTCAGTTGCCGCGTCACCGCAATCGCCGCCACGGAGAACGCCTCGTTCAACTCCACCAGGTCCACATCCTTGTCGCGATCCCAGCCGGTCTTGGCCAGCAATTTCTCCACCGCGTCCACCGGCGCCATCATTACCCACTTCGGCTCTACACCGCTCACCGCCTGCGCCACGATTCGCGCCATTGGCTGCTTGCCCAGATTCGCCGCCACTCGTTCGCTGCTCACCACCAACGCCGCGGCTCCATCATTTGTACCCGGCGCATTGCCCGCCGTCACCGTGCCGTCTTTCTTGAACGCCGGTTTCAGTTTTGCCAGCGCCTCCAAAGTCGTATCCTCGCGCGGCGATTCGTCATACTTGACGACTATCGGCTCACCCTTTTTCTGCGGCACCTCGATCGGCAAAATCTGCGCTTCCAAAAAACACGACTTCCTTGCGCGCACCGCTCTCTGGTGGCTTTCGAACGCAAACTTGTCCTGCTCTTCCCTGGTGATTCCGTACTTCTCCGCGACCAGCTCCCCGGTCATCCCCATATGAAAATTCTCGTAGCTGTCCCACAAACCATCCCAGATCATTGCATCCACCACTTTTTGATCGCCCCATCGATAGCCGGTTCGTGCATTGGGCAGCAAGTACGGGCAGTTCGACATCGACTCCATCCCGCCCGCCACCTCAATTTCGCTCTCGCCCAACCGCACCGCCTGTGCCGCCAGCGCCACCGCCTTCAGACCAGAGCCGCACACCTTGTTGATAGTCATCGCCGCCACGCGTGCATCGCAGCCGCCCTTCAGCGCTGCTTGTCGCGCTGGATTCTGACCCAGTCCCGCCTGCACCACATTGCCCATGATCACTTCATCAATCTGTTTGCCCTGAAGCCCGGCGCGCCGCACGGCTTCAGCGACCACTTTCGCACCCAACTCGGTTGCAGGAAAACTGGAAAGGCCACCCTGGAATTTGCCAATCGGTGTGCGCACAGCGGAAAGAATGACAGGAGAATCCATAAGCACCTCCAAGATGCCTTTTCCTCATGTTAATTAGATGTTGGGCCCCAAACAAACGTGAGCGAAGCGTGTCGGGCCTCGGTGTCCTTCACTCTTGAGGTCTTACAATTTTAGTCCGACGGCTTTTGCAGTCTGCTTACGCCTGTTCGTCTTTGCTCGGCCCGTACAGCGACGGTATCTTCACGCCGGCAATGCGGTAGAACGCCGCCAATTGCCCCCGGTGGTGAATCATATGGTTCATCACGAATCCACGCATCACCGCAATTTTCGGCAACGTGAACACCGTTTGTCCACCGAACACCAAACTCCACGGTTTCATGAAGGTTTCGTCACTCGCGCCCGCAATGGCGGCCCGCGCGTTCTTCACCGTTTCATCAAACTGTTTCAGCGCTTCCTCCTTTGAGGTCACGATTACGGGCTTATAGCTGCTCGGATCGAGTTCCAGCTTGTCTTGCCCCATCGTCGAAATGGTCCAGCCGGGCAATTCCGCCACGTGCCCCGCCAGCCGTCCCAACGTCATGCAAGTTTCATGTGGCCGCCATTCCACCTTGTCTTCGGGAAAGCGTTCCAGCATCTTGCGTGTGGTCGCCATCTCGTGGTCAAACTCCCCAAGTAGTGCCTGTGCAATCGCCATATAGGTCTCCTGAAAGGATGATTTCGCAGAGGTAAATCAGACGGGCCTTGAGTTTACTACGCTTTGATGAACGTTGCGTTATCGCCATCGCGAGCGGAGAATGTCCCGCATGGCACACCAATTCACCGCGTCCCATCTAAAAGATTCCATCGACTTGTTCCGTTTTACCAAGCGGCTCACCGAGCGCTCCATGGAGCAATGTCCCGACGATTGTCTCTTCCGCGCGCTCGATGAGGAGTCCAACTCCATCGCCATCATCGTCAAACACATGGCCGGCAACATGCGCTCGCGCTGGACCGACTTTCTCAACTCTGATGGCGAGAAGCCCGACCGCAACCGCGATAGCGAATTCGAGGAGCCTCCCAAGACTCGCGCCGACGTCCTCGCCCTTTGGGAACAAGGTTGGAAGTGTGTCTTCGACGCCCTCGAACCCCTAACCGACGCCGACTTGACTCGCACCATCACGATTCGCACGGAACCGCACTCCGTCACCCAAGCCATCAATCGCCAGATCGCCCACTACTCCTACCACTGCGGCCAAATCACCTTCCTCTCCAAACATTTCGCCGCCAAATCCGGCAACTGGACCGCCATCACCGTGCCTCGCAAACAATCCGCCGACTTCAACGCCAAGGTAGCCTCCGGCCAAGCCTCCCAGCGATGATTCCGGCAGGATCGGGAGTAATGTTTTATTCTAAAAATCAGCCTTAAGGGAGTGCCATGCCAACACCTCACTATAGAGAGTTGGTTTTCGACTTGGTGCAAGATGCCGGTGGCGGATATGTTGCAGAATGCCTTAGCGAAAATATCGTCACTCAAGGTGACACGTGGACCGAACTGCGCGCTAACGTGAAAGACGCTGTCGAAGCCTACTTCTTTGACGGACCAAAGCCCCAATCCATCCGGCTACATCTCGTGAAGAACGAAGTGTTTCAGATGCAATGAAAATTCCGAAAGACCTCAGCGGACGTGAACTAACCGATTACCCTCAACGCAATACTCAGGATGGTAGCTGCGCACAAGGCGTTTCCAAACAAACGATTTTCGACTCATTCTAACATCCCGTATTTCCTGCCTGTTACCCTGAGGAAATCCTCCGCCTTCACCTTTGGTAAAGTAAGACAGCATGCAAAAAACGCTTTTCGATCTGGGCAAGCCCGAAACCTCTGGCCCGCAACTGAATGACGCGCAACGCCGCGCCATCACTCATGGGGATGGTCCCCTCCTCGTCATCGCCGGCGCCGGTACCGGCAAAACCCGCGTCATCACCGAGCGCATCCGCCATCTCCTCGAAGCCGACCCAGCCCTCCTCGGTGAAAACATCCTCGGCCTCACCTTTACCAACAAAGCTGCCGGTGAAATGAAGACCCGCGTCGTCAAAGCTGTCGGCGAACGCGGCAAAGACGTCGTCCTCGCCACCTTCCATTCCTTCTGCGAAACCATCCTTAAGGAAGTCGACCCCAACCGCCTCGCGCTCGAGCAGGTCGATCACTGGATCCTCCTTCGCCGCAATCTTGCCCGCCTCAAACTCGAAAAATTCCGCCGCCTCGCCGAACCCGGCCAATTCCTCAACGATTTCATCCAGTTCTTCTCGCGCTGCCAGGATGAACTGGTCTCTAGCGCTGACTACCAAGCCTTCGCCGATCAACTCTCCGCCGAACTCCAAGCCGATAAAGATTCTCTGGACGACGACACCTACAAGGAGCGCGCCGAACAAGTCGCCCTCCAACAGGAAATTGCCCGCGCCTACACCGCCAGCGAAGAAATACTCCGTGACAAACGCGCCATCGCCATCAACGGCTCCATCGCCGAAGCCGTGGCTCTGCTCAAAAGCGACCCCAAGCGCCTGCGTCATTTCCGCGAGCGCTACAAACATATCCTCGTCGATGAATTTCAAGACACCAACATCGCTCAACTCGAACTCCTTCATCTTCTCAGCCACACTTCGCGCAACATCGTGGTCGTCGGCGACAACGATCAGGCTATCTATCGATTCCGCGGCGCCTCGTTCGGCAGCTTCAAACTTTTCCTGGAACGCTTCACCGATTGGACAGACGGTCAGGACTCCACTCCCTACCGCGTCTCGCTCACTCACAATTACCGTTCCTCGCCGAACATTTTGCGCGTGGCTACGCAGGCCATCGGCATGAACGAGGTCAGCCCCGAATTTCCCAAGAAGATCCTGCATCCCAATCGCCCCGAAGGCGAAAAAATTCGCATCGTTGAACTGGAGAGTCCCGAAGCCGAGGCCACTTGGGTCGCCACCGAACTCCAACGCCTGCACTCCGCAGGACGCCGCTGGCACGATTTCGCCATTCTCTATCGCCAGCACTCTCACCGCGACCTGCTCGTCGAAGAGCTATCGCAACGCAAAATTCCTTTCGTCATCAGCAAGCTCTCCATCCTCGAGCATTCGCTGGTCCGCGACATCCTCGCGTACCTTCGTGTGATCGCTTTCCCCTACGACGACGTGGCCTGCGCGCGCGTTCTTTCCGCCCCTGCATGGCACCTTGCCCCGGAAGATCTGGCGCGACTGGCGGAGCGTGCCGGCAAAAAACGCGGCACTTCCCTCTACGACATCCTGCAAGCCCCCCAGGGAGAACTCGCCTTTGACCCTTCTCCCGCTGCCTGCAAAGAGCTTCTCGAATACCTCGCCAAACAGCGCAAAACCATGCGCCGCCGCTCCTCCCGCGATATTCTAGGCGACCTGATCGAATGGCTCGAAGTTCCGCAGCGCGTCGGCACGCAAGACCGCAAGTACGTCAATCAACTCGCGCAATTCCTCAAAAATTGGGAACCCAAAAGCGACACGCGTAGCCTTCCCGAATTCCTCGAATATCTGGAATATTTTCAGCAAGCCAACGGCACCATCAGCCTGGAAGACGATGCTCCCGGCGATGCGGTGCAGTTAATGACCGTCCATGGCGCAAAAGGCCTGGAATTTCCTCACGTTTTCGTCTTGCGCGTGAACTCTCATGCCTTCCCCGCTCGCGACCGCGCCCCTCTGTTCGAATTCCCCGTGCGCCTGATGAAAGAGGAACTGCCCCAGGGTGACTTCCACATCCAGGAAGAGCGCCGCCTCTTTTATGTCGCCCTCACCCGCGCGCAAGAGCGTCTTACCCTCACGACCGTCACGGAAAAAAAGAACAAGGTCCCGGTCTTCGTAGAAGATATCGTCATGGACCCTCCCGTAAAGCGCCGCGACGTGCTGCTCCTCGCGCCCAAGGTTAAGCCCAAAGAGCATCCGCAAACCGCCGCGCCCGCTGCTGGCCCAGAACTCTTCCCTGCGGGCGAAGCGCCTCCGAAGATCTTCAGTCGCATCGCCCAATGGGCTGAAGTCTATCGTCCACCTGTGCCTGAACCGCTCAAGCTCAGCACTTCCGCCATCGAGAATTTCCGCAAATGTCCCCAGCAGTATGCCTTCAGCTATTTGTGGGCACTCAAAGAAGGCCCACGCGCGACGCTCAGCTTCGGTAGCGTCATGCACACCACCATCAAACGTTTCCTGGAGCAACTGAAGAAGGGAAACTCGCTTACCTTCGAAGAAGTTCAACGCATCTACGACACCGAGTGGAGCAGCGCCGGCTACGAAGACGAATATCAGGAAGCCGAATACAAGAAAGACGGCCTCGAGCAGCTCAAAATCTTCCATGCCTTCGTACTCGCGGAAGCTCCCGACATTCTCGATCAGGAAAAACCTTTCGAACTGCCTTTGCAGAACGACGTGATTCTGGTCGGCCGCATGGATCAGGTGAACTCCCTCGGCCGCAATAAAGTCGAAATCGTTGATTACAAGACCGGCAAGCCCCGCAAGGAAGCCGACGCCCGCAAGAGCCTCCAACTCAGCATCTACGCCCTTGCGGCTAAAGAAATTTTCGAGTGGGATCCCGTCCGCCTGGTCTTCCACTATCTTCAGGACAATTCCACCGTGGTCACCACCCGCGATGGCAAACAACTCGCCGACGCCGAAAAAATTGTCCAGGAAACGGCCGCCGACATCCGCGCCAAGCATTTCCCACCCAAGCCCGGCTTCGCCTGCCGCAGCTGCGCCTATTCCTTGATCTGCCCCGCCCACGAAGAATCCCTAACCAGCCCACAGTAGCGGCCGTCTGCCGCGGCGTTTTTTTTCACGCGCGCAACCGATAGCGGCGGGTTCATCCCGCCGAACAGCGGAGTAAAGCCGCTGCTACACCGGGCCCGATAAAAGCGCGCGCGGGCCAACGCCGCCCTCCCCCAAAACAAAAGGCGCCCCGACAGGATCGAGGCGCCCTATTCCAAATTCGTTTCCGAGCCAGACTACTTTTTCTTTGGGGCCTTCTTCGCGGGTTTCTTCGCTTTCTTTGCCATTACCTTCCTCCTCGTTTGTTGCTCAAGCGCGGAGTGCATAGCCGTCGGCAACTCCGGTTGGTAAACACCGTATACGGGCAAGCACGCAAGGTGTCAAGCAGATTCAGTTCTGCCGGGAACTTTTTCTGATTATTTCTGCATCGTCGAGAACGTTCCGCCGTAGTAGCCGTCGCGCGCCAGCACCGTCAACCCTGCCCGCCGCACGCGCACTTCGATGCTGTGGTAATCCACCTTCCGGTCGCCCCGCGGCGAATAGATCAGCACGTACTGATTCCGCGCTTCTTCGGAAATGCGCGAGTAAAACTCCGAGAACGAATCCTGGTTCGCTCCGTAATAAATATCTCCGCCCGTGTCGTGCGCATATTCCACCAGATGGCTGAACTTCCGGTCGAAATATGCGCTTCCCGTGGCCACGCAATACACGGTGATGCCCTGCTTCAGCAATTCTTCTTTGACCACCGGGTATTTATATTGGTTTAGCTTCGTGCCGTTCTGGCCATCGGTAATCAGCAGGATGATCTTGCGCCGCTTCAATGGATCGCGATCCTTCAACAGCAGTGCCGCGTTGTACACCGCATCATCCAGGGCTTTGGTCGGCTGGCCCTTGAGCGCCACCATCGATCCATTCGCTGCCGTGTCTGGAGCACCAGGCGCGGGGATATTGTTAATCGTCGGACCGTTAAACGGATCACCCGGGGGCGGCGCCGAGGTCCTTGACGACAACACCGTCCGTCGCAACTGGGTTACCAGCGCGTCCTGATCCTTCGTGAATCCTTTTCCGTCATGGAAGAACTGATCGAACCGAGCCACGTAGGCCTCGTCGTTCGGCGCTAGTCCTCCCACGATTGACACCAGGCTCGGCTCCACTTGCTGCTCGTCCTTTTGCTTCAGGTCATTGTCGATCAGCACCACCATCGAAATCGGCATGCTTTCCGTGTTCATCCGTTGGATCTGCTGCTCCACCCCGTCTTCAAACACGCGGAACTCATCCCGCTTCAGGTCCGCCACCAGATTCCCTTTACTATCCTTTACGGTCACCGGAACCTGCACGATCGATACGGTCGAAACGATCTTCTGTTGGCTCTGGGCCGGGGCCGGTGTCTGCCCGGTCGCCGCAGGCGGGGCCGGATTTTGTTGTGGCGGCGGTGGCGCCGGATCCTGTCCCAACGCCAAACTTCCAGTGAAGAGAACGGCTGTAGTCGTGCCCACCCGCATGATTTTCCATAGACTTTTCATAGTGTTCGAGCCAAACTCTCCGTGTCCAGGACGCGCCGTTCCGCATTCTGGCAGCTTTGTAAGACGCATCCCCACGCACGGGTCGTTGCATCGTATGATTGCATATTCACCCGTACGGTGAGATTCGTGTTGGCGACAAGGCCAGCTCGCCTGGTCCAGCCACACTTCTTTAAGGATACCCACAAACTGTGAGATTCGGGAATGCCAAGATTGTTTTCCTCAATAACGTAACCCTGCGTACCTTCGCCTGTGCCGTCGCCCTGTCCCTCGCCGTTCCGGCGCTCCCGCAGTCTTCGCAGCAGGAGCCCGTCCAATCGCAAGGTCCCGCCATCAAGGCGCAAGTTAACTTGGTCAACATCTTCGCTACCGTCCGCGACAAGAATAAACGCATCGTTACCGATCTCAAGCAGGATGATTTCAAGGTTGCCGAAGACAACCAGCCCCAGACCATCTCTTTCTTCTCCAAAGAGATGAATCTCCCCATCACTCTCGGCCTTCTTCTGGATACTTCCGGCAGCGAACAATTCATGCTCGGCTCCATTCAAGACGCCGGCGCGCGCTTCCTCCATCGCATTCTGCGCAAGGGCGATGAAGCCATGATCATGTCCTTCGACACCGACGTCGACCTGCTCGCCGATTTCACCGATGATCGCAGCATTCTCGATCGCGCCATCAACAAGGCTCGCATCAACACTCCCGGCGGCGGCTACATCGCCGGCAATCCCGGGCCCGTCGGCGGCCAGGACATGACCGGGACCGCGCTCTACGACGCCATCTATCTGGCTTGCGGCGAAAAGCTGAACGGAGAAGCCGGACGCAAGGCCATCGTTATTGTCACCGACGCCGAAGATGAAGGCAGCAAGGTCAAGCTCGAAGAAGCCATCGAAGCCGCGCAAAAAACGGACACCGTCGTGCACATTCTGCTCGTCGCTGATCGCCGCTTCGGTGGCGGGCGCCCCGACATTGGTCACCGCATCGCCGAGGAAACCGGCGGGCGCATGATCGTCGTCAACTCCGAAAAGAACATCGAGGGCGCCTTCGACCAGATTTCCGAGGAACTGCGCAGCCAATACACTCTCGGCTACTACCCCACCAACAACAATCCGGATGGCAAATTTCGCAAAATCCACGTCGATGTGGACAACAAGGAATACAAGGTCCTCGCCCGCAAAGGCTACTACGCGCCCAAACCCTCTCGCGGCTGACGCCGTTGCACCTCCTGACTCATTTTCTTGAATGCCTGCGGCGCTCTGTGCCGCACTGTCACATTGACCTCCCGCGATGCCTTGTTTAGTATCCCTAGGAAGCACTTTTCAGCTTCACTTCGCTCCTTATGATCAATGAAACCGTCGCCCACTATCGTATCCTGCGCCAACTCGGCAGCGGGGGCATGGGCCTCGTCTACGAAGCCGAAGATACCAAGCTCGGCCGACACGTCGCGCTAAAATTCCTGCAGGATAGCAGCACCAAAGATCCCGCCGCCGTCGAGCGTTTTCTCCGCGAAGCACGTTCCGCTTCTGCCTTAAATCATCCTGGCATCTGCACCATTCACGCTATCGACGACTACAACGGCCAAACCTTTATCGTCATGGAGCTCCTCGAAGGCGAATCGCTCGAGAAGGTTCTCGCCCGCGGCCCTTTACCTGTAGCCCGCGCGATTTCCATCGGGATCGAAGTTTCCGACGCTCTGGATGCCGCACACAAAAAGGGCATCATCCATCGCGACATCAAGCCCGCCAACATTTTCGTCACCGAACGTGGTAACGCCAAAATCCTCGACTTCGGCCTCGCCAAGCTCCTCGAACCCGAAGGCGCCATGGAGGCGGACACCATCGTCGGCACGCAAGACGCCTTCCTCACCAGTCCTGGCACAACCGTCGGCACCATCGCCTACATGTCTCCGGAGCAGGCGCGCGGCGAAACCGTCGATTCGCGCAGCGACCTTTTCTCCCTCGGCTCCGTGCTGTATCAGGCGGTCACCGGCGCGCTTCCCTTTCCCGGTTCCACCTCAGCCGTTATCTTCGGCAATATTCTTCACAGCACGCCTGTTCCGCCCGTCCAACTCAACGGCAACGTTCCCGCCGAACTCGAGCGCATTCTTAATAAGCTTCTCGAGAAAGACAAGGATTTGCGTTATCAGGTCGCTGCGGAAGTTCGCGCCGACCTCAAGCGGCTGCAACGCGAATTAGAGCCCGGGCGCCCCAGTTCGGATTCCTCGGTATCCGCTCGCAGTTCCAGCGGAACGGTTCGCTCGGCCGCCAATGGATCGGTCGCCACCGCATCTTCCGCCGGTAAATCTTCCGCTAGCGCGCCACAAACGGGCAGTGGCGGCAGAGTCTTGGTCGACGCCGCGCAAAAACACAAGTTCAGCGCCAGTGCCATCGTGCTCGGCGGGCTCATTGTCGCGGCTGCGGCCGCTTACGGCATTTACAGCTTCGTGAAAATGGGCCGTAAACCCGAAGCGTTGCCCTTTGCAAAATTCTCCATCGAGAATGTCACCAACAATGGCCACGTCGCCCAGACGGCCATTTCCCCCGATGGGAAATACCTCCTGCTGGCTCTCGACGAAAACGGCGAACAGTCCCTGTGGCTTCGCAACATTGCTTCCATGACCAATAAACAGGTCTTGGCACCCGAGCGCACTCGCTATCAAGGACTCTGCTTCTCGCCGGATGGTAACTATATCTACTTCCGTCGCCGCGACGAGTCCAACGAAGCGGAATCTCAGCTGTACAGCGCCTCCATTCTCGGCGGAAGTCCCCGCGTCCTGATCGAAGACGTCGACAGCCCCATCTCCTTTTCACCCGATGGCCAGCACTTCGTTTTTCTTCGCGAACTGCACGATTCTCCCAGTTGGGACTTGTGGCAAGCCAAACCCGATGGAACCATTGAGAAAGCCATCTTCCGCAATCGCACCGTGGCCAGCGATGCCTACGTTCCCGCTTGGTCTCCCGACGGCAAAGTGATCGTGATTCCCAGCGTTCAGCCTTCCAAAGATGCCCTCGGCGCCTTCATCGCCATTGATCCCAACACCGGCCAGCAGCAAATGAAGGCCATTTCTGTCGACAAGATTTATCACCAGTCCGCTTGGACACCCGACGGCAGCGCGCTCATCACCAGCGTCATTCAAATTGACGCTGAGCACTTCCATGGGCAAATCGGTTTCGTCAACTATCCCAGCGGGGATTATCGTGCCATTACCGCCGATACCAATAATTACAGCAACCTTGGCATTTCCAAGGATGGCCAGACACTCGTTGCCCTTCAGGGCAAGTTGAACTTCAAGGTGAGCCTCGCTCCTGCTTCTGATCCCGACCAACTCCACCCTATCCCACTGCAGTCGCAGCTTCCTGTTTGGCGCTGGCAGTGGCTCCCCGATGGACGCTTGCTTCTTCCCCAGGGCGGCTACTTTAAAGCCGTCACCCCCAAGGGTGAAGAAACCGTTCTCCGCTCCGATCTCAAGCATATCGCCGATTCCGTCGCCGTCTGTGGCGACGGTCGTTACATCGTGTTCCGCTTGGTGGGCGGCACCACCGCCGCTTCTGCCAATCTGGCCCGTCTGGATATCAACGGCACCAATCAGACCCAACTCACCACCAGTCTCAACAATCAGGAACCCCAATGCACGAAAACGGGCGACTGGGTCTATTTCATTGATAACGCCGACAACCGCTACGTGAAGCGCGTCTCCATCAACGGAGGCTCACCCGAAACCATCGTGAAGTACGGCGTCGGCACTTATGCGCTTTCACCCGATGGCAAGACCGTCGCGTCTCTCGAAGTCCGCGAACTCGATCATAAACTCATGTTGCGCATCGACAATGTCGATACCCATCAGATGACTTACAGCGACATCGATCAGCGCGCCCTGCCCGACAACCTCTCGTACACTCCCGACGGCAAAGCCATCGTCTATATCGTTCGCGAGAAGGGTGTCGACAATCTTTGGTTACAGCCCCTCGATGGCAGGCCTTACCATCCGTTAACGCACTTCCAGAAATATCGAATCTTCCAATTCGCATTTTCCCCCGACGGCTCCCAAATCGCCATCGAGTCCGGGGAGGAAGAATCCGACGCCGTGCTGCTGCACAACGAATCCAAATAGTTTTGTTGAATTGTGTGGCGTATCGGCTGAGGACGCGACTGTTGCGCGAACGGCTTCAATCCTTTTGGACAGGCAAAAGCAAACCGTCATTCCGAACGAAGTGGGGAATCTCTCTTCGATCGATGCGTCGCGCAGAAAATTCCTACTGCCCCGACCCCGTCGACTTGCCCGTGCCCTCGTTGTTCACCCGCGCATAATACCCGCGCCGCGCCCGCACCTGGTATCCCTTGTGTTCCGGCGTCTCAATCTTGATGGTGTGGTAGCGCCCATCCACCGCGTGGTTCGTCGGGTTATATGCAATTGAATACTGATTCCGCAATTCTTCGCCGATGTCCTGGAACGACTGATCCAAATCATCTACGTGATAAGGATAGAACGAGCGGCCACCGGTCTCGTTCGCCACATCCTGCAGGATCTTGTCGCCTTCCGTCAGATGATATTTCCGGTTCCCGGTTTTCTCTTTACTCGGATCGTCCAGCGTCACCCATTCCGTGCTGGTGCTGATCGTGTAGATCACCACGCTGGTTCGTTGCGCCATCTCGATCGCTTCGGCGCGCGTATGCGTCGACAAATTATCGTCGCCGTCGCTGATCAGAATCATCACGCGGCGTACCACATCCGGCTGGTCGCCTGGCGGGCGCGGCGGATGGCTTAGTTCCTTAAAGCACGCATCAAAAATCGCGTCGTAGACTGCGGTTCCACCTCCCGCCCGCGTTTTCAGGATATGGTCGCGCAGCAGGCCGGTGTCCCCGGTGAATGCCTGAATTACCTGAGGCTCGTCGTCAAAGGTCATCACGAACGCTTCATCCTTGTTCCGTCGTAGCACGCTATACAAGAAGTTGTTCGCGGCGTCTTGCTCGAACTTCAGCCGGTCCCGAATGCTGTTGGAAGTATCCAGCAACATCCCGATGCGCAACGGCAGGTCGCTCTGTTTGCTGAAGTAACGGATGTCCTGCGGAACGTTGTCGTCCAGCACTTTGAAATCCGGCTTTTCCAGATCCGGCACCAATTTATTTCGCCGGTCCAGCACCGTGAACAATACGTCCACCAGGTTCACCACCACCGGGATCGTAGTTTGGCTCTTTTGAATCTGCTCTTGCTCGGGCTTGGCGCTGGGTGGCGGAGGCGGGGCCGGCGGATTTTGCGGCTGCTGCGCAAAGAACGGTACGACCCCACAGAGGAGGACGACAAACATCAGAGCCTGTATTTTTGTTCGCATTTGTTCCGATTATAAGAAGCCCTGCAGCGCATCGTCAATTCGCTTCGTGCTTTCTCCGGTCGCCGCCGCAAGCTTTCCCAAGTATTCCCTCAATTCCACTGGCAAAGGAGCCGTAAGCTCAATCCGTTCGCCGCTATGCGGCTGAGCAAACCCGATCTTTGCCGCATGCAGAAAGTTTCGTCCCAGCGAAGGCAGCGTTGTCCGGCCTGCGTGCAACTGCCCCGCCGCTCCGTACAGCGTATCGCCGACAACCGCATGACGCAGCGCGGCAAAGTGTACGCGGATTTGATGGGTCCGTCCGGTGTGGAGTTGTATCTGCAACAGGCTAGTTGCGTCGATCCGCGCTAACACCTGCCAATCGGTTCGGGCGGCCCGCGCATTCGGCAGCAGATTCGCCCGCTTCGCCGTCATACGCGTCCGGTGATTCGGGTCGCGGGCGATCGCCAACTCAATACGACCTCGCTCTTCTTCCATACTACCTTGCACCAGCGCGATATAGATTTTCTGGATCGCCCGCCGCCGGAACGCTTCCGAAAGTTTGCCGTGCGCAAAGTCATTCTTCGCGACCAGCACAATGCCGGAGGTCTCTTTGTCCAACCGGTGTACAATTCCCGGCCGCAGCGGATCATCCGATTGCGCCAGTGCTTGGCCTCGCCCCAACAGCGCGTTCACCAGTGTACCGTGCGAAGTACCTGCCCCGGCATGCACGCTCATTCCTGCCGGCTTGTTGACCGCGATGACGTCCTCATCCTCGTACAACACCTCCAGCGGAATCGCTTCTGGCTCCGCTCTCAGCGCCGGCCGCTCCTGCGGCACGACGTGAATCACGTCTTTTGCCCGCACTTTGTGCGAGTCCTTTGCGGCCTTCCCGTTCAGCAACACCAATCCTTCCGCGATCAGTTCCTGCACCCGGGTCCGCGACAGCTCCGGAAAATGCGCCACCACCACGCGGTCCAGCCGCGCTCCCGCCTCTTCCTCCGTCGCGGCGAATTCGCATTGTGTGGATTCCATCACGCCGAAAGTGTAACGCTTTTATTGTGAATTCGAGGAATGCTGCGGAAAGAACAGGACATCCATGACCAGTAGGATCGCGCCAACCGTCACCGCCGCATCCGCAACATTAAACGTGGGCCAAGGATTGAAAATATGCCACGGTAGAAAACGCAACCACACCTGCAGAAAGTCCGTCACCGCACCATGCACGATGCGGTCGGTCACATTTCCCGTAGCCCCCGCCAACAGCAGCGCCAGGGCCGCCGCACTCAGGTTGTTCAGCTGACGGCTCCCCACCAGCAGCCATGCAATGACTCCGATGATCAACACTGACCCGAGAATCAGCACGTAACGCATTCCGGACGAAGATGCGTCCGCGAAAAAACTAAACGCAATTCCCGGATTCCGCGAACGAATCAGCTCCACGAAATGCGTCATTACCGTGTGTGGAAAGTACTCTTCCGGCCGCGACTCAATCCACGCTTTCGATGCCCGGTCCACAAACACCACGCCCAACGTCAGCCATAGCCACCGCAACCGCCGCGGAATAATCAGCCTTGGCCTCCCTCAATCTCCGCAATCGCCTCGCTGCAGCGCTCGCAAATCGTCGGATACCGCGGGTTCTCTCCCACATGCACCGAATAATTCCAGCAGCGCTCGCATTTCTTCCCATCCGCCCTTTGCACCGTTACTTCCAGGCTGGGCACCGTTTCCGCCTTGAATTCGCCAGAGCCTGCGTTGATCAGTTCTACTTGCGACACGATGAACAATCCCGGCAACTGCGCCAAATAATGTTTCAGCTTCGCCTTCAATTCCAGATCCGCGTTCAGCAACACTTTGGCTTCCAACCCGGAATTGATCAACTTCTTTTCGTTGCGCGCCACTTCCAGCGCCTTCAGCACTTCGCTGCGCACGCGACCCAGCAATTCCCAGGTGTCCACTTTCCCGCCGGAAATTCCCGTGCGCAGTTCCGTCTCGTCCGGGAAAAGCGCCATGTGCACGCTTTCCGGCTCTCCCGCCGCTTTGGGAAAATACTTCCAGATCTCCTCCGCCGTGAACACCAGAATCGGCGTCGCCAGGCGCACCAGCGCGCTGGTGATCTTCCATACTGCGGTCTGCGCCGAACGCCGCGATTTGTTGTTCGGCGCCTTAGTGTACAAGCGGTCCTTCAGCACGTCGTAATAAAACGCGCTTAAATCCACCACGCAAAAATCATAGATCGCGTGATAAACCCGGTGGAATTCGTAGGACCCGTACCATTCCCGGCAGCGCTTCACCAGGTCCGCCGTGCGCTCCAGCATCCACTGGTCCATCTCGTCTAATTCCGCGTTCGGCACCGCATGTCGGCCCGGATCGAAATCGTTAAGATTCCCCAACCCAAATCGAATCGTGTTGCGGATCTTCCGGTATGCGTCGCTGAGCTGCGTCATCACCCGCTCGCTCATCTTCACGTCTGCCTGATATTCCACGGACGCAACCCACATCCGCAGTAAGTCCGCGCCCCACTTGTCGCAAATCTCCGAAGGCAGGATCACGTTCCCCAGCGATTTCGACATCGGCCGGCCCTGCTCATCCAGCGTCCACCCATGCGTCACCACTCCGCGATACGGTGCCTTATCCCGCACTCCCACCGCGATCAGCAACGAACTGTGGAACCATCCGCGATACTGGTCCGGCCCTTCGAGGTACACATCCGCAGGCCATTCTTTGCCCTTCAATACCGCCAGGTGTGAAGAACCAGAATCGAACCACACATCCAAAATATCGTTCTCTTTCCTCCACTTCGTTCCGCCGCACGAGCACTTCGTTCCAGCCGGTAACAACTCTTCCGCGGTATGCGTGTACCACGCATCCGCGCCCTTTTTTTCGAACCACTTCACCACGTTACGCAGCGCCGCAAAATCCTCCAGACGGGTACCGCACGCGTCGCAATAGAACACGATGATGGGCGTGCCCCAAAAACGTTGCCGCGACACGCACCAGTCCGGCCGCTTCTCGATCATTTCGTACATGCGATCCTGGCCCCACGCCGGCAACCATTTCACGGTAGGTATCTGCGCCAGCGCTTCGGCGCGAAACGTTTCCGTTCCGCCTTTTTTCGCCTGGTCCATCTTGATGAACCATTGCTCGGTCGCCCGGAAAATCACCGGATTGTGGCAGCGCCAGCAATGGGGGTACGTGTGTTTGTACGGATGATTCGCCAACAGCGCCCCGCGCTCCGCCAGTAACTTCACGATAATCGGATTCGCCGTGAACACGTCCTTGCCCTTGTACTCCGGCAAGCCCTCCAGATACACGCCGCGATCGTCCAGCGGCGCATACACTTCGATTCCATACTTCTGCCCGGTCACGAAGTCTTCCGCGCCATGCCCCGGCGCTGTGTGCACGATGCCGCTTCCTTGATCCAACGTGACGTAATCCGCAAGCACTCCCGGCACCTGAATGGGCAGGAACGGGTGCTGAAACTTCATGCCCTCAAAGTCCTGCCCCTTGATTCGCATCAACTCTTGCGCCTGTTTCAAGTCACAATCGGCCTGCAGCGCGGGCACGCGATCCGCCGCCAGCAGCAATTTCCCTTTTTCCGTTTGTGCCACTACATATTCGTAATCGGGATGAAACGCCAGCGCGCGGTTGTGCGGAATCGTCCACGGTGTAGTCGTCCAGATCACCGCCGATACATCCGCTCCCAGCTTCTCCGCCCCGCCCGTTCCTCCTCCCACTATCTTGAATGTCACCCAGATCGACGGGCTGGTGTGATCCTCGTACTCCACCTCCGCTTCCGCCAGCGCCGTGTTGTCGTGAATGCACCAATACACCGGCTTGCGTCCGCGATACACGTACCCCTTTTCCATGAAATCCAGAAACGCACTCGCAATGGTCGCTTCGTATCCGTGACTCATGGTCAGGTACGGATCGTTGAACTGTCCGAACACGCCGAGTCGCTGAAAATCCTTTTTGTGTTGCTCCACATACCGCGTCGCGTAATCGCGGCAACGCTGGCGGAATTCCGACGGCGACACTTTTCCCTTCCCGCCCAATTCCTTTTCCACTTGCGTTTCGATCGGCAGGCCGTGGCAATCCCATCCCGGCACGTATGGCGCATAGTGCCCCGCCATGCTCTTCGACTTCACGATCATGTCCTTCAGAATTTTGTTCAATCCGGTGCCCAGGTGAATCGTCCCCGTCGGATACGGTGGCCCGTCGTGCAGCACAAATAACGGTTTCCCTTCGCGCACTTTCAGGATGCGCTCGTACAATTTCTCGCCTTGCCATGCTGCCAACTGCTTCGGCTCGTTCTGCGGCAGACTCGCCTTCATCGGGAAGTCCGTTTTTGGCAGGTTCAGCGTCTTCTTCAGTTCCAATGGTTCGTCCATATCACCCATAACGTCGCCCATAACGATAGCTTTATTGCATCCCTTCTAAACTCCGCCACCCTAAGCCCTCGCAGGTCCGGGCTAAGCTCACTCATGGTTGTACGGCGGGAAATTCCGGAAAGCAGTGTAACCACAAATGTTACCGCACAAGGCCCATAGACGAAAGCACACGACTCACATTGTAGTGGCGGGTTTATCCCGCCGAGCAGAGGTGTAAAGCCGCGGCTATACGCTTGTCCGGCTTGTTGGGGCGGCCGCCCCTGCGGCAGCGTGTGCCCCACATGCCGCCTTTGCATGTGGGTTTTTCCCAAAAGAGAAAAATCTGTCATTCCGTGCCGGCCTGCGGCAAGCAGGCGCAACGCGGAATCCCTCTTCGATCTCTCCGTACATAGGCAAACGTGCCGTGCTCTGCCTCCCGCATTTCTTCCCACAACAATTCATTTCCTTGTCGTGTCAGCGAGCGACAAACCCTGCAACTCCCACGATCGAAATCTGTTATAATGAGGTTCGACGATGTCAGCCGGTGTGGGGGCCGCGCAACCTTTCCCAGCTAGCGCGAATCATAACGGCTGTGCGAACATTTCGCGGTCTAACCGCGTCTAAATGAAGCAGAGGGACTAAGGTGCCTGGGATTACGAACCTCCTTCCCGACGACATTCGACCGAAGCGCACGGGACCTGAAGAAATTATTCCTGTCTCCGACTCGGCCATGCCCAATTTCGGCAGGCCAGACATCCTGATTCCCGACAATTTTTGGTCCAATCTGAAACAGTTCCTCTTCGAACGTCCAGTCAAGGTCACCGAGCGTGGCGACGTTCCTTTTCACAAAAACACTTTCGGCTCGACCATGGGCGAGAACCTGAAGTACTTCTTCTCTTCCCCCAACGCCCCAAAAAATGTCACCAATAAACGACTCGAAGTCGATTGGGGCGGCAATTTCGGCAGCTTTGGCGATCGCATCCGGGATTTCTTTAATCCTCCAAAGCAGGCGCCTCTCCCCCCTGGTATTAAACCCATCAAGGTCAAGGATATCTGGTCCAAGGACGAGAATTTCGGCTGGACTCAAGCCATCGCCTTCGCCGTTCACGCGGGTGTCATCGCGCTACTTATTGTGCCCCTGTTCATCTTCACTCGGCCTACCAAGGCGGTTAATAAGACCAGTACGGTGACCCCGATCGACATTTCTCCTTACATCGCCAAATTGCCTGCGGGTCCAGACAAGGCTGGCGGCGGTGGCGGTGGCGGAGACCGTTCGCCTTTGCCGCCGACCAAGGGCAAGGCTCCTCGCTTCAGCATGACGCAGTTTACTCCGCCGACTGCGGTCATTAAGAATCCGAACCCGAAGTTGGCCATGGATCCCACGCTCCTCGGTCCGCCGGATCTCAAGGTCAACAATCCCAATCTCTCGAACTTCGGCGATCCTATGGCTGCCGCCGTGAACATGTCCAACGGACCCGGTGGCGGTGGCGGCATCGGTACCGGCGAAGGCGGCGGTA
>Ga0335073_10000635_pt1 | contig 45781 bp, 34 predicted proteins | sample Lox_Sample_22_FD_207093 | JGI IMG/M metagenome (GOLD analysis project Ga0335073, IMG submission 207093) | Soil microbial communities from Loxahatchee National Wildlife Refuge, Florida, United States - Lox_Sample_2.2 | ecosystem: Environmental > Terrestrial > Soil > Wetlands | place: USA...
TCACCACTCCCGGCGGCCAGGTAGCCATGATCGACCCCTGGGTCAATAATCCCCGTTGCCCGGATTCGCTCAAGAAAGTGCCGCGCCTCGCCGCCATATTCATTACGCACTGCCACAGCGATCATATTGGCGACCTGCTGCCCCTGGCCAAGCAGCACAAGCCCAAAGTGCTTGCCACCTTTGAAACGTATCTTTGGTTTGACTCAAAGAAGACCGGAGCGCAGGCCTTACCGTGCAACAAAGGCGGGTCGCAAAAGGTCGACGATTTCGAAGTCACGCTCACTCACGCCTTCCATTCAAATTCGATCGAAGATAACGGCCAGCATATCTATGCGGGGGAGGCGGGCGGCTACATAGTCAAACTGCCCGGAGGCGTTACCGTTTACCATGCGGGAGATACCAACGTGTTTGGCGATATGAAACTGATTGGCGAAATTTACAAACCGGATATCGCGTGCCTTCCCATCGGGGATGTCTTCACCATGGGCCCGCGCGAAGCGGCCGTGTCGATTCGCCTGCTGGGCGTCAAGCACGTTATTCCCATGCACTACGCCACCTTTCCGCTGCTGACCGGCACACCCGAAGCCCTTCGCGAACAAACTAAAGACATCGCGGGCCTGGAGATTCAGGCCATCAAGCCGGGAGAATCGATAGGTTAGTTTGGAATTTGCCGACTAAGAACGGAAGAAGTTGCGGGCGAAAAAGCCCAGGTTGGCCGGCCGCTCTGCCAATCGACGCATGAAGTACGGAAACCATTCCTGTCCGTAGGGGACGTAAATCCGCACGCGGTATCCATCCCGCACTAACTGACGCTGGAGATCTGTGCGCACGCCGTACAACATCTGAAACTCAAAATCATCCTTGGAGACTTGCTTCTCCGCGGCCCAGCGAATCGTTTGCGCAATCATGTGTGGGTCGTGCGTAGCCATTCCGTGATAGAAACCGCTGGGCAGGAGCATGCGCATCAACTTCACGTAATTTGCGTCCACGTCTTGCTTCCTGGCGAACGCCACGTCTTCCGGCTCTTTGTACGCGCCTTTGCACAAACGAATCCGGCAACCGTAGGACAACAAATCGTGAATGTCGTTCTCGCTGCGGTACAGGTAAGACTGAATGACTGTGCCCACGCACGGGGTTTGCGCACGCACTCGTTTTACCAGTTCCACGGTTCTCTGCGTGTAAATCGAGCCTTCCATGTCGATGCGCAGGAAGCTCTCGTACGCCGCCGCGCGTTCCGCGATCGACAGCACCAACCCTTCGCAAAACTCCACAGAAAGGTCCAGACCCAGTTGGGTCAGCTTGCAGGAGACATTCGCGTTCAGTTTTTCCTGCGCGATCCGGTCGAATATGTTGAGGTAGGTGTCGCGAACCTTTTGCGCCTCGGCGGGAGTGGACACGTTCTCACCCAGGCAATCCAGAGAGACTGCCATACCCGCGTCATTGCACCTGCGCGCGGCCTCGATCCCTTCGTCCAACCTTTCCCCGGCGACAAATCGGTGAGACATCCGGCGGGTTGTGCCGTTGGTTGTGACCCAGTGGGCTAATCCTTTGCTTTCGGAAAGTTTCAGCAGCGTCGAACGCAACATGTATAAGTTAATTATACTTTCACTGAGCGGTACACGCTAGTGACCTGGCTAGTCTTTGTGCTCTTCCAGAAATTTTTCGGCATCCAATGCCGCCATGCAGCCGGAACCCGCGGCGGTGACGGCTTGCCGGTATCGGTGATCCTGCACATCTCCCGCGATGAAGACGCCGGGCACGTTGGTGAGGCTGCCATGCTTGGCAACCAAGTACCCGTTTTCATCCATGTCCAACTTACCGCGAAAAACGGTGCTGTTCGGATCGTGCCCAATCGCCACGAACACGCCGTCCAGAGCCAATTCTTTGGTCTCCGAAGATTTCGTATGGCGCAAGCGCACACCCGTCACCAATCCGTCTGGCGCCAAGATCTGGTCGACGACATAAGGGGTGACGAATTCAACTTTCGGATTGGCTTTGGCGCGGTCGATCATGATCTTCGAGGCGCGAAACTCGTCGCGCCGGTGAATTACGTACACTTTGCTGGCGTGCCGCGTCAGGAAGTTCCCTTCCTCCATCGCGGTGTCCCCACCCCCGACCACCGCAATGGGCTTATTCCGGAAGAAGTAACCGTCGCAGGTCGCGCAAGTCGAAAGACCACGTCCGATCAGTTCCTTTTCTCCCTTCAACCCCAGCAAGCGCGCCGAAGCGCCCGCGGCCACGATCAGCGCCCGGGTTTCGTAGGTTTCTTTCCCCGCGGTGATTTTGAATGGTCTGCGCGTCAAATCCACTTCCGTGACGGTCCCGGACTTAAACTCCGTGCCGAACCGCTCGGCCTGCTTGCGCATATTCTCAATCAATTCCGGACCCATGATGCCGTCGGGAAATCCCGGGAAATTCTCCACGTGCGTGGTCAATGACAGCTGACCGCCGGGTTCGTGGCCATCGAGAATCAGGGGCTTCAAGTCCGCGCGCGCCGCATAGATCGCCGCGGTCAGCCCGGCGCACCCACTTCCAATAATCGTCACGTTGTACATGCCGTTAAACTCCACGCCATTAGATACTGTAGTAAGACTTTGCGGTACAGAGAGCGAATTCTTATTGTAGCATCCCTATGAAAGTACACGGGCTTATCCCGCGGCCGCTCTACTTAGAGGCTGTTTACGTTACCCGATCTTTCCGGAGGCCAGACAGCGGCGTAAAGCCGCTGCTACACGATGAGGCATCCCTCGTTTCGCCTGTTTGCCGGCGGGAGGCTCGGTTTGACGTAGTTGTTTAATGCAAGAAGTGACACAGGCCGGAGCCTGTGCTACTCGGCCAATTTGGGCTTACCACCAAACCCGCTCAGCGCTTAAGCTGCTACCTCATCCATTGCGCCAAGGAGATCAATCATGGATCCACGCTTTCCTATCGGAAAATACCAGCCGCCGACAGACGTCACGCCTGCCAGACGTAGCGAAGCCATCCGCGAAATCGCGATCGTGCCGCAAAAAATGCGTGCAGCCGTCAGCGGCTTGAATGACACGCAACTGGATACGCCTTACCGCGACGGTGGGTGGACGGTTCGCCAAGTGGTCCACCATCTTGCCGACAGCCACATGAACGCGTACATTCGCTGGCGCCTAGCGTTAACCGAAAACGAACCGACGATCAAGCCGTACGAAGAAGCTGCCTGGGCCAAACTGCAGGATGCGGCGCACGATCCGGTGGAAGTTTCCCTCAAGCTGCTCGAACCACTTCACGAGCGCTGGGTCAACCTGCTTCATTCCGTGAAGGAAAACGAATTTGCGCGAACGTTTCGCCATCCGGAACACGGTGTGCGCACGCTGGATTGGATGCTCTTTCTGTACGCGTGGCACGGCAACCATCACACGGCTCATGTCACCGAACTGCGCAAACAAAAAGGCTGGTAGCGGGCGTTCGCTGGCTCTAGTTCCTCGCCTCGTGTAGGATGAACACAGCCCTCAAGGAGATCTCATGACGCGACCGTCAGGTACTTACGCTATTTTTGAAACCTCTCTTGGCACCATCGTTGCCAAGCTGCACGAAAAAGAAGCTCCTAAAACCGTCGAGAATTTTATCGGCCTCGCGGAAGGCACCAAGGAATTCAGCAATCCTATGACCGGCAAGAAGGAAAAACGCAATTATTACGACGGCCTGGTTTTTCACCGCGTCATCCCGCAATTCATGATTCAAGGCGGTTGCCCGCGCGGCGACGGGCGCGGCGGACCGGGTTATTCTTTCGGGGACGAATTCCATCCTTCGCTGCGCCATTCGAAAGCCGGCAAACTCTCCATGGCCAACGCCGGACCCAATACCAATGGCAGCCAGTTCTTTATTACCGTGGCGGCCACACCGCATCTCGATAACCGTCACACTATTTTCGGAGAAGTCGTGGAAGGCCAGGACATTGCCGACAAAATTTCCAATACGCCGCGCGATAGCATGGACAAGCCGCGCACTCCGGTCACCATGAAAGTGCGTATTGAGCGCGTTCCCTAAAACGTCGAGCCCCTCATGCTCACGCCCGCGCGGCTGACGCAATTCACCGTCGAACTGATCTTCATTCTTCTGGGCACGCTAGTGATCTGGCTGGGCCTGCACCAGCAAATTAATTTCAATCCGCGCAGCCTCTCTTGGCTCGCCATCTGCGCCGGTGTCGTCGCTTGGGGCGCGCTCACGCTGTCCAAATCGTCGTCGCAGTGGTGGATGCGTTGGCAGAAAATCAATCAGGGCGGTTCGATGATCGTTCTGGGCCTACTGATGTTTTCGATCGGTCACGTGCCTTTTGGATGGGCCGGCCGGTTTCTGGCCCTCTGTGGCGTAATCCTGATCCTGCGCGGCGTAATCGGGGCGGTATTAATTTTGCGTCAGCGCTAAGTCGTCTTTCGGATATAATCCAGCACATCTCAATCGCTCCTGGCTCACTCTCCGCCCAAGGCCAGAGGTGTAGTGTGGACACCTAAGCAAGGAAAGCAAGGAGAGGACCGTGCTCAAAGAATTCAAAGAATTTGCAATGCGGGGAAACGTGCTGGATATGGCCGTCGGTATCATCATCGGCGCGGCTTTTGGCAAAATCGTTTCTTCGGCAGTCGACGATGTAATCATGCCGCCGATCGGGCGGTTGGTCGGCAACGTGGATTTCTCGAATATCTTCCTGAATCTGACGCCCAGTAAGCCGTGTGAGACGCTTGCCGCTTGCAAGGCGGCAGGTGCTTCCACGCTAAACGTCGGCAACTTCATCAATCAGGTGATCAATTTTCTGATCGTGGCCTTCGCGGTCTTTTTGCTGGTGCGCGCGGTAAATCGCTGGGTGCCCAAGCCTGCTCCGCCACCGCCGGCAGCGCCGACAAAGGTATGTCCGCAATGCGCGATGGCGATACCAGCCACCGCCAAAAAGTGCCCGCATTGCACGAGCACGCTCTAAATTTTTCGCAAGTTTATTTCTTTGTTGGGGCGCAGCATGGTTTACCCTGAGTTTTGCGAAGGGCTGCGCCCCATGTCCGAACGCTTCCAAACCTTACCAAGATTCATCCCGAAAGGCGGGATGGAACCGTACCTCACTCCGCCTGCCACCGGCAGGTTCGGAATCACCGCTTCTGGTAGCTAGCGGGGTTCGGGCGCAGCCCTAACTCTTCTCGGGTTTCTTCTTCAGGTTCGACTCCACATGGGCCCGCAGGCGCTCCAGCAGCGCCTCCTCCTGCCCTTCATCCAGTTCCTTCTGCACTTCTTCCAACGCAAAATGCACCACATCGTGGTGATGCAATTCCAGCGGCGCCACCGTCTCGTTGAAACGCAGCCACAACCGGTGAATGAGGTTCACTTCATTCGCGGTCAGGTTCGGGGCGTGCGGGCCCAGCACCTTGTAGACTTTGTCACCATTCTGGAGATGAATTTCGAGGTTGAATTGTGGCTTGGGATCGCCCAGCTTTTCCCAGGCATCGCCGATATGCCGGGCTTGCTCTTCGGTGGGTTCCTTGGGTGAATGACCCAAAACGATGGTACTGGATTGCAACGCGCTCGCCGCGCGCAGAATACCGTCCCACAAATCGCTGGCCGCCACGATCGCCAGCCGGATGCTCTTTCCACGCTTTTCCGCCATGGAAAGCGCTTGCGTGAACAGCTGCTGCTCGATGCTCCCAAACAGTTGCTCGGCATCCAGATCGTATTCGCCCGAAGCCGACCTGCGCAGCAACCTCACGTGCAGCACGACGACGTCGCGCCGCCCTGGCTTCACCCTATCGAGTACCCCACCCAAGTGGTACAAGGCGTGAATATTGCTGACCGGTACGAGAATGTTTCCGGGCCGCGCGCCCACCGCTTCCGGTGTGAGTTCCCCTTCCATCGCCAGATGGAACTGGTCCATCTCTTCGTGGTGCACGGACGACTGGCCGCGGTGCGTAATCTTTTCGGAAATGGTGAAGATAATGAATAGCGCCACTGAGAAAATTCCGCCGGCAATCGTGGCGTCTTTCTTAGTGAATAAATTGACCACTGCTATGCCGAACAGCGTCAACGTAATCAGCCCGAGTCCCATCGGAATTTCCACGCCGAACAAATGGAAATTCAGCGGCACGCGATATTCGCGGTCGCCTGGATGCGTGTAACGCAATACCAGCACCGCCATGCCTTTCATGGCGAAGCTCCAGATCACCCCGAACGCATACAGGTTCGCCAGGAAAGTCACATCGCCCCGGCTGATAATGATGGTTACGATCTGCAGCGCAGCGATGATGTTGATGATCCGGTAGGACGTTCCGAATTTCCGGTGGGGCTGACGGAACCAGCTCGAGAGCACCCCGTCTTCCGAAACGCGGTTGAGCACTCCATTCGAGCCTACAATCGCCGTATTCACCGCTCCTGCCAGGATTAACGTCCCTACCACCACCACGAATCCATGGAAAATTAACCGCAGCAAGAACGGGCCTTCCAGGTTCATGGCCAGTCCGCCGATCAGGTTCTCCAGGAAGTTCTGGCGCTGTTGATCCGGAATAATCATGACCGCGAAAAACGACACCAGCGAGGTGAATACCAAGCTATAAATGAAGATGACCAGCCCGGTCTTCTTCAGGTTCGGCAGTTTCGGGTGTTCGATTTCCCGGTAGACCTGCGCGAGCGACTCTTCTCCGCTCATCGCCAGCACGGAATGGCCTAGGCCGACGAAGATCGCGATCACCCCTGCGAAATGAGCAAAGTGCACGCCGTAAAGCCAGCCCATCGCGTTGGGCTCTAATTTCAAGTTCCTTGGATGTGGGAAAGGCGGCAAGGCGGGGTGACGCAGGAAAACCGTATACAAACACCAGGCAATAAGGATCACCACCATCACCGTGGTGACCTGCATGATGCGCATGGCTTTTTGGCTGGATTCGTGGACGCCTTTGATGTTGTACCACCAGAAGTACAAGGTACAAAGCACCGCAAAAAAGGCTGCGCCAAAATTGGGCGAAATGTGCAGTCCCAGATGAATATAGTCGCTGGTCTCGTTGACCAGCCCGACGATGTACTGGCCTGCGGACACGCCGCTGATCGGTCCCGTTAAAATGTAATCAAACATGAGGGCAGAAACGCTGAACTTTGCCAGTGTGCTACCCATCGCCTCTTTCACCACTCGATACACACCGCCGCGCACGAACATGCTGCAGCTTTCCACGTAAATCGCGCGCACCGCGTAGGAAAACAGCATGATTCCCAGGATGAACCACGGGGCAGCCTTGCCGATGTACCCTTCCGCTTCGCCACCCGCGTAGTAGGCCGAGGAGGCCAGGTCATTCAGCACAATGGCGGCCGCGCGCCAGAAAGAAATGAAGCTCAGTAGTGCGGTGGTCGCGACGAGAACGCGTGGAATTCCGTTCCCTTGGCTGCCCGGAACAGCCGGGTTTTGGGACGTGCTGCTCATTGGAGGGTTGTTAGTTTGACCTGCAGGTTTTAATGCTCGCACTTTTCCCGCGGCAAGTCCAGTTAGCCGCTCACATCTAAACGATTTTTCTCATGGTTTTCTCACAAAAGGACCGGGGAACCCCGATGCCTGAAACGCGTCAGTACCTATCGACAGTTTTGGCCGTCGGGCTTACCCCACCGTTGGCTCCGTCCGAAAGGCTTTGGCGCACTCTTCGCAGGGGCACATCGTCCGCAAATAGTCGTAACTGAAAATACCCGTCGAGTGGCCGTCGTTAAAGCTGATCTGGATCGCGTAATTTCCCACCTGCGTAGCGGCCACCGCTTTGGCCTTCGGTTTGTACATAGGCAACAGCGGCGAAGCGGGTAGATTCAATCCCGCCATCTTTTCTTTTTTGCCCCGCTCGTCGTTGCAAGTCGCACAGGGGCAATTGTCGCGCAAATACGGATAATCGAAGTGGCTAGCATGTCCATCGGACCACGTGATGTCCACACCCGCTCCCGTCTTCAGGTGAATCTTCACTTCTTTCGGTTTTTTTCGCAGATCAATCGGTGTCGGCATGAATCTTTCTCGGTTCCAGTTTACGTGGAATTGGATTCAGAAGGAACGAGGAGCGCTCCCGCGATGCGGACACGAAGTCGTGAGAGGCGGAAGGCAAAATCCGGGGGCCGAAACAAGACGCGGTGACGAAGAGAGATTCCTCGCTACGCTCGGAATGACGTTTTTTTTGTTTTGGGATAGACGGAGCAATGGACTCCAGTCTTTCGTCCGTGATTACTCCTCGCCGTCCTTGTGGTTGCAGCAATCTCCCGGCGGAATCGGATTCCCGTGCGGACACGTTTTAGGGTGCCCCAAAAAGCTGCAAATCCTTTGGTCCAACTCCGGGCTGATGATGTGCTCGAACTTGCAGGCTTGCGAGTGCGCTTCGTGCTCGTCGATCCGAAACGTATCTTTGAACAGCCGCTCGGCCAGACGGTGACGGCGCACCACATCTCGCGCTCGGCTTTTTCCGCGATCGGTCAGCTGCACTTCCTGATCTTCCAGCACCTGCACTAACTTCAAATCCTCCATGCGCGCCAGGGTTTTCACGGGATCCACCCCGCCCGGTGTTCGAATATGCTCCAAGTCCGCGCGGTTTCCTTCCTCCTCGCAAACCCAGATTTGTTCCAGCAAATGGTCGAAGTGGATTCCATCGTCCATGGAAATGCGCTGGTCTATCGCCAAATGCCCGTGCGCCAACTCGATCTTGCGGTCGGCCTGCTGCGCAATCTCTGGATCGTGAGTGACCATCAAAATCGTGTGCCCCGCGCTGTGCAACTCGCGGAACAGCCCAATCACGATTTCTTCGTTGGCTTCATCGAGATTGCCCGTCGGCTCGTCCGCCAGAATCATCTTCGGCTGATTGATCAGCGCCCGCGCGATGGCTACGCGCTGTTGCTCGCCGCCCGACAATTGTGAAGGCAAATGGGTGAGCCTGTGCCCCAACCCGACGCGCTTCAATGCTTCTTCGGCCTGTTTTTCGTCGGTCACGCTATGGAAATACTGTGCCAACATCACGTTTTCCAGCGCGTTCAGATACGCCACCAGGTGGAATTGCTGAAATACGAATCCCACTTTTTCCGCACGGTAGCGCACCAGGTCGCTCTCGCTCAAATCTGCCAGGTCTACTCCATCCACGATTACGTGCCCTGCCGTCAACGTATCCAAGCCGCCCAGAATATTGATCAATGTGGTTTTTCCGGAACCCGACGGCCCCATAAGAGCCACCCATTCGCCCGCCTGAATATTCATGGAAATGCCATTCAACGCGCGCAATGAGCCGTAATCCTTCACCAGCGAATCGATCTTGACCTGCGGCTTCACTCTTCACCTCGGAATACCGACGCCGGCCGAACGCTCGCCAGTCTTCGCAACGGAAATGCACTTAAAATCGACACGATCACTGTCAGACTCACCGACAAAGGATACACAATCCAACGTGGCTGCGCTGCCACGCCAAATACCGCCTTGCCTAGCCAGATCGACACCCCCATCCCCACCGCCGACCCGATCAAACCGCCGCCAAATCCCAGCAGGATCGCCTCTGTCAAAAACAGGCGCACTACCCGCAGGACCGATCCACCAATCGCCTTCATTAATCCCACATCGTTCTTGCGTTCCACCGCTACGTTGCTCATGCCCGCCATTACGCACAGCGAAGTGAGCAGCAGCACCAGCAACACCGTGGCGCTCAACAGTCCGCTGATCCGGTTGTAAATCCGGCTCTCCGCTTCGGCGAATTGTTTAATTCCGGCCACACTCACATCCGGCAACTTCTGCCCCAATTCCAAGATGAAGGACCGCACGGAATCCGGAGTCGCCGTAACGCTCAGTTGAATCAGGCTAAGCCTTCCATCCAAGTCGGCCAGCTTTTGCGCCGTCTCCAGCTTCGTGAATATCTGCGCATCTTCTGCGCTGCCTGTGCTCACCACGGCGAATACCTTGCACGACGCGTTGTTTTCCTGATTGCGCAATTGCAGCGCGTCGCCTGCGTGAACCTTGAACTGCTCGGCCGCCTTACTGCCGATCTCGCATGCGTCTGGTTCATTTTCCAGATTCGCCAAATACTCCGAGCGTTTCCCCGGCCGCACTTGCGTCAGTCCATTGCCCTCAGTTCCCGCAATCACCGCCGGTTCAAAATGAAACTGTCCCGCCTTGGCCACTTCGCCGATGACGTACAAAAACCCTACCGCCGGCACCGGCTTTCCTTCGTATTGGGCCGGTAGTTGAGGCAACACATTCTCGTCGAGCGTGACTCCTGCCGCATCTTTGTTAGCGGTTTGCCGCGGCGTCACAATAACGTTTGCGCCCAACGCGCGAAATTCCGTGGTCAGCCGCTTCTTCGCGTCCATCTGTAGGTTAAGCAGCGCACTGGTAACCGCCGCGCCCGCGCCCAACGCTAGCAGAATCACGAACAATCGCCCGTAGTTGGCGGTCAACAGCCTGCGCTCGATTCGCCAGAACATCGAAGAGCGCGCCATCACTCGCCTCGCAGAATTGGCGCCGGATCATAGCGCGCCGCCTGTCGCAACGGAAAAGCGCTGCCCAGCAATGTAATGGCCGCGGCTAATCCCAAAATAATTAACAGCACAAACAACTTCGGCTCCGGCGTGAACCCAAAAATCCGTTGACCCAGCACTCGCGCCAGTAAGATGCCCACGGCGTAGCCTAATCCGCCACCCACAAACGCCAGGAGCAACTGCTCCGCGGCCAGCAGCACTCCTACCAATCCCGAATTCGCGCCCAGCGCCTTCATCAATCCAATTTCCGTGCGCCGTTCAATCACCGACGCGGCCGCCGACGCTCCGACCGCCAGCGCCGCCGCCAGCAGCGCTGCCAACGTCACCAACCACAACAGCGTCCGCACGCGAGACAGCACATTGCCTTCGCCTTCTGCGACGCGCCGGATCACGCGCACGTCCGTGCCTTTCAATTCCTCGCTGATTTGCAGGGCAATCGACGAAATATACGGCGTGCAGTACCACTTATCGAATTCTTCCGGAGTCATCGACTTCGGGTCTTTCCTCGCGAACGCATCCTCCGGCTTGGTCAACGCGCTCACATACAGCCTTCGGTAAACTTGTGGCAAACGCGTGAGTTTTTGCGCATCGGCCAGCGAAACTAAAACCGCGTCTTCTTCGGCCGCTCCGGTCGAAAGCACCCCTGTAATCTTGTATGGCACGAAAGCTTGAACCTTCTTCAAAGGATCTTCTGCGCCCAAGAAAACCTTGTCGCCGACGTGCAGGCCCTGGTGGTCAGCCAGCGCCCTCCCCACAACGCACTCGCTCGCTCCTTCCTGAAACCATCGGCCATCCACGGTCCACCATGGGTTTGTTTTCTCGATGCCAGTCACGTAAGTGCTGCCGTCGGGAATGGGCACGGTGTGATTGGTCCACGTGCCAATGATTTCGACATTGTGGTGGCGCAAAGGATCAGGGTTCGCCGGATCGCCCATCAGAATTTGTCCCGGGGATTGCAGAATGGGCGCAAAGCCAATGACGTTGAAGCGCCAGAAAATCGTCTTCAGTTTTCCCAAATCCGCTTCCGGCAAATACGTTCCTGCATTCGCCGGCCGGTAATCCACTCCGCCAATTTCGAGCGGCAAGGAGTCTGCTTGCGGAGTGACGAGCAAATTCGCGCCCAAACTGCGAAATTCCCGCGCTAGCCGGTCTCCCACATCCAAGGACACGCTGAGCGCCGCCGTGGCCACGGCCATACCCATCGCCAATGCCGCCATGCTCAGGATTTTGCGCCGTGGGCGTCGCGTGAAGGAGTCGGCTACAAGTCGCAGGAACATTTGCCCAAGTGAGGAACCCGTTCTCCTATTGCGGAATTTCTTGCGCAGCCTTGGTTACCGCTGTTACGTCGATCACAATATCGTCGCCATTCACTTGCGACGGAAAGCCAATCGGATTGCACCCACCCTTTTGCCCAATCGACGGGATATAAATCGCAGAAGCACAGTGCCGGCAAATCACGTTCTGCCCTTCTTGCCGGTAACCCTCCGCTCCGCAAATCAAGCATGCATCCAGCGCGGTTCCATATCCATTCGGCTTCTTGATCACCATGAACCGAATCGATTGCCCATTCGCCGTCAGCGTGAACAGGTGCATATTTCCGTCCTGCACTTCGGACAGGGGAATCCGCACGCGATCATTCACGGCTTGCACCGGCCGCGCCGGCGGCGGTGCCGCGTTCACTTCTGCATAAATGAAATCCGCGGTCAGCGCCAGAATCACCCCTAGGCTCGCTACGCCAGCCGCCATCATCCAGCGCCTCTGCCGCCGGTTCTTCGCATCCAGCAGCCGCCGCTCGGCATCGTTCATACGTTCAGCAGGGGGTCTCGCATGCCGGGCACTCTGCCATTCCCGGAAGATCATCACCACCACGGCGCCAAACACAAAAATAAAAAAGAACAATTCGTTGCGAACGATGGGTCCCAGGATCGCCATCTCCGCCTTGCTCGACGGAATCCACCGCGCCTCGCTTAATTCGTGCAACCCGGTCACCGCCAGTTGAATTGCCACCAGCACCAGAATCGAACTGGTTACCGCAAAAAACCGGTGCAGCGGCACCTTCAGCGTGCCTTTAAAGAAAAATAATCCGACCGCCACCGCTGCGGCGATTCCCGCTACGGTTCCGATCCACGTCTGCAATCCTTCGGTCGACATTTCTACCGCGCGCAAGATCAGCGCCAATTCCGCGCCTTCGCGCAGCACCATCAGAAACACGAAAAGTCCGATGCCCCATCCCGCCGCGGATCCTCCCCGCCCCGCATACCTCTCGACTTTTGCTTCGATTTCTTTGCGCAGATGTTTGGCGACGCTGTTCATCCACCACACCATCGTCACCACAAAAAAGGCCGCCACCAGATACATCAGCCCTTCGAATCCGTCCTCGCTGATGTTGAACCGGTCGAGGGCAATCGCGACCGCCAGGCTCAGCGCCACAGCGGCCGCCACGCCGCCCCAAACATAACGAGACAAATGAGTTCGCCCGGTGCGCGCCAGGTACACTAATACGATGCCGACAACGAGGGCGGCTTCAACCCCCTCGCGGAGGGCGATGAGAAAGGCGGAAAGCAAAGGGGCTCCAGTTGAAAATGACTTGCAACTAACGAATCCAGCGTACCTGCTCCCCTCTCCCCTGTCAACTCTTCCTCGCCCTCTCTTTTTCCCCGGCGCGCTGTAAAATGGTGACTTGCGTCTAACGCTTCATATGCACAGCAAGCTCTCGAAATCTTTTCCGGCGCTAGTGCTGGCGACGTTGCTGGCATGCCCTCCGTTGCCCGCACAGAATTCGCAAGCGGCCTCGCAGGACCCGCACGCCATGGTCAAGCCGGATCCCAAGAGAGCAAAGAAACTCACCGACCTTGCTGCAAAAGAAGAACAGGCCGGCGCCTATGAACAGGCGTTAGCTGCATACGACGAAGCTGTGCGCTATGCTCCGTTCGACGTCACGCTGGTCGCCAAAGATACAGAACTTCGCTCGAAATTGGTTCATGGCTACGTGGATGGCGCTGAAAAATCGGCGGTCGAAGGAGACTTGCAGGGAGCCACCCAGCAACTCGCTGCCGCGCTGCACATCGATCCCCATAATACGGTTGTTGCCGAACGCCTGAGGCAGATGGAAGCGATGCGCGATCAGGCAAAAAACGAGTTACCGCAAGAACCTCCCGAAGGCATGCCGATCCTGCAACCCGAGAAGGTCAAGCGCAGCTTTCATTTTCAGACCACTGTCCAGAACGCCTACGAGCAAATCGCAGCAGCCTTTGGTCTGAAGGTCACCTTCGACCCCGATCTCCCGACACGGAACGTCAAATTAAACCTGGATGATGCCGATTTTAACGACGCAATGACGGTCCTCACGATCCAGACCGGCACTTTCTGGACAGCGGTCGGTTCCAAACTCATCTTTGTCGCTGCGGACACCACCGAAAAACGCAAGGCTTTTGACACCGTTATCGAACAAACTTTCGTGCTGCCGGATTCGACAACCGCGGCGGACATGAGCGAAGTGGTCAAAGCGGTTCGCGACCTCACCGGCATCCAGCGCGTTCAGCAATCGCAGAATGCGCATAGCGTCACCATTCGCGACACTGTTCCTCGCGTGCGCCTGGCGGGCGCGATTATCAAGGATCTCGAGCAATCGCGCGGCGAAGTCCTTCTCGATTTTGATTTTCTGGAGGTTGATCGCAACAAGGCCCGCGAACTGGGCATCACCCCGCCCTCGAGTTTGCAACTGTATTACGTCCCATACAATGTTCTGCAGGCGGCACTCGCCGCTTCGTCCCTCTCACAAGCGCTTAGCATTCTCGCTTCCTATTTGGGCCTTGGTTCGAGCGTTGCCGTCTCTAACTTGCCCAACTTGAACATCACGGGCTTCGGAGGTGGACATACTACTTTCCTGCTCAGTCTCCCCTCGTCGATCGCCGCAAATTTTTCCGACTCGCTGACCCTGGTTCATAGCGGTCGTCAGGTTCTGCTGCGCGCGCAAGACGGAAAACCCGCAACATTCTTTGCAGGTGAACGTTATCCCATCACATTGTCGCTGCTTTCCAACAGCCTTGGGGGTAGCGCGCAGACCGCCAATGTCGGCGGCGTTACAAACAATACCCTCACCAGCGAGCAATTCACCGTGGGCCACGGCCCCATCGCGATGACCAATGCAGATTTTCGCGGCATAAGCGCACAGGACCTGGCGGTGGCCAACTCGGAGGACAATTCCATCACCATCCTCCTGAATCAAGGCGCGGGTGTTAGTTCTCAGTTCGCACAGGCCCCCGGTTCACCGATTGTCCTCGGACCCACCGCCTCTAGTTCCACCAGCACCGGCATCGTAAGTCCTGCGGTTCCGCTGACGGTTACGACCGCTACTCTTCAGTCCATTGCAATCTCTCCTCCCACCGCGGCGCTGGCATCCAAGGGCACGCAGCAGTACACCGCGATTGGCACCTTCAGCGATGGCACTACGCAAGATATTTCCGCTGGCGTCACCTGGAGCTCCTCGAATACCACCGCCGCGACCATCAGTGCGCAGGGCGGCCTGGCAGTGGGCCAAGCTTCCGGCACAACCCAAGTCACCGCTACTCTCGGTGGTGTCACCAGCCCCACCGTTGCGCTCACCGTTAACTCCGCCACCTTGCAGTCGATCACCATTACCCCGCCCACCGGCCCCATCGGTAAAGGCGGAGACACACAACTCACGGCTCTCGGCAAGTTCAGCGACGGCACGACGCAGAACGTCACATCGAGCACGACCTGGACGTCCTCGAACACCAACTTTGCCACCGTGGGCGTCGGACTGGTCCGCGGCCTTGCTGCAGGTTCAACGCAAATCACCACAACGGTCAATGGCATCACCAGTGCCGCCGTCACCATCACGGTTACTTCAGCGACGCTGAAATCGATCGCGGTCACGCCAGCGAATCGTTCCATCGCCGCCGGCACTCCTCTACAATTCACCGCTGCGGGAACTTTCTCCGACGGCACAACACAAGACGTCACCGCGGGAGTAGGCTGGGCCTCTTCGCAAACTTCTGTCGCCACCATCAGCTCGAGCACTGGCCTGGCGACGGCGGTAGCTGCCGGCGCAACGCAAATCACAGCCACACAGGGCGGCGCGGGCAGCCCGGTTGCGATCGCCGCCGGTAGCCTGAACAGCAATACGGACGCTTACCCGGATCTCGCGATCGCGTCGCAAATCAACAATTCCGTGATCATCCTGCTCGGCAATGGCGACGGCACTTTCACCAATCCCAAGTCCGCCGTGAGCTACACCGTTGGCAACCAGCCTACCGGTATTGTCCTGGGCGCATTCAATACCAACAACAACGCGAACCTGGGTTTTGTGGTCACCAATTTTGCCGACAACACGTACTCCGTGTTCACTGGCAACGGCGACGGAACGTTTTCCCAAGTTACAGGCTCGCCCTTCCACTTGCCCTCAGGACAAACCGGCCCTGTTGCCATCACGTCCGCCGATTTCAATAACGACGGCATCCCTGATCTCGCCATCGTCAATCAGAGCAGCAACAACGTCTCGCTCTTGGAAGGTAACGGCAACGGAACATTTACCCCTTTTGGTACGGCGCTTCCGGTGGGCAGTTCTCCCGTGGCCATCGCTTCGGGCACGCTCGCAGGCGGCACGGGGATCAGCTTGGCCATCGCCAATCAGAAGGACGATACGGTCAGTGTGTATTTTGGAAATGGCAACGGCACGTTCACGTCTGGCGGCAATTTGTCCGTTAGTTCCGCGCCAAGCGGCGTTGCGATCGCCGATTTCGGTGGCAGTGCTTACGGTGGGATTGGCATTACCTCCAGTGGGGCCGGCACGGTGGTCGTTTACGTCGATGAGGGCACTGGAACGTTTGTGCAAGCCATTGAAACCACCGCAGGCACCAATCCCATAGCCATTCTCGCGAATCAGTTCACGGAGAATACTGCTCCCGACGTAGTCGTAACCAATGATCTTTCCGGTTCCGACGGTCTGGTCACGCTGATCGTCAGTCCTAGCAGCTCGGCCATCTCTGCCCTCACAGGACAAAGCTTTTATCCCGGCTCGGAATATGAAGACATTGGGCTGAAAATCAAGGCCACTCCCTATCTTCACCCCGACGACGAAGTTACTCTCCAATTGGAATATGAACTGCGCGCGCTCAGCGGCTCCAACAACAACGGCATCCCCATCATTTCCAACGAAACCATGTCGCAGACCATTCGCCTGAAGGAAGGCGAAACTTCTATTATGTCCGGCCTGGTCGACCGCGAACTCACCAAAACCATTACCGGCATTCCCGGCTTGGCCAAACTCCCGGGCGCCGGCTACCTGTTCGGATTGCGGAACGACAACCTTACCGACGATGAACTCCTTATCCTGATCACTCCCCGCAGAGTGCGTTTTTCCACCCGCGAATCCTTGTCAATCTATGCTGGGCGTGGCGAACCGACGGGACGCACCGGCTCTCTTGGGCCTGCGACCAGTATTCCCGAACCGCCCAATGAACGCCGGCCGGTCGCACCGCCCGTAGAACCGGGCCAACCCGAGCAGCAGCGCTTTGTACCACCAGCACAACAAGCTCCTATGCCTGAACCTGAGCCGCAACAGCAACCGCAGCCGATCCCGCCCGCACAACCGCCTCCGGAGTAGCTTGCCTTAGAGGGGTGTTACAACGGCGATTTGCAATTAATGAAAATTATGGCAAGGGGTCGAATACCACTACAGGCTGATACGTCCGGGGTACCACGGCTTCCGCGATGGCGATCAGCTTATTGTCCTGGCTGAATACGCGCAATCGCGGTGCGTGTCCTTCCGCGCTCTCCAATTGCGAAGTGGATCCCGGCGGCAATTCTGCTCGGCCAGCTTGCAATTGCGACAGCAGCACATTGAACTTCGCTCCGTGCCGCACTTTCTTCTCCAAGACCGGCAACACGTTCGTCCGCGGATAATCCGGCAGAAGATTTTCCAGCGGTATTAGACATTTCTGGAATTTTCCTTCGCGCGCAGCGCCTGCTAATTCATCCAACGCAATCGCCTGGTCCAGGGAAAACTCACCTACCGCCGTTCGGCAAATCTCGTTCAAGTGCGCGCCGCAGCCGAGTTTCTGTCCCATGTCGTGGGCCAGCGAACGAATATAGGTTCCTGAGGAACATTCGATCGCAAACCGCACCGTCGTCCCCTGCAATTCCAGCAGGCGGTATTCGAACACTTCCACGCTCGCCGGCTTCAATTCCACCGCCTGATTCTTTCGCGCCAGTTCGTACGCCGGGCGTCCATGCACCTTCTTTGCGGAAAAAATCGGCGGCATCTGCTCAAATCGCCCCAGACACTCTGCCGCCAGGCGCTCGATCACTTCGCGGTCCAACGCGGGTTCGCGATCCGGCCCATCGGGTGTGCCTTCGGAATCATAGGTGTTCGTCGCGTAGCCAAATCGAAAGGCGGCGTTGTATCGTTTGCGTCTTCCCGTGTAGAAGCGCACCAATCGCGTGGCCCTGCCTAAAAGCAGCACCAGCACTCCCGTCGCCAATGGGTCTAATGTTCCTAAATGGCCGATTTGCCGGAAGCCCGCCAGATGCCGCACGGCGTCGACAATGTCATGCGACGTCTTGCCCTGGGGCTTGTTGATTACGAGTGCACCATCAAACGGTGCAGGTTGTGGTTGCCGAGCCATCTCCGGTTCTTTCGTTTACGTTATTCGGAACAGAAAGCCACACAGGTCTTCCGCTTGCCCTGAGCGCGCGAAGAGAACGCAGTGAAAAATCTCTTCTCTTTCACACGGGTTCACAAATTGCTACGAATTCACTTCCGGCGGCGACGGCGGCTTCTCCGTTTTCATCTGCTTGAGCAACCGTTCGATTCGCTCCATGTGTTCCTGCGAGAGGTCCAGCGTAAAATGCAAATCCGGCAAACGCCGCATCTGCAACCGCTCGATCAGTTCGTGGCGGATAAATCCCGCAGCATGTTCCAGGGCCTTGATCGCGTCCACCTGCTCCTTGGAATTTTCCGAACGCACGCTGACGAAAACGCGCGCGTGTTTCATGTCTGGCTGCACCCGCACTTCGCTGACGCACACGTTCCCTTCCAAACGCGGATCCTTCAGCTCTCCGGCCAGCATAGCGTTGATTTCGTGGGCGATTTCTTCGCCCACGCGTTCATGTCGATGATGATCAGGGCTCATGGTCGTGCTAATCCTGCTCCGTTAAACCCGCTTTCCGTCGATTCCACTCGCGGCGCTCCCAGCTCACAGTAAATCCACGTCATGCGAAACCAGCAGCGGCCCTAAAATCCTGTAGGCCTCCGCCAGCACCAACTGCAGCGATTCTTCCACGTGCTGCTCCGCGTTGGACAACGTCACCACTCCCACCACGGAACTGTTCCACACATCCTGAAAATCTAACTCCGCCACCGCCACGTTGAAGTGACGCCGCAATCGGTCCTTCAAACTTCGCAGAATTTGCCTTTTGTCCTTCAGCGATTGCGCTTCCGGCATGTGCAATTCCAACGTGAGCAGTCCTACCGGCATGGCGATGATCCTCAGGCGGCTTCGCCCGGGCTTCGACAGCTGGCGCTACCTTCGGGCCGGGACAGACCCTTGTGCGGCAGCCTCAGCGGCGGATAGTTTGACGACCTGAAAGCACTCTAGTATGTCGCTAACCTTCACATCGTTGAAATTCGCGATGCCCAAGCCGCACTCGAATCCCGTGCGCACTTCGTTCACGTCATCCTTGAACCGCTTGAGCGAGCTGAGCTTCGATGTGTATATCACCGTTCCATCGCGCACCACGCGTACTTGCGCGTCGCGTTTCATAATTCCATCCAGAACGTAGCAGCCGGCCACTGTGCCCGCGCCCTTCACGCGGAACGTGTTCCGCACTTCCGCGCGTCCCAGGTAGGTTTCCTGGACCACCGGCTCCAGCAGTCCTTCCATGGCTTTCTTGATCTCGTCGGACACTTCGTAAATGATGTTGTGCGTCCGAATTTCGACGTTTTCCTGCTGCCCCAGATCCGCCGCCTTGCGATCCGGCCGCACGCCGAATGCGATGATGATCGCTCCCGATGCGCTCGCCAGCAGGACGTCGTTTTCCGTTACCGCGCCCACGCCTGCGCTGATGATCTTCAGTTTCACCTGGTCCGTCGAAAGTTTCGGCAGCATCTCTTCCAGAACTTCCGCGGAGCCTTGCACGTCTGCCTTGATCACAATGGGCAGTTCCTTGACTTCGCCGGCCTTCAATTGCTCGTGCAACTGATCCAGCGTAATGCGCGCGCCCGCGCTGGCCCGCAGTGCCGCATCGCGTTGTTTCGATTGACGGAACTCCACCACGTGCCGCGCTTTGGCTTCTTCGGTCACCTGGAAGTGGTCGCCCGCTTCTGGTATGCCCTGCAATCCCAGAACTTCCACGGGAGTCGACGGCGGCGCGTCTTTCACCGGACGTCCGCGATCGTCGAACATGGCACGCACTTTGCCGAATACCGAACCGGCAATGAAGAAGTCGCTGGTCTGCAGCGTTCCGTTCTGCACCAGAATAGTTGCCACCGGTCCGCGCCCTTTATCTACGCGGGATTCCAGCACAGTGCCGCTTGCAGGTGCGTCGGGGTTCGCCTTCAACTCGCGAAGGTCGGCCACCAGCAGAATAATTTCCAGCAACTTGTCCAGGTTCTTCTTCTGTTTTGCCGACACTTCCACAAATTCCGTGTCGCCGCCCCATTCCGCGGGCATCAATCCAAGATCCGTCAGTTGCCGCTTCACGCGTTCCGGCTGCGCTTCGGGCTTGTCGATCTTGTTCACGGCTACGATGATCGGCACACCCGCGGCTTTTGCGTGGTCGATGGCCTCTCGGGTTTGCGGCATTACGCCATCGTCCGCCGCTACAACCAGCACCACGATGTCGGTGACCTTGGCACCGCGGGCGCGCATCCGCGTGAACGCTTCATGGCCCGGCGTATCAACGAACACCACGCTGCGTTCGCCCACCTGTACCTTGTATGCGCCGATGTGCTGGGTAATGCCGCCCGCTTCTCCCGCGGCTACATCCGCAGCACGAATCCCGTCTAACAAGCTCGTTTTGCCGTGGTCCACATGGCCCATCACGGTAACCACCGGAGGCCGTGGCTTCAGGTTCTCCTTGGTCTCTTCCTTCGCGACTTCGAGGACCATTTCTTCTTCAAACGACACCACGTTCACAACGCCGTTGAACGACTGCGCCAAATCGGTCGCGGTCTGCACGTCCAGCGCCTGGTTGATGCTCGCGAACACGCCGCGGTCGAGCAACGTCTTGAGCAAATCTTTCGCGCGAATGTCCAGCTTTTCTGCCAATTCGCGGATCGTGATTCCTTCGGTTAAGGTGACTTCGCGCGGCGGACGCGGTTCCGGCGGCGGCGCAGCAACTGCGGCTACACCTCGGCCACCCGCTCCCGGACGCTGCCGCGTGGGATGCAGCTTGCGTTCGCCTTCAATCTCCCGCTTGTCTACCATTGGCCGCTGCCGTTGCGTGGGCCGCCGCGTATAGAGCGGCTTGCCCGGCTCGGCCTTCGGCGGCATTTTGTCAGGCAGTGGCGGCAACATCGCCGGACGTCCCGGCGTGCGTGGCCCCGGTCGCGAACCGGATGGCACAGCTCCTGGTCGTTGACCCCATGGCCGTCCTTGGCCTCCCGGTCCTCCGGGTCCGCCCGGACCTCCTGGACGTGCAGTAAACGGTCTTCCACCTTGTTGCGGCCGCATCGGCTGCCCCGGACGTGGTCCGCTGGGACGCTCGTGTCTGGGCTCGGTTCCCGGAATTGGGCCACGGTTACCACCGGTGGGCATCGGCGGCCGCGGAGGCACTGGCCTTTGCCCGGGAGTAGTCGCTCCAGCAGCAGGCCTTGCGCCGGCTTGCGGCTGGCCCGGCTGTGGCGGTCGAACTCGTGGCGGTACTCCTTGCTGCGGAGGCCGCATGGGTTGGCCTGGTATCGGCGAACCTGGGCGTGCTCCACCCGGAGGTGGTGCAGCCGGTCTTGGCGCACCCTGCGTGGTTCCGGGCACAGGTGCAGTAGGAGGCTTGGCCGCCGCTGGTGCACTAGGAGATGGAGGCGTTGCAGGTCTTGGTGCCGCTGGTGCAACCCCAGGGGCAGCTGCGCTCGGACTTGGCGCAGAGGGTACCGCGGGCCTCGCAGCCGGCACAGTTCCCGGCGCAGGATGCGCTGCCGGAGTAGCAGGGGCCGCAGGCGCTGCGGGTCTGGCCGCTACAGGCGCATGCGGCGTGTGGGGTGCGTGTGGGGCTGCGGGAGTCGCAACAGGCGCCACTGGTCGTGGTGCGGGCGGTGCAGCCTCAGGAGCAGCCGGTGCCGCTGGCTTCGGTGGGTGTTGTACCGGTGCCGCAACGGGCGCGGGTGGTGCAGGCGCTTCGGGTTCCGGCGTGCCTTGCAACCTGCGCCGGACTTTCTCCGCCACATCAATCGCAATCGAACTCGAGTGCGTTTTCTTTTCGGTTACGCCGAAGCCAGGCAACAGGTCGATGATCGCCTTGGCCTTAACTTCCAGCTCGCGAGCCAGCTCATTGATTCGGACTTGTGATGCGTCACTCATACTTCGTTACGAATTCTTCTCTTCCTGCTGGCCCTCCGGAGATTCCTGCTCCGCTGGTTCAGCCGCCGCCGAGTGAGTCTCGTCGGTGGATTCCGTTTTTTCTTCGTTTGCCGCTGATTCGTTGTGTTCGTGTTCTGGTTCTGGGTTCGTGGCGTCCTCGTTAGTTGCTTCCGCGGCTTGCTGGGTTTCATCGGTCGCGGTTTCTGAGGCAGCCTCGCCGGCCTGCGTGGACTCTTCTTCGGCGCCCTCGGCGGTTTCTGCCGCGCCTTCCGCGTGGGCTGCCGCTTCTCCGCCTTCATAGAAGCGGTTCACAGCCTGATAAATCTTGTCGACCATCTTCTCGCCGATACCGGGAATCTCCATCAACTGTTCCGGCGTCATGCTCGCCAGTTTCTCCAACGACATGATTCCTGCAGCTTCGATTTTCTCGATGGTCTTTGGGCCGACTCCCGCCAACACCGTCAGTGGTGTTGTCGGTGCGGTCAGCGCGGTCATCTGCTCTTCAATTTCCCGGCGCTTCTCTTCCTCGCTCTTGATGTCGATGTCCCAGCCAATCAACTTGCTGGCCAGGCGGACGTTTTGCCCCTTCTTGCCAATCGCCAGCGACAACTGCGAGTCTTCCACGATCACTTCCAATTTCTTGTTCTCCGGATCGGTGATCTGCACACGCGTCACTTTGGCCGGGCTCAAGGCCTTCTGGGCAAACGCCACCGTTTCTTCGTTATAAGGAATAATGTCGATCTTCTCGCCGCGCAGCTCGCGAATGATAGACTGCACGCGCATCCCCTTCATTCCTACGCACGCGCCCACCGGGTCCACATCCTTGTCGCGGCTCGCCACCGCCACCTTGGTGCGTTCTCCGGCCTCGCGCGCTGCCGCGCGAATCTGCACCGTGCCGTCGTAAATTTCCGGTACTTCCATTTCAAACAGGCGTTGCACCAGTGACGCATCTGCGCGCGACACAATCACTTGCGGCCCTTTGGCGGCCCTGTCCACCGTCTTAATAACCACGCGCAAGCGCTCGCCAATGTTGTACGTTTCCAGCTTCGACTGCTCGCGCTTCGGCAACCGCGCTTCGGTCCTGCCCATATCCACGATCAGATCGGGCCCTTCCGCGCGCTTCACGATCGCGGTCACCAGTTCGCCAGAGCGCGTATGGTACTCATTGAAAATCGTGTCGCGTTCCGCCTCGCGTACCTTCTGCAGAATCACTTGTTTCGCGGTTTGTGCCGCGATGCGGCCCAGCACGTCCGTGGGCTTCGAAGTGCGGATTTCTCCACCCAATTCCAGGGCTGGATCTTTTTTCTTAGCGTCGGTCACGCTGATTTCGCGCTTGGGATCGGTCACTTCTTCGACCACCGTCAGCACCGAATACACGTCTACTTGTCCGGTCTCCGCGTTGAACTTCCCGCGCAGGTCCTCCTCGGACTTATAGAATTTCCGCGCCGCCACCACCATGGCGTCTTCAATGGCAGAAATCACCACTTCCGGTTCAATATGCTTTTCCCGGCTGAGCATTTCGATTTGTTGGTAGAGCAGATTCGCCATTTTTCTTCGATCCTAAAATTCAATTGCCAGGTTCGCTTTTCGGATGATGTCCAACGGAATCTCCACCATCCGCGCTCCCTTGCCTTTCAGCTCCATTCGGACTTTCCCGTCCGTAAACCCTTTCAGCCGCCCTTCGAAAAACTTCGCTTCGGCGATGGGCTCGGCAGTCGATATCTTCGCCAGCCGCCCTACGAATCTCTGAAAATCCTTGGGCGTTTTCAGCGCCCGGTCCATCCCCGGCGAACTGATTTCCAGCACATAGCCCGGGCCCGGTACCAGTTCCTCTACATCCAGAATCACGCTGAGTTGCTGACTCACTTTTTCGCAATCCGCGTGGCTGATCTTCGCGTAGGGGCTCGCAACTTCTTCACCTTCAGCAGCTTCCGCAGTTCCCTCGGGAACCCGGTCGATGTACACACGCAGGAACCGCTGCTTCCCCACTTTCCATTCGACGTCCACGACCTCCAAGCCTTCCGAACGGGCCACCCGCTCGGCAGCTTCGCGGATCTTTTCCAAATTCACTTAAAGACTCCCCGGCCTAAGCCGGTCTGAAGCTCAGTCCATCCGGCGGCAACAAAAAAGTGGGCTTGCGCCCACTCCATGGTGCGACCCGTAACAGAGCGAAGTTAGAGTATATTCCGGTAAACCCGCAAAAGCAAGGTACGGCCACCCTGTACCGTCTGCGCCCTAACAGACAGAAAAGAAAAGAGGCCCCAACGGTAAGCCGGAGCCTCGCTCTCTGTAAGCTCGCTGTGCCCGAGTTACGGCTTGGTTGCGGGCACCGTTGCTGGCCTGGTGGTCGCCGGCTTCGCTGCCGCCGGCGCTGCTGCCGCTCCGCCCTTCACCGGGTACGACTGATCGTACAGCTTAATGATCTCCTGGGTGATGTCGATGCTCGTCGATGCAAATAAAATCGGGGAATTCTGCGCCGAGGAGTCAAATACCGCCACCAATCCGTTCTCCCGCGCGTAACGGTCCAGCACGTCCATCATCTTTCGGCCGATCTTGTCCACCACGTCGGCCTGCGCTGCCTGTACATCCTCGTTCAACTCGTTGTTCTTGCGGTCCAACTGCTGCGTCAACTTCTGGCCCTGCTGCGTCAACCGCACTTTCTCTTCGTCGCTCAGTGTATTCGCGCCGGCGCTCAAGCGGTTCCGCAGGTCATTGATCTGCTTATTCATGTTTTCCAGTTCGGTCTGGCGCGGTGTGAATTGCGCTTGTAGTTCGTTGGACGCCTGCTTCCCTTCCGCTGTGGTCACGATCGCTTGCCGCACGTTGATCACGCCGATTTTTCCGCTGGCTGCCGATCCCGCTGCCGCCTGCGCTCGAACCACCCCGGTTCCGAGCAGGCAGGCCAAGCCGAGAACGCCTACACGAATGATATTTCTGGAATTCACTGTATTCTCCTTATTGATCTCCGGGCACGCCTTCTTCGTCCACATTCTCTATAAACGAAAGGATTACCCTGAACTCTTAGCGTGCTCCGGTTGAACTCTCTTCGCGATTGCTGCTGCAACCACAACCCACTCGGCTACGCCCCATACGCACGAATTCCGCATGGCGTTGTCACTGCTCCACGTTTTAGCAGAATCACGAGTACTAAAAGTATAACTGACCCGTTGATTCCGCCGCAATCGAGGCCTTTTCCGTTTTTTGCGGCAAGCGCCTCTCTTTCCGGGGAAATTCCTATTGCACCGGTATCAACAGCACCCGGTCGTTGTTCTGGTCCACCATGACCGCCGTGTTCGTGTAATTATCGATGGCCAGCGCGAACTGCGATTGGCTGCTGATCCCCAGGGTCGCTCTTGTCGCAAACGTCGGTGCGTTCACTGCGTCCACCACCGACATGGTGTTCGCCGTGGAGTTCGCCGTCACCATCGCGCCCGTTTGGTAGTTATATGCCAGCGAGTATGGGTTGATTCCCACGCGCACCAGCGTCGTCGTCGAACTGTCCGGATCAAAAGTGTAGATCGCGTTTTGCTGGGTCGACGAAACATAGAACAACGCCGATGACGTGCACGGTATGCTGCAACTCCCGGATATCGCCGCGGGGTCGTATACGATGCCCGTTGGATTCGCCGTCAGCGAACTGATCGACGCGGTTGTCGTTTTCGTCGGTGGACTCGTGGCAAGATTGATCACGTCCAACCCGCCGGTGATGGCCGTGGTGCCGGCGTTTTGCACGTTCGTCACCACCGCTTCATCGCGGTTCGGATCTATCGCAATTGCGATCGGCGGGCCGCTCGCCGCCACCAGGTTGGCGGAAGGCGTGCACACTTCGTTCGTGGCCTTGCATCCCGCCGAAGTCTGCAGCAGCAATGGCGTCAAATCCAGTGCCGTGAGGCTGTTCCCTCCGTTATTGGCGATCATCGCCAGCGCCCGGTCTTGATCAATCGCCACTCCTACAGGGGACACGCCCGTGCAGATATTGGTGGTGGTCACGCCGCCGGTACCCGTGGTGCAACTGACGGACGTAAACGCCATTTGCGTTGCCGCGAACGGGTTTCCTCCATAGCGAATGACCGACGCGGACGCGTCCGCATTATTCGCTACCACCGCATAGCCCAATCGCGGGATCACGTCCACACCGATCGGGTGATTGCCCACTTTAACCGTTGCCAACAGCGCTCCGTACGGCACTCCGTATTTGTGCGCATTGGTCGAATCCATGTTGATGAAGGAAACGCTGTTGCATCCGTAATTGGTAATCGCCGCCACGTTGGCGATGCCATCGACTGCTACCGCTTCGGGCATCACCGCCGAACTGCACAGCGACGTCAACGAAAGCACGCCGACGGCATACAGCGGCGCGGTATTCGAACTCACACTGTTGCCAGTCACCACGCTTAGCGCGCACAGATGAGGTTGCGTCAGTCGCGAGGCGGCGATGGTCACGTCCAGTTCCGTGTCGGACGAATTGGTTATCGTTACTCCGGTCGAAGATGTATCCAGCAGCACCTGTGGAGTTCCAGACGCCGTGAAGCCTTGCCCGAGAATTCGCAAGGTTGCGGATTGCCCCACCGTCACCGCTTGCGGGAAGCAGCTTGCATAAATGTTCGTCGGATTCGACGGGTCGCAGACTGCCTTGGGCAGCGGACTCGGCGCATTCGGCGCGCTCGCCAGTGGTGGCTGTGCGCTGGCGACTCCGCCCGACGTCACGTAGATTCCTTCTATGTTGACGGGCTTGAAGGTCGTCTGGGGGTCGATATCCAGATAGTTCAGAGTGGCCTGCCCTGCCGAGTTAGTTCCGGCATTGGCCACCAGTACGAGATTTGTGATCGGGTCGTAGACCATCGGCCCAAACACGGTCACTGGCCCCGAAGCTCCCGCCGGCGTGTATGATCCCTGTGCCGGCGCCCATCCCGCGCAAGCGCCCCCTGCTGCGGCGCATGTGCTGTCGCCCGTGGAGATCGCCTGAAGCAGCCGGTTGGCTATTGTCGTGGTCCCCCCGATTCCCGTGCTCGGTGGCCCAATCAGCGAGATTTCGTTGTAATTGTCGGCGGGATTAAACGCCACCAGGATATTCCGGTAGGGATCCCATGATACCCATCGCAATCCCACTTCCGGCGCGCCGGACGGAATCGGTGAGCAATTGATGCAGCTTCCACGCGTCAAGTACAGCGAACTCACCGACTGATCGACGTTGGAAATAAACCCAATCTGCGGGGCCGCTGTCGAGGCCCCTGGGTCGGCAAACGCCAGATTCTTCGTGATCGCGTTCATTGCCCCGCCCACAATCGTCGGACTGGTGCCGAAGGTGTAGTACGGATTGCCAAAGGTCACCGTGCCTCCACCACCCGTAGTCGTAGAAGGGCACGTCGTTCCGTTGTACTCGTACGTGAACGTAAAGCTTGTTGGGACACTGAGCACGTTGTACGTGCCGTTGTAGCTAGCCGGCGTTGCCCCCGAAATCAATACCGACCCAGGTGAAAACGGATTCAATCCGTTGATGTTCGGCGTTGTCACCGTGACGATGTCGTTGGTGCAAACCAGCCCGTTCGGTGACGGGGCAATCGCCACCGTGGTGTTGGTGCCCAGCAAATTCACCGCAGACATGACTCCGGTCCCTCCGGGCATCACGTACGCCACAGGCACTCCGGGCTGCATAACCACTTGCGGGGTGGCCCCGGTATTCATCGACACCGAAACCAGCGCACACGGCGGCTTCTGCGACGACACGAAGCACGTCGGCGGCGTCGACGAGGTATTCGGGTTCACGTCGACTACGAACCCCACGTACGCATTGCTGAACGCCACCACCGCATAATGCGTTGTCGGATCTACTCCCACGGCAAATGGCGTGGGTGCTGCCAGGTTCGTCGGGCCGCCGGAGATCAGTCCTTTCAGACTGATCGGCGATCCGATGATGGTTCCCGAGGGTAGTGCCATCAGCGTCAGTGTGTAGTCCGCGCTGTTCACTACCACTCCCAGGTCCTGCCCGGGATAATTCGTCAGGTTGATCTGGTCGTCGATGGCTATGCCCGTCGGCTGATTCCCCACCGCGATCTGCGCTCCCATCTGCGGCTTATAGCGCCCTGATCCGCTCGGCACCAGATCGATAATCTGCACCGCGTTCGCCGCCTGCAAGGTCACCGCGGCGTATCCCTTCGCGGAGTCTATCGCCATGCTGCTCGGAGCTACGTTCGATTTCCCTCCCACCGCGGGGAACGGAATACTGGGCGGATACAGAATCTGCGTTGGCGGAGTTGTGCTGGTCCCCGGCTGGAAGTACATCGCATTTAGCGAGGAACTCCCCGACTGGAACGTCGGCTGTACCGCTACATCTGTGCTCACCAGCGGAAATGGCACAGAACCCGGCGGCGCGCTGCTGACCACCGAAACCGGATACAGCCCGGGACCATTCAACGATGCGTTGCTTCCCGGCAAAAATCCGGTAATCTGCCGCGGATTTCCAGTGCCGGGGTTTTGGTTGGCTTGTCCGTCGAACAGCACTTGCACCAGCGGACTGGTTCCCAATCCGAAGTACCCGCCATCGGCGGAGAAGTCCGTGCTGGTTCCCTGCAGATAACTGTCCGGCGACGCGGCGACCACTTGTGGGCTTGCGTACACCAGATCGATCGGATAAGAAATCGACTTAGTGCCGCCGCTACTCGAGTCCGGTATGTTGTTTACCGTGATCGTCCCGGTTCCCGCATTCGCCAACTGTGTCTGCGATAATCGTATTCGCGTAGTGATTGACGCGTCGCACGTGACCACCGGCGTTACTCCCGAAGCGCTCGGGGTACAGTACGCCGCCGTGATCGGGACCGTAAAAACGTTGGTCGACGGAATTACTTGCGGCACCTGGTTCGTCCCCGGTGGGGTAAACGTAATCTGGCTGGTGTTCAGCAAATTATGCGCATTGAGCCAGATGTCCTGCAGAACTCCTCCAGCCGCAATCGTCGTCGGCTGAATTCCCGTGAACGTAATGGGGTTCTGGCTCGCCGGCACCAGGGTAATGGTGGCGATTGCATAATGGTTGATGTCCGCCTTTGACCAGCACACCACATACACGATGGGCGCCAACGACGATGCCTGCGATCCCGATCCTATCGGCGATGTATCCGTCGGCTGCTTCGCCGGCGCTGTGAATACTCCCTGGGCCGAAATCGTTCCGCAGTTCGGACTGCAAGTCACGTCTTGCGGCACCGGCGTTGTTCCTTGCGGAAACTTCGTGGTGTTCCCGGAAACAGGCTGCGTTACCAGCCACTGCGGGCTCGCGTTCGCCGGAGACACGTTCAGGAAGTTCGGGATGAATTGAACCGTCTGCGCCGGGGTGATTTCCGTCGGCACCGTCGCGGTCGCCGGTGTGATCGCCGTCCTTATGCCCGTGTCCAGCGTGATTACCGTCGTTCCCTTTTTGCCGGTGTTCGCGGTGGCCGCGGCGGTGAAGGTAATCGTTGGGATCGGATTTGGAAAATTCGCCAGCGTCGGCGCGTTATACGTCAACACGTTGCTTGGAGCGTTCGGTGTTTGCGTCCACGTGCCCAGGCTGCCTCCGCCGAGTGCCGCCACCTTCTGTCCCGACGTGCAATTGTTGATCGGGCCGATCTGCGATGGATTCGGAACTTGCGTGGTCGGATTCGGCGTGTACACATACGAGCATGTATACGTCGACGTGGTCGTGTCTGAACCCGACACTGTCGCAGTGAATGTTGCCGTAGTGTTTGCGATTACAACGTCTGTCGACGGCGTTACCAACACCGTTACCTGGTTCGCCCCGGAACTGCTGCATCCGTTCTGCCACGCCACTCCGCCCGCAAGCGCCAACATTGCGGCCATTTTCATCATGCGCCACTTCATCGGTCCTATCTCCTGGTGTACTCTGCGCGGGCAGCCACCCGCACCATTTCCAAAGTCTTGTTTTCCCTTTTGGATGACCCGAAAACTCTTTCCCGTTGCCCCTGTACCGTCGTTCGAAAACCTTCCGCCCGCTCATCCCTAAATCTTGACCGCGAGATCCCGGGCACCTCACGAACTCCTAGAATGTCCGGCTGACTGTGAATCGGAATGTGCTCGCCGGCTCAAAGTAATTCAATCTTCCGGGATTCTGCAGCACCGGTTGAACCTGATACAAAACCGAAGGATCGCACTGGTTCGGATGCAACGGGTCCAGTAGGCCCAGCGATTGGCACTGCGCGAACAGGTTCGCCAGGTTGATTTTGTCGTATGGCGCCACAATCGTCTCGTGCAGGCGCAGCGGGTTGTACGCCCAATAAATGCGGAACGGTGCCTGTACGATCGGAAGGTTGATGTTGAACTCGATGCCCACGGAATCGCGAATATGGAAGTTTGTGTTGGGCGCTATCTGTAACTGCTGTCCCTGATTCACAAGCGGGAACTGCTGATTGATGTTCTCCACGCCAGTGGGATCCAGTTTCAACGCGTTCTTATTGAGGATCCCGTCGGTTCCCACATCGTTAAAGAGCGTCATGCTTACCGGCCCCGCGATCGGGATGCGGTACTCTAAATTCGTTACGCCTTGCAGGTCCGCGCCGGGGAAGGTGATCGTGTAGGCTACCACCGGCACGTTGAACACCCCTATCGTCGGGTACCCGGAACCGCCCAACCGGCGGTTGTCAGTGAATGTCACCGCCTGGTTCGTCACGCTGGGAATGTACGTCACCGGCGAAATCGCGCGGATATCGAATCCCCGCAAATCGTTTTCACCGCCCATGTAAAACCGGTTGAACGGCGGCACTTCTCCTCCGCCATATCCGGTGATCCACGAGGCCAGGAACCGCACGCCAACCGCGTTTCTCCGGTGATTGATCGGATGGAAATATTTGAATTCGCCGGTATTGGTGATGGTTTTGACGTTTCCGCCCAAGCCCGCCACGGACAGGGAATAAAAATAACTTCGTCCGCTGGTCGCGTTGATGGGGTTGTTCAATGTGTTTTGCGTGATCGTCGTTGTCACCGCGCTCGACAGAATTCCATTCAGCGCGCTCGGTCCTGCGATGCTCAAATACTGCAACTGGGTGAACAACAACTCCGATGCCTCGTTGTACGTGGTGATGTCGGTATGTGTCAGTCCGTAGGTCAATCCCACGCGCGTGAACGCATACTTCTTCAAGGGGTAGCTCGCGTAGACCGTGAACCCTTCGCTGTTCTGGTTGTAATCCTGAATGTATTGCGGGTTCACGCTGACCGCTTGCCCGGTCACCACTGCCGCTTGTTCGGCCTGGTTGAACTTATACAGCGATTTGAAAATCGTGAAACCCGAGGCGATCGGACGGTCAAACAAGTACGGCTCCGAAAAGCCCAACATGATGTTCTGGGTGTACTGCCCGACCTGCGCAGACAGCGTCAGCGTCTCGCCCAATCCCAGAAAATTGTTGGTCTGGTAGGTCAGCCCGATGAAGCCGCCCGCCAATCCGCTCACGCCGCCCTGCAGGCCGATGGACTGTTTGCCTTTTTCCTTCAGTTTCAGCAGGATGTCCACCGTGCCGGCCTTGGTGTCGCGCTTGATTTCCGCGGACTTGTCCGCCTCAATCTTGTCGAAATAATTCAACTGGTTTAAGCGCAGGATGCTGATCTCCCACAAGCGCTTGTTGAACAACTGCCCTTCGTCGATCAACAGTTCGCGGCGGATCACCTTGTCGCGCGTGGTGGTGTTGCCGCTGAACTCGATCCTACGCACGTAATATTGTTTGCCTTCATCGAACTGCATGGTCACATCGATGCGGTGGGCCTTTTCGTCAAAGTCCATCTGTGGTTGCGGCACGAAGTCGATGAATCCGTACTGGCCATAAATCTTGGTGTACTCCTCCATGGCCTTGCGGACCTTGGCTGCCGAGAAAACGTCCCCGGGCTTCAACGGGAACACGCTCTTCAGCGCGTCCACTTTCAGCGACAGCGCCTTATCCGGGTCCGAGCTCACAATCTTCAACGTGCCCATCGTGTACTTGTCGCCCTCTTCGATGGGTATCGTGATGTTCACCGCTTTGCCCGTGCTTCGCGGACCGACCAGCGGCACGCCATACTTCCAGCCTTCCGTATCCACGTTCTCCAGAATCGGGTCTGGCAGCGACACCTTCATATACCCGTTGTCCTGGTAGATCCCGCGGATTCCTACTTCCTGGTCTTCGATCAATTTGTCGTGATCGTAGGTCTTGGACATCACCGGAATGTTCCAGAAGTACAGGGGAATCGCGTACGGCCGGTCGTTGTGCATCGCGCGAATCAACTTCCGGTCGCTGAACGCATGATTGCCGGTGAAGGAAATTTTCCCGACCTTGACCTTCGGCCCTTCGTCAATTTTGAAGGTGAGGATGACCGCATTGCTCGACGCGATCCTTTCGTATTCCGGCGTGACCGTCGCGTACTGCCGCCCATGTTCGCTCAGCAGTTCCTTCAGTACCACTTCCGCTTTCTTGATGCGCGTCGGATCGAACTGGCTTTCCACCGTCAGTCCGACTTTTTTCTCCTTGAATCGGTCCAGAATGTCCGATTCCGAAATGGAGTGAATCCCTTCGTACTTGATGCGGCGGATCACCGGACGCTCTTTCACTTCAAAGATGATGACTTTTCCGTTGGGCTTGTCCCCGTCTTCCACTTTCAATTGCACATCTTCGAAGAACTGCGTATTCCACAGCGCCATGAAGTCGCGACGCAAATTCTCTTCGTTATAGGGGTCCCCCGGCCGCGTGAAAATACGCGCCAGCAGCGTGTCGCGGCGAATGCGCCGATTTCCATCGAACTCGATGCGCTCCACAAAGGGCTGCGATCCGTTCGTGCTGTCTTGCCCCGCTTGCAGCTCCGCGGGCACTTCGTCAATTTTTTCTTCCAGGGTCGTTTCGTTCAGTGCGGCGTGAAACAGCGTGAATCCTTTGCCCGTCGAATCGCTTTTGGCCGATTCTTCCCCCGCCAGCGTTTTCGCCGCTCCGAGCAGAGAAACCACTACCACCAGGGCTAAGACAAGATACTGGCGAGCACACCAGGCTGATCTGTCTGGCGGAAAACAGACTATCCTTTTAGCGGCCGCTTGGTCCTTCAAGGCCGCGCCCCCAAACCCAATTTGTTATTCTCCCGCCGGACCCGGTATGGGCCGGCCAAGCGTACTTCGCTTTACGGCCCCTGGCCTCCAGGCCGCTTTGCGCTCACACGCAGCGTCTGATTCACTAATGAACGACTGGGGTTGCCTCACCCACTGGCCGGAACGCGAGACCTTCCCCTGCAACGTAAATCTGCAATGTTGCGGGCCTCTGAATTCCCCCCTGGATCAACGATTCGCTTAACGGGTCTTCCACATATTTCTGTAACGCCCGCCGCAACGGTCGCGCCCCATAATTTCGGTCCGCGCACGTTTTCTCGAGGATCCACTGGCGTGCTTCGGGCGACAACACCACTTGAACCTGCCGATGAATCAGCGTGTCGTTCAGCTGTCCCACCAGCAGATCGATAATGCGCAACAGATCCTCGTCGCCCAGAGGATTAAACAGGATGATGTCGTCCAGCCGGTTCAAAAACTCCGGATTGAACGCCCGCTTCACTTCCCCCAAAACCAGATCTTCCATGCTCCTCAGGCTGGCTTCATCAATGCCCGCCTGAAAACCGATCGTCGTGCGCTTCTGCAAATGCCGCGCCCCGATGTTGGAAGTCATGATGATGATGGTGTTGCGGAAATCGACCGTATTACCTAGACCATCCGTCAGCTGCCCGTCCTCAAACACTTGCAACAATATGTTAAAGAGGTCAGGATGCGCCTTCTCGATTTCGTCCAATAATATAACCGAATATGGCGTCCGGCGCACGCGCTCGGTTAATTGCCCGCCTTCTTCGTAGCCAACGTATCCTGGAGGCGCGCCGATCAACTTCGATACTGAGTGCTTCTCCATAAACTCCGACATATCGAAACGGATCAGCGACTTTTCGCTGCCGAACAAGAATTCCGCCAACCGCCGCGCTACCTCGGTTTTTCCTACGCCCGTCGGGCCCAGGAAGAAGAAGCAGCCCACTGGCCGTGAAGGCGATTTCAATCCCGCGCGGCTCCGGCGAATAGCCCGAGCCAGCGCCGTGATGGCTTTGTCCTGACTGATGACGCGCTTGTGCAGTTCCGGCTCGATGCGCAGCAGTTTCTGCTGTTCGTCTTCCTTGATCGACGTTACCGCCACGCCCGTCCACCGCGACACCACTTCCTCTATGTCTTCGCGGGTCACGATGCCCGTCGACGCGTCGTCCAACTTGTACCGCTCGCGCAGCACGCGCAGATTTTCCTTTTCCTTACGTTCCTCTTCGGAGTAGAACCGCGCCTTCTCAAATTCATGCGCGGCAATCGCCGATTCCATCCGGTGCGTGATGAATTTCACGCGCTTCTGGACTTCGCTGACTTCTTCCGGAACCGAAGCTTGCCTCAGTTTCACCCGCGCGCCAGCTTCATCGATCAAATCGATGGCTTTGTCCGGCAGAAAACGGTCGGGAATATACCGGTTCGATAGATAAACGGAATAGCGCAGCGCTTCATCGGTGTAGCTCACCGCATGAAACTTCTCATACCGCTCGCGCACACCGTTAATTACCTGCACTGCTTCTTCTTCCGTAGGTGCCGGCACCTTCACTGCCTGGAATCTGCGTTCGAGCGAGCGGTCTTTCTCCACGGACTTGCGATATTCGCTGGGAGTGGTCGCGCCAATGCACTGAATCTCGCCGCGGGATAGCGCCGGCTTCAGGATATTTGCCGCATCCAGCGAACCTTCCGCCGAGCCGGCTCCCACCAGCGTATGCAACTCGTCGATGAACACGATGGAGTTCTGGCTCTCCATCAGTTCCTTCATGATCGTCTTTAATCTCTCTTCGAATTGTCCGCGGTACTTCGTGCCGGCCACGATCAACGACAAATCCAGTGACAAGATTCTCTTGTCCGCCAGGAACGACGGCACATCTCCATCGCTGATTCGCTGCGCCAATCCTTCCACGATCGCCGTTTTTCCGACGCCCGGTTCCCCGATAAGCACCGGATTGTTCTTCGTCCTCCGGCACAGAATCTGGATAACCCGCTCCACTTCTCCTTCGCGTCCCACCAACGGATCTAAACTGCCTTCGGCAGCCGCTTGTGTCAGGTCGCGGCTGAATTCCGCGAGCAGTGACGTTTCCTTCGGCCGCGCCGCGGTGCTCTTTTCCCCAGTCGTCCGCGAGAGTTCCTCACGCAAAGCCGACAGCCGCAGGCCTCGCTCCATCAGAATCTCGGCGCCAAAGCACTTCTCTTCCCGCAGGATCCCCAGCAGCAGGTGCTCGGTGCCCACGTGCTTGTGCCCCAACCGCTCGGCTTCTTCCGCCGCGCTGTTCAGGATGCGCTTGCACTCCGCGCTCAGCGGAACTTCCACAGACGTGGAGATTCGCTCGCGTATGGTGATACGCGCCTCAATCTCTTTTCGAATCGATTCGATGGAACCCTGCTGCCGCAGGAACCGGTTGGCTAGGGCCTTGTCCTCTCGCATCAGCCCGAGCAGCAGGTGCTCGGTCTCGATGTAGGGGCTTCCGTACTGGCTGGCCTCGTACCTGGCAAAGAAAATCACTCGCCGCGCTTTTTCTGTATATCGTTCGAACACGTTAGCTCGCTTCTCCCCCTGGGGTCCCTTCCGCAGCGCTTTTGGCGTCGCGGACTTGCAGAACACCGTGCTCCAGCCCCACGATCCGGTTGCATCGTTCCGCCAGCGCCAGGTTGTGCGTCGCGATCAGCGACGTCAGGCGATGCGTACGATGCAGCCGTTGCAACAACTCGAACACGGCCCAAGCATTCTGCTCGTCTAGATCTCCGGTCGGTTCATCAGCCAGTAACACCCGCGGACCCGTGATCAGCGCCCGTGCGATTGCCACCCGCTGCTGCTCCCCGCCCGAAAGTTCTCCTGCGCGGTGCTCGGCCCGATCTTCCAGGCCCACTTCTTTCAGCCACTTTCGCGCCTCTCTAAGCGCTTTTGCCTGTGGCTCTCCACGCACCAGAAGCGGCATCGCTACATTCTCTGCTGCCGTAAAATCCGGCAACAACTGGTGCCGCTGCCAGAGAAACCCCACGGCGCGATTGCGATATTCCGCCAGCGCCGCGTCTTCCTGCATTTCTATCACTCTATTTTCAAAGTATACGGCACCACTTGTTGGAGTGTCTAGCGCGCCCAGCAAGTGCAACAATGTGCTTTTTCCCGCGCCCGATGGCGCCACCACGGCTACCATCTCGCCTTCGTCCAATTTCAAATTCACATCGACCAATACTTCCAAATTTTTCTCGCGCGCTCCATACGTTTTCTTCAATCCACGCGCTTCCAGGATCGCTTCCTCGCTTTGGTCCGTCGTATTCATCCCTCTTTCGCCTCGCGATCCCGCCCCCGCACCTCTTTTTTCGCTGGTTCTTGCCACCTTACCTGACAACCGGGCATTTTTTTCAACAGCCGCCAAATTTTCTTATCTGTTTCTAACCGTTAGATGCGCCGCAATTCCTTTCAGTCCAGCCTCGCTTTCCTGCAGCCGAGTGCGTCTTCTGACCCAGATTTTTCCCTTTTCCTCACCGGCTCTGCCGGGCCATTTCAACTCTTCTAAGGCCCTTGCTCGGAGCTGCTATAACTCCCTTTCTTTCATCGCCTTGCACGGTCTCATCTTGGGATTTACAAACAGGCTGGCTCCGTAGTTCCCAAGCTTCACCCACGGTTGCCTCTCACAGGAGCAACTTGGACTCCAAACACCTCTTCCCCTAAACCCTTCACATCTTTGTTTCTTTTACCTTATTCGAAGCGCAGGATTTCCACTGGCAGGAGTCTCGCCGCCTCTCGCGCCGGTATCACCGTGGCCAATATCGCGATGCCCATGGCTGCCGCCGCAATCCACAATCCATCCAGGAAGCTCGAGTGAAACGGCACATACGGCACGGCGTACACCTGCGGATCCAGCGGAATCAAATGATACGTGCCCGCAATCCAGGTGAACGTGTACCCCACGATCAACCCGATCAGCGTCCCCATTCCACCAATCGCAGTGCCTAGCAGCAAAAAAATTCTTCGCACTTGTTCGCGTCGCGTCCCCATCGACAGCAACACCGCAATATCTTTCGCTTTGTCCGTCACGGTCATCGACAGCACCACCAGGATATTCAGCCCCGCCACAAACGTAATAAGCCCGATGAATATCGCCGTCACCAATTTCTCCAGCCGCAGCGCCCGGAACAAGGCGCGGTTCTGCTCCATCCACGTCGTTGTGGTGAATCCCGCCCCCGCTTCGCGCTCCACCAAGTTGGCAATCTCTGCCGCCTGCTCCGGCCTCGCCAACCGGAACTCCAGCACATTCACCACGTCGCCCGTCCCCGCCAGCGATTGCGCCGCCGCCAACGTCACGAAGCACCAGTTTTCGTCGTAATCGTAAAAGCCGGAATCGAACACGCCCGCCACACGGAATCGCCTGGTGCGCGGTATCAATCCAAATGGTGTCAATCGTCCCTGCGGGCTCGTCAACGTGACGTAGTCTCCCGGGTGCACCCTCCACTCGCCTGCCAATTCCTTGCCTACGATCAAACCGTCGATTCCATCGGCGTCCGGCGAAAAATCCAGTTGGCCTTCGGACAGCTTCTGCAACGCCTCGTCACTGCGCCTTTCCGGCGTTACATCAATGCCTTTCACCACTACCCCGCGCGCCTCGCCGCCAAACGACAGCAGCATGGTCTCGTAAATCGCTGGCGTCACGGAGTTCACGCCAGGTATCTTTTTCAGCCGGTCCGCCAGGGCCAGGAAATTTGGAATTCCCTCCGAACCCGGACGGGTCAGAGATATATGTGCGGTCACTCCCAACAAGCGATCCTGCAACGTCTCGCGAAAGCCGCTGTTCATGGCCAACGCGATGACCAGCGTCGCCACTCCGGCCGCCACTCCCAAAATGCTGAACGCCGTCACTAACCGCAGAATCACCGGTCGGTTCGGTGACCGCAGGTACCGCTTCGCCACGAACCATTCAAAGCTCATGAGGCAGGACCGCCCTTAGCCTCATTTCCCATGAACCAAAAATCTGTCATTCCGAACGGAGTCTGCGGAGTGAGGAACCTTTCTTGTTTTCGTTTCCAAATCGCAGGAGCACAGGTTCTGATGCCCAGAAACCCTCCTCGCTTTACGCCTTCGCGCTTTCCGGTTTCCCCTCTTCCGGCTTGCCCTCGGGACGCAACTGCGGGAATAAAATCACGTCGCGAATCGAATGCGAATCCGTCAGCAACATCGTTAGCCGGTCGATGCCTATCCCTTCTCCGGCCGTCGGCGGCATTCCATGACACAGCGCTCTTACGTAATCCACGTCCAACTGCTTTGGCACTTCATCTCCACCCTGCGCGATCTGTGCGAGGAAGCGTCTCTCCTGCTCCGCGGGATCGTTCAACTCGGAAAATCCATTGGCGATTTCCATGCCCGCCACGTAAATCTCAAATCGCTCCACCAAGGACGGGTCTTCCGGTTTTTGCTTCGACAGCGGCGAAATCTCCAGCGGAAAATCGTACAGAATCGTCGGTTGCACCAGCTTATCTTCCGCAATTGTTTCAAATAGCAAACCTGTCCACTCGCCGTCCGCCAACGGCCCTTTGGCGGCTGCGTATTCCGCATGGTTCGCCTTCGCCCACACGTTGTAGCGTTCCGTCGCTCGTTGCGCGCCACTCGGAGCCGTCAGTTCCTCCGCTGTAGGAGCGGGCCCTGCTCCTTCTGGCCAATGCTTCACAATCGCTTCGCGCATTGTCAGCCGTTGCATCTTCCCGAAGTCCAACTCATCCTCGCCGTACTTCACCATCGTCGATCCCGTAATATTCTTGGCCAGTTGTGCGAACAGCGCTTCGTTCAGTTCCATCAAGTCCCGGTAATTGCTATACGCCTCGTAAAACTCCAGCATGGTGAACTCAGGATTATGCTGCGTGCTGATTCCCTCGTTTCGGAAATTCCGGTTGATCTCATAGACGCGGTCGAATCCGCCCACCGTCAACCGCTTCAAATATAGTTCCGGCGCGATTCGCAAATACAAATCCACGTCCAGCGTGTTGTGGTGCGTCACAAACGGCCGCGCTGTTGCTCCCCCAGCGATCGGGTGCATCATCGGGGTCTCCACTTCCATATATCCGCGTCCGTCGAAGAACTGGCGCAATTCCCGAATGATCCGCGCTCGAGTGCTAAAGACCTCCCGTGACTTCTCCGTGGCAATCAAATCCAAATATCTTTGGCGATAGCGTAGTTCGACATCCGCCAGTCCGTGCCACTTTTCCGGTAAGGGCAACAGCGCCTTACTCAAGAAAAACAGCTCTTCCACCCACACCGACAGCTCACCGGTCTTCGTTCGGAACATGTGCCCGCGCACGCCGACGTGGTCTCCCAAATCCAACAAATGGAATAACTGGAAACCTTTCTCTCCTACTACATCTTTTCTTACGTAAATCTGGATTCGCCCCCCACCTCCCTGTAGGTGAGCAAACCCTGCCTTGCCCATCAGGCGGTACGAGACCATTCGTCCCGCCACTCGCGTATCCTTCTTCTCTGCTTCTAATTCCGGAGCCGTCCGCTCCGCATACTTCTTCGTCAACTCGGCCGGCGTCTCCGTCCACCGGAATTCCCGAGGAAATGCTTCATATCCCAGAGCTTGGATCTCTTCGAGTTTCTTTTGCCGCTGCTGAAACTGATCTTGAGGCTCAAATTGCAAGAGGGCTGTAATCCTTTCTATTTTCTGCTTCTCTGGAGTATAAAGGCCAGTTCCCGAACAGAGCAAGGAACCCGGACTTGTTCGAAAATCTACGGACATACGATCATTCCCAGTTTGGGAATCTTCTTCTCAAGCCATTTTCTGCCTTTTTTCTTGAATTTTTGTTCACCTGCTTTTCCAAAATTGCTATAATCGCTTTCACCTCGGAGGTTCTCTGTGCGGCCCCGCCCGGTTACTCTGCAACACGATTCGGTGTCTCAAGACTGGCGGGTACCCCTTAAAGGCGACAAATCCCAAGTTTATTTCCACTGCGCCCAACGCCTGGAAATCGCCTACTCCATGTTCAGTGTGAATCTCGATGAAGCTTTCGGCTTGCGCCGTCATGGCCGAAGCTCCAAAGCTTGTCAACTTCTCTCTGTCGCTCCCGATTTATGCCAGCGGCTGGCTTATCCGCTCCGTTCTTTGCTTCGAACGATGGCCGAGCACGCCAAGCATTTTGGGATCACTCCCAATATCGCGCCTCTCGATGTGAAAAATTTTCAACACGCCCGCAGCCGCCGCGTCGCTCTCTACAATGACGTGTTCAGCCGGGTTCTGCTCACTCGAAAATCCCAGTTTTCATACAAAATCTCCGCTATTGCGGATCTTGTCGACGAACTGGACGCCTGCTTCATCGCAGCCGCTGAGGAGCTTTCTGCGGGGGACTCCACTTCTCCTGATCGCAAGTGGGAACGATTAGATGCGGTTCATTACGACCTAAATACGTGCTTACGCGAGACCGTAGTTCTCTTTAAGTCCTTTCTCCATGCTCTTCCCGATCAACTAATCCCCAGTTTCCAAGCTGCTCTTCACGAATGCCAGGCTAATTCGCCCTCGCTCGCTGCCCGTGCCCGGCATCTTGCCCATAGACGGATGGCGTTCCTAAAGGGACAATAATTAAATCCCTGCGGATGGCCCCGCGGCCGATGCAACCTATTGAAGGTTCCCTCCTTCTATAGGGAGCATATGTGCTCCTCGACGTCCATTCTCGGGACAACTCTTAAGGGGACTCGGCGCATCGCATTTCCTAGTGGCGCCGCTATTGGACCGTTGGCCCGACCAAGACCAACCGAGCCCGTTGCGTGGACTGAAGCGGAGGCCATCCGCCGCTCTCAAGCGGGGGATCCCGCTGCTTTCGACTTTCTTTATCATCTGCATAGCCGTCGCGTCTACGCCCTGTGCTTGCGCATGGTGAATAATCCCGCGGATGCGGAAGATTTGATGCAGGAGGCTTTTCTCCAGCTCTTCCGCAAAATCGGTACCTTTCGCGGGGAGTCGGCCTTCTCCACGTGGCTCCATCGGATGACCGTCAACGTCGTGCTTATGCGCCTGCGCAAGAAATCGCTTCCCACCGATTCCTTGGAGGAGACCCTGGATCCCGATGCGGAGAGCGGCAGCCCGAAACGCGATGTTGGTGCCCCGGATCTCCGTCTTTCCGGCGCCGTCGACCGAGTCAACCTCGAGCGCTCCATCGAGCAACTCCCGCCTGGCTACCGGACCGTGTTCGTGCTCCACGACGTCCAGGGTTATGAGCACAACGAGATTGCGAACATCATGGGATGTTCTGTTGGTAATTCGAAATCGCAGTTACACAAGGCGCGCACTCGCCTGCGCGAGCTTCTCCAGGAACAAATCCGGGATCAGGCCCGCCAGGAACGACAGTCGGCAAAAGCTCAGTCAGGTTCCAAGGAATGAGCTAGAATGAAGCTACCGATTACGTCGAGGCTGTCGAGGTTTGCGACACGCGCACCTTTCGTGATTTTTGCGGGAAGCGCCATGCCGTCCTGTTTCCCGCGGAGTCTGTGGTATGCAGTGTAAAGAACTCGAAGCCGTTCTCGCCTCGGAGGGCCTGAGCCCTCTTCCTCCCGACGCTCGCGAACATCTTTCTGGTTGCGCCAATTGCCAGGATTTGCTCGCTGATCTTTCCGCTATAGCTGTTGCTGCCAAGCGCATTCCCGCTGAGGTAACTCCGCCGGACCGCGTCTGGAATTCCATTCGCGCGCAGTTGGAAGCCGAAGGCATCATCCGCGATGTTCGACCCGCTGTGGTTGCGCCTTCCACTCCCTGGTGGGATGGCATCGCCCAATTTTTCCGGCCGCGTGCTCTCGCCACCGCGGCTGCTGCGCTCTTCGTTGTCGCTGGAGCGGCTTACGTCGTCGAGCATCACAACACTTCCACGCCCTCGCATGTGGCAGAGGTGCCTCCGTCGGCCAAGACGCGATCCAATCTCACTGGCTCCGCCGTCCCACCCGCTGAAGTGTCTCAAACGGTTTCTGTTTCCAACGCACCGTCCGGTAAACCGGTTAAGCCTCGCAAAATCGTTGCGGCCCGTCCGAACGCTCCTGCTCCTGCTGACCTCAAACCCTCTCCTTCGGAAAACGCCTATCTGGGGGACAGTCGCGCGGTCTTGGCTGACGTTCAGGATTCTCTGCCTCGCAGCGGGGTCACCAATAATCCCGCGGTCGACGCTTCTTTGCGCCAAAATTTGCGCACCATTAACGACTTTATTGCGGAATGTGAAGCCCGCTTGAAGCAGAACCCTCGCGACCAGTTGACTCGCGAGTATCTCAACATGGCCTACCAGCAGAAAGCGGAACTCCTCAACGCGATGATGGACACTGGAAGGAGCGAACACTGATGTTTCCCCAGTACAACTTGCTTCGTGGCGTCGTCTTTTCCGTCTTCGGCGCCGGATTGTTCCTGTGCACCGCTGCCGCTGTTCGCGCCACTACCGAACAACAGGAAGAGCATCATTTCACCGTCAAAGATCATCCGGTGGTGATCATCAATAACATCGTCAACGGCCGCATCGAAGTTCATTCCTGGAAAAATTCAGAAGTCGTGGTCACCACTACTGTGGTCCCCGGCAAAGTCGCTATTGATTCGGAGCAGGTTGGCGATCGCATCGACATCAACGCCACTTCTCTGGTCGCTTCCACGGGCCCTCACGATGTGGAAGCCAATTTTCAAATAGTCGTCCCGGAACAAGCCGAGCTCCAACTACGCACCCAGACTGGCGTCATTCTGGTCGAGCAAGTGAACGGCGACATGAAGTTGCAAAGCGTTGCCGGCGATGTTCACCTTAAGGAAGTTTCCGGCTACATCATCGTCAAGACCACCAGCGGCAATTTGGTCTGTACCTTGTGCTCCGGAAGGCTCGAGTACAACTCCATTAGTGGTGGCGCCCAAATCCTCCAGCCTTCCCTGTCCAATCTCAACGTCATGACCACCACCGGCAACATTCTTTATGACGGCGACTTTGTCCGCACCGGCCTGTACACCATGAACAGCGGCCGCGGTCTCGTCGAAGTCCGCTTCGCTGGCACCGATTCCTTCGATCTAAATGCCCAAACCTATCGCGGCACTGTCGATAATCAGGCCGCTGATTTCCTGAAGCCCGACGTTCACGGCAGCAAGCATCATTCCACACAGTCCAAGTTCAGCCGCAGTTTGTTTGGCACTGTTGGCCAGGGTTACGCGAAAGTCGAACTTTCCTCGTACAGTGGTACAATTCGGATTCTGAAGCGCGATTAACTTAGCGCTCTCCGAAATCGTGAATCAGAACCTGATCGGTCGCTCTCTTTCTCCAAAACCTTCCGTCGTTTGCCTCGCCGGCTTCATGGGCGCCGGCAAAAGCACTGTGGGCACTCGTTTGGCGCGTCAACTCGGCTGGCGCTTCGTCGATCTTGACGAGCGTATCGAAGCCGCCGCCGGCATTACCATTCCTGAATTTTTCGAACGCCACGGCGAACCGACCTTCCGCCAACTCGAAGCTGATCAACTGCGCGCCGCTCTCGGTCGAGCCGTCGAGTTCCGTGAATCCACAATCCTTGCTCTCGGCGGCGGCACCTATGCCCAGCCGGGCGCTCCGGAATTTCTGCGCAACTCCGGCGTCCCCGTGATCTGGCTCGACACTCCCATAGAAGTTCTCCTTGCTCGTTGCATGACCATGACCGGCCGCCCGTTGTTCCGCGACGAAGCCAGCTTCCGCGCGCTGCACGCCCAGCGCCTCTCCTCCTACCAGCTCGCCGATTTCCGCGTCGACAGCTCCGGCGATGCCGCTTCCGTTGTCGCCGAAATTCTCCGCCGCGGCATCCTGGGTTTTTCGAACTCCGAAGACTCGCCCCTGACCGTCGACCATCCGCGCCCCTGAACACAAAACTCGTCATTTGGGGCGGAGCCAAATCACAACGCGTCCTTCCAGCAACCAAAATCTTTCATTCCGAGCATAGCTGCGGCAGCCAAGCGTAGTGAGGAATCTCGCTTCGATCTCCGCGTCTTGGCAACTTTGGCCGGCATGCCCACTGTTAATGGTTACGCCACACCTCATCCGCAAGCCCACGGTACCCCGCCGCTCTCCGCCACATAATGTTTGCGGGTTTACGACGCAAGAAATGGCTTCCCGCATGAACTCAAGACTGAAATTTTCTATTGCCACAACAATTTTGCTCGCCCTCGCCGCCACTCTCCTCGCGCACGCCGACCAGAAAAAGTCCTCCCTCTTCGCCAATGATAAAGGCAAATTCAAGTTGCTGGTCGATAACAACCAGATCGGCCAGGAAGATTTCGAAATTTACTCCAGCGGCGGCAACTGGGTCGCGAAGGGCACCACGCATCTCAACCCTCCGGGTTCTCCTGCCGCTACCGTGACCGGCAATCTCACCCTGCAACCCGACGGTGCTCCCGTTTCTTACGAGTGGAGCTCCGAAGCCGACAAAAACAGCAACGCTCACATTGCTTTCGTCAACAACACCGCGAAGATGACGGTTCAGCTCGGCACCGGTCGCTCCTTCGAGCAGGACCTCACCTTCACCACACCGCTCGTCGTGGTCCTCGACAATAACCTTTATTACCAATATGCGGTTTTGGCCCGAGTCTACGACTGGTCGCGTCGCGGCACGCAAGATTTCTCCGTGCTGATTCCTCAGGAACTTCTACCGGGCACTATCACTGTCGAGTGGGCAGGAGCGGTCAGTGCCGATGGCAAAACCTACGAAGGCCTGAAAGTGAACACCAACGATCTTCAAGTCGTGCTTTATCTCGACAATAACCATCGCCTCATGCGCATCGAAGTTCCCGCTTCCAAGGCCGCCATCGTCCGCGAATAGTTCCTGTCCACGTCTTGGCAGGTGCCCCTCACTGCTCCTTCGGCTTCTGGATGTTCTGTTCCGTCTCCACCGCAAACAAACGGAAATTCCGGTAGGTGTGATACAGGATGATTCGGTGACTGCTGATCGTCCAATACGCCTCGATCGTCCGTGGCAGCCACAGCTCCACGTTCTTCGATTGAAACATCACCGGCGCGTATTCCACCGAGATAATGCTGCCGCTGAGGCTGATTGCCGGGATGTCTTCCATCAGCTTGGTCTCCAGGTGCAAGATCTGGCCGTTTTCCGCCGATATCCATGCACGTCCTTTCAGCATGGCCCGATGCATTTCCCCTTGCGAATAAATTTGCAAAGTTCGCCCTGGTTTATCTTTTCGCTGCTGAAACCGGACCAACCACGCCGCTTGTTCCTTCCACTTGCCCAGCCCTTCACAGCTCATCTGATAGTCGGTCTGCATGTTGGGCAGAAAAATCAACGCTAACGCCACTTGCCCGGTGTCTTGGCCACTGGCAGGAAACTCGTGTCCACCCTTCGCCGGCGTACGGTACTCCCGACTCCACATCAAACTTCATCGCGCTTTCTACCTTCGTAAACTCGAACACAGGAGCCTGCGCAGGAGTTACTGCCGGGAACACTAAGCATGCCAAGAGGAAATGTATAGTTAATCTCATGTAGGGGAGTCTGGCTCTGGCCCGCCGCGTTGTCTATGAGCGCTATCACGAACGAGCCGATGGACGACAAATCACGACTTAGCCGCAGTCGCGATCACGGACTGCTGCGGACGTCGAACATTGTTGCGGCATCCACTCCCGCGAATTCGCTTGTCGGACACGTGGGTTTTTAGCGGAAATGTTGGTTGTTGAGCCTTCACCTGCTTCCTTGCGAAGAGCGTTTCGTTTGGTCTAAGCAAGTTGCGCTGGCGTGCCCAGT
>Ga0335073_10000636_pt1 | contig 45754 bp, 40 predicted proteins | sample Lox_Sample_22_FD_207093 | JGI IMG/M metagenome (GOLD analysis project Ga0335073, IMG submission 207093) | Soil microbial communities from Loxahatchee National Wildlife Refuge, Florida, United States - Lox_Sample_2.2 | ecosystem: Environmental > Terrestrial > Soil > Wetlands | place: USA...
CGGATGCACTACATCCGGATCCTGCCCGACGACCGGGTGGTCGTGGAACTCAGCCCGTACGACCTGAGCCGCGGTCGCATCGTCTACCGGTACAAGTAAGAGTGGCCCGGCGCCTGGCGCCGGGAGCTAACCGGCCCGCAAGGCGGGCCAGAGGAGAGTTCGCCGTGAAGGTCAAGCCGAGCGTCAAGAAGATCTGCAGCAAGTGCAGGATCATCCGCCGCCACGGCCGCGTCATGGTCATCTGCTCGGACCCTCGGCACAAGCAGCGCCAGGGCTGAGCAAGAAGTCCCTAGCCGCGCATACGCTGAATACACACACAACCGAATACACGACGCAGTACGCGCACCGCGGGCGGCATGGCCCGCATCCCCCGGTTGGAGGCCGGGGCCCGGTCCTGGGCAGGGACGGGAGGCGGTGCGAAGGACCTCCACCACACGAAGGAGATCTGCCCGCACATGGCACGTCTTTCTGGCGTTGACCTGCCGCGCGAGAAGCGGCTTGAGATCGCCCTCACCTACATCTACGGGATCGGCCGTACCCGGGCTCTGGAGACCATCGCCGCTACTGGTGTCAGCGGCGACACCCGGGTCCACAACCTGACCGACGACGACCTGCTGAGGCTGCGCGACTGGATCGACGCCAACTACCAGGTCGAAGGCGACTTGCGCCGCGAGGTGCAGGCCGACATCCGCCGCAAGATCGAGATCGGCTGCTACCAGGGCATCAGGCACCGCAAGGGGCTGCCGGTGCACGGTCAGCGGACGCAGACGAACGCGCGTACCCGCAAGGGCAAGAAGAAGACCGTCGCCGGCAAGAAGAAGGCCGGGAAGAAGTAACCCGTCCCCCGGGTGATCACCTCAACCAGGAGTCAAAAGACAGATGCCGCCTCGCAAGAGCAGCCAGCAGGGTGCGCCGAAGAAGGTGCGCCGCAAGGAGCGGAAGAACGTAGCTCACGGGCACGCCCACATCCGGTCCACGTTCAACAACACCATCGTCTCGATCACGGACCCCACCGGCAACGTGATCTCGTGGGCGTCCTCGGGACAGGTCGGGTTCAAGGGCTCGCGCAAGTCCACGCCGTACGCCGCCCAGCAGGCCGCCGAGGCCGCGGCGCGCCGTGCCATGGAGCACGGGATGCGCAAGGTCGACGTCTTCGTGAAGGGGCCGGGCTCCGGCCGCGAGACCGCGATCAGGTCGCTGCAGGCGACGGGTCTTGAGGTGGGTTCCATCCAGGACGTTACCCCGGTTCCGCACAATGGCTGCCGTCCGCCCAAGCGTCGACGGGTCTGAGGAGAGACTGATGGCTCGATACACAGGGGCGGACTGCAAGCTGTGCCGCCGCGAGAAGGTAAAGCTGTTCCTGAAGGGCAGCAAGTGCGACTCGCCGAAGTGCCCGATCGAGATCCGGCCGTACCCGCCGGGCGAGCATGGCAGGATCCGGCAGAAGGACAGCGAGTACCTGCTGCAGATCCGCGAGAAGCAGAAGGCGCGACGGATCTACGGCGTGCTTGAGAAGCAGTTCCAGGGCTACTACACCGAGGCGGCGCGACGTACCGGCCGTACCGGCGAGACCTTGCTGCAGATCCTGGAAAGCCGCCTGGACAACGTGGTGTACCGTGCGGGGTTCGCCAAGAGCCGCGACATGGCACGCCAGCTCGTCAGGCACGGCCACTTCCTTGTCAACGGCAAGCGGGTCGACATCCCGTCCTACCGGCTGAGCGAGAACGACGTCATCGAGGTCACGGCCAAGTCCCTTGAGCTGACCCCGATGGTGATCGCGCGCGCCGAGGCCGGCGAGCGGGCCGTCCCGGCGTGGCTCGAAGTGATGCCCGACCAGATGCGCATCCTCGTACACCAGCTCCCGGCCCGGGCCCAGATCGACACCCAGGTCCAGGAGCAGCTGATCGTCGAGTACTACTCCAAGTAAGAGCGAGTACTCGAGGTAGGTAAGGCACGGCGGGCGAGCGTCGCCCGCCGGCGTTCGCGGGTCATATAGCGGGCTCGCGGAAAGGACAGTCCCATGCTCATCGCACAGCGTCCATCGCTTGGTGAGGAACAGGTCGGCGATTACCGGTCGAAGTTCACGATCGAGCCGCTGGAGCCTGGCTTCGGCTACACGATCGGCAACTCGCTCCGGCGTACCTTGCTGTCCTCCATTCCGGGGGCGGCGGTCACGTCGATCCGTATCGAGGGTGTGCTGCACGAGTTCACCACGGTTCCCGGGGTGAAGGAAGACGTCACCGACCTCATCCTGAACCTCAAGCAGCTGGTCGTATCCTCCGAGCACGATGAGCCCGTGGTCATGTACCTGCGCAAGCAGGGCCCGGGCGCGGTCACGGCGGCCGACATCGCGCCGCCCGCGGGTGTCGAGGTGCACAACCCCGAGTTGCACATCGCGACGCTCAACAGCAAGGGCAAGCTGGAGATGGAGCTCACGGTCGAGCGCGGCCGGGGGTACGTCTCCGCGACCCAGAACAAGCAGCCGGGCCAGGAGATCGGCCGGATTCCCGTCGACTCCATCTACTCGCCGGTGCTGCGCGTGACCTACAAGGTCGAAGCGACCCGCGTCGAGCAGCGCACCGACTTCGACCGGCTCATCCTGGACGTCGAGACCAAGCCGTGCATGCGTCCCCGGGACGCGGTGGCGAGCGCGGGCAAGACGCTGACCGAGCTGTTCGGCCTGGCCAGGGAGCTCAACGTCGACGCTGAGGGCATCGACATCGGCCCGTCGCCAACGGACGCCGCGCTCGCGGCGGACCTGGCGCTGCCGATCGAGGACCTGAACCTGACGGTCAGGTCGTACAACTGCCTCAAGCGCGAGGGCATCCACACCGTGGGCGAGCTCGTCGCGCGCAGCGAGCAGGACCTGCTCGACATCAGGAACTTCGGCGCGAAGTCCATCGAGGAAGTCAAGCAGAAGCTGGTCGACATGGGCCTGTCGCTCAAGGACTCCCCGCCTGGGTTCGACCCCAGCAGTGCCGTGGACGCCTTCCCCGGCGAAGAAGAAGAGAGCTACGTCGAGACCGAGCAGTACTAAGCGGTACTGCGTCGGGACGGCGCTACAGAAAGGGTTTCAATGCCCACGCCTACCAAGGGTGCCCGGATGGGCGGCAGCCCGGCTCACCAGAAGCACATGCTGGCGAACCTGGCATCCTCGCTCTTCGAGCACGGGAAGATCACCACGACCGAAGCACGGGCGCGCAGGCTGCGGCCCTACGCGGAGAAGCTGATCACTTTCGCCAAGCGCGGTGATCTGCACGCTCGTCGCCAGGTGCTGACCGTGGTCCCGAACAAGGGCATCGTGCACAACCTGTTCACCGAGATCGGCCCCGGCTTCGCCGACCGCAACGGCGGCTACACACGCATCACGAAGCTCGGGCCGCGCAAGGGCGACGCAGCGCCGATGGCGGTCATCGAGCTGGTGACCGGTGAGGTCGCGGCCGCCAGGCCGCGCCGTCGCACGCGCCGTCCGGCCCAGGCCGCCCCGGCGCAGGCCGCCGCGGCCACGGCGACGACAGCAGCGGCCGAGACGGCCGAGGCGGAAACCGCCGAGGACGAGGAAGCCGCTGCCGAGGCAGCGGGCGCCGACGACGCGGCCGACGCCGACGAGACGGCCGAGGTGACCGCCGAAGCGGACGACGCTGACGCGGAAGCCGGCGACGCCGACCCGGAGGACGACGCCGAGGACGACGCCGAGGCCTGAGCAGGCCTCGGCTCGCCCTGGCGAGTTCAGCCATGGTCGTGGGCCGGAGGGCTCCCCGCTGCGGGAACTCTCCGGCCCACGCGCATTTACGGCACCTGTCGCCTGCCCGCCGGGGCGTCCAGGGCGGACCTTGTGGAGGATGCGCTGGTCGTTCGGCTGAAGATAGATCTTTCCTATGACGGGACAGGATTTTCCGGCTGGGCGGCGCAGCCTGGCCGCCGCACGGTGGAAGACGTGCTCGCGCAGGGCCTGGAGCGGGTGCTCCGGCTCGGCGAGGCGCCCCGGCTGACAGTCGCCGGGCGAACCGACGCCGGGGTGCACGCGCGCGGCCAGGTGGCACACGCGGACGTGCCCGCCGATGCCTGGACGGCCGCGGCCAGCGTGGTTCTGCGCCGGCTCGCCAGGGCGCTGCCGCCCGATGTCCGGGTGCGGGGGATCGGCCCGGCGCCTGACGGGTTCGACGCCCGGTTCTCGGGGCTGTGGCGCCGCTACTCCTACCGGGTGTGCGACAACCCAGCGGCGGCCGACCCGCTGCGCAGGCATGACACGCTGTGGCACCCGCACGTGCTCGACCTGGCCGCCATGAACGCCGCAGCCGGCGACTTGCTCGGCGAGCACGATTTCGCGGCGTTCTGCCGCCGCCGCGAGGGCGCGACCACGGTGCGCGCGCTGCGCCGGCTCGACTGGCAGCGGGACGCCGACGGCGTGGCCGTCGCCTGCGTGGTCGCCGACGCGTTCTGCCACAACATGGTCCGGGCACTGGTCGGCGCGCTGCTGCCGGTCGGCGACGGCGCCCGCCCGCCCGCGTGGCCGTCCGAGGTTCTCGCGGCGGGAGTCAGGGACCCGGCGGTCCGGGTGGTGCCGCCACACGGGCTATGCCTGGAGGAAGTGCGCTACCCCGAGCCGTCCCAGCTCGCCGACCGCGCGGCGCTAACGCGCCAACTGCGCGGCTAACAACCCACATTCGCGGCTAACAACCCACATTCATGATCTGATCATGGGTCGTTGGTGCCGTATACGACCACTTTTGCATGAGCGACGGTCCCACTTTGTGCCTGCGGATTATTGACACGCTGGTTGCAGGTGCAGCCCGGGCCAGCGCCGTCAGCGCCGATGGTCTCGCCCCTGGCGCTCTGGGACCGCCCAAATGCCGCTCCCCGGCGGCTGTTTCCGTCTTCGGGCGCGAAACCGTTGATTCTGCGCCCGTTTTACCCCTTTTGTCCAACGGTTTGCGCCGTAAGAAGATCCTCGTAGCGAATTCGCGCCGCTTGCCGCCGGCGATCACGGCGCCCGTCCCGGCAAGTAGCCGGTTTCCAAGATCATGGGATATTCCGGGTAGCCCTGGCTACGTTTACTATCCCCGGTCTTGTGATCTTGCTCATGCCGGCCTTGTCAGCGTGGCACCGGTGGCAGCCGTGCCCGGTGATGTTCGCGGGCGCGGACCGAGGCCGCCATCACCAGCGGGCCAACCCGAAGCAGCCCCGGACCAGTCCGAATTAGCCACTAGCACCTTAGAACTAGCGGCAGCCCGGCCGGCCTGGCCTGCGGTGGCCACGCGACCCTCATAGAACGCGGAAGCCGCTCCGAATGCGAACCGACGGGTTATTTACCGACGGGCACTTAGCCCGTGGCGGACGCTGAGACGCCGTTGACCATGCGCTGGCTGAGGTAGATGTTCGCGGTGAGCGCTACCAGGTCGGACTCGAACTGCTCGAGTTGCTTGTCCTGGGCAGTGGTTGAGGGCGCGGTGCCGCTCGTGAACTCCGCCCAGGTCAAGATCAGGTAGTGGCCCTTGAACTCCGCCTCGACGACGCCGGTCCCTGAGCCGAGCTTGCTGCCGATACCCTTGGCCGCGGCGAGCGGGAAGATGAAGTCGTTCGCGCCGACCACCTTCCCCGCGTGGTGTGCCTCGTTGGTGGTCGCCAGGTTCACGACGCCGATCGTGCCCATGATCTTGCCGTCGCCGGACACGTAGCTGGCGCGGAGCACCTGGGTGCAGCCATCGGACTTCAGCGCGCTGATCAGGTCCTGGCCGATAACCGCGTTCGCGCACGTCTTGTCCAGCTTGCTGGCGATCTCCTTGAAGGAGGTGTGGTCGGCCTCGTTCGCGAACACGGCCGGGTAGAGCTCGCTGATGGTCAGCGGCACCGGGTCGTCGGTGCGCAGTTCAATGTGGCAGTACCTGCCGAGCTTCTGGCAGACCGCGCTGGCGGTCGAATTCACGTTGGTGGTCGGCAGCGGGCCGGCCGCGGCCGGCGGGTTGGCTGTCGACGGCTTCTTGATGACGAACACGTAGACGGCTGCGACGACGACCCCGACGACGACAACCGCGAGGGCCGCGAGCAGCAGGCGCGCGCCGCTCTTGCCGCCAGGCCTGCTCGTTCTCGGCTGACGTCCCGGCCGGGCGGCCGGGACGTCGTCGCCGTAACGCTCCTGGTACGGATCGTCCGCGTCGCCGTAGGCGTCGTAGTCGCCCGGGAGGTCCCGGCCGGGCACCGCGTCATAGCCGCGGTCCGCGTCATAGCCGCGGTCCGCGTCATAGCCGCGGTCCGCGTCATAGCCGCGGTCCGCGTCGTAGCCGCGGGCGCCGAACGAAGCTGGCTCTTCGTAGTCGTCGTACCCGGCCGCGGGACCGTAGTCCTGGTGGTCGCCGAGGTCATCCTGAGCGCCGTATCCGGCGTATCCGTCGTACAGGGTGTCGTCGTACCGTTCCTGCTGACCGGTGTGCACCAGCCCGGGCGGGGAGCCCGCCTCAAGCTGGGCCGACTGCCTGCCAGGCGCGGGCGGGAAACCGCGGGCAGGATCGCGGACGGCGGCAGGGGGCGGCGTCTCGCCCTGGTAGCCGTCGTCGAAACCGCGCTGCCCGTAGCCGGGCTCCCCGTAGCCGTCTTGCCCGTAGCCGTCTTGGCTGTATCCGGGACCGCCGTCGGCCTGCCGCAGGCCGGCCGCGTAGGCCGCGATCGCGTGCGTTGTCAGGGTCCCGGTGTCCGCGAAGCCGGAGCCGGACGCGGCAGCCGGCTGGCCGGCGTACCAGTCGTTACCGGCGTCGCTGTTCGCGCCGGGAAGCTGCGGGTGGCCGCCAGAGCCGGCACCCAGGGCCGGGTAACCGCCCGAACGGCCGTAGCCGGCCGCCGGGTAGCTACCCCCGCGCTGCTGCTCGTACGGCCCGCTGCCGGACCCGCTCCCCCGGTACCTGTCGTCGTAGCCGCTGTCGGCCTGCAGACTCCGGTTCGGCCCGCTGCCGGATCCGCCCCCCGGGTACCTGTCGTCGTAGCCGCTGTCGGCCTGGACACTCCGGTACGGCCCGCTGCCGGACCCGTTGCCCCGGTACGGGTCATCGCCATCCCCGGCCTGCAGGCTACGGTATGGTCCGCTGCCGCTGCCTGCCCGGCCGCCCGGGTACCCGTCGCCGCTGTCGTACCAGGAGGCCTGCGGCCTGGATCCGTCGCGCTGGCCGTACCCGGCGCCGTTGTAGCCGGGATCTCCGTATCCAGCGCCGTCCTGGTATTCGCCGCCGTTCGCGTAGCCGGCGCCGTTGCGGTAATCGCCGCCCTGGTACTGCGTGCCCTGGTCGTAGCCGGAGCCATAGGCGTCGCCACCGCGGTATCCGTCGCCAGGCCCGTACCCATCGGCAGGCCCGTACCCGTCGCCAGGCCCGTATCCGTCGTCCTGGCGGTACCCGGCGCCGTAGCCGTCGCCGCTGGCGTAGTCGTCGGCCGGCGGATAGGTGTTACCGTCCGCGTAGCCGCCCTGGGAATAGCCGTAGCTGCCCTGCTGGCCGTAGTCACCCGGCGCGCCGTAGCCGTTCCTGTGCTCGTTCGCGGCGCCGTAGTCCTGTGCCTCGCCGTACCCGGCCGCGCCGTACCCGGTGCCCGGGCTCTGGCCGTACCCGGCATCCGGGCCCTGGCCGTACCCGGCATCCGGGCCCTGGCCGTACCCGGCATCCGGGCCCTGGCCGTACCCGGCATACCCGTCGTAGGAGTCATCCGGCGCGTGGCCGCCGTAGCCGTCGGCAGCGGCGTAGTCGTCGTGGCCGAACTCTTGCGAGCCGTTGTCCCACGACCCTGCTGCCCCCGGCCCCGCGGCGGACGACGACTGCCAGGGCGGTTGGCGCCGCGAGTCCGCTCGGGTGCGGGAGGCGTCCTCACCCCGGTATCCCATACAAATGAATGTAGCGTCCATATTCGCCCGGCAAGGGCGGTCGCGGAACATTCGGCCGTTGCGCGGGACACACTCCCCGGCGTGGCGTTCGTCTCAGGGCGCGCCGCAGAGATATACTGAGCTGCTCCTGTGGCAGCGGGTCCGCGCGCTTTGGCACTAAGCGCGGATTCGGAGTATGCTGCATTGGCGTTATCCGCGACGGGCAGTACCTGGCGTTTCGCCTGCCGGCCGAGTCGCGGATGCGGGTGGAGCGACAGACTTCGTCGGCGGAAAGGTCAGCAGCGGGCGCACCCCGCTGATGCGGCCCGGCGGCAGGGTCTCCCGGATCACGAACCACATGCGAAGGCTAACGACTGTGCGCACTTTCAGCCCGAAAGACAGTGACATCACGCGGCAGTGGCATGTCATCGACGCTACTGACGTCGTGCTTGGCCGCCTGGCCAGCCATGTCGCGGTGCTGCTGCGGGGCAAGCACAAGCCCATTTTCGCTCCGCACGTCGACACGGGTGACTTCGTCATCGTGATCAACGCGGACAAGGTCTCGCTCAGCGGCGACAAGCTGCAGCAGAAGCGGGCCTACCGCCACTCCGGCTACCCGGGCGGCCTGCGCTCCGTGAGCTACGGCGACCTGATGGCCAAGCACCCGGAGCGCGTCGTCGAGAAGGCTGTCAAGGGGATGCTGCCGAAGAACACCCTCGGCCGCAAGACGCTGAGCAAGCTCAAGGTGTACGCGGGACCGACGCACCCGCACCAGGCCCAGAAGCCGCAGCCGTACGAGATCCAGCAGATTTCCCAGTAGTGCCGCAAGGAAGCGTGAGGAAGAGCAACGTGGCCGAGCCCACTGGCGTAGAGACGCCCGCAGACGACGCGGCATACTTCAACGAGGAGTACGCCGAAGACGCTTACGACGGCGAAGACGCCCCGTCGGAGTACACCAGCGAGTCGCCCGAGGCCGCCGCGGCGCCGAAGGCCCGCCGGCCGGTCATCACCGGTCACGCCTCTGGCACGGGCCGCCGCAAGGAGGCTGTCGCCCGCGTCCGTATCGTCCCCGGCACCGGCCAGTGGACGATCAACGGCCGCACGCTCGACGCGTACTTCCCGAACAAGGTGCACCAGCAGATCGTCAACGAGCCGTTCGTGACGCTCGGCGCCGAGGGCAAGTTCGACGTGATCTCGCGCATCGTCGGCGGCGGCGTCTCCGGCCAGGCCGGCGCGCTGCGGCTCGGCGTTGCCCGCGCGCTGACGCTCGTGGACCCGGAGAACCGCCCGCCGCTGAAGAAGGCCGGTTTCATGACCAGGGACGCCCGGGTCAAGGAGCGGAAGAAGTACGGCCTCAAGAAGGCCCGTAAGGCGCCGCAGTACTCCAAGCGCTAGCCTCGGCTGGTACCCGGACTGACCGACATGGGCCGGATCTTCGGTACTGACGGAGTTAGAGGAGTCGCCGGCCGCGAGCTGACCGCGCGCCTCGCCATGGACCTGGCGGCGGCGGCCGTGCCGGTGCTCGCCAGCGCCCCGCCAGGGCGCCTGTCCCGCCCGGTCGCGGTGATCGGCCGTGACTCCCGCGCGTCAGGCGACTTCCTTGAGGCGGCGGTGGTCGCCGGGCTGGCGAGTTCAGGCGTGGACGTGTACCGGCTCGGCGTCATCCCGACGCCAGGCGTGGCCTACCTCACGCAGGCCCTGGGGGCTGACTTCGGCGTGGTGCTGTCCGCGAGCCACAACCCGGCTCAGGACAACGGGATCAAGTTCTTCGGCCGCGGTGGCGTCAAGCTGCCGGACGAGGTCGAAGACGAGATCGAGGCGCACCTGCACGCCGGCTCCGCGGGCTCGCCGGGCATCCAGGACATGGCGGGCGGCGCTGACCCGTCGGGCGGGTTCGGCCGCGTCACCGACGCGTACTCCAAGAACGAGGACTACCTCGACCACCTGCTCGGCACCCTCCCGGTGTCTGGGGACGGGCGCTCCCCGCTGCAGGGACTGCGGGTCGTCGTGGACTGCGCGCACGGCGCCGCGTACAGCATCGGGCCGCGTGCGATGCGCCGGGCGGGTGCGGAGGTCGTCGCGATCGGCGCCGCGCCTGACGGGCTGAACATCAACGCGGGCTGCGGGTCCACCCACCTGGACGCGCTGGCGGCGGCGGTTGTCGAGCACGGCGCGGACGCGGGGCTTGCCTTCGACGGCGACGCCGACCGGTGCCTGGCCGTGGACGCGGACGGGACGCCGCTGGACGGCGATCAGATCCTTGCCGTGCTTGCCACCGAACTGAAGGCCGCCGGGCAACTCGCCGGCGACGCCGTGGTCGTCACGGTGATGTCCAACCTCGGCTTCCACGACGCGATGCGCGACGCGGGCATCACCGTGATCGAGACCCCGGTCGGCGACAAGCACGTCTACGCCGCCATGCGCGACGGCGGCTACGTGCTCGGCGGCGAGCAGTCCGGGCACATCATCCAGATGGGCCACGCGACCACTGGCGACGGTGTGCTGACCGGCCTGCACCTGCTCGCGGCCGTGAACCGCGGGGGTGTCCCTGTGTCCGCCGCCGCCAAGATCATGACGCGGTATCCGCAGGTTCTGATCAACGTGCGCGGCGACAACAAGGACCGGGCCATGGCCGATCCAGCGCTCGACTCGGCTGTCTCTGTGGCCCGGGGACGCCTCGGCGGCGCGGGACGAGTGCTCTTGCGGCCGAGCGGCACAGAGCCCGTGATCCGCGTGATGGTCGAGGCAAGAGAAGCCGAACTGGCCGATGACCTCGCCGGCCGGCTCGCGGAGGCGGTTCGCCTGGCGATGCGATGATCGTCGGGGTTGGCGTCGACGTCGTCGATATCGCCCGGTTCGCCCGGGCGCTCAGCCGCACCCAAGGCCTTGCTGCCCGACTGTTCACCGAAAGTGAACGCGAGCTGCCTGTCCGGTCGCTGGCCGCGCGGTTCGCCGCCAAGGAGGCGCTCGCCAAGGCGCTCGGCGCCCCGCGCGGGCTGCTCTGGACGGACGCCGAGGTCCTCGCCGGCCCCGCCGGCCAGCCTGAGCTCAAGGTCACAGGCACCGTGGCGGCAGCCGCCACGCTGCTGGGCGTCAAGGGCTGGCACGTGTCGCTCAGCCACGACGGGGGCCTCGCCATGGCCGTCGTCATCGCCGAGGGCGGTTCCGGCGCTGAGCGCGCCGCCACGGGGCTCGGCTGGGTGTAGGACCCGGGCGGTGCGCACACCCGCCACTTCCTGACTGCGCAGCGCCGGACCGGGCAGACTATGCAACGTGCGTGACGCTTACCAGGTAGCCAAGGTGCGGGCGGCGGAAGCCGCCCTGATGGCGCTTGTCCCGGACGGCGCGCTGATGCAGCGGGCGGCGGCGGGGCTGGCTTCGGTGTGCGCGACCGTGCTGCGCGCGAGCCAGGGCGGTCTGTACGGATCGCGGGTCGTCGTGCTCGCGGGGACCGGGGACAACGGCGGGGACGCGCTGTACGCGGCCGCGATGCTCGCCAGGCGCGGCGCCAGCGTGACCGCGCTCCAGGCCGGGCCGCGCCTGCACGCCGGCGGCGCAGCCGCCCTTACGTCAGCCGGCGGACGGCTCGTCGAGGTCGTGCCGCCGCGCGGGCCTGACGACACGCGCCCCGACGTGACCGGCCGGTACGACGCTGGGCACGACGCGCGCCACGCGATCGGGCATGCCGACCTGATCCTCGACGGGTTGCTCGGCATCGGCGGCAAGGGCGGGCTGCGCGAGCCGTACGCCACGCTGGCCCAGCTCGCGGCCAATTCGGCCGCCGCTACGGTCGCCGTCGACCTGCCGAGCGGCATCGACGCGGACACCGGGGCGGTCGAGGGGCCCGCTGTGCGGGCGGCGGTGACGGTGACGTTCGGCGCGATCAAGCCGGGCCTGCTGATCGACCCGGGCGCCCGGCATGCCGGGGTCGTCGAGCTCGTCGACATCGGGCTCGAGCCGCACTTGCTCGACCCTCCCGACGTGTCGGCGCCGCAGCGCGCCGACATCGCCGCGCTGATCCCGCGCCCGGGTCCGGAGTCGGACAAGTACCGCCGTGGGGTCCTGGGCCTGCTGGCAGGTAGCGACCGGTTCACCGGAGCGGCCCTGCTCTCGGCAGGCGCCGCCGTGCACGGCGGCGCCGGCATGGTCCGGCTCGTCACCGCGCCGGCCGCGGCGGCAGCCGCGCGGCACGTCTGGCCCGAACTAGTGATCACTGAGCTCGGCGGAGAAAGCCGGGACCGTTCGGGAGACGAAAAAGACTTTCCCGGCGCGGACGGACAGCGGCGGTTCCCCGAGGACATCGGGCGGGTCCAGGCATGGGTCGCCGGACCGGGGATGGGCGTGACGGCGGACGCGGCGATGCGGCTGGCGGCCGTGCTCGCCACCGGTCTGCCGGTGCTCGTGGACGCGGACGGGCTGTCGCTGCTGGCCCAGCGGCGCGACCTGCTGCCGCGGGCGGCGCCCACGCTGCTGACCCCGCACGCGGGGGAACTCGGGCGGCTGCTCGGCGCCGATCCGGCCGACGTCGAGGCGCGGCGGCTCGAGTACGCGCGCAGGGCGGCGACCATGTTCGGCGCGTGCGTGCTGCTCAAGGGGTCCACGACCGTGATCGCGCCGCCCGACGGTGCGGACCCGGTGCTCGTGAACACCACGGGCACGCCGTTGCTGGCCACCGCCGGCACCGGCGACGTGCTGTCCGGCCTGGCCGGCGCGCTGCTCGCGCAAGGCCTGCTGCCGCCGCATGCTGCCATCGCCGCCGCCTACCTGCACGGGCTCGCCGCGCGGCTCGCCGCCTCGGACGGCACTGGCGCCGATGCCGGGGACGTCCCCGGGGCGGAGGCGCCAGTCGGCGCGTCCGACGTGCTCAGCGCGCTGCCGATGGCTTTCCGGGCGCTTTGACGATGCCTTTACCATTGGTGCTCATGGACAGCCACGCGCAGGCTCTCGTCGACCTCGACGCGATCTCAGGCAACGTCGCGGCACTGCGGGAGCACGTGGCGCCCAGCGCGGTCATGGCCGTCGTGAAGGCCGCCGGGTACGGGCACGGGGCCGTGCCTGCGGCCCGCGCGGCGGTCCGCGGCGGCGCCCAGTGGCTGGGCGTCGTGCACGTGGCGGAGGCGCTGGAGCTGCGCGCGGCGGGGATCGAGACTCCGTTGCTGTGCCTGATGGCGATCGGCTCGGACGACCACCGCGCGGCGATCGAGGCCGGCGTGGACCTGACCGCGGGCTCCGTCGCGATGGTGCGGCACCTGGCGCACGCGGCGGCCGCCGCTGGCCGGCCCGCCCGGGTGCACCTCAAGGCCGACACGGGGCTGAGCCGTGGCGGGGCGACCAGCGCGGACTGGCCGTCCGTCGTGGAGGCGGCGCTGGCGGCGCAGGCCGCCGGGCAGCTGCGCGTCGTGGGGCTCTGGTCGCACTTCGCCTCGGCCGACGAGCCGGGCAACCCGTCCGTCGCGGTGCAGCTGGCCGCGTTCGGCGAGGCACTGGCGGTCGCGGAGAAGGCGGGGGTCAGCCCCGAGGTCAGGCACATCGCGAACACGGCCGCGGCCCTGATCGTGCCGGACGCGCGCTATGACCTGGTGCGGATCGGCGGCGGGGTATACGGCCTGTCGACGCTGCCAGGCGGCCCGCCGTCCTGGCTGCGGCCCGCGATGACCCTGCGGGCCAGGCTGGCCATGGTGAAGCGGGTGCCCGCCGGGAGCGGCGTCTCGTACGGGCACAGGTACGTCACAGCGAAGGAGACGACGCTCGGCCTGCTGCCCGTCGGCTACGCCGACGGTGTGCCGCGCGGCGCCAGGGGCCTGCGCCTGCTGTACGCGCGCGGGCGCCGGTGGCCGGTCGCGGGGACGGTGTGCATGGACCAGCTGGTCATCGATTTCGGCGACGAGCCGGTGGCGGCGGGGGATGAGGTGGTCCTGTTCGGGCCGGGGGATGACGGGGAGCCGACCGCGCAGGAGTGGGGCGATGTCCTTGGCACGATCTCCTACGAGATCGTCACCGGAATCGGCGGCCGCGTGCCAAGGTCGTATGCGTGAACGAGGAACTGGCCGTCGCGACGTCGGCGGAGATGCGCGCGCTTGGACGGCGGCTCGCCGCCGTGCTGCGCGCCGGGGACGTGGTGATCCTGAGCGGCCCACTGGGCGCGGGCAAGACCACGCTGACGCAGGGCATCGGGCTGGGACTCGGCGTGCGCGGGCCTGTGACGTCGCCCACCTTCGTCATCGCGCGGGTACATCCGCCGCTCGCGGGCCGTCGCGAGGAGGGCGATGCGGCTGGCGATCAGCGCAGCGGTCAGGCAAAGGCAGGCGCGGGGACCGGCCCGGCGCTCGTGCACGCCGACGCGTACCGGATCGGCAGCGTGCTCGAGCTCGACGACCTGGACCTGGACACCGACACAGACAGCTCGGTGACGGTCGTGGAATGGGGCGAAGGGCTGGCTGAGGGGCTGGCGGCGGACCGCCTGGAGATCGCGATCGAACCGGCCTCCGCCGGCGGCGGCGAGGGTCCTGGCGACGACACCGGGTCGGCGGAGGACGATTCGCCGCGCACCGTGCGCATTTCCGGCGTCGGCACGCGGTGGCTGGACATCCGGTTGCCACCCGCCGACCTCGCCGATCGTCTATAGTTCGGACCTGTACAGTCCCGTTTGTACGTTCTTCCTGGTCTATAGGTCACGAACTCCCGCAAAACCCTTACCGGAGGCATGCCGTGACTCACCACGAGTCGTTCCCCGGCCGGCCGCGCGGCCGCCGGGCACGTCCTGACAACGACGTGCCTGAGTGGGCGGGGTATGACGCCATGCCGGCGGACGAACGGGAGTTCCCCGACCTGTCGCCGGTCCGCGGCAGGGATGCTCGCGCCCGCGACGGCCGCACGGGCCAGCCCGCACAGGGCCAGCCTGTGCAGGGGCAGTCCGTGCACGGCTTGCCGCCCTGGGAAGACCAGTCATGGACCGGACCCCAGGCGCCACCGCCGCAGCCGCCCGTCCAGCCCGTCCAGCCACCTGTTCAGCAAAGGCCGGCGCAGCAGGGCGCCGACTGGACAGGCGCCGACGCGGACCCGATGGAGGCCTTCTCCGAGCGCTGGCAGCGGCGTGGCGGCGACTCTCGCGATGAGCGGCGCGCGGACCGCCGCAAGCAGCGCCGGATGCTGATCGCCGGCGGCGCCGCCCTCGCCGTCGTGATCGCCGTGGCGGTGTACTACTTCACCGGCAGCGGCAGCGGCCAGGCGGTGAATCCCGACCTGGGTTCGCTCATCACCACGTTCCTGCCCGGCGAGGTCCAGACGGTGCCCGACGCCTGCGCGGCCGTGCCGAACGCCTCGCTCGACCAGTACTTGCCTGGCCAGCTGCGGATAGCGGCCCCGCCCCTGAACACCGGTGCCAACAGCCAGTGCACGTGGACGCTTGACAAGGCGCCGGTGTACCGGGTCCTCGAGGTGGATATCCAGGCGTTTTCGCCCAACGCGCTGGTCACCATCGGCGATGGAAGCGCCACATTCGCCGCCATGAGCGCCTTCGCGAACTATGAGACGGCCAAGCAGACCCCCGGGGCGAAGAGCGGCCAGCCGGACGCGACGGTCACCAACCTGTCCGGCATGCCGGGCGGCGACGACTCGGTGGCATTCGAGGCGACGCAGGTGTTCAAGGTGAGCGGGGCGACCACCGACATGGCGACCGTCGTCGTCCGGTACCGCAACGTCATCGTCACCGTGGTGCTGAACGGCCTCGACCACGCCAACGTCGGCAACTACGGGCCGGTTTCGGCCACCGCGCTCAGTTCGGCCGCGCAGACGGTTGCCAGGGAAGTGACTGGCAAGCTCGTGCACTGACCGTGCGCGCAAGCTGTCTGGTCTCGGCTACCCTTTTACGTCGTGTTGCTGCTCGGTTTGGACACCGCCACGCCCGCGGTGACGGTAGCGCTCCATGATGGCGGTCAGCCTCTGGCCCAGCTCGTCACGGTCGACGCGCACCGTCACGCGGAGCTGCTCGCGCCCGCGATAGCCAAGGTGATCGCCGACGCGGGCGCCGACCGCGCCGACCTCACCGGCGTCGCGGTCGGCGTCGGCCCCGGCCCGTACACCGGGCTGCGCGTGGGGATCGTGACCGCCCGCGTCCTCGGCGCCGCGCTTGGCATCCCCGTGTACGGCGTGTGCAGCCTCGACGTGATCGCCGCCGGCGTCGAGCGGGACGCCGAATTCCTGGTGGCGACCGACGCGCGCCGCCGCGAGGTCTACTGGGCCCGCTATGGCCAGGCGGGGCGCCTGGACGGCCCGCACGTCTGCGCGCCCGCGCTCATCCCGTCCCGGGGGCTGCCGGTGGCAGGCGAAGGTCCGCTCCTGTATTCCGAGCTTCTTCCGAACGGCCGTGGCCCCGCCTATCCAGCGGCCGCCACCTTGTGCCGGATGGTCGTCGCGGCACTGGCGGCGGACGGCGCCGGCGCCCCGGAGTTGCTCCTCCCCGAGCCGCTGTACCTGCGCCGGCCCGACGCGCGCGAACCTGGCACGCCGAAGCGAGTGTCGCAGTGACGACTGGGCGGCACGCCAGGGGCGCTCCAGGCGGTGCCGCCGGCGGTCCTGCGGGCGGTCCTGCCGGTGGCCCCGGGGTGCGGCTGCGCGCGATGGTGCCCGCGGACCTTGCGGATGTGCTCGCTCTGGAAGGCGAGCTGTTTCCCGACGACCCGTGGACGGCGCAGATGTTCGCGGACGAGGTCGCGCAGCCGCCGCAAAGCCGTCTGTACCTGATCGCCGAGGCGCCGGACGCGAGCGGCGGGCACGCCGTGGCCGGGCACGCCGTGGCCGGGTACGCGGGGATGATGTTCGTCCCCGGCGGCGTCCAGGCGGACGTGCTGACGATCGCGGTCGCGCCCGCGTGCTGGGGCCGCGGCATCGGGTCGGCCCTGCTGGGGGCGCTGCTGCGGGCGGCACGAGACCGCGGCTGCGGCGAGGTCTTCCTCGAGGTGCGCAAGGACAACCCGCGCGCCAGAGGGCTGTACCAGCGGCGCGGGTTCGAGGAGATAGGGGTGCGCCGCGGCTACTACCAGCCGTCTGGCGTGGACGCGATCGTGATGCGGAAGGACCTGCTGCGGTGATGGACGGACCACTGGTGCTCGGCATCGAGACGTCCTGCGACGAGACCGGGGCAGGGATCGTGCGCGGCCGCCAGCTGCTGGCGGACGAGGTGGCCTCGAGCATGGACCAGCACGCCCGGTTCGGCGGCGTGGTGCCCGAGGTGGCCAGCCGGGCGCACCTGGAGGCCATGGTCCCTGTCATCGACGGCGCGTTCGCCAAGGCGGGCGTGCGCCCCGCCGACATCGACGCGGTGGCCGTCACCGCCGGTCCCGGGCTGGCAGGCGCGCTGATGGTAGGAGTGGCGGCGGCGAAGGCGTACGCCTACGCGCTCGGCAAGCCGCTGTACGGGGTCAACCATCTGGCCGCGCATGTGGCCGTGGACCAGCTTGAGCACGGCCCGCTGCCGTCGCCCTGCGTGGCGCTGCTCGTCTCCGGCGGGCATTCCTCGCTGCTGCTCGTGCCCGACGTGACCGGTGACGTGGAACTGCTCGGCGCGACGATCGACGACGCGGCCGGCGAGGCGTACGACAAGGTGGCCCGGGTGCTCGGCATGCCGTTCCCCGGCGGCCCGCCGATCGACCGCGCCGCGGCGTCCGGCGATCCAGAGGCGATCAGGTTCCCCCGCGCCAAATACCACGACGGCACACTGGACTTCTCGTTCGCCGGCCTCAAGACCGCGGTCGCCCGCTGGGTGGAGGCACGCAAGGACGCCGGGTCGCCGGTCCCCGTCGCCGACGTCGCCGCGTCGTTCCAGGAGGCGGTCGCCGACGTGCTCACCAGGAAGGCGGTCGCCGCCTGCCAGCAGCACGGCGTGACCGACCTGGTGATCGGCGGCGGTGTCGCGGCCAACTCGAGGCTGCGCGCGCTCGCGGCGGCGCGCTGCGAGAGCGCCGGGATCCGGCCGCGCGTGCCGCGTCCGGGTCTGTGCACCGACAACGGCGCGATGGTGGCCGCGCTCGGCGCCGAGATCGTCGCGAGCGGCCGCCAGCCATCGTCCCTCGGCCTGCCCGCCGATTCTTCCCTGCCTGTTACGGACGTCCTTGTCCACTGAGCGTCTGGCTCGCTCTCGGCCGGGCGGGGGGTTATTCGTAATCCGAATAATTTGGAATATATAAAAAGATCTTCCGCATAAACGATGTGCATTATCCCGGTATGGTCCCGGTGCTTCCCTGGAATGAGTCGCTGAAAGTCCAGAGCGCGTCGCCTGCCGGCCGTCGGCGTAGTAGGTGCAAGCGGGGGCAAAAACGGCTATTTCGGCTGGCAAGGTTGCCGGCGTGGCATTTCGTGCGTACCCAGGGGGACCGCAGGCGAGCGCACGGGAAGCTGATAGTTTCCGCGTACAACAAGGAGATTAGCTGCCCCGCATTTCGGCCCGCGCCCGCTCCGTTTGCCGGCGTCACTCTTAGCAGATATGAGCCTTGAGAGGGTGCTTGCCCCCAAATGTGTCGCGTCCCGGGGGCCGGCGCCGATGGCGGGGAAATCAGAGATTATGCGGATGCTGGGGGCTAGAGCCATCCGCAGGGGATTGAGGCGGCATGGGGGAGCGGGCTGCGAGGAATCGCGGTGTCGCCGCGGGCCAGGTGCCCGCGTGACGTCGATACGCGTCGCCGCGGAAGGAACCGGCTACACCTTCGCGCGCGAGGCGATTGTCCGCGTCGGCAGTGCGCGGGACGCCGACGTGGTCCTGCGCTCACCCGCGGTCAGTGCGCACCATGCCCGCCTGATTCCGGACGGGACCACGTGGTGGCTTGCGGCAGAGGACGGTTGCGACATCTGGGTCGCCGGCGCCCGGATAGCGTCACTGCGGCTCACCGGCCCGGTGACCGCGCAACTCGGTCCGCGTGGCGAGGTCGCGCTCTACCTGGAGCCGGCTGCGCAGGAGACGCGGGTGCCAGTGCTCGTGGCCCGGCTCGGCGCCGATCAGCGTGTCTTCCCTGTGGGCGCCACGGTACGCGTGGGCCGTGACCCGTCACTTGAACTCGTCTCGCTGAATCCGCTGGTCTCAAGGCAGTGTCATGGCTTCATCACCTCTGACGAGAAAGGCGCTGTCTACACCGATAAGTCGCGCCGGGGAACGTTCCTCAACGGGAAGAAGTTGCGTGAGCCGCTGCGCATCACAGAATCTGTGGTGCTGCGCCTCGGTGATCCGGCGACGGGTGAGGAACTGGGGATCACTCCCCCGCTCAGCGGCGCCGAACTCGAGCAGAACCGGGTCCGGCGGATCATGCGCGGCCGTGTCCGGGCCGGTGCCGTGGCGGCGGCGGTGGTCGTGGCTGGGGGCATCCTGGCCGCGCTGCTGGCCCCGGGCGGGGGGCAGGCCCCGGCCAGCGGCTCGCTCAGCGGCGGCGTGCCAGCAGCCGTCCTGCAGCACGCCGAATCGGCGACCGTCCGGTTGCTGCAGGGTTCCCAGTCCTCGTACACCGGTTGGGGATCAGGAACGCTGATAAGCCCGGCCGGCCTCATCCTCACCAACGCGCACGTCGCGGAGCCGCAGGCACCGGGAGCCGGAGTGGCCCTCGGGATTCCCGCCGCCCAGCTCCAGCCGAACCCGCCGTTCCTGACCGTGGAGCTGACCACGGGGCCGTCGTCCCCTGTCGTCGCTCGCTATCGGGCCCGGCCGGTGGCCGTCGACGGGTACCTGGATCTGGCGGTCGTCCAGATCTACGCGACGAGCAGCGGGCAGCCGGTTGATCCGGGCTCCCTGCGCCTGCCCTATCTCACCGTCGGCAACGACGCCAGGGTCCAGCTGGACCAGCCGGTCACCGTGCTCGGTTTCCCCGGAGTCGCCGATTCAGACTCCATCACCGTCACCAACGGGATCATCTCGACGTTCATCCCTGACCCGCTCGGACACGTGAGCGACCCGCGTTTCGAGCTGGAAACCACCGCAAGGCTCGCGCACGGCAACTCAGGCGGCGCCGCGATCAGCGACACGGGCCAGCTGATCGGCGTGCCGAGCCTCGAAGTCACCGGCGAGGGCGGCGACGTGTCCTGGCGGCTGCGCGCGGTCACTGAGGCGGGACCGCTCATCGCCGCGGCGCGAGACCACACCGCCTACCACAGGATGATTCTGGTGCCGCTGACCGGCGCCGAGCAGGTGGCGGCCACCGGTGTCGGAACCACGCCGCAGGCGGCCTGCTCAGGGAACCCGTCGATCGGGCCGGCCCCGTCCGCGGTGTTCGGCGTCGACTACGCAAGGGTGCCCGTCGGCCTTGACCTGGCGATGCTGGTCGAGCTGCCCGATGGATCCGCTGTCTCGGTACCAACAGGGGGATTGCCGCAAGCGACGGCGAGCGCGGGCAGCGCCTGCTTCACGGTCGCTCTCGGCGCCGGCCAGCTCGGACTAGCCGCCCTGCCGGACGGCACCTACCACGTCCAGTTGTACGGCGGACCCAACCTGACCCCTATCGGCGCGCCCCGCGCGGTGGCCGTGGGTGTCGCTGGCGCACCAGCGGGTGCGCCCGGAAGTTCGTAGCCCGGGTGGATCATCCGAACGCTCGGCACATATGTGGAGGTATCAAATGAGCGGCAACACGTTCGACCAGGAAGGGGAGGCGCGCGAGGCACTGAGCACGGCTGTGAGCAGCTACGGTCCGCGCGTGCTCGGCGACCCGCGCGTGCTCGGCAACCTTGTGACCGACCTGCTGCCTGACCTCCCGCGGGAGCGCAGCCTGCTCGTCACGGCCGCTGAGGCAGGGGTGGCGGGCGAGCTCTCGCAACATGTGGAGCAGCAGCACGTGGATGTCGACACCGCCATTCAGCTGGTCGCGCGGTCGCTGACCGAGCGCAGGCTGCTCGACGGGGAGGCAAGCACCTGGGTGACGACGGAGTACGCCCAGGCCCTGGGCTATCCGGTGCCGGCGCAACGGGCCGCGACTCCGCCGCAGCCGCCGAGGTATCCGGACACGGAGCCGCTGAGGTATCCGGACACCGAGCCGAACAGCCCCAGCCCGCCGGCACGCCCGACCACTCCGGTCGAGGCTACGATCCCGCCGGCAGGCCCGCCCCAGGCCGCCACACCGCCCGCGGCCGTCACGCCGCCCACACCGGCCCAGGCTGTCACACCGCCCGCGCCGCCCGTGCCGCCAGCGACTGGTGACCGCGCGACCAGCGGGCTTTCCAGCCACAGGGGCCCCCTCCTCATCGCGGGTGCCATCGCCGGGGCTCTCGTGGTGTACCTGATCGTCGCCGCTGTCGCGAGCCTGTTCCCCTTCTCCAAGTCGTCACCCCACCCGGTGTCCGGGCCCACGCCGCCCCTGACGAGCGCCAGGGCGACGACCCCGTCGCCCGCGCACACGTCGCCGTCGCCTCCGGCGTCGCCGACCGTTCCAGCCAGCCCGTCACTGGCACCTGGGATCACTCCTCTCGTGCAGTTGCTGCCCTCCGATATCGACGACACGTCGACCGAGTGCACGGCGGCGACCGGGCCCTTCAGCTGGAAGATGGCCGGCCTCGTCACGGGGCTGAGATGCACTGACCCCGGGCTGCCGGGCGGAAAGGTCTTCGCGTATCAGCTGGACAGCTCCGCTGACTACCAGACGACCTGGCAGAACTTCAACAGGGCCATCGGCTTCAACCCATCGATCGCGGGATCGGCGTGCCCGCCGCCCCAGGGCGACGCGCAGGGAACCTCGGGATGGCACAACAAGACCTACCCGCCCCTCAATGGCCAGGTGGTGGAGTGCGGGACGATAGGCAGCGGCAAGGGCAGCCAGGTGACCTACGTCTGGTCGGAACCGACGCAGGACTCGTTCTTCGAGGCCCAGGCCTCGCACGGCTGGACGTTCGCCCAGCTCCAGAACTGGTGGGCGAACACATGACGGCCGGGGTGGCGTACTCGCGCATGCCGGGCGGAGGCATCTCCAGGCGGCCATTGCACGTCATCATCCTGGCGGACTGCTCAGGCAGCACCAAGGGCGAGAAGATCCAGGCGCTGAACTACGCGATCTCCGACATGCTGACGTACCTGCAGGAGTGGGAGCGCGACCAGGAGCAGGCGCAGGTCTTCGTCAGGGCCATCGCGTTCGCCACCGAGCCGCGATGGCATATTCGCGATCCGGTCCCTGTGGCCGGGATCCGGTGGAAACCGCTCCAGCCGGTAACTCGAGGGCTGACCAACATGGGCCCGGCGTTCACGCTGGCCGCCGAGGCCCTCGCGCCGGGTCAGATCGAGCGCCGCGCCCTGCGGCCGGCCCTGCTGCTGATCACCGACGGTCTGGCCACGGATCCGCCCGGCGGTTTCGAGGCTGGCCTGGCCACGTTGCTGGCTCAGCCCGCCGGCAAGGCCGCGCTGCGGATGTCCGTCGCGATCGGGGAGCAAGCTCAGTCCGAGGCGCTCAACCGATTCATCGGCGATCCGAGCGTGCCGGTGATCCTGGCTGGCAGGACGGAAGACATCGCCGACCGGCTGAAGGCCGTCTCGCTTGCTGTTTCCAAGGTGTCGGAGACGGGCGCCGACCGGGGAGCGGTGATGCGCAGGCTGTTCGGGCCCGCGGACGCCGTCCCCGGCAACGTGTTCGACCAGGACACGATCGTCTGACGGCGCTCATGACAAGCGAACTCATGACAAGCGAACACGGCGCAGTCGCCTGGCGGGTCATCGCGGGAACCGCCCGCGGCAGCGCACACCACGCGCGCCACATGCCCAACCAGGACGCGGTCGGCTCTGTCAGCGAGTCCGTCACGACGATCGTCGCGGTGGCGGACGGGCACGGGCATGCCCGGCACGCTCGCAGCGCGACGGGATCGAGGCTGGCGGTACGGGTAGCCTGCCGGGCCGGGGCTCAGTTCGCCGCCGCCTTGAGCGGCCACCCGGCCGAGGCCGAGGCCGGGGCCGGTATAGCCGCGATCGCACGGGAACTTCTGCCGCGGGCCATCGTCGGTGACTGGCGCGCCGAGGTCGCCACTCACCTCGCGGCGAACCCGTACACAGCGCGCGAGCAGGCCGCGCTCGCAGCGGGGGACAGGTCCGAGGTCCCGTACGGCTCAACCCTGCTCGTCGCGGTGCGCGCCGGAAGCTGGCTGGTCTGCGCGCAGATAGGGGACGGCGACATGCTTGTCGTCCGGCCTGACGGGACCGCGTCGCGCCCGGTGGCGGGCGATAGCAGGCTGGACGGGCAGCACACGACGAGCCTTTGCCAGCAAGACGCCGCGGAAAGTTTCCGCGTCGGCGTGCACGATCTGGGCACGCTGGCGGTGCTGTCGCTGCTGCTCGCGACGGACGGATACGGCAACGCGCAAGCGGCGGAGGACTGGGAACCGGAGGTCGCCCGCGATCTGGCCGCGTTCGCCGCCGAGCACGACCATTGCTGGTTCGCGCAGCAGTTGCCTGCCTGGGCGCAGCGCTGTGCCTCAACGGAAGGCAGCGGCGACGACACCACGATCGCCCTGCTGATGCCGGCCAACAGCACCGAGCTCGCCGCGTCAGCACGGCGTGAATCCGCCCACAGTAGCGGGCAGTAGCGGGAGGAGGGATCAGATGGCATGGAAGGCCTGATACTGCCAGGGCATACGCTGCGCATGGACCGCGGCGACGCGCTGGTCATCGTGGAACAGCGGATCGGCGAAGGCGGTGAGGGCGTCGTCAACCGAGCCAGGCTCAACGGCGCGCCGTTCGCGGTGAAGTGGTTCCGCCCCGGTCCTGGACACGAGGAGAAGCGCAAGTCGATCTCAGCGCTCATCCAGCGGGGCCGCCCGCCGCACCCAGCCTTCGTGTGGCCGATCGACCTGGTCAGCTCAGATCAGCTGACTGGCTTCGGCTACGTGATGCCGTTGCTCGACTCGCGTTTCATCTCGCTGGCGAGCATGCTGAACGAGCAGACGCAGCCGTCGTTCCGTGTGGTCTGCTCCCTGGGACGCGAGCTCGCCGACGCGTTCGCCGTCCTGCACTCGTCCGGGCTGTGCTACCGGGACATCAGCTTCGGGAACCTGCGCGTGGACCCGCTGGCCTCGGAGGTCGCGATCATCGACGTGGACAACGTGGGCACCGACGGCGCGGAGGCGCTCATCAAAGGCACGGGGCCGTTCATCGCGCCGGAGGTGCTTCGCGACGAGATGTTCCCGTCGACGGCCAGCGACCTGCACTCCCTGGCCGTGCTGCTGTTCTACCTGCTCATGCACGGGCATCCGCTGCTCGGTGAGCGGACCGACGCCTCATACACATGGGATGGCGGCCACTTGTCGGAAACCGAGCTCACCCTGCGGAACTTCGGCTTCGAGCCGCTGTTCGTCTACGACCCTGACGACAGGTCCAATCGCCCGCTACCGGACAGCAAGGTAAACGTCTGGTGGCCGATTTACACCGCGGAGTGCCGCCGGGTCTTCACGCGCGCCTTCACCACCGGGCTGCATGACGCCTCCCTGCACGGCCGGGTCAAGGAGGGAACATGGCGCCGGATGCTGGGCGGCCTGCACGACAGCGTGTCTGTATGCCCGCGCTGTGCGGCGGAGCAATTCCACGACCAGGAGCAGCCCAGGCAGCGCTGCTGGGACTGCAGAGAGCTGCTGCCGGATCCGCCCAGGCTGGAGGCTCCCGGCGGCACTCTCGTCCTCTCGGCGGGCGCGGCGGTGACTAGCCATCACCTGCAGCGCGACCGCTGCTACAGCACGGCCTGCGCCGTCGTCGAACCCCATCCGGGACGCCCAGGGCGCGTGGTCCTGCGGAACATGACTGACAGGACCTGGACTGTCAGCCCGGACGGCGAAGAGCCCAAAAACGTCGCGCCAGGCCAGCGTGTCGCCGTGCGGCCGATGACCGTCGACTTCGGCGGCATGCGGGCGAGGATCCACGCGGCCGCCGCCGGGTGAGCGCCCGCGGCCCGGCCGCCTGCTGCGGCCCGGCCGCCTGCTGATCCTGGCGGCGGGCGTCAGGCCTTAGAGCGCCTCATCATGCCGCGCAGCCGGCGGCCGAGGAGGGCTACGAGGGCGGCCACGGCGGCGACCGGGATGAGGCGCTTGAGGATCGGCCCGCCGACGAGCTTGATCAGGTTCAGCGAGTCCTGCTGCTGCGCAAGCGCGGCCGACGGCTGGGTCCGGACTGGAACAGCCGTGTCGCCGCCCGATCCGCCCGCGGCCGCTTCCTCGCCGGTGGCGGACGTGCCCTCGTCCGCCGTGCCCTCAGGCGCCGCGCCAGAGGCGTCGATCAGGGCCTCCAGGTTCTCGGCGAACTGCGAAATGAGCTTGCCGCTCACCTCGGGCAGCAGGCTGCGGCCGAACTGGGCGGGGCGGCCCGTGACGTTCAGCGAGGTGTGAATGGACACCAGCGTGTGGCCCTCGGCGTCGGCCGGCTTCAGGCCGGCGTGCACGGTGGCGGACGCGGTGCCCGCGCCGCGGGTCTCCTTGCCGGTTGCCTCGATCGCGATCGTGTGGCTGGCCTGGTCCTTTTCGGTGAACTTGGCCGTCCCCTTGTAGCTCAGCGACAGCGGGCCCAGCTTGACCTTGACCTGGCCCTGGATCTCGTCGCCGTCGACCGAGGTGACACTGGCGCCCGGCATGCACGGCGCGATCCGCTCCACGTCAAGCAGGACGTCCCAGGCCTGTTCGGGCGGCACTGAGACGGTGAACGAGTTGTCGAGCTCGATGGCCATACGACGCTACTTTCTCGCTGGTTCTTCGCTAGTTGGAAATTGTATGCGTTTGCCACTTCCCCGTCCGCGACGGGTCACGCGCGCGCCGGGCCGGGTACCTGCCAGCGCAGGTACCCGGCCCGGCCGCGAATAACCGGCAGGACGCCCAGGTCAGGACGCTCCCGCCGCGGCGGCAAGCGCCCGGCCGGTGAGCACGCGCGCCAGGTGCCGCCGGTAGTCAGCGTCCGCCCGCAGGTCGCTGGGCGGGCTGGTGCCCTCGTCGGCGTGTGCGGCCGCCGCTGCCAGGGCCGCCGCCGACGCCTCCGCGCCAGCCGCGGCGGCTTCGACGCCCCGCGCGCGGACCGGGACCGTGCCCATGTTGGTGAGCCCGACCCTGGCTTCCGCCACGTGCCCGTTGGCCCGCCGCGCGACCGCGGCGACCCCGACGAGCGCCCAGGCCTGCGCCGTCACGTTGAACTTCTCGTACCGGTAGCCCCAGCCGTCGAGCTTGGGCACCCGCACCGACGTCAGGATCTCGCCGGGAGCCAGCGTCGTCGTGAGGAAGTCGGCGAAGAAGTCGCCCGGCTTGATCTCGCGAGTCCCCGACGGCCCGACGGCGACCAGGGTGGCGTCGAGCGCCGTGATGACCGCGGGCAGGTCACCGGCCGGGTCGGCGTGCGCGATCCCGCCGCCGATCGTGCCGCGGTGCCGGACCGCCGGGTCCGCGATCGTCGCCGCGGCCTGCGCGAGCAGGCCGCAGTGCGCCCTGACGAGCGGGTCACGGACCACGTCGTAGTACGTGGTCAGCGCGCCGATCTCCAGCGCCGGACCAGCGTCTCGCACCCCGCGGAGCGAGTCGAGCCCGCCGAGGTCGACGAGCTTTTCCGGGTAGGCGAGCCGCAGCCGCAGCAGCGGCAGCAGCGACTGCCCGCCCGCGATCGCCTTGGCCTCGTCACCTGAGGCGAGCTCACGGACCGCCTCGTCCAGGGAAGAAGGCCGCACGTAGTCGAACTTCGCCGAGATCATCGGCCTGCTCCTGCCTCGTTGATGGCGCGCCACACCCGCGGCGGGGTGCACGGCATGGGGACATCGGTGACGCCGAGCGGCCGCAGGGCGTCGATGATCGCGTTCACCACGGCGGGCGTGGACGCGATCGTCCCCGCCTCGCCGACGCCTTTCACCCCGAGCGGGTTGCCCGTGGACGGCGTGGTCGTCCTGGCGGTCACGAGCGTCGGCAGGTCGGCCGCGGACGGCACCAGGTAGTCCGCGAGCGTCGCCGAGATCAGGTTGCCCGAGGAGTCGTACTCGGCCTCCTCGTACAGCGCCTGGGCGATGCCTTGCGCGATACCGCCGTGCACCTGGCCCTCGACGATCAGCGGGTTGATCACGACGCCCACGTCGTCTACCGCGACATAGGACCGGATGTGCACGGCCCCTGTCTCGGTGTCGACTTCGACCGCGCACAGGTGCGTGCCGTGCGGGAAGGAGAAGTTGTCCGGGTCGTAGGTCGCGTCGGAGTCCAGCGACGGCTCCACCCCGTCGGGGAGAGCGTGCGCCGCGAACGCGGCGAAGGAGATCTCCCCGATCGACTTGCCCTGGTCCGGGTCGCCGCGCACGGCCCACCGGCCGGCGTCCCACTCCAGGTCCTCAGGCGCGACCTCGAGCATGCCCGCGGCGATGATCCGCGCCTTCTCCCTGACCTTCGCGCAGGCGGCGACTAGGGCCGCCCCGCCGTTTGTCAGCGACCGCGACCCGTAGGTGTCCATGCCCTTGGGCGCGACCTGGGTGTCCCCGTGCAGGACGCGGACGTCCTCGAACGGCACGCCCAGCTGGTCCGCGACGATCTGCGACCACGCGGTCTCGTGTCCCTGGCCGTGCGGGCTCGTCCCGGTGACCACCTCGACCTTGCCGGTCGGCAGCATGCGGATGGTCGCGTGCTCCCAGCCGCCGGCCGCGTACCGCAGCGAGCCGAGGACGCGCGACGGCGCGAGCCCGCACATCTCGGTGAACGTCGAGACCCCGATCCCGAGCCGGACCTTGTCGCCCGCCGCCGCTCGTGCGGCCTGCTCCGCGCGCAGCTCGTCGTAGCCGAACAGGGAGCGCGCCTGCGCCGTCGCCGCCTCGTAGTTGCCCGAGTCGTAGGTCAGCCCGGCGATCGTCGTGTAGGGGAACTCCTCGTGCTTGATCCAGTTCCGCTCGCGCAGCTCGAGCGGGTCGACGCCGAGCTCGGCGGCCAGGTCGTCCATGATGTGCTCGATGGCGTATGTCGCCTCGGGCCGGCCGGCGCCGCGGTAGGCGTCAGTGGGCGTCTTCGTGGTGAACACCCCGGTGCAGTTGAACCGGTAGGCGTCCATCTTGTAGATCGCGTTGAACATGAACGCCCCGAGCAGCGGAACACCCGGGGTCACCAGCATCAGGTAAGCCCCCATGTCCGCCAGAAGGTCCACGGACAGCCCGCGCAGGCGCCCGTCGGCGTCCGCGGCTACGCGGATGTGCTGGATCTGGTCCCGGCCGTGGTGCACGGCCACGTTGCCCTCGGAGCGGGACTCGGTCCACTTCACCGGGCGGCCGAGCCGCCGCGCGAGCAGCAGCGCGAGCACCTCTTCGGCCGTGACCTGCAGCTTGGAGCCGAAGCCGCCGCCCACGTCGGGCGCGATCACCCGCAGCTGGTGCTCGCCGATGCCGGTGACGAGGGCGAGCATGATCCGCAGCACGTGCGGGATCTGCGTGGACGTCCACATCGTGTACTCGTCGCCGACCGGCGCGCAGACCACGGCGCGCGGTTCCATCGCGCACGGGATGAGCCGCTGCTGGCGGTAAACGCGGTCGACCACGACGGGGGCGTCGCGGAACGCCGCCGCCATGTCGCCGTTCTCCAGCGTCCAGGTGAACGACTTGTTGCCGGCCTCGTGCACCTTGACCGAGCCGTCGGCGATCGCGGCTTGCATGTCAAGCACGGGTTCGAGCGGTTCGTAGCTGACGTCGACGAGTTCGAGCGCGTCCGCGGCCGCGTACCGGTCCCTGGCGACCACCGCGGCGACGATCTCCCCGGCGTACCGGACGGTGTCGACGGCCATCGGCGGGTGCGCGGGCATCACGATGTCTTCGGTGACGGGCCACGCACACGGCAGGCTGCCCTGCTCGGCGGCCAGGTCCGCGCCAGAGAACACCGCGATCACGCCGGGTGCCTCCTTGGCGGCCGACACGTCGACGCCGGTGATCCGCGCGTGCGCGTACGGGCTGCGCACGAAGGCGACGGTCACCTGGCCGGGCAGCGAGATGTTGTCGGTCCAGTTGGTCTGGCCGGTGATCAGGCGCGCGTCCTCCTTGCGCAGGCGCGCCTTGCCGACCTCGGCCTGGACGGTCTCGGTGGTCATGCCGTCACCCCCGCGCTCCCCGCGGCCCTCAGTACGGCCCGGACGATGTTCTGGTACCCCGTGCAGCGGCAGAGGTTGCCCTCGAGCCCGTCCCTGACCTGCTCCTCGGTCGGGTGCGGGTTGTCGCGCAGCAAGTCCGCCGCGGCCATGATCATGCCTGGCGTGCAGTACCCGCACTGCAGCGCGTGCTCCTCGTGGAACGCCTGCTGCAGCGGGTGCAGCTGACCGTTCGCGAGGCCCTGGATAGTAGTGATCTCCGCGCCATCGGCCTGCACGGCGAGCACGGAGCAGCTTTTCACCGACATCCCGTTCATCAGGACGGTGCAGGCGCCGCAGTTCGATGTGTCACAACCGATGGGCGTGCCGGTCCGCCCGGCTTGTTCTCTCAGGTAGTGCACAAGCAGCAACCGCGGTTCGACGTCGTCCTCATACCGGACGCCATCGACGTTCACGGTGATCTTCATACGCGGCCTCCTTGCCGTCGCAGATGCGCCTGAGGTTCACCGTAAAACGCCCGCCGGATCTCGCACCAGCCCCCTGTAGCGTGGCGTCATGACAGGACCGCGCACCGCTGTCCGTCCGCGTCGGGTACTCATTCCGAATATGCCGAACGATCCCAGCTTCCTCGCCGTGGTTACGGCGAATGTTAGGGCGATATGGACGTAGCTGCGACTCCAGTCCGGGTGCTCGGTGCCGCCGTGCTGACGGCGGCCCGGGTGTCGTGTCTGCTCGGGGGCAGCGGGGCGCTCTGGCTTCGCGGCGAGCGGATAGCCGTGCACGACGCGGATCTGGTGATCGAGCCCGGCGAGCGCAACCTCCGGCGGCTGCACGTGGCGCTCGCGGAGGTGGCCACCCGCCCCGGGCTAATCCCTCCGTATCCGTGCTGGTCCCCTCATATGTGGTATCGGTCGCGTTACGCTGCGCTGGCTAGTACCGGGCTTCAGCGGGGCGCTGGGCGCAGGCGAGCCGTTCGAGGGCTGCATCAATGGACGTGGGATAGAAAGTGCCGCTATGGCTACCCGAAATATCCCATATCTATGGAAAGGCCCGCCGGACGCCGACGGCCGCGGTGCGCGCGCTGGCAGCGTGACTGCGGAGCCGCGTGATGCGGGCTGGGCATTGTCGGCGAACTGAGGGCCGCCGAGGGTGCGCGGACCGCCGAGGGTGCGCGGACCGCCGAGGGTGCGCGGACCGCCGAGGGTGCGCGGACCGCCGAGGGTGCGCGGACCGCCGAGGGTGCGCGGACCGCTGCGGGTGCGCGGACCGCTGCGGGGTGCGCGTACCGCCGATGGGGCGGTCGGCGCACTTGGCGTACATTTCGCATGGACATTCCGGACATATCAGGCAAAAAAACGTCAGAAAGTACGCTAAGTGGATACCGGTGGCCTGTGTGACGGAAGAGGCCACCTCCCCAGGGTCGCCGACGTTCCCGAGAGGGCGGGCTGTGGGAGGCGCCACGGACCGTTCGGGATGACCTAGAGCATCAGCCGAAACGGCCGTGCACGTAGTCGGCGGTGCGCGGGTCCTGCGGGTCTTCGAATAGCCGCTCCGTGCGGCCGGCTTCGACGACGCCGCCGGGAGTACCTTCGGAGGCGAGAAAGAACGCGCAGTAGTGCGACACGCGCTGGGCCTGCTGCATGTTGTGGGTCACGATCACGATCGTGACCTGCGAGCTGATCTCGGCGATGGTCTCTTCGACACGGCGGGTCGAGGTCGGGTCGAGCGCGGAGCAAGGCTCGTCCATCAGCAGTACGTCGGGGGACACCGCCAGCGACCTGGCGATGCACAGCCGCTGCTGCTGGCCGCCGGAAAGCGACCCGCCGGGGCTGCTCAGGCGGCGCCGGACCTCCTCCCACAGGCCAGCCCGGCGCAGGCAGGACTCGACGAGGGAGTCCTTGTCCCGCACCTTCATTCCGGACAGCCTGAGGCCGCTGATGACATTGTCGTAGATGGACATCGTGGGGAATGGGTTTGGCTTCTGGAAGACCATGCCGATCCTGCTGCGCACGTGCTGCGGGCGCTGGCTCGCGTGGTAGATGTCCTGGCCGGCCAGCAGCACCTCGCCGGATAGTGCCGCGCCAGGGATCATCTCGTGCATCCGGTTGAGGATGCGCAGGAATGTGGACTTGCCGCAGCCGGACGGGCCGATAAGCGCGGTCACCGTGCCCGGCGGCATCTCGAGCGACACCTGCTGTAGCACCTTGTGCTTTCCGAACCACGCGGAGACCTTGCGCGCTTCCAGCCCGACCAGGGGAGAATCCAGCGGCTGGGTCTGCGGGATAGCGGTTTCAGTCATCAGAGATCCTCTAGTACAGGTTGGGAAGAAGGGCCGACAGGCTCTGGTACAGGTTCCACAGGACGGCGAGGACGACCGGGATCGTGACCAGCCACGCGGGCCAGCGGCCCCAACGCCCGGCGGCGAGGCTGCCGAGCACCGCGGCCGCAGCCAGCGCGATCGCCCAAGCCATCGAAGAGATCAGCGCGAAGGAGTCGCGGCCGAGTGCGACCTCGGACGAGCCAACCGCTGGCAGGTAGCCCGACTCGGGGAATGGGCTGCCTAGCAGTTTGGCCTCAACCTCGACGTAGTGCGCTGGTGCGATCCGCGAGTCCGCGGTCACTAGCAGGATCTGATTGGGGATTTCGCTGAACGGAACGGGCTTGCTGCTGGAGGAGACGCTGATCACCTGGTACCGGGCCTGGCCCTGGCCGGTGGTGGTGGTGATCACATCGCCCTTGCGCAGCAGCGGAAGGTTGCCGAACGGGGCGCCGAACGTCGCCCGGCGGCCGAATACCACCGAGACTCCGGCCTGCCCGGGCAGCGGCGTGTCCCGCAGGTGCCCCGGACCGAGCGTGAGGTTCTCCGGGCTCGTGCCCTCCACGACCACCATGTGGCTGACGCCGATGGCGGGTATGTCAAGCAAGGCCACCGGGTCGCCGGGCAGTGCGCCGAGGCTCGGGGGCACAGCCGGGTGGCCGGGGATCGCCGGGCCGGTGGGTGCGGTCGCGCCGGCAAGCTCGCTTTGCAGCCGGGCGTACAGCGTGGTCTGCGCTCTGGCTTCCTGCACGCCGGACAGCCCGTACAGGTAGCCGACGAAGCCGAGGATCATCACCGCCAGCAGGGTCAGTGACACGCCCGCGGAGCGGACAGTGTCCAGGGACCGAGCGGTGCTCGTGGCACTGGCCGCCGGCGGACTGACCGCAGCCTTGCCGTCCAGGCCGTTGGGCTGCGGTGTCGCCAGGTCAGCGTCGCTCACCCCTGGCAGGGCCAATGTCGCCACCTCCTGCCCGGGTTCCGAGGCCTGCGCCGGCGTCATGGCGCCCCGCTCCGCCGGCGGCGCAGGTAGGCGGCCACCGATGGCGGCGCCGCCACCGCGGCGGCCACGCCGATCGCGGTGAGCACCGCGAGCAGGACACGGTCCGCCCCGCTGTCAGGCACGTTGACCACCGAGCCGGTGATGTTCGCGGTCTGCGCGCTACTGATGCCGGTCCCTGTGCCCGTGCTCGTGCCGGTTCCGGTACCCGTACCCGTGCCCGTGCCCGTACCGGTTCCGGTACTGGTGCCCGTGCCGGTACTCGCGGGAGACGTCGCCGTGCCGGTCGTGCCGGGCTTGGGCGTGCTGGTGCCCCCGCCGCTCGTGCAGGTCAGCGGGCTGCCCACCTTCTGGCAGGGGCTCGGGTACGGAGCGGTCTTGAGCAGGATGTCCTGGCCGCCCTTGGTGAACGTCGGGTTGTTGCAGGCGCCGTAGGTGTTGATGTCCGGCGCCCCGACGGTTCCCGGAATCTTGTTGACTTGCAGGAACGCGCCTTGGACCAGGTTGATCGGCAACGGCGAGTAACCGAGCTGACCCGCCACCTGCTGGCCTTGGCACAGGTAGAAATTGATGTAGGTGCTCAGCGACCGGCCCACGGAGTCGTTGAAGATCGGCGGGATCTTGGTGCCTTCCCGCGGGACGATCAGGTAGCTGTAGCTGGACAGCGGATAGCTGCGCGGGTCTTTGTAGGAGTAGACGTTGTCCAGGTCCTGCTGCAGGAAGTCGGGGCTGTTCTGATCCTCGTTGATCTGCGCCTGGGTGAGCGCGACCGCGACGTTGGACGCGGTGGGCAGCACGTAGTAGCCGGCCGGGTTCTCCATCGAGACGACCGGCCAGTGCGCGTTCAGCGCGTAGGCGTACTCGTCGTATCCGATGGCACCCTCGCCGTAGTTCGACGTGACGTACACCGAGACGGCTTGCGAGCCGTTCTCAGCCTTCGCGTTGCCGAACTGCGGGTAGAACTCGGTCTGCGGGCACGGCAGCTTGATCCCCGGGTGGACCCGCTGGCAGAACGCGTTCCACTGCTGCGGGAAGACGTGCGACATCCACCGGGTGAAGAAGAATGTGGCGCCCGAGCCATCGGAACGGACGACGGGGATGATCGGCTCGTTCGGCAGTTGCGCGCCGTAGTCCTTGGTGATCGCCGGGTCGTCCCAGTTGGTGATCTGGCCGGTGAAGATCTTCATGATCGTCTCGCCGGACAGCCGCAGGTTGGTGACTAGCCGGCCGCCCACGGTGATGTGGTACATGAACGCCGTGCCGCCACCCACGTCCGGCACGTACGAGTAGCCGTACTCAGGCACCTCGGCTCCGGTGCCGGCGAGTTCGTCCTCACCATTGCGGAACGGCGGGTCCGAGGCCGCGAAGTCGACCTGGCTGCCCTCCGAGTAGTCGCCGCGGCCGGCGGCCGACCCATCCGGGTTGAAGTTGACTGTCAGGCCGTCGGGTGCCAGGTCTTCCGCCCACTGCTGGAGCGCGACCGAGGCCCAGGATGACCCGGAGCCCGACACCGTCGCGTACGTGCCCGCCATCGCGTTTGGCGACGCCCCGAGCAGTAGCGCGAGCACCGCGAGGACGACGGCCGCGCCTGCCCACGCCCGGCCCCGGCCCCGGCCCGCATACCTGGTCATGAATTCCTCCTCCGTGGGGGACGGCGCACGCCCCGCCCGCGATTTCGAGCCACGCCGCCAAACCGCCCGAGTCTGCGGGCGCGGGAGCCGATCGCGGCGCGTGCCGCCGGGCTGCCGGCCACGAGAGCGGCCGGTCCGGTCACGAGAAGCACGAGGCCGGCGATGAGCAGCGCCAGCATGAGCCAGGACACGCCGGCAGTGTCAGGGCTGCTGAAAGAGACCGCGATAGAGCTTGGCGTGGGGGTGCGGGATGCCGACGGTGACGGTGACGGTGACTTCGATGCGGACGCCGATGGCGAAGGCGACGGCGACTTCGATGGTGACGCGGCCGGCTTCTTCGTGTCGCCCGTCTGATGGAGCACCTCATTGGCGGCCTTGAGCGTCTGCTCGCGCAGCGCCTGCGGCAACGGCAGGTAGCCCGGTTCCAGCTCGCCTGGCTGGTTGCCGGGCTGCTGTCCCTGGTTGGCCACGTAGTCGAGGAACTGAGCGATTTTGGCGGCCTTGGCCTTCGAGATCCCGCCCGTGGGCACCACCGCGTAGATCACCATCGTCAGCGGGTACGCGGCCGGGTCCTTCGTGGCGAAGTTCATCGACCGGACGCCGTTCTTGCCGACAGTCATGTCGTTAACCGCCGCGGTCATCGACTGGTCGGTCGGCAAGACGAACTTGCCCGCCGCGTTCTCGAGCGCGGCCGTCGGGAACAGGAACCTCACGGCGTCCGCCTCATCGACGATTCCCCACAGGTCCCGCTGGCCGACGATCTGCGCCGGCAGTGAGTCATAGGTCTGGGTGGTCGGGTCCCGGGTGTCCGTGTTGCCAGACGGCTTGTTAAGCGCCTGGTCGGTGACCAAATTCGAGAGCGGGTAAATCGGCACGAACTGGGACGACACCGGCAGGTACGGGTCCGCCGGGAGGAACCCGTTAAGCGGGTACTTCAGGCCTAGGTAATGCGTGTTGACGTGCATGCCCCACGGGTCGAATTGCCCGGCGAGGAAGCTCTCCGCGTCCTGGTTCGAGGCGATCCAGCTCGTGGTCGTCCAGGTCATGTCGCTATTACCCGAGATGATATTCGGGATCTCGTACTCAGTCCCGCCGATGTTCCAGTGTCCCGGGTTGAGCTTGAGGAATTCCGGATCTTCGAACAGTCCCACAGGGTTGCCGTCCACCGCGCTGTCGCAGCCGAACGCGCTGTCCGCGGCACCCGGGCAGGCATCGCTTGTGTAGGCGTACGACGTGGTCAGCATCTTGGTGAGCAGCCGGGGGTCCAGCCTGAAGTACGTATACGGCTGGCCAGTGTTCGCGTTGTCCACCCAGAAGACGACAGACGCGGCGGACACCGCGACTGGAGCGTAGGTGAACGGATGCGGCGCGGTTCCGGTGATCGGCTGAGTGGTGAACGCGACATCCAGGAGGCCCTCCTGGAAGTAGCTGCGCGCCTCGCTCTCGTTGAGCGCCCCGTTGTAGGTGAGCTCGATCGAGTCGGCTCCGGTGCACAGGCCGGTCTGCCACTGATACATGGCGTCTGAGAGCATCGGCGAGCCGCCCGCGGTGAAATCCGCCGCACGCAGCGGACAGCCGCTCGGCGTCGGCGCGAAGTACAGCGGTACGACGATCCGCTTCTGCCAGGAACAGAACCCGTTCGCCGTGCCAGCCGCGGACGTGGTCGGCGTGAAGTCGTACTGCCCTGTGCCCAGGCCATCCCCGGCACCGGCAGGGTCGTTGTTGTGGTCGGCGCAGTGCGGCGGGCTGTAGTCCAGGCTGTCGCCGCCCTGGCCGTCTACCACGACAAGCGAGCAGGGATCAGCCGGGTCACAGCCAAGGAACTGGTTCTGCACCTGAGTGAACAGCAAGATGTTGCTCGTGCCCGTACCGTTGGGCTCGGTGGTCTGGTACTGGGTGTTGGGCGGCCCGTAAGGGTTGAAGGTGGGAGCGATGCCGCCGTTCTCGGCGTCGTAGCAGTCAGCCGGGGTGGTCGGGTCCGTTCCCTTGCACTCGGCGATCATCACCGGATAGACGGTCTGCCCGCTGTCGTACGTTGGCTGGCTGCTCGGCGTGAATCCGGTCCAGCTCACCTGCACCATCTGGTTCGCCAGGTTCCTGGTCTGACTAACGGTCACGGTGCTGGCGTACTTGAAGTTCTTGCCGTCGACTGCGCCGGTCGTGTCGTTGACCGTGCAACTGCACATGTGCGGCCCGGTCACGGTGGTGCCGCTGTGATGAACTGGTTTGGGAGGCTTTGGCGCTGGTTTCTTGGGCGGCTTCTTCGTGCCCGGCTTAGTCGGGGCGGGCGAGGGCGACGCTGTGGCTGTTCTCGTGGGACTCGCTGTCGCGGACGCGGTGGGGGTCGCGGTCGCGGACGCGGTGGGGGACGCGGTCGCGGACGCGGTGGGTGACGGGCTGCCTGTGGCGTAGGCGGCACCTGGAAGCGCGACGACGACGGCCAGACCCGCCGCTATTCCCAGGGCAAGCAGCCTCCTCATGCTCCTGTCCCTTCCTCCGCCGCGCCCGGGTACATGCGTGGCAGCGCGCCGCTGTTCCTCGCGGCCCGCTGCTGCGCCGCGGTCTGCCGCGCTATGCGCCGGCGCTGTCGTCTGGTGAGTTCGCCAGGTGCCCCGCCGCCGAGCCGTCGTGCGATCGTGAACAGGATCAGTACGAGCGCGATAAGCGCGAATCCACCGCCGAAGGCCCGGACATGATCGTTGTTCTCCGGGCTCTGGATGTAGTAGTAGATGTACAGCGGCAGGCTGGTCTGCCAGTTTGCGAACGGGTTCGCGTTCATGTTCCGCGCGAAGCCCGCGACGAGCAGCACAGGAGCGGTCTCGCCGATGCCGCGGGCCATCGCGAGCACCACCGCGGTCGCCAGGCCGGACCGGGCCGTTGGCAGCACGACCATGAGCACTGTGCGCCACTGGCTGCCGCCCAGCGCATACGAGGCCTCGCGGAGGGTGCCGGGGACGATCCGCAGCACGGTCTCCGACGCCCGGGTCACGATCGGCAGCATGGTGACGGCGAGCGCGAGGGAGGCGGCGAACCCGCACTTGGGCAGCCCGACCGTCAAGACGACGAACGCCAGGATGAACAGGCCGGCGATGACGTCAGGCAACGAGGTCATCGCGTCGACCAGGGTGCGCACCGGCCGCGCCGCCCGGCCGCCAACCTCGGCCAGGTAGACCGCCGCCGCGATGCCGAGCGGCACGGACATCGCCGTGGAGAGCGCGAGCTGCTCCAGCGTGCCGATGAGCGCGTGCGCGATGCCGCCCTGGTCGATCGGGCTGAGCGGCCCGGCGTCCAGCATCGTCTGGGTGAAGAACGACAAATGCCGCACCGCTGTGTAGCCGTGCACGAGGGTGTAGCCGACCTGGTCGATGACGATCGCCGTCGCGAGCAGTCCGCCCGTCGACAGCGCGACCCGCACGACCTTGTCCCTGACCGCCAGCCGGTTCCACTGCATGGAAGCGATGCTGGCGTAGAAAGCGAGGAACAGCAGGTACCAGCACACCCAGAAGCCCAGCGCCCCGGTGAAGGGCAGCACCCGCTCGTAGAGCACCCAGTCCAGCGCCAGCGCGCCCGCCGCCGCGCCGATCAGGGTCAGTGTGCCTTCCGCGGTGACGCTGCGGATCCGCAGCGGCCTGTCCGTGAGCGTTGGCGCCGCGTCTTGCGGGGTCGCGATGTCTGCGGTCATCAGAGCATCAGCCCGTCGCCTGTCCGGACCTGGATCGGCCGATCACGATCGCTCCCAGCGTGTTGACGATCAGGGTCATCGAGAAGAGCACGAGGCCGGCCGCCATCAGGGCCGACAGCCCCATGGAGCCGGCGTCCGGGTAGGAGGGGAAGTCAACCGCGATCCGCGACGCGATGGAGTTGCTGCCGGACTGCAGCACATTGAAGGTGAAGTGCCAGGACGGCACGATGATCAGCGTGACAGCGATGGTCTCGCCGAGAGCCCGGCCGAGGCCCAGCATGGTCGCGCCGATCACTCCGGCCCGGCCGAACGGGAGCACGACCGTGCGGATCATCCCCCAGCGTGTGGCGCCGAGCGCGTACGCCCCTTCCCGTTCGCCCTGCGGCGCCTGCGAGAACACCTGCCGCGACAGCGAGGTGACGATGGGGATGACCATCAGCGAGACCACGACGCCCGCGATCAAGGTCGAATTGGCGTAATTAGACGGGAGAGCGGGCGATGGCTTGTAGAAGCCAAGGTGCCGCCCTAGCCAGCTCTCCAGGCCGATCATGCGGGGCTCGAGGAAGAACAGCCCCCATATCCCGAAAATGATGCTGGGGATCGCGGCCATCAGGTCGATCAGCGCGACAAGCGGTCGGCGCAGCGACGCCGGCGCGTACTCGGAGATATACAAGGCGATCGCGATGCCGGTCGGCACCGCGATGACCATTGCGATCAGCGCGATCATGATGCCGAACGGCAGGATCGCGGCGATTCCGAAATGCTGCGGGCTCTGCGTGATCCACGCCGATGTGGTGAGGAACGACAAGCCCATGAAGTGAAAGGCCTTCGCGGCGCGCAGGATAAGGAACAGCAAGATCAGCCCGGTGATCACGAAAACCGACCACCCGGACGCGCGCAGGATGCCGCGGAAGATCTTGTCACCGGTAGACGGCCGCGCGACAATGACGCGCGGAGCGTCGTCGGGCACCGCGGGCATCATCCGGGTGGGTGCCTCTGCGGGCATGGCGATGTCCCCCCCGCTCCTTCCTTCTGCCGGGCCTTCCGGCAGTCGGCCTCGTCCATCGTGCCGGACAAGCCGAACCAGCCTGATTCGTAACGGTGTACGCAAATTGGCCATAGGATGAACAGAAGGTAAATAATCCTATTTATGCGACCTTGATAACCGTAAGCGTAACGAGTGTGACGTCACACGCCAATTGGCTTGCACCCGGGAGCGCGAACGGGCCCCTTCCGGATGGAAGGGGCCCGTTCGGTGCTGTGCTTACCGTGCCCGAAGGCTCAGCACCTTGGCGTTAGGACGTCAGGAGAGGCTCCCGCACGTCGGGGTGTTGATAAACCCGTAGTCGGTGATGTCGGTGCGCGCGATCGGGTTCTTGCAGAGGAACCCGGTCGCGGAGAACATCGGCTCCAGCACGCCCGGGATGTGGTCCTTCGTGGCAGCGGTCCACCGCACGACGTTGTACAGCGTGCGGAAGAAGTCGGCCGGGAACTTGGGGTTGATCGTCGGAACCTTGGCGGAGGTCATCGGCGCGATGCCGCTGATGTCGTTGACCTGCAGGAAGTCGGTCTGGTTACAGCCGAACAGGTTCTGCCCCGCCTTGGGCTTGACCCCGCACGCGGCGGAGTGGTAGGTCTGCGCGACATAGTCGCCGATCGAGTAGATGAAGACGGCGTTCGGGTTGTTGAAGCCCGCGTACTGGCCCTCGTTCTCCTCAGGCGCCTGGCTGACGCAGCTACCGACGGTGGTGATGCCCATGAACTTCTCCCAGGTCGCGAGCGTGCCCGACCCCTGCTGCGGCAGGTAGACCTTGATCGCGCCCGCCTTGCCGCCGACCTGGCTCCAGTTCGTGGTCTTGCAGGTGAAGATGCCGATCAGCTGAGCCTTGGTGAGGCTCGCCGGGGCGTTGGAGCCGCCCTTCGATGCCCGCCGGGTAGCCCAGGTGACCGCGTCCTTGGCGAACGTCACCCAGGCGATGCCGCCAGAACCCGCCTTCGGGGCCAGCGGGTTCCGGGCACCGGACGAACGAGAGAAGTCGATGCAGAAGTGGCCGGTCGTGCCGTCCTTCGTGTTCATGGCCAGCGCCTCCCACCCGGCGGTCGACCCGTTCGGCCGCGTGGTGACTGGGCAGCCCGCCTTGGGCTTGATCGTGGTGGGCGCGGACGAATGCGACCCTGGCGGCACGGCGTCCCAGCTGAACAGCCACGGGTGATTGACGTTGTGCTTTTTCACCGTGGCGTTGTAGTTCTCGGAGATCTGGTCGATGAGGGGCGTAGTGGTGTCCGACCCGACGCCGACGATGTCGTAGTACTGCGGTGTGATGCCCTTCGGCGGGTCGTTTGGCGCGGCCGAGGCGGTGGTTACCGTGCCCGCCAGGAGAGCGGCGGCGGCGACCATCGTCGTGGCGGCTGCAAACAATTTGCTGAACTTTCGCATTCCCCTGCCTCCATTTTGGCGTCCGTCACGGGTTCTGTGCGGTCCCGGTGCGCAGGCCGGCGGACATGCCGATGACGACTCTGCCTGGGATGGAGCGTCGCGACAAGGGAACGGATGGTGGCGGGAAGGCGATCTCTTGATGACTTTAACCTGGCCAAATAGTTAATATCAGATGAAGGAACAAGTCCTTGCGTACACCGCAAGAGGTGTCACGTGTATATCCGGTTAACGATGAATTGTGACTATATAGAACCGCATAATAACTATCTTAGCCGATCTAAATAGTAGGAAATTAACGGACCCCGCGCAAGTCCGCCAATGCCGCCACGCTGAGTTTCCGGCCCGCCTCGCCGGGTGTGCGGTCTCCCGGGCAAATGGTGCCGGCCTACGGCCGCTAGGCCGCCGGTCGCGCGGGTACACAGAAGGGAAGCCGGGCTGCCGACGCACCGGGATCCCGGCCCGCAGCCGGGCGCCGGGGGCCGGCCGGGCAGCCGAGCGGAGCTGCCGCCGATCGTAGGGAACCGCTGCTTCCCGAAGCCCGAGTAGCATAAGACCACGGAATGGCTCGTTTTTAGCTCGTTTTTGTGCTAAAACCGTGGCACGGAACCGCAGAGAGGGGTGACGCATGGCTACTGCCGAAGGCACACCGCCGGTCATCGTCGAACAGCAAGTGGACAAGGGCCTGAAGTCCGGCGCTCTTGGGCTCGTCTCCAGCGTCGTCATGGGCGTGGCCTCGACCGCCCCGGCCTATAGCCTGGCCGCCACGCTGGGGCTGATCGTCGCCGTCGTCGGGCTCGGCGCCCCCATCATCGCGCTCCTCGCGTTCATCCCGATGCTGCTGACCTCGATCGGGTACAGCGAGCTGAACAAGGCCGATCCGGACTGCGGCACGACGTTCACCTGGGCCTCGCGCGCGTTCGGCCCGCGGACCGGCTGGGCGGGCGGCTGGGGGATCGTCGCCGCCGACGTGCTGGTCATGGCGAGCCTGGCGCAGGTCGCCGCGGTGTACCTGTTCCAGCTTTTCGGCGCGCACGGCATCGGCGGGGATCCGACGAGCGGCTGGGTGCTGCTGGTCGGAATCCTATGGATCATCGCGATGACCTACATCTGCTACCGCGGCATCGAGGTGTCTGCGTGGTTCCAGCGGATTCTGCTGAGCGTCGAGGTCGTCATGCTGCTGGTGCTCGCGGTTACCGCGTTCATCCGGGTCGGGAACGGCAATCACCCTGCCGAATCGATCACTCCCACGGGCACGTGGTTCAACCCCTTCCAGGCCGGCTTCTCGCCCTTCGTCAGCGGCCTGATCCTGATGCTGTTCATCTACTGGGGCTGGGACACGGCGGTCGCGGTCAACGAGGAGACGAAAGACCCGGAGAAGACGCCGGGCCGCGCGGCGATCATCTCGACGTTCATCCTGCTGGCCACCTACGTGATCGTCATCCTCGCCGCCCAGTCGTTCGCCGGCGTGGGGACGAAGGGGATCGGCCTCGGCAACCCCAACAACGCGGGTGATGTCCTTTCGATCCTCGGCGGCTCGATTTTCGGCACCTCCGGATTCGGGCGGGTCCTCGCCCAGTTGCTGATCCTGATGGTGCTCAGCTCCGCGGCAGCGTCGACGCAGACGACGATCCTGCCAACGGCGCGGACCACGCTGTCGATGGCGGTGTACGGGGCGCTGCCCAGGATCTTCGCCAAGATGCACCCGAAGTACCTCACGCCGACCGTCTCGACGATCCTGATGGGCGCCATCTCGATCGCGCTGTACATCCCGTTCAACTACTTGTCTGGTGGCTGGATGATCGCCGACGCGGTGACCGCGATCGGCCTGTACATCGCCTTCTACTACGGTCTCACCGGGTTCGCCTGCGCCTGGTACTACCGCAAGACGCTGACCTCGAGCGTCCGCAACCTGTGGATGCAGGGCATCCTGCCCGTGCTCGGCGGCCTCATCTTGTACTTCGCGGGCGGCTGGAGCCTGTGGGCGGACTGGGACTATGCCGCTAACAACAGCTACACGTCCTGGCTGATGCCGTTCTGGCCGCACTGGTACATCGGCGGGGCCTTCCTCATCGCCTTCTTCTCGGCGCTTGTCGGCCTCGTCGCGGCGATCTGGATCCGCATCGCCAAGCCGGCGTTCTTCCGCAAGCAGACCCTGACAAGGGCGACCCCCACGCTCGTGCCCGAGGAGTAACCAGGCGCGCCGGTTAATAAAGCCCCGGCCGGATGGTAATCCGGCCGGGGCTTTACGCGTGTGCCCGTGTCAGGCGGAGTTTCTCAGATGCTGTTCAGGAAGCCGGTCAGGAACTGCGCTGTCTTGGACGCGGGCTCGGCCTGAAGGCAGATCTGTTCCATCACCTCGAGATAGCTGTCCACATCGGTCGGCTTGTCGAGGTAGAGGGCACTGGTTAGCTGCTCGATGTACACGGCGTCGCGCAGATCGGGCTCGGCGAACCGCAGGATCGTGAACGGACCGCCCATCGCCGGGTGCGGCCCGGCGTGGAACGGCAGGATCTGCAGGGTCACCGCTGGATGGTCGCTCATCTCGACGAGGTGACGCACCTGCTCGCGCATGACCGGCTTGCCGCCGATGGTGCGGCGCAGCGCGCCCTCGTCCATGACCGCCCACAGCCGCGGCGGGGTCTCCCGGTTCAGGATCTGCTGACGGGAGATCCGCGCCTCGACGCGGCGCTCGATGTCCTCCTCGCTCGGGGCGTTGCCCAGCCGCATGATGGCCCGGGCGTAGCCTTCGGTCTGCAGCAGTCCGGGGACGAACTGCAGCTCGAAGTTCCTGATGAACGAGGCCGCCGCCTCCAGGCCGAAGTACGGCTCCACCCAGTGCGGCAGGGTGTCAGAGTAGCCCTGCCACCAGCCGGGTGTGTTCGCCGCGCGCGCGAGCTTGAGCAGCGCCTCGCGCTCCTCGCCGGCCGTCACCCCGTAGAGGGTGAGCAGGTCGGCGATGTCGCGCTCCTTGAACCCGACCCGCCCGTGCTCCATGCGACTGATCTTGGAGTGCGAGCCGCGGATCGCGGCGGCGGCGTGCTCCGTCGTGATGCCTGCTTCCTCGCGCAGACGGCGCAAGTGCCCGCCAAGCACCAGGCGCTGGACTGTCGGTCCTGCGTAGCGGGGGCCGAACAAGGACTGCGGGGCATCCCAGGAGGAACCCCCGGCGGGGGTGTCCCAGGACGAGTCCTCAGGCGAGAGCATCGCTACTCCTCGTTCGGGTCAGGGCCCGGTCATGGCGATGGGCATGCGTCAGTGTCCCACGTGATCATGCCATTACGAAAGAGGACTGGATGACAATTCAATAGATCTCGAAAGGTCACCCATTGATCCTGCTAACGATTGCAAAGGCATGATCGCCGTTTAACAGTGCTGCTTATCGTGCCGATGAGAGCACGTGATCGAACTCGCCGTCTTTGGCTCCCGCGAGGAACGCGGCTATTTCGGCGCGTGTATAGACGAGTGCCGGACCGCCCGGGAACCGCGAGTTCCGAACGGCGATCTCGCCGTCTGGCAGGACCGCTACTTCCACGCAGGCCCCGTTGGGGTTGCTGTGCTTGCTCTTCTGCCAGGTGACGTCGGTGAGTTCTGCGGCAGGTATGCCGTTGTAGGTCTGGCTCATGTTCCTTCCAGTGGCACATCGTTGAATTTTTAGTGGAGCACCCCTCACTCGATCACTTTAAGTGATCCACCTGCGACGTGTCGTGACTACGCGCTGACCCGCAGTCGCAGGTGCCGCTCCGAACGTGAGGCGCGATGGGTGTCAGCCGATTCGGCTGGGGTGCCTCGCGGGTAGTGGCCCACCGTCCTTCCGTGGTATCGGCGAGAAACCAGGGCACTTCTGTATCGCCATGTGACCCTGCTTCCCCGAGAAGCCGTGTGCACGCATCGAATGAACGTGCATCCGGTCTTGCATTTGCACAATATATCAGGCACCATACAACCGAGGCATACCCCACATACTGCGACAGACAAGGCTTTTAAGCCCCCATGACGATGCAGAAAGCGGTTGCGTTGGCTCACTTGAGGGTTGCTTACGAGCCGGACGATGATGACGAGGACGAAGTAGTCATCATCCCGGCTCCGCCTGCCTCCCCTCCGCAGCTTCTCCCGGTCCCCTCGGCGTGGTGGGACACGCCGGCCGTGACGAGCCGCCCGCTGAGCCCGGTCCCCGAGGAGGCCAGGACCGCCCGTCAGTTCGTGCGGGAACTGCTCACCTGCTGGGGGCTCGGCTACCTGACCGACGACGCTGAGCTGATCATCGCCGAGCTCGTCGTGAACGCCGTCCGGCACGGAATGCGCACCGCGCCGCACGCTATCGTCCCCGGGGCTTTCGCGCCGTCAGTGCTGCGGCTGTGCATGCTGCGCCGGGTCGGTGAGGTCATGCTCGCGGTCACTGATCCGAGCGACGAGGCGCCGACGCCGCAGGCGCCCGGCTGGAGCGGGGAAAGCGGTCGCGGACTGCAGATCGTGGGCGCCCTGAGCTACGTGTGGGGCTGGTCCCCGATCGAGGGTCACGGCAAAGCCGTGTGGGCGGTCCTGCGCTACGCCTAGGTCGATACTGGCTCGTCCGCCACGGACAGCACGTGTTCCACCAGCGTGATCAGGACCTCCTTGGCTGACTCACGGGACCGGGCGTCACACAGGATGATCGGCAGGCCGGGATCGAGGTCGAGGGCGACGCGGACATCGTCCGCTGAATATAGCCGTGCCCCGTCGAAGCAGTTCAGCGCGACGATGAACGGGATGTCGCGCCGTTCGAAGTAGTCGATCGCCGGGAAGCAGTCGGACAGCCGGCGGGTGTCGGCGAGGACCACCGCGCCGAGCGCGCCGTGCGCTAGTTCGTCCCACATGAACCAGAAGCGCTCCTGCCCGGGCGTGCCGAACAAGTAGAGCACCAGGTCCTCGCGCAGCGTGATCCGCCCGAAGTCCATCGCGACGGTCGTCGTCGTCTTGCGCTCCACGCCCGCGGTGTTGTCCGTCAGGATGCTGCTTTCTGTCAGCGCCTCCTCGGTGCGCAGCGGCCTGATCTCGCTCACCGCGCCAACTAGTGTCGTTTTGCCGACCCCGAACCCTCCGGCGAGCAAGATCTTGATGGCACGATGGCTGCGCGGCGCCGCGGCGCCCTGTTCATAGCCCCCGTAGGCCATGGAGGACCTCCCTCAGCGTGTTCCGGTCTACTTGCTGCGCCCTTGTCGGGATTGGTGCCCGGATCGCGACAAGACCAAGTTCACGCAGGTCCGCGAGCAGGATGCGAACCACGCCGAGCGGCAGGTCGACGTCAGAGGCGATGTCCACCACGGTAGTTGGCGCCTGGGCGAGCTGGAGCACCGACAGGTGCTCCGGTGCGAGCATGCTGGGGTCGCTCACGCGCCCGCGGGTGGCGGTGACGGTCGCCACCAGGTCAAACGCCTCGCCGGAGTGCCGCGTCCTGCCCTGGGTCAGTGCGTAAGGGCGGACGACAGGTCCGGCTTCCGCATCGAGCCAGCGCTCGTTGTCAGACGGCATAGGCGCTTTCTTCCTATTAGTCAGCTAACGCTGATCGCGTTCGCATGTTGACCGTCAGGTGGTCGCCGGTGCGCTGCACGAGGACTGCCATCTCGTACGCCACCAGGCCGACATCGGCTTCGGAACCGGTGAGGACAGCCAGGCAGGTGCCCTGCCCGGCCGCCGTCACGAACAGGAAGCCCGAAGTCATCTCGATAATGGTCTGCCGCACCTCGCCGCCGGCGAAATGCCGCCCGGCCCCGCGCGCCAGGGACTGGAATCCGGCGGCCAGGGCGGCCAGGTGCTCGGAGTCTTCCCGGTCCAGGCCGCGCGAGGCGCCGAGCGCCAGGCCG
>Ga0335073_10000637_pt1 | contig 45737 bp, 41 predicted proteins | sample Lox_Sample_22_FD_207093 | JGI IMG/M metagenome (GOLD analysis project Ga0335073, IMG submission 207093) | Soil microbial communities from Loxahatchee National Wildlife Refuge, Florida, United States - Lox_Sample_2.2 | ecosystem: Environmental > Terrestrial > Soil > Wetlands | place: USA...
CTCCAACGAGAGCTCGCGCACGAACACTTCGGGCGGACGCATGGCCACCTCCTGGATCGGGAGCATGCGTCTTTGTTCGCCGCCCAGTCCGAGTTACCGGCCAAACGTTTGTGGGAGACCCACTAGCCAAGAAGGCCGTTGTTGGACTGGTCACGCTGAGGTTTCTTCGTCGGCGCAATGCATCGCACCGCCGGCACGGTCACCGCTGAGGCGCCGCGGCGTGGTCCGCGATCGTAGGGCGGCATTTACAGTGCCCTGGCCTCACTGTTAGCGCGGCTTATCGCGCCACGGCCAGATCGGTCTATCGCCGAGGACGGCGATCGCTGAAGATGACGCTCATGGGATTTGACCGCTACCACAAGTCAGCTTGTGGGCCGTCTGCCCAGACTCCGCGGTGCGGCGAGAGTCGTTCGCGCCGCACAAACTGCCTGCCGGCGCTCCCCCGCCGGCGCGCAGGGAAGCACTCCTCCCGCGAATGCGCCCTCCGCCAACCGCACGCCTGCCACTCTCCCGCGTGCTGGGCGGAGGGCGGTTCGGGGGACAGGCATTGCGCGCCTGATTGGTGCGCGGGCGCCCGGTCCGGCTCCCACGCAGACGGGAGCTATCTCGACTCCAGCTGCACCGATGCATTCCCTCGACTGTCAGGAGACATGCCGTGTCCACAGATACCGAAGACCTGAAGAACGTCGCAGAGCAGCTGGTCGCCCCGGGCATCCGGCCTGTCGGCAGATCCATCCTGGCTCCGCTCGCCCGCTACTGGTGGGTCGAGTTGCTGCTGGGACTGTTGTGGCTGATCATCGCCGTGGTCGTACTGAAGTTCAACCACGCTTCCGTGGTCACGGTCGGCGTGCTCACCGGGATAATGTTCCTCGTCTTCGCGGCCGAGGAGTTCGTCCTCGCCGTCCTGGATGACGGCGTCACCAGATGGCTGTGGGCGTTCTTCGGGGTCTTGCTGTTCGCCGGTGGAATCATTTCGCTGATTCATCCGCGTGAAACGTTCGCGGGGTGCGCCGAAATTATCGGCTTCGTGTTCCTGCTCATTGGCATCATCTGGACAGTGCAGGCGTTCGCCGAACGGGCATTCAGCGATCTGTGGTGGATGGGTTTGCTCAGCGGCATCCTGCTGATCGTGCTCGCCTTCTGGACAAGCGGGCAGTTCTTTCTCGAGCGCGCATACACACTGCTCATCTTCGCCGGGATTTGGGCACTCCTAAAAGGCGTCACCGATATCGTTCGGGCGTTTCAGCTCAGAGAACTTGCCTCGGACTGAACGATCTTCACGCGCCGTGAACACACTGCCAACGGTCGAGCGGCGCGTGGTCGCTTGGGCGAGCGCGGCGCTGACGAGGGTCTGCTCGGCATCGTGGTGGCCGATGCCCCGTCCGGCGCCCGTGCTCACCGGCTCAGGCGCGCGCGTCCGTGGCGCGAGTGGACGGCGCGGTCGTTCACGCTGCAGGCGCCCGAACGTGTGGCCGCGGGCATCGACGGCGGGCCGCGCAGCTGCAGGCTCCGCTGCGCATCCGCATCCGCATCCGCGCGCGGGCGCTGAAGGTGCGCATCGCCCGGGCTCATCCCGGCGCCTCGCCATCGGCGATCGAGCCGGATGGCGCGTGGAACGGCCTGCGCGCGCTGGCCGCGACGGCGGCCGGCCGGGCGCCGCAGCGCGCGCCAAGCGCCTGAACCACTCCGCGCCGGGAGCCTGCGGGTTGCGCGCGCAGCCTGGGGCTTGACCGGCAAAGCGGATGCGCTCGAGAAGGGATGCGGCGCGGGCCAGCCGGTTTGCTGCCCGCGCCGCATTGCTACCTAGTACTCGACGAGAATGCGGTCGTCGACGTCGGTTACTCCGGGAGCGGCCCAGGCGGCAGATACCGCCTCGTCGTGCTCAGCCCAGGAGTTCACGGCACCTTTGATCTTGACCGTCCCGTTCGAGGTCGTGACGGAGAGACCGTCGGCATCGAGCGCAGCGTTGCGCTCAAAGGCGCTCCTGATGTCGTCCTTGACGGCTTTCGCCTTCGGCTTGGCCTTCAGCGTGATTTCGTCCAAGACGTCGATCACGCCGATGACGTTAGCGGCGACGAAGTCGGCCTCTTCGCGTTGATACTGCCAGTCGACGCTGCCTTTGAGCGTCACGAGCCCGTCACGGACCTTCGCATCAACACTTGCCGGGATGAGGTAATCGAGCGCGAATGCCTGGAGCACATCGCCGCGCAGATCGGCGTCCTCGCGCCTGTGCTCGTCCAGAAGCCGCACCTCGAGCTCGTTGTTCACCGACTTCACGCCGTAGACCCGCGCGGCGTCCTTCTTTGCCTCCTGCTTTTCCCGGAAGCTCCCGACGGTCCCGCGCAGCGTGATCTTTCCGTCGTCTGCGGAGACGGCGATCGCGGCGTTGTCGACTTTGGGGTCCCAGAAGAGTTCTTCAGTGACGCTGTTGATCAAATCCTGGTCAGTCATCAAAGGTTCGCCTTTCGGTTGTGGGCACTGCTCAGCAGCGGAATCGGGTGCTCGCGCAAACCCACGGCGAAACCCTCCCTTGTGAGCTTGGGGAACTCGTCCAGTCTGGGCCTCCGGCGATTGCAGGCCAATAGCGAACCAGGCCACGACCGACAGCCGATGCTTATGGCCGCCGAAGCCGGCACGAGGGTGACCAGTCGGGTAGGCCTGAGAGTCGGGGCCCCGGCGTGTCGAAAAATGAGCCACCCAGAGCTTCATCAATGGTCGTTATGGGGTGGCCCGACCTGGCGGCTAGGAAAGACCAGACTGATCGCGACCATCGGACCATGCCGTACGTCACCTGTCCCGAGTGCTCCGGACTCACCTACGTGGCGCGGTCGTTTCTGCACCGCGGCGACCACTGTCCGGTCTGCGATACCCCGCTCGATCCCGCTGCGATCCTGCCGGGGACCCGGCCTCGCCATGCACCCCACGGCGTCTTATCCCCCGGCCACGGGCCTTATCCCCTGCGGCGGCGGTACGGAGGGCCGCTTGGCGATCGTCGGGAACCGTAGCTCGCTCCGCTCAAAGCCTGCGGATTGATCACGACTGAGCTTCGACGCCTCAGCCTCTGCTTCCATCCGCTCGATCAGGTGGTCGCGGGGCTCCCGTGAGACCACGTCGACGGGCTGCCGCGGCACACAGGTTGCTGTCAGTTGACCTCTCGACTCCCGAACAGGCGCAGGAAGAACGTGAACACGTTCAGTATGTCCAGGAATATTCCGGCGGCCAGCGGCACGGCTTCGTCCATCCCGGCGCCCCGCATGCGGTTGAAGTCGAGAACGGTGTAGCCACCGAAAATGCCGAGGCCGAGCACCGAGTAGATCACGTTTGAGCCCGGCATGGAAGCGAACAGTGTGACGAAGCCGTACACGATCAGCCCCAACAGCAGCAGGAACAGCACGCGGTAACCGCCCGAGAGGTCTGAGCGGATCGCATAACCGGTAGCTCCGAGTGCGGCGATGAAAAGGCCGGTCGCAGCCGCTGCCTGCCAGACGACGCCGGGCGCGGCTTCGGCGAACGCAACCAGACCTCCGCCGAGGCCGAGGCCGAGGAACATGCCGCAGGCGACCAGCAGGAGGATGGCCGGCCCCTCTGAGTCGCGGGCGAAGTTCAGCCCGACTATGCACAGGAAGCCGATGATGAAGCAGATGAGCGAGGGGCCTTCCCCGAGATCACGACCCAGGTAGGCGCCGAGGGTCAGGAAGCCGAGCGTCATGGCGACGAGGCCCATCACTTGGCCGAAGACGCCGGCTGAGCCGATGGTGTCGACGGAGCCGAACGTGCCCTCGTCGCTGCTGTATGACGGTGTCGAAGACATCTCTCACATCCTTTCCTCGCGCTCCTCGGCGCGTTCGGCATTTTCAGATGGACGCAACTGCCCGCATGAGCCGTTGCTCCGAGCGCGGGCCACGGCGGTGATCCTCAATGCCCCGCCGGATATCCGGCCAGGAACAGCGCCTCGGCGACGGCCATGCGCTCGATCTCCTTGGGGTCCACGCTCTCATTGGGCGCATGAATCAGGCAGCGCGGCTCCTCGACGCCGAGAAGCATGATCTCCGCGTCCGGGAACGTGTTGTGCAGGACGTTGCACAGGGGAATCGACCCTCCCTGCCCCTCCGTGGTGGTGGGCCGGCCAAAGGCCTCTTCCAGCGCATGGCTCATAGCGGCGTAGGCGGGGCCGTCCGTTCGCGCGGTGAACGGCTGCCCCTGGGCTTCAGGCTCGATCTGCACCTTGGCGTGCCAGGGCGTCACGTCGTGCAGGTGGGCGATAAGCGCCTCCTGAGCCTTCTGTGCGTCCATGCCGGGGGGCACCCGCAGATTGATGAGGGCCCGTGCCTGCGCCGGGACCGCCGGGGCCGATCCGACGACCGGCGGACAGTCGATCCCGAGCACGGTGGCCGCCGGGCGCGACCACAGCATGTCCTGCACGCGCCCGTCTCCGAGCAGATCGACGCCGTCGAGCACGTGCGCGTCTGAGCGGAACTGCCCGTCGGGGTAGTCCACGCCCTGCCATGTCGCGTCGCTCTCCAGCCCTTTGATCGTGGTGTTGCCACGCGCGTCGCGTAGCGTTGAGAGCATGCCGATTAGCGCGAACAGCGCGTCCGGCGCAGGACCTCCGAACATGCCCGAGTGCATGGCGTTCTCGAGCGTGCTGACGCTCACCACGACGTTTGCCAATCCCCGCAGGCTGGTCGTGAGCGTGGGGACCCCCACGGCGAAGTTGCCCGTGTCCGCCACGAGGATCGAATCGGCGCGCAAGAGCTCGGCGTGGCCCGGGACGAACCGCTCGAGACCGCCCGTGCCCTGCTCCTCCGAGCCCTCGGCGATGAGCTTGATGCCCACCGGGAGATCGCCTCCCAAGGCGCGCAGTGCGGTGAGATGCACGACGATGTTGCCCTTGCAGTCGGCGGCGCCGCGCCCATACCAGCGTCCGTCGCGCTCTGTCAGCTCGAACACCGGGCTCTTCCAGGCGGTGCCGCTCGGGTCGAGCGGCGGCTGGACGTCGTAGTGGCAGTACAGCAGCACCGTGGGCGCGCCATCGGGGGCGGGGATATGCCCGTAGACGGAGGGATGGCCGTCCGGGGTTTCCTGGAGGCGCACCTCCTGCAGGCCGACCTTGGTGAACTTCTCGATCACCATCTGCGCCGCCCTGGCGCACTCGGAGGCCGGGAATTGGCGCGGATCGGCCACAGACTGACAGGAGACGAGCGCCGCGAGGTCGTCACGGGCCTGGCCCATCAGCGCGCTGACGCGGTTCTTCAGCTCGGCCGTCGGGATGGTCGTGTGTGTCTGCGTTGGGGTGCTCATGGTGTTCTCCTATTCAGTCCTGATCAAGGTTTTGTCAATGGTGGAATGCCGAGCGCTGCTCGTGCGGGGGCAGCGGGCCGATGTCGGCCAGATGCTCGGTGGCGCGCCGCAGGTCGCGGGCCAGCAGCTGCGCCAGGTCCTGTCCGAAACCGTTGCGCACCACCACCCGCAGCACCGCCGTGTCCTGCAGATTCGCGGGAAGCGTGTAGGCGGGCACCTGCCAACCGCGCAGGCGCAGCGCCTCGGAGAGGTCAAACACTGAGTAGCCGCTCGCTTCGTCCTTGAGGCGAAAGGCGAATACCGGGATCGTGCTGCCGTCGGAGATGAGCTCGAACGGCCCCATGTCCGCGATCGCGTGTGCCAGCCATTCGGCGGTGTCGCGACAGGCCTGCTGTACACGGCGAAACCCGTCCCGGCCGAGACGGACCATTGTGTAGTACTGCGACACCACCGGTGCGCCGGAGCGGGAGAAGTTCAGCGCGAAGGTGGGCATCGTTCCGCCGAGGTAGTTGACCTCGAACACGAGCTCATCCGGCAGCGCGTCCTTGTCGCGCCAGACCACCCAGCCCAGATTCGGATAAACGAGGCCGTACTTGTGCCCCGACGCATTGATCGACTGCACGTGTGGGAGGCGGAAGTCCCACTCGAGCTCGGGGTCGAGGAAGGGCGCGACGAAGCCACCGGAGGCCGCGTCGACGTGGATCGGGATATCCATGCCGGTCCGGCGCTGGAGGCTGTCCAGCGCGCCGGCGATCTCCGAGACCGGCTCATAGGCGCCGTCGAAGGTGGACCCGAGGATCGCGAGGACCCCGATCGTGTTCTCGTCGCACAGGGCGATCGCTCCGTCCGCATTCAGACAGGTGCGTCCAGGCTCGAGCGGCATCTGGCGCGGCTCCACGTCCCAGTAGCGGCAGAACTTCTCCCAGCACACCTGCACGTTGGCGCCCATGACGAGGTTCGGCCGGTCTGTGGGCTTGCGTTCGCGACGGCGGCGTTCGCGCCAGCGCCACTTCAGGGCGAGGCCACCGAGCATGCACGCCTCGCTGGAGCCGGTCGTCGAGCAGCCGGTGGCCCGCTCCGCCTGTGGGGAGCTCCACAGCTCCGCGAGGATGCTTACACAGCGCAGCTCGAGCTCGGCGGTCTGCGGGGACTCGTCGCGATCGACGATGTTCTTGTCAAGGCACTCCTCGATCAGCACCCGGGCCTGGGGTTCCATCCACGTGCCGACGAAGGTGGCGAGGTTCAGGCGGCTGTTGCCGTCGAGCAGCAGCTCGTCGTGCACCAGCTGGTAGGCGGTCTGCGCCGGCAGCGTTCGATCGGCCAGACGGAAGCGGGGCACGCTCTGAAGCTCGCCGGGCTGGGCGAACTCGGGACGGATGCTGACTTCCTCGTCAGACCTCTCGCTGGGCGGCGACGCGTGCAGGGGCATGCCGGTACGTCTCCCGCGACGCTACTTGCGGATGACCCGGTAGTAGGCGTTGCCATTGACGTAGGAGTGCAGCGCGGCGAGCTTCGCAGGACAGTACACCGAAACCACGAGCTCCTCGCCGTAGAAGACCTGCCGGTCGACGCGGATCGGGCGCGATCCGACCGTCGCGGCGCCGTTTGCGAGCCCCACGTCCTGAAGGCCCTTCGTGAGCGCGCCGCTGGGGTTGGCGCAGACCGGACCGCCGGTGTCTCCCAGCACGTCGATCAGCGTCTTGTGATCGACCGGCACCACCAGATGGTGAGCGGCGAAGAGTGCGACGACCTGGTCTGCTTTCTGACGGGCCGGTCCGTTGTCCTTGCCGGGTTTGAAGATGAACACCGCCGCCACGAGCGCCACGAGGACTCCGAGCCAAAGCCCCCATCTGACCTTGCGATGGGGCTCGGCCGAGGCCTGGTCAGCGCCGTCCTCGGCCGGCGTGGCGCCGTTGGCAGCAGGCGCTGCGCCGTTGGCGGCGGCGGGGCTGGCTGGCGCAGAGGCAGCGCCCGCGCCGGCCGGCTTGCCCACCGCAGCATCGCCGTTGGCGGCCGGCGTTGCGCCGGCCGGTGCGCCGGCGACGGCAGGCGTCAGTTTCCACGACGGTTTGCGCAGACGGTAGAGCAGCAACGGCGGGACGACCCCGAGCAGCACGATGCCGGCGAGGATCAACAGCCCGTAGAGGGCCGGACTCGTGTGCGAGAACTGCGACGGCGGGACGAACCCGATCAGGAACGCGAGCACCGAGGCCAGGCCGCCGATGACGCACTGCGTGACGAGCGCCGGCGCTTTGTAGCCGCGCGGGTGGTCCGGCTGGTTGCGCCGCAGCTTGACCGCAGCGATGAACATCAAGACATACATGATCAGGTACACCTGCGTCGTCATCACCGAGAAGATCCAGTAGGCGCTCGAGACGCTGGGGATGAACGCGTAGAGCAGCCCGATGATCGAGACCACGATGCCCTGGCCGATGAGGATGTTCATCTGGATGCCTTCAGCGTTTACCTTCTGGAAGCGAGGTGGGAGGTAGCCGTATTCCTGTCCGATTTTCAACAGCCCCTTCGATGGGCCGGCGAGCCAGGCCATCATGCCGCTGAGCATCGCCACCACCATCGCGATCGCGGTCACTGGCACGAGGAAGTTCAGGTTGAAGTGGGCGAAGAAGGCACTGAAGGCCTGCATCACGCCTGCGGTCAGGCTGATCTGTGCGGAGGGGACCACCCACGAGATCACGAGTGCCGGCAGGATGAAGATCGCCAGCACCAGCACCATTGCGAGGAAGATGGACTTGGGGAATTCTTTCCCCGGTTCCTTCATCTCATCGACGTGCACGGCGTTCATCTCCATGCCCGAGTAGGCGAGGAAGTTGTTGACGATCAGTACAAGGCCGGCCAGCCCCGTCCAGGCCGGGAGTATGTGGTGGGCGTTCATCGGCGCCGCCGAGTGGTTGCCCTGAAGCAGAAAGACAAGTCCCATCACGACGAGGATCGCGCCGGGAATCAGCGTTCCGATGACCGTGCCGTCGGACGCCAGCTTGGCGATCAGCTTCACCCCGTGGGCGGAGACCAGCACGCTACCCCAATACAGCACGACAATGATCGCGGCCGTGTAGACGCCGCTGTTGGCGAGGTTTGGGTTGATGATGTAGGCGATCGTGCTGGCAACATATGCCAACAGCGCCGGGTAATAGAAGATCGTCATCGCGAACTGGCACCAGATCGCCAACAGCCCCATCGGCGCGGAGATCCCCTCCGCCACCCAGTTGTAGACGCCGCCCTTCCAGCCCGAGGCGAGCTCGGCGGGCACGAGCGACGTCGGCACGAAGAACACGATCGCCGGCACCACGTAGAGGAACACTGAAGCCAGGCCGAACACGGCCATCGTCGGAGCGGAGCGCAGACTCGCCACCGAGCCCGTTGTCATCAACGCCAGGGCCGTCCAGGTGACGTACTTGCGGGCGCCCTTGGCCTTCACCTTCGTCGTGCTCGCTGCTCGGACCCTGTTGACTGCTGCGTGTGTCGTGCTCATACCGCCCATCGTCGGCGCCACACGCCGCTGGTCCAATCTCCGAAATGGTCAAGAGCCATATCCAGACGCTATGGCCCGCAGGGCGCCGGGCTCACCTAGCTCCCGCTCGTGGCTCGAGCTCAGCCACATCGCAAGCGTGGCCCGCGCCTCGGCTCCCCGCTCGAGCTAACGCGCGTCGCTGCCTCCATGCTTACGCCACGGCGATAGACAGGCCGACCGTGACGACGGAGACAATGATCAAGATCGAGTATGTGACGAGGTATCCCCGGTAGTGACCGATAATCCCGGCGGCGACCACGGTGATGCCGATCGACGAGAACACGCACGCCTGCGAGTCGCCGAAGATGAATGGAATCGCCGGCAACACAGAGCCGATCAGCGTCGCCATGGCCATCACCACAGCCTTTCGCATGTTGCGGTCTCCATCGGACAGGTACTGCCCCGCACCCATACCCACCGTTGCCGCGACGGCGATGCCGATCGCCGCGGCGAGGATCTTGGGCGCCGTGGCGTTGGTCGCGAGCAGGCCCGCCACCACACCGAGCGTCGAGGTCATGCCGTCAAATGATCCGAAGATCGCCTCTCGAAGATCGCTGCCGTCTACACCCGTGGTACGGCTGGAGTTGACCTTCCTCGTCGCCTGGCTCACAGGTTCCGCACTCACGCTGCAACGGTGCGCGAGCGTCATCGCACACGTAAGCACGCTTAGGTATGACCGGGATGCGCCAACGGTCTAGGCAGGTGCTCTGCACAGGGCTACGCACTCGGAATGGGATTCATCCGCCCCACGTGGTGGCCTGGGAAGGAGTACCATCCGGCTGCCGCCGCTCGCTTCGACGCTGTGGCCCAGCTGCGCGAACAGCGAGCGCGCCGCTGGCGTGAGAGCGCCGCCGCGCATGCGCTTCAAGGGTCGCTGATCTCGCTCGCGGCCGTGCTCGGGACGGAGGTGAGGGACTCCGCGGGCGAGGTCGTCGGGCGGCTTCGTGACGTGGTGGTGCATTGGAGCAGCGCCGCTGAATATCCACGCGCCGGTGCGATCATCGTGCGCTCCGGCAGGCGCGACGTGCAGATCGGCGCCGCCTGGGTCGAGGCATCCGCGCCGGCGTCGGTTCGCCTCCGCTCCGCCGCGGCCTACGCGCGGGCCGTCGAGCGCCACCCCGCGGACGTCGCGCTGGCGCACGACGTGCTCGATCGGCAGGTTGTCGACAAGGACGGCACGCAGCTGGTGCGTCCCAGCGACGTCTACCTGGCCGCGGTCGACGGGCGCATCGATCTGATCGGGATCGAGGTCGGGCCCAAGGCGCTGCTCAGGCGCATCGGACCGCGGCGTCTGCGCCAGCGCGTCCGACCGGAGCGGGTCATCGACTGGGCGACGATCAGCTCGTTCTCTCCCGTACGTGCAGGTGAAGTCCGTTCTCGCCGTCATCCCACTGCGCTCGCAGGGCAGACCGGCGCCGTGCTCGAGCTCGATGTCGCGGCTGCCGAGGTCCGCGAGTTACGGGCCAGCGACATCCAGGCGGCACTATGGTCGGCCGCTGACAAGGAGGGTCACGGTCCGCCATGAGCGCGCTCGACACGCCGAACGCACCGGCATCAGCGCGCACCGCGGGGCTTCCCCGCTGGCTCAAGCGAGTGCTTGGGTTCCTCGCGATCCTCGGCCCCGGCCTGATCGCAGCGAATGCCGGCAACGACGCGGGCGGCATCCTGACCTATGCCAGCGCCGGGGCACAGTTCGGCTACCGGACGCTGTTTCTGATGGTGCTGATCACCGTGGCGCTGATCGTCGTGCAGGAGATGTGCTCGCGGCTTGGCGCCTACACGGGCGAGGGCCTCGGCGCACTGATCCGAGAGCAGTTCCCGCTGCGCAGCGGCGCGAGTGCGATGGTGCTGCTGTTCATCGCAAACGCAGGGCTGACGGTCAGCGAGTTCGCGGGCGTCGGCGCATCGATGGAGATCTTTGGTGTCTCGCGCTACATCGCTGTTCCCCTCGCTCTCATCGCAATCTGGGCCGTGACGGTGCTAGGCAGCTACTCGCGCGCGGAACGCGTCTTCCTCGTGATGGGCCTGGTGTTCCTTGCCTACCCCGCCTCGGCATTTCTGGGCCACCCCCATACCGGCGCGGTCGTGAGCAACCTGCTGTGGCCGCACTTCCTGCGCTCAAATGCATTCCTGCTGCTGTCCGTGGCGCTGATCGGCACCACGATCACCCCGTATATGCAGTTCTACCTGACCTCGGCCGTGGTCGACAAGGGCGTCACGGCCGACTCCTACAGAGGGGAGCGAGTCGACACGATCAACGGGGCGGTCTTTTCAGACGTGATCTCGATCTTCATCATCATCGCCACCGCGGCCGCGATCGGGGGCACAGGACCCCTTGGCTCCGCGGCTCAGGCAGCGAGCGCGCTGCGACCCGTCGCCGGCGCCGCCGCCGAACAGCTCTTCGCCGTCGGACTGCTCGGAGCGTCGCTGCTGGCGGCGTCGGTCGTTCCCCTGTCGACCGCATACGCGATTGCAGAGACCGCGGGCGTCGAGCGCTCGCTCTCGCGCAAGCTCCGCGAGGCACCCGTCTTCTACGGGCTGTTCACCGCTCAGCTCGTGATCGGCGCTGCGATTGCCCTGCTGCCCGGGAACGCCGTCGAACTGGTCGTCAACGCCCAGGTGTTGAACGGATTCATCACCCCCGTCCTGTTGACGTACATCCTGATCCTGGCCAACCGCCGCTCTGTGCTCGGCGACGCAGCCAACGGCCCGCGCTTCCGTGTGCTTGCGACGGTGTGTGTGGCGATTGTTGGAGCGCTGTCCGCGGTGGTGCTCGTGCAGACCGTCGCAGGATGGCTGTGATGGTCGGCGAACGGTAGTGGCAGTGCAGGCGAGCAGTCGCAGCGATCGCCCTGCGGTCACATCGCAGGGAGCACCCGTCGTCCGACTGGCGGCGCCGTCGGTGCGCGGAGTCATTCGCATCCTGCTGCTCACGGTCGCGTGCGCGATCGCTCTGTATCTGGCGTGGCGCGTCCGCGAGGTGATCCGGCTGGCCGCGATCAGCCTGTTCTTGGCGCTCGCTCTCCTGCCGATCGTCGATGCGCTCGATCGCGCCAAGCGGGTGCCCCGCGCCGTCATCATCCTGGGCATGTACGTCGTGCTCGCTGCCGCCGTAGCCATTGTCGGCGACGTGGTGGTGCCGAGCATGGTCAAGGAGATGCACAGCCTCTCCCACAACGCCCCGCAATACGCACGTGATCTCCGTCGCAATGGGACCTTCCGCCACTACGACGACCGTTACCACATCACCCCAAAGCTCGTGCGCGACGCACGTCACCTACCGGAGCAACTCGCACGCTTGGTGGGCCCGCTCAAGGATGTCACGGTGCAGGCGTTCAGCTTTATCGGCCAGCTCGTCTCGGTGCTTGCGCTCACGTTTCTGCTCGTGCTCCACGGCCGCGACTATGTGAACATGGGCCTTTCACTGACCGGCGCTCGCCGCGAGCACCACAAGCGTCTGATTATCGAAGTGAACAAAGCCGTGGCGGACTATATGCTGGGTAACGTCGCGATCAGCGCGCTGGCGACCGTGGCCACCTGGATCGTGCTGTCGATTCTCGGCGTCCCCTACGCGCTGTCACTTGGCTTCGTCGTGGGGTTCTTCGACCTCATACCGCTCGTCGGGGCGACACTTGGCGCGATCGTGGTGGCACTGGCCACCGTGACGGTGAGCTTCCCGATAGCCACGATCGTGTGGGTCGCCTTCATCATCGTCTGGCAGCGCTTTGAGGACTACGTGGTCCAGCCGCTCGTCTACCGGCGGGCGCTGCACGTCAATCCCCTGGTGACCATCGTCGCGGTGCTCGCGGGCGCCGAGCTTCTGGGCGTGCTCGGTGCCCTGATCGCGATTCCGACCGCGGCGGCCATCCAGATTGTCCTGCGCGACTGGTGGTCTTCGCGCACCGAGGAGCAACCAGTCTCCGCGCCAACCTCACCTGCGCCTTAACCTGCGTGTATGCGGTCTCGCGCATCTGTTCTGACGGGTGCTCGGCGGAGGCCCAGGTTGCACACGTATCCCGCGTGACCGCGGCTGTGCGCGCCGACGATCCGGATCGACACGCGCGGATCGATGCCCATAAGCAGCGCCTGTACGTGCGGGCCTGATTCGTTATTGGCGCCGGCGAGGCCGCACGTAGGCTCGTTCGATCAACGTATTCGATGAAAGGAAGCGTCATGGTCGATGAGCTGGATGGCAGGCAAAACGTGGTGGTCGTGGGTTTTCAGGACGACAGCAACGCCTATGAGGCGTTGACCACTCTCAAGCAGCTCGACTCCCAGCGTCAGATCGAGCTCAGCGCAGCGGCCGTGGTCGCCCGCAATGAGGACGGACACGTCGCCGTGAAGGACGAAATCGGCGATGCCGGCGTCGCGGGACCGCAACGGGAGGAGTCGTGGGACTTCTGATCGGGATCATCGGCGGACCGCTGGGAATACTGATCGGCGGCGCGACGGGACTGCTGGTCGGCTCGCTGTTCGACCTCGAAGACGCGGACGACACCGAGTCGGTTCTCAGCGACATCTCGCAGTCGGTGCGCGTCGGACAAACCTCTGTGGTGGCCGAGCTCTCCGAGCAGAGCCCGGAGGTCATCAATGAGGCCATGGCCCAGCTGGGCGGCACCGTGCTGAGGCGCCCCGTCTATCAGGTCGAAGCCGAGATTGCCGCGGCCGAGGATGCACAGCGGACGGCGAAGAAGCATGCGCGCAAGCTGCTGCGCGAGCAGAAGCACGCCAAGCACAAGCAGCAGATTCACGCCAAGGTCGAAGAGCTGAAGGCCAAGGTCCATCCGCACGAGGCTGTTGCTGCCATCGGCGGCTGATTGTGCCGCGAAGGATCGGCTAGGACCTGGGCCCACAGCAGCAGGGGCCGCGTAGGTGGGTCACCCGCTCGCTGTCAGCAGGTGGGGCACCCTCGGTGGGTCACCCGCTTGCTGTCAGCGGGTGCGAGGGATGCTCGCGCCAGTCGCCGACCGTGCGACGCAACTGCAGGTAGGCGAGACCCTCTGGCAACAGTGGAAGCCAGTAGGAGATCGTCCGGTATGCCAGCACGGCCAACACGGCCAAGCTGCCGTTGACGCCGAAGCCGATGAATGCCCCGATCATTCCTCCCTCGACGCCGCCGATCCCGCCGGGCAGCGGGAGCGTGTTGGCGAGCGTTCCCACGTAGTAGCCCGTGATCAGCACCGCAGCGGGCGGAGAGGGCCCAAACGCCCGGAACGACGCCCACAGGGTGGCGATGTCAAACCCCCAGGCGGGGATCGCTGCCAGCCACGAGTGGTTCCCGCTGCCCACCAGCGCGAGAGCGCTGCGCAGTCCGTTCTGCAATGCCCGCGGGACGCTCGCGACGCGCCGCCACCACTTTGCACCGCGCTCGTGCGAGCGTCGCGCGCGCTGGAGCATGAAGCGTTCGACCGGACTCGCGAGCCACTGCATCGACAACACGATGCCGATAGCCACGAGGCCGAAAAGCGCCGGCACGAGCGTCAGCCAGAAGGGTGCGTTTCCCACGAACAGGCCGATCCAGAGACCGAGGCCGCCGAGTACGAGCGCAGCCATATATACCCCGTAGTTGATGACCTCGAAGGACACCATCTCGCGCGCCACCGTCGCGGACGCAAGCCCCGAGGCGCGCAGCGCCCACACGGTGAGGGCCACGCCGCCGCTACCGGCGGCGGCAAACAGCTTGGTTGCGGCGCCGCCGGCCATCGTAATCTGATAACTGGCTTTCAATCCGATCCGGCCATCGGAAGTAGCGAACACGCAGCGAAACAGAGCAACGTAGGCGGCGATCGAGACCGCCTCGAGTGGAACGCCGAGCCCCAGCCACCATGGGCTTCCGTTGTGCAGGCGTTCAAGCGTCGGGCCAAGCCCCACGATCTGGGGCAGGACGTAATAGGCAAAGCCGAACAAGACAGCTACGAAGAGCAGCGTCGTGGCAGCCTTCTTGTGTTGGGCGAAGAAGCCCTTGCGCCCCGACGTGCCGCCAGCGCGTGCCTCCGTGTCGCGGTCGACTGTGGGGTTAGACGGCTTGGTGCTGATGCTCGCGGGGGCGCCGACGCTATCGCGATCGCTCCTCATCTGAGGAAGCTATGCCCGTTCTGCGCCCCGGCGAAGACTAACCTTCCTCGCCGGCAAGAACGGGAAACTATCGCGGGCGCCCGTGGGACGCATCCGACGGGCCTCCGGACGCGGCCATTGTGGAAGCGTGGAACCACCGAGGTATAGGGCAAGCCGTGACGGCAGACGGTACAGACGTGGCCCATAGCCCTCCGCCGAATTTCCAGGTGCACCAGACCCGGCGCGCGCTCAGCACGGCGAAGGGGCACCTGCAGCGATCGGCTCTGAAGCTGGTCGGTTATCTCGCGGCCGCGGTCCTCGTCCTGAAGCTGATTCCGAGCTTGAACCAGGCGCTCAGCAGCTTGGAGCACGTTCGCTGGCAGTGGGTGGTGGGGGCGCTGGCGCTCGAGACCGTATCCGAGATGGGGTTCGTCCTCTCCTGGCGCTCAATCGTTGATCCGGAGGACCTGCTGAGCCGTGAGGGAGGTGGACCGCGAACGGGCATCCGCGCCGCCTGGGCACAGTTGGGAGGCGGAACGCTCATCCCCGGTGGCTCCCTCGGCGGCGTCGGTGTCGGAGCCTGGATCCTGCACCACTTCGGGATGCCGAACAAGCTGATTGCTGAGCGCGAGTTCAATCTGAGCTTTCTCAACACTGCGGTCGACGCGCTCGCGCTGGTCGTCGTCGGCGCGGCCTTGGCGACCGGCGTGCTCTCCGGCGCGCGCCAACTCACGCTGACAGTGCTGCCCGCTGCGCTTGCCGGACTCGGGATCATGACCGCACTGCTGATCGCCCGCCGCGCAACCACCCTGGCTGAGACGCTGCAGAGCAATCATCCCAAGATCGCCAATTCGATCGCCACGCTCGCCGACGCCGTCGATGACACCGACCGGCTCCTATTCCACCGCGGTGGCGCCAAGAGCGTATTCGGGGCACTGGTCTACCTGTGGTTGGACGTGCTCGTGCTGTGGAGTGCGTTCCTCGCCATCCACGCTCACCCGGCCCCAGGGTTTGGCGTGGTGGTGATGGCCTACATAATCGGCGCACTCGGCGGCTCGATTCCCCTGCCGGCCGGGATCGGCACGATCGGCGGCATGGTGGGCATGTTCATCGTCTACGGCGTCAGCCACGACGCGGCGGTTGCAGCCGTGCTCCTCTATCAGGCGATCGGCCTGCTCGTGCCGCTGATCGGCGGCGGGATCGCATACCTATTCCTGCGTCGCCGACTCGGTCCCTTGCGCAGTGCCCCGGAGGGCCGCCTGGGAGGCTAGAGCGGCGCAGGCCAGGGCTGAGTGGCGCGGGGCCAGGCCAGGAGCGACAAAGGGCGGCAGTAGAAGCCGCTCAGACCGCGGCGCGTCCAGGCGCGCTCGGGGCTGACCCCCCCCTTTGGGCTCAGTCAGGCGCGGGCGGTGGTTGATCCCGCCCACGCTGACCGGGGCGTCAGGGCGTGATCACCTTGATCTCGTTGGTGATTCCCACGACGCCGTACAGGCACGCCACGTCCTCGAAGGCGGCGTCGCTCTCGAACTGGTAGCTGACGTCGCCCTTGAGTGTGGCCCAGCCTTCGTTGACCTTGACGTCGATGGACTCAGAGGGAACCTCGACGTCCCACATGAGAAACTGCAATGCGGCACCGCGAATGTCTGCGTCCTCGCGGCGATCGTCGTTGAGTAGTCGGACCTGCAGCTCGTCGGCGACTTCGTCAACGCCGTCTACCTGGCGGGCGTCCTTTACAGCCGCGCGGCGCTGCCCGAAGCTACCGACCGTGCCGCGCAGGGTGATTCTCCCGTCTTCTGCGGACAGGGCTATCTCCTCGTCATTGGGGATGCGAGGATCGAGCTCCAGGGCGTCGCGCACCTCATCTTCGACTGTGGTGTTCGTGAGCATCTGTTGCGTTCCTTTCACGTCGGGGGGACGCCAGCACAGTGGAGTGATCGACGCGCCGCACCGAGAACGATCGAGCGACAAGGCGATACCAGCCAGTTACCGGCGATGGCGTGTAAGCGGAGCGTATGGAGGCGCTACGCGCGCCGTGTGTTTGCGCTAGACAGCAAGAGGTTGCTGGTGACACAACCGCTGCCACCCTCGCGACGGTGCGGGAGGGCTGAGTGCGGCTCGGAGCGTTCCTCAGGTGGCCCGAAGGCAGCTGGACCGAGCGCATTCGCCCACTGCTTCGCCCCGGATGCGACAGCGAGCCGACAGTCGACGAAAGACCGTCGGATGTCGTCCAATACGGCGGTGACGGACGCGCCGATTTGCAGTGCCGCCGTGGCTTCGGCGGTCATGCAGGGGCTCAGGTCAGTCGCGGTTTCAGTTCGTCAGTGAGGTAGCGCTGGATCGTGGGTGCTATGTAATCGATCACGTCGTCGTCGGGAAGCGAGGCGATGGGCTCGATGCGCCAGACGTAGCGCGTCATCGCCAGCCCGAGCATTTGGGTGGCGATGAGTCCGCCTCGGAGCACTCTTTCGTTGTCGCCGAGGTTTGCCGCAACGGCGTTAATGAGGCTTCCGTGGATGATCTGCCGTAGTCGTTCGAGCGCGACGGGCTCGTGCGCAGCTGTGAGCAGGATCGAGCGTAGGACCTCGGCGGAGTCCGGTCGCTCCCAGCTGGACAGCAGAAAGCGAACCAGGCTTCGACCGCGGGTGGGGAGATCGCTGCTGGTCACGCGGGCGACGCCCTCGACGAAGCCGGTCGGCGGGATGAGACATGCCTCAAGTAGCGCGCGCTTGGAGCTGAAGTAGTAGCCGATGAGCCGCGGGTCTACGCCGGCATCATTGGCGACTGAGCGCATGGAGGTGGAGGCGTATCCGTGCTCGGCGAACGAGCTCCGGGCAACAGTGACGATCTGCTCGGCAAGCACCCCGCGGCCTCGCTTGGGACCGCGCTTGCTTGACTTCTCTGGTAATTTCCGCATCTCGGCAAATTATTCTAGCGGCAAGGAGCACAGAATGAGCCATGAGTGGGTGCTTTGGATCTTGGCGACCGCCGCGGCGATGCACGTCGTGGAGGAGCGAGGCCTCGGCTGGCAGGGATGGGCGACCAGGACGCTCGGGCCCCGGCTCGGTCTCGCGCCGTCGTGGGAGGACTTCTGGGCGACGAACGGGCTGCTTATCATCTTCGCGATTAGCGCCGCCGCGGTCGGATGGCAGGCCCCGGCCTTCGCGCTGGCATTTCCCGCGCTCTGCCTGATCAACGCCGCGCTCTTCCACATCCTCCCGAGCATCCAAGCCCGCCGACCGAACCCGGGCGTCTTCACAGCCGTGGCGCTGTACCTGCCGATCGCGACCTGGGCCTACCTCGCGGCCGGCAGCGACGGCGCACTGGACTTCCCAACCGTGTTCCTCAGCGTCGTGATCGGGGCGTGCGCGATGGCGTCGGCCCTCGTGCTGCTGATGATCCAGCCCCGTCTTCGCTACCCGGACATGGATGATGTGCCGTCGGTCCCCTGATGCGCCCGACAGCCTGAGCCCGGCCGTACTCGTCTTGTTCTCAGAGGGGCTGGTGGAACAGCCACCCAAGAGAGGAGCCTGCTAGCTGAGAGATCCGGACCGAAATAGCCTGAGGCGGTGGATGTGAGGTACAAGCACGATGATTTCCAGTTCGGCTACGAACTCGCAGTGGGCAGCGTCTTCCGGGGCTTTTGCCGACGTCGGCGAGGTGCAGTGTGTACCAGTTACTGTCGCGGGCAGCGAGGAACGGCTGGACGTATTCGGGCTGTGAGCATTGCGCGGTGTTCACGGAAGCCTGCGCGCAGCTACCAGTCGGGCAAATCCAGAGCGGGCGCTCGGTCGAGGTCCAGTCCGAGGGCCCAGGAGCCTCGGCCCTCGAACAGCGCGGCCAAGCGCTCGTCTACTTCTAGGTCGACGGACAATCAGTGTGATTCGGCTCAGTTCGGCGGGGTGCGACGCCCACCGGGCCTAGCCGATCCTGTAGCGCTCGAGCGCCTGCCGCCTCGCGTCCGCATGATCCACGATTGGCATCGGATAGTCGGTCCCCAGCACACAGCCCGCCTCGCGCTGCACGCCTGCCGGCATCGTCCACGGCTCGCGGATGTGCTCGTCCGGGACGTCTTTCAGCTCCGGAACGTAGCGGCGGACGTAGTTTCCCGCGGGATCGTGCGCCTCCATCTGGCGCGTCGGGTTGTAGATGCGGCGATAGGCCGGCTGGGGGTCGGTCCCTACCGAGGCGATCCACTGCCAGTTCCCGTTGTTGTTGGCCTCGTCACCGTCAACCAACAGGCGCATGAAATGGCGCTCCCCCCAACGCCAGTCGATGCCGAGATCCTTTGTCAGGAATGATCCGACCACGAGCCGGGCACGGTTGTGCATCCAGCCCTCGCGCCAGAGCTGGCGCATGCCCGCGTCGACGAGCGGGTACCCGGTGCGCCCGTCACACCAGGCCGCAAAAGCTCGCTCGTCGTGGCTCCAGCTGATCTTTCCGCGGTAGCGCCCCTGGAACTCTGAGGTGGCGTTGCGCGGATGATGCAGCAGCACATGGTGGTAGAAGTCGCGCCAGCAGAGCTGACGACGCACGGCGACGGCGACGGCGACGGCGACCGTATCCGACCCCAGCCGATCCTCGACCTCGCGCGCTGAGACACAGCCGAAGTGCAGGTATGGCGACAGACGTGAGGTGGCGCCATTGCGGAGCGCGTCACGGTTGTCACGGCACTGCGAAGGGTCGCGCGCGAGGAACCGCTCGAGCCGCGCTCGCCCTTCGCGCTCGCCGCCTCGCGGTGGCTCATCCACCTCCTGTTTGAGCCCGAGCGAGGCAAGCGTAGGAACCCGGCCCGTGGCCAGGCGCGAGGGGAGCGGCGGCAGCCGGCTGGGGGCGTCGAGCACCTCGCGGCGTCGCTGGCGCTCCCACGATCGCTGGAACGCGGAGAAGACCGTGTAGGGCTTGCCCGCCTGTGTTCGCGGTGCGTCGAGATCGTCGATCACGTTCAGGCCGGGGTGGCCGTGAAGCCTGACGCCAGCATCTCTGAGCGCCTTGCCCACGCGTTCCTCGCGCCGGCGCGAGAAGGGGGTTGTGTCCGCGGTGAAGTGGAGCTCCTCGGCCCCGACCTGCTCGGCGAGCTCTGTCAGCTCACGCTCGGGCGGGCCGTGGCGAATGACGAGGCCGCCGCCGCGCATGCGCAGTGAGCGATCGAGGTCGGCCAGGCATTCGAGCAGGAACTGCGTGCGCGGGCCGGACGCGTGGCGGCCGTGGAGTATGCGGTCATCGAGGCAGAAGACGGGCACGACGCGCTCATGGGCCTCGAGCGCGGCCTGCAGTGCAGGGTGCTCGCGCACGCGCAGGTCGCGCCGGAACCAGACGAGCGCACTCACGTGCCTGCCGGGGCCGCCAGGAGCCGCTCGGCCACCGCGTGTTCGCGGTAGTCGAACACCCGCTTGAGATCACGCCTGACGAATACCGCATGCGCGATCCGCCCGAGCGGGCCGAGCGGAAGCGCGTAGCGCACGCGGTCGCTGATCACCACGGCGTGCTCGCCGTCGCGCTCAAACGTGTGTGTGTGCTCCCAGAGCGCATACGGGCCGCGCACTTGCACGTCGACGAAGCGCACGGGTGGCTCCCAGACCTCGACCCGTGTGCGCCAGCGCACGGGCACACCGTGCAGCTTCAGGCGGTAGTCGATTAGGGCGCCGGGGCGCATCTGGATCGGCCCGGGCGTGATCACCGCAAAGCTCATCCACGGTGGCGTCAGTGTCTCGAGGTTCCGTGCGTGTGCGTAGAACTCGAATACCCGCTCGATCGGCAGCTCGAGTCGCTGAGTGCGCTCGAGCACGTGGACGCGTCCGCCACTCACGAGCCTGACTGGCCCCACTGCGGTAATCGAACGCGTCATCGGGCGCGAGCGGCGTGTCGACGCTTGCCGTGTAGCGGGCCATCGGATTCTCCTTATGTGTTTGAGTTCGCTTTGACCGGAAGCTCGTGCCAGCCGCTGAGTCGCTCGCACTCGGCCCAGAGCCGCTCACGGTCGGCGGGCGTCTCCCTGGTCCAGGGCACGCGATGGGTCGGCCGGCGGCGGCGGTCGTGCCAGAAGCCGCCTGAGCTGCATGCCGGCTCGGGCGCGCTGCCGAGCCAAAGGATCGTGTCGGCGCCCTGGCGTGGCGTGCGCAGCAGTCGCTTTGTGACACCGTAAAAACGTGGTAGGGAGGACTGCAGGCCCGGGGTGTCCACCCAGCCGGGATGCATAGCGTGCACCACCACGCCGCTGCCCTCGAGCCGCTGGGCCCACAGCTCGGTCAGGATCACCTGGGCGCGCTTGGTGCGCGCGTAGACCGCCGGGCCGTCGAACTGCTCGTGCGCCGTCTGCAGGTCCTCGACCTTGATCCGCTGTGTGTACATGCCGCCCGACGAGACATTGATGATGCGGGCCGACTCGCGCTGCTCGAGCATCGGGACCAGCATGTTCGTCAGCAGGAATGGGCCGAGGACGTTCGTCGCAAAGGTCAGCTCGACGCCGTCGCCCGAGAGGGTCCGCTCCCCGAGCAGCGCGCCCGCGTTGTTGACGAGCACATCGAGGCGTGGCACCAGTTGGGTGAGACGCTCGGCGAACTGCCGTACGGCGCCCAGGTCACTGAGGGCGCAGAGCCCGACGTGAACATCGCTGTTGCCCGACCGTGTCACGATCTGCGCGCGAGCACGCTCACCGCGCTCCTCGCTGCGCGCGAGCAGCCACACCGCTGCGCCGAGACACGCGAAGCCCTCGGCGGCAGCGAGTCCAATCCCTGAGCTCGCTCCGGTCACGAGCACCACCGTCCCGTCCAGCGGCTGCAGGTCGGCGGGATTCCAGGTGCCGCTGCGGACCCGATAGCCGATGCTGGTGTAGCCGCCAACGACGGTGCAGTCGAGGATCGTGTCGAGGATCGAGCCGATCATGCTCCTCGCCCCCACGCGCTCGAGTCTCGCGTCGGCCAGCTCGACGCAGCGGCTCTGAGCGTCGGCTCGCCAGCGTCGGCTAGGTTGGATATCCCATGCGTGCTCTCGTCACCGGCGCCAGCGCCTTCATCGGCGGGCGTCTCGCGCGCCGCCTGCGCGAAGGCGGCGATGAGGTGCGCTGCCTGGTCCGCGACCGCGACGGTGCTCGTACGCGCGTGCTGCTCGACGAGGGCTTCGAGGTCCACGTGGGCGATGTTCTCCATACGGAGTCGCTCTCGGGAGCCGGCCGCGGTGTCGATGTCGCCTACTACCTCGTGCACTCGATGGGCCGAGGTGGCGGCGGCTCGGACTTCGCCGAGCGCGAGCGACGCGCGGCCGCGGGATTCGCGCGCATCGCCGGGCAGGAGGGAATCGGCCGCGTCATTTACCTCGGCGGACTCGGCGACAATCCCGGCTCCGAGCACCTGCGCAGCCGCCACGAGACCGCCAGACAACTCGACGCGCACGGCCCGCCGCTGACCTACTTCCGTGCCGGCATGGTCGTCGGCAGCGAAAGCGAGTCCTATCGGACGCTGCGCTACCTGGTCGAGCGCCTGCCAGCGATGATCGCTCCCGCCTGGCTCGCGACCAGAACCCAGCCGATCGGGATCGATGACGTGCTGAGCTACCTCGCGCAGGCGCCTCACGTCGAGGCCTCGACAGGTCGTGAGCTGCAGGTTGGGGGCCCGGACGTGCTCACATATGGCGACATGCTCGATGTGATGGCGCGCGCCCTCGGCAAACGCCCGCGCCCGAAGATCCCGGTGCCTTTCATAACCCCGTGGCTGTCCTCGCTGTGGATCGGCCTCGTGACACCGGTCGACGCCGGTGTCGCGCGTCCGCTGATCGAGGGACTCAGCACCGAGACGGTCGTGACCGACGACTCCGCGCGCCGGCTGTTTGACATACAGCCCGCCCCGTTCGAGGTCACGTTGCGCGAGGCGCTCGCCGAGGACAAGGGCGTTCCGGCGCCGAAGTAGCGGCTCTCCACCGCACACCGATCGCTCACGCCGCAAGGCCAGCCGCCTCGCCGACCGCATCTCCGCCAAGCAGCTCCACGCCCGTCGCCCGGGCGAGCGCGGGGCTGGCACCTGCCCCGCCTATGCCGACACGCACCTGAGTCGCCAGCGCGGTGATCTCCTCGCTCGCGTCGAGGAACCGCTGCTGGCTGATTGCGGAGAGCACGACGATGCTCGGTGCAAGCTCGCCGAGGGCGTCGGTGATCTCGCGCAGCGGGGTTTCTGGGCCCAGGTAGGTGATCCGCCAGCCGTGCTCTCTCAGGGCGAGCCCGAAGCACAGCAGCCCGAGCTCGTGCCGCTCGCCGGGCGGACAGGCGAGGATCGCACGTGGGCCGACGCCGTTACCCCACCCCCGTGTCAGCGCGCGCAGCCGCCCGCCGATCACGTTGCTCGCGAAGTGCTCGTGCGCGATGCTCATCTCCCCTGCCGCCCAACGCTCTCCGAGTCTGTGCAGGAAGGGCAGGATCACCTCCGAGAGCGCGAATGGCAGCGCAAATGCTCTGAACAGCTGGTCGAGCGCCGACTGGGCCATCGGCTCGTCGAGTGCCTCCAGTCCCTGCGCGAGCGTGGCCTCGATCTGGGCGAAGCTCGCCGAGCGCTCGCCGCCGCCGGCGGTCTCGCTCAGCCCGGCGAGTCGAGCAGCCTCGGCGGCCGAGAGCCCGGCGGCGATGTGCTGGCGCATCAGATGCACGCGCCGCTCGTCCTGTTCGGAGAAGAGACGGAGACCGCCTTTGGTGCGCTCGGGGCGCAACAGCCCATAGCGCGTCTCCCACGCGCGCAGCACCTCGGGGCTCACGCCAACGCGTCTGCTCAGCTCGCCGATGCGCAGTCGTGGACCGTCGGTCATCGCTTGAGTCTAGCGAAAGCTGGACGTTCTCTCGACAAGGCCTATACAGAAGCTGTACACTGTGGCGGATGACTCTGACGACCAGCAACGGCGTCGAGCGACAGCGGAGCGATGCGCCGACAGCCTCCCGGCGGGCGGTCCGGTCCATCACCACTGATCCGCCGCGCCGGGTGATCCGAACAAGACAAGCATGAGGATCGCGATCATCGGCGCAGGCGTGTCGGGGCTCGTGTGCGCCCACCTGCTGTACCGCGAGCACGAACTGGTCGTCTTCGACGCAAGCGATCGCGCCGGTGGCCATGCCAACACGGTGAGCGTCGAAGCCGAGTCCGGGACCTATGACATCGACACGGGCTTCATCGTGTTCAACGACCGAAACTATCCGAGCTTCGAACGCCTGCTGGGCGAGCTCGACGTGCAGACGCAAGCGTCTGCGATGAGCTTCGGCGTGAGCGACGGGGTCGACTTCGAGTACAACGGGTCCTCGCCGAACGGCCTCTTCGCGAGCCGCGCTCAAATGCTCAGGCCCGCCCTCTATCGGATGGTCGCGGACCTGGTCCGCTTCAACCGCGACGCCCGTGAGCTGCTCAGCTCCGATCGGAATCCGTCGCTGTGCGAGTGGCTCCAGGAGCGGCGGTATTCGCGCGCGTTCGTGCAGCGGTTGATCGTCCCCCAGGCCTCCGCCGTGTGGTCCGCGGATCCGGCGCAGATGTGGTCGTTCCCCGCGCGCTTCCTGGTCGAGTTCTTCGACAACCACGGCATGCTCGGATTCCGCGAGCGCCCGCGCTGGCGCACGATCACGGGAGGCTCGCGCAAGTATGTCGAGGCGCTCACACGCTGTTGGCGCGGGCGTCTCAGGCTCGGGACACCGGTGACGGAGGTGGCCCGTCACAGCGACCGTGTCGTCGTGACCGCGCGCGGCTGTGAGCCCGAGCGCTTCGATGCGGTGGTGATGGCGACGCACTCCGACCAGGCTCTCGCGCTGCTGGCCGACCCCAGCGAGCGCGAGCGCGAGCTGCTGGGAGCGATCCCCTATCAGCGCAACGAGGCGGTGCTGCACACCGACCGCTCGCTGCTCCCACGTCGCCGGCGCGCTTGGGCAAGCTGGAACTACCATCTCGACGCGGACGTATCCGGGCGCTGCGCGGTGACCTATCACATGAACCGCCTGCAGTCACTGCGTGCCGACCGCGAGTTCTGCGTAACGCTCAACCGCACAGCCGCCATCGACCCTGAGCGGATCATCCGCACGATCCAGTACGCGCATCCTGTCTACACGCCTGCGGGCGTCACCGCGCAGTCACGCCACCACGAGATCAGCGCCCACAACCGTACGCACTACTGCGGCGCCTACTGGGGATGGGGCTTCCACGAGGACGGCGTCAACAGCGCGCTGCGGGTGGCGCGCGAGATCGGCGCGCGGCGCGCACAGACGGTGAGCGTATGACCGCCAGCGCGATCTACGAGGGCACGATCCGCCACCGGCGCTTCGCGGCGTGCTCGCACGAGTTCAGCCACCGCGTGGCGCTCGTTTACCTCGACCTGGACGAGCTCGATGGCCTGCTCGGCGGGCGGCTTGTGACTCACCGTCCGGGCCTGATTCGCTTCCGCCGGGCCGACTACCTCGGTAGTCCCTCCGTTGGACTTGCAGATGCCGTGCGCACGCGCGTAGAGCGCCGGACCGGCCGGCTGCCAACGGGGCCCATCCGTCTGCTCACGCAGCTGCGCACCTTGGGGCACTGCTTTAACCCTGTCAGCTTCTACTACTGCTTCACCCCTCGGGAGCAACTCGATGCCGTCGTGGCAGAGGTGACCAGCACGCCATGGGGAGAGCGCCACGCCTACGTACTCACGCGAGCGGGTGAAGGATCCGTGCTTGCCGGGAGCTTTGAGAAGACGCTGCACGTGTCGCCGTTCATGGCGATGGAGCAGCGCTACCGCTGGCATGTCGCCGCGCCCGGCGCGACGCTGTCGGTTCACATCGAGAGCCACGAGCACGAGCGACCTGTCTTCGACGCGACCCTGGCGCTGCGTCGTTCTCCACTTACGGGCGGCCGTCTCGCTCGCGTCACGGCGCGCTATCCAACGCTGCGCGTGCTGGCGCTCATTTACGGCCATGCGCTTGCACTCAAGCTCAAGGGTGTGCCAGTCCACTCCCGTCCGAAGGTGTCGGCGTGACTGCTCGGCAGTATCTGGCCCGTAGGTTCGTGCTGGCCCTGCTCGCACATCTTCGAGCGGGCCAGCTGACAATCGTCGAGGACCAGCGGCGGCTGGTGCTGGGTCACGACAGCCCGCGGGCGACGGTGGAGGTCCGCTCGCCACGGGTCTGGCCGATGCTGCTGCGCGGAAGTCGCGGGATGGCCGAGGCCTACACGGACGGTCTGTGGGCGTCACCCGATCTGACCGCGGTCGTGCGGGTCGCCGCGCGCAATATCTCGGCGTTCGACGGATGGCGTCGCCGCCTCGCGCCGGCGCGCGTCCCACTGCAGATGGCGCGTGGCACCCGCGCACGTAACACACGCCTCCGCAGCCGTCGCGCCATCTCAGCCCACTACGACCTCGGAAACGAGTTCTTCGAGCTGATGCTCGACGAGACGATGATGTACTCCTGTGCGTACTTCCCACGCCGAGGGATGACGCTCGCTGAGGCCTCGAGCGCGAAACTCGAGCTGGTGTGCCGGCAGCTCGACCTCGAGTCCAACGACCACGTGCTCGAGATCGGCACGGGATGGGGCGGCCTAGCCGTGCACGCCGCGAGAACGCGGGGCTGTCGGATCACGGCCACGACGATCTCGCGCGAGCAGTTCGACTACGCCCGAGCTCAGGTGCGCGCGGCTGGGGTCGCCGATCGAGTGACGGTGCTGTGCGAGGACTATCGCGATCTGCGCGGGAGCTACGACAAGCTCGTCTCGATCGAGATGATCGAGGCGGTCGGGTGGCGCGACTTCGACACGTTCTTCGCGCGCTGCTCACACCTTCTGGCTAAGGACGGGGCCATGCTGTTGCAGGCGATCGTCATCGACGACCGCGCTTATGCGGTCGAGAAGGCCTCGCGGAGCTTCATTCGCACACACATCTTTCCGGGCGGCTGCCTGCCTTCGCTCGAGGTGATCGCAGGCTGCGTGGCCCGGCATACCGACCTGCGCACCGTTGGACTCAAGGACCTCACGCCCGACTACGTCGAGACGCTGCGGCGCTGGCGCGCCAACTTCGAAGCAGCGACGGAACGCCTCGAGCAGCTCGGTTACGACGAGCGCTTTCGACGGCTATGGCGCATGTACCTCGCCTACTGCGAGGCCGGCTTCGCCGAGCGGCGCATCGGCGTCGTACAGATGCATTTGGCAAAGCCACGATGGCGCGGCAATCCCAGCCTTTCGGGCACACTTCAGGCGCCGCCGGCTGTGACGTCTCGTGCTGCGTCCTAGCTGGCAGCGATCCTCGAGCGCTCGCTGGCGAGGCGGAGCGGGTAAGCCAAGCGGGACCCGTCTGCCAAGCCGTGCGTGTGCCATGCTGGAGCCTCCCTGAGGGTCGCGTCGGGCCTACGAGGTGGAGCCGTCGATCACCGGGGGGCTGTCGCCGACGTTGATCGCGACCTTCCTGGGCTTGCGCTGCTCGGGCTTGGGGATTCGCACCTCGAGGACTCCTTTGCTGAAGCTCGCGCCGATGCCGTCGGGGTCGATGCCTTCGGGCAGCGTAAGCGAGCGCGAGAACGTGCCATGGGCGCGCTCCATCCGGTACTGGCCCTGCTTGCGCGCATCGACGTCGGGCTTGCGCTCGCCGGAGATCGTCAGCACGCTGTCCTCGAGCTCGACGTTCACATCTCGCTCCTCGATGCCGGGCAGATCCGCGCGCACCACGAAATGCTCATCATCTTCGACGAGGTCCATCGGTGGGATCCAGCGGCTGGCCATGTTGCCGTTTGTAGCTATGCCCTGGGCGTCGAATGCACTGCCGAAGATCCGGTTCATCTCCTGCTGGATGGCCTGCAGCTCGCGCGCAGGCTCCCATCTGATCACTGCCATCGAAACTCACCTCCAAGTTTGGTCGCTGAACTCGGAAAGAGCGCGACGGGCGCTCGTCGCCCCGTGGGGTGCGGTGGAGCCGGCGGCAGTCACCTCCGCAGGAGGTAGGCGGTGCACAGGACCCGACAGAGAATCCCCGGCTCCACCGCTTTGCTATGTGGTTTCCGTCTTGGTCTCTCGCTAGACGCCTCCTATAAGTTGGAGCGTTGGTGAACCGTCTGCTATGCGGCTTGGACGCTTCGCTTGTATAGATAGGACACGGCGGGTGAGCGTCAAGTCTTTTTTCCCGCAGGCGGGCCCGCCGCCCCCGCGGCGCGAAGCTTGCCCAGCGCGCGGTTCTCGAGCTGGCGCACGCGCTCTGTACTCAGGCCCATGCGCCCACCGACTGCGCGCAGGCTCTGCGGCTCCCCGTCCAGGCCGTAGCGCGAACGCAGAACGGTTCGTTCGCGCTCGCTGAGGCCGGCCAGGAGACCGCGCAGCTCCTCGGCGGCGAGCTTTGAGACCACGTGCTCATACTCATCCTCGGCGAGGGGGTCGGCGATCAGCTCGCCAAAGGTCCCGATCTCTCCCTCCTCTCCGTGGACGGGTTCTTCGAGCGCCTTGGGCGGCCGATCGGCCGCGATCAGGTTTGCAAGCTGGGAGGCCTGGAGGCCGGTGCGCTCGCCGAGCTCCGCGAGCGTTCCGGAGCGTCCTTCGCGCAGCAGGCCGGCGTGAGCATCCTTGATCTCGGCCAGTTGTCGCAGGGCCCGGTCGGACATGACGAACGGTCGCGTGAGCTCGGCCACGAGCTGCTGCATCGCCTGGCGCACCCACCATGAAGCGTAGGCCCAGAACGGAGTGCCCAGGGTCGGGTCATATCGCTCCAGTGCGCGCAGCAGACCGACGACGCCCTCCTGGATGAGCTCCGCGCGGCTTATCTGTGGAGAGCTGCGATAGTTACGCGCCACGCCGCCGATGAGCGGGAGAAACTCCTCGACCAGCCTGGAGCGGGCATGATGATCGCCGGCGACCGCGGCAAGGATCAGCTCGTGCTCGGCCGCGCGGGGAAGCCGCCCCTCCTCACCCAGCCCGCGGATGTAATCACGGGAGGCAGCCCGCGCCGTTGAGCGGCGCAGCCGCAGGTGCTCGGCGAGTGCTTCATCGAAGCCGCGACCGAGCCGTGCCTCCGATGCGATCGCATCGCTCTCCTCCAGGCTGAAGCGCTCGACGCGCACGTCGTCCTGCGCTCGTGGCTCGGAGAACTCGTCTGCCTCGGACACTGGCTGTCGCGTAGCTTGGCTGCCCTATCTCACCCAGGAGGTCGCATGACCGCCGACCTGGACCAGGCGGCCGTCACTGTAGCGACACTGCACGTCGGAGTCACCGGCGCACTGCGCCGCAAATCGGCGACCGCGCGTTCCAAATTGGGAGCCACCATCATTTCCGCCTCACGCCACGGCACGCAGTGCGGGCCGCAAATCGAGGTCACGCGGGCGAGGTCTTCGAGGTCGAGCTCGTTACCAAGGCCACGAGGAGGAGCTTCGAGCGCCTGGGTGCCATGGGCGCGGGACCCTGCTCGGCAAGGTGGTCCGCCCGATGCTCGAGCACGGCGTGATCGACTTTTGGACCCCCACAGCCTCGGCGCGGAGTCCACGATGACCCCGTCGCGCTTAAGTAAACGTCCCGGCGCGCCGATCCGGGCGCATGAAGATGAACATCGAGCTGGACGAGGACGACCCGACGCAGGTGACGGACCAACTCGTCCGTATACTGGCCGTCGCGCTCAAGCTCGGGGTCGACGTGGACAAGAGCGAGGACTCGTTGCGCGTGACCAACCCGGGGACCGAGGAACGTATGAGGCGCTGGATTGGCCCTGATGGGGAGTTCCGACGGGACGTGTTGGAGAGGCAATGGGTCGTGAAGGAAAGCCTCGACTCCGTGGGCCAGCCACTCACGGCGCCCGCCGCGACGAAGTAGCGGAGATCCGATCGCCGCAGGCGCGGACGCTCATCGGCGCCCGGCGCGCCACCGGGGCTCGTCCGCGAGCCTGAGGAGTTGCGCGGTTGCGCCGAGCTGCAGAGCGATCGCTTCGAGAGAGACCATCAGCTCCGGGTCCGGCGCGGTGACCGTCTGAGAAAACAGCTCCAGCATCGCGATCGTCTCGCCGCCGTCGCTTACCGGCATCAGCAGCGCTGAACCCATGCCCTCCGCCGCGGCGTCCCTCAGCAGCGGGTCCTCGGCCGAATGCAAATCAAGCAGGCAGGTCGTCGCCATCCGGTTGCGAGCACGACCGAACTCTGCCGTCGCCGCATCCTCTACGTGCTGCCAGATCTGGGTCTTGAGCGTGCCCAAGCATGCGGGGTCGCGCGTCCAGATCGCGCCGCACCTCATCGACCCACGCGGCTTGTCGGTGTACCACGCGATCGTCGCATCCCATCCTCCCTCCGAGCCGAGTGTGTCCACCGCATGGTTGAGCACCGATCGCCACTCTGTGACGCCCACGAGCGCGGCCGAGAGGGCGCGCTGGGAGCCTACGACCCACTTGAGGCCATCGCTCTCCGGCGCCGGCACGGCGGCCTCGAGCGGCTCCGCGGGCAGCAGGTGCTCCTCGAGCTCGGCTCGGACGGCCGTCAGCTCGGCCTCCAACTCGCTCACACGTGCCTCGGCGCGAACAAGCGACCGCTCGAGCTCCTCGGATCGCGCCCGCTCGGTCGCGACGGCGCAATCGAGCTCGTCGGCGCGCCGAACAGCGTCGTCGGTGCGCTGGACGGCGCGTTCGGACTCGGCGCGGAGCCTGTCCCGCTGCTCGCACTCCTTGAACAGCTCCTCTTCCAGCCGCGTGGCTGCGGCGAGCGCCTCGTCTCGCTCAACGAGGGCCGCGGCGACACGATCGTCACGATCGAGGGGTGGACCGGAGCTCCCGTCGGCCAGCGTGAGCCCCCACTCGCCGAGCAACTCCTGACGGATCGCGAACGCGTCGAGCCGTCCCCAGCGATCGATTCTCATCAGCCGGTCGCACTCCGAACGGGCCAGCGAGGCCTCTGCGATCGGTGCCGCCACAGTGCAAGTGGCGGTCGGCTGTCCGTTGCGGTCGCGTAGCGCAAACCGCAGAGCGACAAACCTGGGGCGCTCTTCAAACGCGTCGATCAGGTACTCGAGCTCGAGCGGCTCTCGTCCGGCGATGTCCTTTTCCTCCAGTCTCAGCCCTTCCACCGACCCTGCGGCGGTGAGTTCGGCGTCGGTCCGGCCGCACACGTGCTCGGCATCGGTCCCAAGCTGCTCGACGTAGCGGCGGTTGACACGCAGGTAGCAGCCATCCAGGTCCTTCAGCCAGACGATTGCGGGGCTCTCGTCCAGCGGCTCGTCGAGCAGCGGACTTGCCGGCTCGATGTCGGCCGCATCGCGCGCAGCAGGGATCGTGAACACGGCCAGACGCCGGCCGTCGCTGTCGAGTACTGCGACAAGCTCCGCCTCGAGGCTGTCGAGCGACACCGTCAGGCGGTCAGCCTGGCCCGCGGTGATCAGCTCAAGCTCCTCCGGACATGAGACCAATGACCCGTCGCGGATGTCGAACTGCTCCACGAAGCCGCTCGTCGCGCGCTCGACCGATCCGGACTCACGTATTAGGGCGACCGCTGCCGGCACCCCGTCGCAGACTGCGACATCAGTCTTTGCGACGGTCCGGCCAGACACACGCACACCGGACACACTAGGACTCTCGCGTGACGAGCCCTCGGCCGCCGGACCCGAAATGGACGAATGGTCGGCCTGGTCGTGCACGACTCGGATACTGGGCGCCCGTCCCGCCTACCTCGCGCCAACAGTCACGGCGTCTTTCTGGGCGCCCGTCACGCCTACCTCGCGCCAACAGTCACGGCGCCTTTCAGATCGACCACCGGTTCCAAGCCCATTTGCAGCTATTTCGTCAAAGTGACCAGTGGGACTCGAACCCACGACCGCCTGGACCATAGCCCCGCCAAGGCCTCCATTCCCCAACACCCGACACCGCTACCGACGCGCAAGCGCGACGGCAATATCGGAGCGGAACTAGGTGTGGGCCTGGTTGCCGGCAGCGATCGAGGCCGCGTGGATCAACTTTTTCCAAATTGTGACGCGCTTGCGCCCACGAGGGTGAGCGGCGGAGTTACGACCTAAAGAAACCCAGCGTTTGAGGCTGTCGCGCAAACTCTGGTTTGGTGGTGGTTCGTGTTGTCTGGGCTGTTGAAGACGACGTTGGCGTCCCCGAGCGTTGGCGGTCGGTGGTGCCGCAGAACTTCGCCGCGTGCGATCGGTCTCGCGCGGCCCGATCTGCACATCGCTTGGTCCGGGACCTCGGCGCAACCGGCGGCCGAGATCATCGATGTCGTGCGGGGGCGTCGCGGACCGCAAACCTGACGACGCATTCGGTGCCCCGCCGCGATCACCGCCACGCTCCCGGCCCGCGCGCCGTGCGGAGACGCGGTCGGCGGGGCCCGACGGGTCGCGTCGCCTACGCCTACTGCGTGGTGGCCGAAAGCCGGTCGACCTCTGCGCGGGTCAGCTTCAGGGTGGCGGCGGGTAGGATCTGCTCGAGCTGCTCCGTCGTCCGGGCGCTGGCGATCGGGGCGACGACCAGCGGCTGGGCGAGCAGCCACGCGAGCGCGACCGCGGCTACCGCCGTCTCGTGGGCCGCCGCGACCTCGTCGAGCGCCTGCAGAACCGCCGCCCCCCCAGCGTCCAGGTAAGCGCGGGCGGCGTCAGCGCGCTCGGACTCGACGGCCTCGCCGCCAGGCCGGTACTTGCCCGTCAGAAAGCCCTTCGCCAGCGCGAAGTAAGGCAGCACGGCGAGGTCCCAGGCCTCGGCGACGGGCAGCAGCGTCCGCTCGAAGTCGCGCTCGACGAGGTTGTAGTGCGGCTGCAAGACGGTGAACTCCGCAAGCCCATGTCCGCGCTGGAGATCGAGTGCCGCAGCGAGCCGTTCCGGCGTGTAGTTGGAGGCGCCGATGTAGCGGACGGTGCCGGCCTTGACGAGCGCATCGAAGGCGCGCAGCGACTTCTCCAGAGGCGTCTCCGTGTCATCGAAGTGCGCGTAGTAGAGGTCGATGTGGTCGGTCTGGAGGCGCTCGAGCGAGGCGTGCGCCTCGCTCTCGATCGTGTCCGCCCGCAGGTTGCGGACCGCTCCGTGGCCGCCGCCGACCTTCGTGGCCAGAACGACCTCGTCACGGTTGCCGCGACCGGTGATCCAGCGCCCGATGATCGTCTCCGAACGGCCGTGCTCGACCAGATAGGAGTTCGCGGTGTCGATGAAGTTGCCGCCCGCGCGGGTGTACGCGTCGAGGAGAGCGTGGGATTGCGGTTCGTCGGCGGTCCAGCCGAAGACGTTGCCGCCGAGGCAGATGCGGAACACGTCGAGGTCGGTGCGTCCGAGAGCCGTCACGTTCCCACCCTACCCGCTGGCGCACCCGCGAAGCTAGGACCCCGGCTCGACGCGCCGGGCCCGGTTGCCTGACGCGCGAGCTCGATGCCATCGAGTACGAGTTGCAGCCCGAACCGGACGCCCCAAGGCTTCGCCCATAGCGACCTTCTACACGCCCACACGCCACGTTCACAGCGAGGCCGACATGGTCCCGGCCTATGTCGGAAGCGCGGTCGACCCACCCGTCTGACGAGCGGTGTTCGTCCAACTCAGGCGTCTCGCTGGCTACGCGGAGCGCCAGCTTCCGTTCGCACCTGGAATAACCCTCCGCGACGAAGGCCGCCCGGATGGACGGCCCTCGAGGTCTCGGTCGGCCGGTTTGCAGGGCTTCTTCAAGTCCTCCGCCCTGGTCGGCCGGGATAGCGGGGGAGCGATTCGTCCTTATCGGTGACCCGTCGGTGGTGGTCGAACGGATCGTTCCGTGGCCCGGGAGCTAGCGCGGATTCCATCTCAACCCAACTGTATCGTTGTGTTATGATACCGGAGTTCGATGAGCACGGAAACCTCCCGCCGGGAATCCACCAAGCCACCTGGAACGACGTCGTGACCCGCTATGCGACCAGTGTTCGGCGTCGAGAACTTCTCGACGGGCTTCTGGATGCACTGCGTTCGCTCAAGGTCGCCGGTTGTCGCACTGCCTATCTCGACGGTAGCTTCGTCACGTCCGAGATGCGGCCGGGCGACTTCGACGCCTGCTGGGAGTCCGGCGACGTGGACCTCACCCGCCTCGACGCGGAGCTTCAGGACTTCAGCGATCGACGCGCCGCGCAGAAGGCACGATACGGCGGCGAGCTCTTCCCCGCCGAGTGGCCCGCGCAAACGGACGGCACCACCTACCTCGACTACTTCCAACGCGACCACAAGGGACAGGCGAAGGGCGTCCTTGCAATCGACCTAGCGGGACTGCCATGATCAAGAACGAGCGCGAATACCGCATCACCAAGGCCCATCTTGCTGGTTTCGAAGGAGGTCTAGTCGCCAACGATGAGCGAGATTTTCCCGCGAATGTTGATCCGGGCATGAAGAAGCTGATGCACGACGCGATCGCCAGCGAGATCGAAGTGCTGCGTGCGCAGGTCAACCATTACGAGAAGCTGCGCGACGGACACATCACCCGTCGCGAGATCACCTCGCTACACGAACTGCCAGCCGCGCTGATCGAAGCCCGCATCGCCGCCAGGCTCACCCAGCGCCAACTCGCCAAGCGCGTCGGAGTCGCCGAGCAGCAAATCCAGCGCTGGGAGGCCAACGACTACAGCGGCGTCGGCGTGGATCGCCTGCAGGAGATCGCCGACGCGCTTGGCGTGCAGATTCACGAGACGATCACGTACAGCAGCGCGGCATAGGGACCGAACACCCACATCACTGCCTGCGGTCCAGAATCGACCACGCGCACAGCAACCGGTAGAACGGGTCCGGGCGCAACATCGCTGCGTCAGAGCTTCGCTACCAGACCTTCCATCGCCTCTACGCAATTCTCAAGGTATGGACGGTTAACTTGGATACGCTGACCCATCACCGTTAGCCGGCCGGGCTCAAGCTCATAGAAGGGACAGCCCCGTGCATAAGCAACTACTCCAGTCGTCTGGAAATCACGAACGTCTACAAAGCCGTCATCAAGTTCATCGAACGAGAACTTGTCCGGATGCGATGCCAGCAGTCCTTTGACATCGTTGCGAATGGACCTCAGCACAGCCGCATATGCCGAGGCTGGACCCATGTACTGAGTGAGGCGGTTCTTGACGATTACATGAGCGACCGGGAGAGCGCGTTCCGCCGCCTCAAGACGGGTCGCAAAAGCATAGGTCGAGTAGATGGGAGAGGGCAAACTGAGTCCGTAGACAAGCGAAAAAGCGTTCTGGATCGCTCGCCGTGACGAGTCATCAGCCATCACCGGCAAGACAAGCCGGTCGACGGCCGACAACGCGATCTGTGTGTAGATGGAGAAGCTGGGGTTGGCGTCGACAAAGATCGCGTCGTAGGTGTCACTGATCGGGTCGAGGAAGTCCCTAACCCAATCGATCACGCTCATCCACGCGTTCGTTCCGGGGATCTGAGTATTGGCTAGCGTTGATATCGCGTTCGACTGGAGCTCCAGCAGTGGATCCCCGCAGATAAGGTCAATATTCTTGGGTACTGCTGCGTTGTACTCGCAAGGGGACGTGATGAAATCGGTGTGCGTGATCGCTGGACATGAGTAAGGCGAAGGCAGCCGTTCCTGGAAATAGCCGCCGATGGTCGCACGCGGCAACTCGCCCTGCCGGGAGAGCAGATTGTTGCTCCCGTTATGGGTGAGTCCGCCTAGCAGAAGCTCCGATAGGTTTGCCTGAGGACATGCGTCTACCGCCAAGACTCGGGCGTCGGGATGGTCGTTGGCATAGAAGCACAGTGCCTGAAAGCACAGGCTCGTCTTTCCCGTTCCGCCCTTGTTGTTCCAAAAGCCGTAGATCATTGAATCCCCTTAGTTCGCTAGTGACCACCGTTGGACAAAGCACCGGTCTACAGTATACCGCATGATGGCGTTATCTGCCATTGGAAGGGCGGTGAATGCCTGTTTGACGGTCTTCCTCGGCCCGCCTTGCGGTTTGCGGCAAGTTCTGCTCTGATCGCCTCCCAAATCGGCAGCGACGTACAGGCTGCGTCGAGGGCGTGTGGCCGGTGACCATGACAAGCGAGTCAGAACAACGGGAGCAGCGGCAAGGCGGCTCTCGCACCAGCCCACGTCGTACCCGTAAGAGCGTGTGGGACGACGCCGAGGTCGTCGTCAGCATCGAATACAGCAAGCCAGGCACAGCCCTCGACGATCACCTTCGCAAGGAGCAAACCCAAGCTGTTCTTGAACTGCTCGCTGACTACGTGCGGAAGCTCGACAAGAACTGAGGAACCATCCGTAGTCCCAAGAATCCTCGGACAACTGTCATAGCGGGGGCGGGGTCAGGACACAATCCTGCGACCGACCTCGCTCCCTGTAGACCAAGCTTACCAGCCGTCGCCTATCGCATCGTGGAGACGTGGCCGGTTGGGCGAGAAGTGGCCTGGTTGCAGGAGATTTTGGCTGAGGGTCGAGGCAATCTGCCGGCCTGGGCCGCAAGGATCGCGGCGGGCTCGGCGCGGCGCTCGCGGTGGGCACCCCTAGCCGCGGACGGCGTCGGGCTCTAGCGGCTCGCGCGAACTCACCGAAAGCGGGCCTTCGGCGCCTGGACCTTCGGGGTCTGGACCCGACAGGCACTCGGCCGAGTTGCCCGGCGATGAGCGCCTCGTCGCGCTCGAGTCGAACCGCCCGCGCGGAGGCGCAACGAGCTCGCCGAGCGCGACGTACAAGACCCCGGCGCCTGGGTCCGGAAGACCCTCGGCGCATGTCGAGCTCGTGCTCGTCGCGTCGAGCACGAGGTCACCAATCCGGACGACGCGCTCGGCCCAGAGCCCCAACAGCCCGCAAGGCGATAGAGCGTGCCGAGCGACGCCTTGGCCGGGTAGGGCCTGAGCCCTGACTGGAAGGTTGCTGAGCTGAACCAAGCATTCGAGCGAGGCCTCTCTATCGAGCGCGATCGACGTAGGCGGCCGAGATTTGCGTAACCGAGGTCGGTCCGGACCCCCTCGACTTGAGCACGGTCGGCCAATTTCTGCCGAGAGATATCTGGCGTACGAGCCAGAGGCGCTGGGCGGTGCGTCTTGCGATCCCAGCACATGCCCCGTTCGGTGCGCCGGACCGCGATAAGTGTGTGCTCGACTAGTACAATCACATCACTCGCGCGCGCAGGAGCGTCCCCTCCATAAACGCCCGCTCTGTACAGTAGCCAGCCGCTGCCAGAATAGCGGCAATCCCTTCTGCAACCTCGGCGAGGACCTCCTCGTTGGGCGCGTCATCGCTGTGCGACTGGAAGGCGTGGTTGAAGACGTCTGCGATGGCCACTGATAGTGGCCCGCTACGTATGGGCATCACTGGCTTCCTTTCGTGTAGTGAACAAATACCGCCGATAGAGGCAGCACAGGTCCAGAACCCGAGGAACGGGAGCAGAAGCGCGAGTGCGAACGTGCCCGCGAGGCGGTGAAACGTGGCGAGCATCTCGGCCGCTCCGCCACTGAGCATGAGCTCGACATGGGCATCGACATCTACGAATCGCCGTTTTCACTTTACTGCGCCAATCCAGTGAACGCGATCTCCAGGCGCACGATTGAGGTTAAGCGATCCCTATTCTTGGTCATGACGAGCCACTCGACTTTGATCGCTGCTTCCACACTCCGAACGCAAAGCTGGCTACCGTGCCTCCGACGCCGACCCCAACCAAACCCACAGCCCACGTCTGCCCAACACCCCAAAGCAGTCCACCCAGTACTGCAATACTGGCAAAGTAAAGTCTCTGTTTCAACCGAGTATCCATTGTCGTTTTGTCACGCCGGCTCTGCCAGCAAGGTCCTATGGTATCTCACATACAAGCTCGCCGCCAATCAAAGCGACCACGCCAGCGGGCGTCCAGATTCCGGGGGCCGCGAGCACCGCGGCGGCCACTCTACATGTATCTCCCGGACTCGCGCCGCCACCTCTCATGCCACCGCGGTGCCCCGAGCAATGCTGTCCTGTCCTATTACACTCGGACTGTCGATTGGGAGTATGGTACGAGGGCGTCCCGGTCGACGGCGACGGCAGCGTCTCACGCGCCCACCGCGTCGACGTCGCTGACGCTTGCAGCTAGGCCAGCACCAGCGAACGCCAGCTCCCGATTCTCGCGGAAGGCCGCGATGGTCTAGCCTAAGCTGGCGATCCCGCGCTGACGAGTCACAGCTCCGGACCGCCACCGGAGGAAGAGGCCCGCTCACGCAACCAACGCGAGCAAGCTTATCCTCACCCTAGATGCCTATATCACCTCGTTGAAGCGGACGCAGCCCCAGACCCGGCAACTCGCCCGGGCGCCCGACATGATCGACTACGCACATTTCTTCGGCTAGTCTAAAAGCGCGTCCGAGTTTTTCGTCCGCGCTGCCAGGAGTGGCGAACATCAGTGCCGGATTACCGACAGTGACTTCGTCCGTCCCCGACGTGTGAATGGTCATGACCAACCCATCCGCGCTGATCGCGTACTGATCTGGCGGCAAAATCTCCCGAAATCGATCCAGCAAAGCATCTGTAAGCGTTTGCGCCGCTCTCCCGTGCCGGAGCATGACGTACGTCAGCGCGACGTCCGTGTAAAACGCCGGCGTCCGTGGGAGCATCATCAGGCCAGCCGGTTGCTGCCCATAGCCCCACAGGGCCAGCTCCACACTCACGGCGCCCCCACTCGAACGCCGCAGTGCTGCAACCGCACTAAATGCATCCTACTAGCGCTGAGCATCGCCGAGGCTGCTGACGCCAGCTTTGCCGTTCGCTAACTCATGCGAGGCAACATCATGACGCATATAGAGTACGTCGAGCGGCGATAGCCAGCCGTATTCGGTGTAACGGTCCTTGAGAATCTCTGCAAGCCGAGCCTGTTCTTTCTCGCGATTGTGGACCTCAAGAAGGATATATCGGGGCGCATGGCGATCAAGATCTAGACCACCGAGAACCGCGGCCTCGAACCCCTCGACGTCCAGTGAGAGGAAATCCACCTCGGGCGCCCCTATCTCATCTAGTAGCGATGAGAGCGTCCGGGCGGGGACGTCGACCTCATATGGATCGCGCCATCCAAGAACCGTGCCAAAACTGGGCCAATCCGAGCCCTTGGCGCCATCGACCATTGACATCAGGTCACCGAACCTCATCTGCACATGCGACCGTCGGTCGGTTGCGGATACCAGCGCACATTGGACGACCGTTGCTGTCGGTCTGGACGCGCGCGCCTCCGCCGCCAGCTCGGGAATGGGCTCGACCAAAAGCCCCCGCCATCCTCGAAAACGTTCGAGCCAGTATGTATTCGACTGATTAAAGCCGTCGTGGGCACCCGCTTCAACGAAAAACCCCGCGTCGCGGTCGATAATCGCGTTGAGCTTGGCGTCCAGTTCGTGCAGCGCCGGCCTCGACAGTCGATCATCACCCACTGCCTCCGCCGCCGATCGCTTGGCGCGCCTCTGCTCGCTCCGCCATCGAACGAGCGGATCACGCACACCCATTAGGCGCAGGAGGCGCGTCGCTACGCGCGTCATCGCGATGGAAACCCGACGTCGTAATTCGCTCATCGTCGGGCCCTTATAGCATACGAGCCGTCTGTCCCGGCGTCGCACCGATGTCGGTCCAGCACCAGGCTTCGAAAGCGCCCCAAAGTGTAGCGGACGCCCATCAACCCTACGGCCATGCGCTACCAGACTGAGCGTACGAGCTACACGTCACCCTGGTCAGCCTAACGCATACGTTTGGGGCTCGACTCGCCACGACGCTCGTCTCGGCGAGTCGAGCCCCCCGATCACTCAGCCCGTCGTTTTGAACGTCTTGTTGGTTCCGTACGTTGTGCCGCTACTACTCGTCGCGACGATTCTAAAGTCGTATTTGGTCCCCGGAGCTAGCCCCGTAACCGCTCGACTCTCTTCGACATTCGTCGTGCCCGACCCAGCGCTCTTCTTACTCGTTTTCGAGCCGTATTCAGTGCTCGTACCGTATTCGAAGTAATATTTCGTCTTTTCGCCCATCGGGTTCACTGAGCCGTTGAGTTCCGCGGACGTTTCTTCAACGTTGGTCGCCTGTTTGGTTTCGACACTCGGCGGGGGCGAGACAGTCGTGAAATGTTCGTCGGCGCCATAGACGATCGTGCCCGACGGCGTTACCGCAGCAACTCGATAGTGGTAGGTGGTTCCCGGCTCAAGGCCATTCACAGATGCCTCGACGGATTGTTCAGTGGCGCCCTCGCCTACGCTTGTTTCGACTGTCTTTGACCCATAAGAGGTCGTTTCGCCGTATTCGAACCAATAGCTCGTCTCTTCACCATCTGGTGTCACCGCGCCCTGCAGCGTAGCCGACGTTTCCGAGATGCTCGTCGGCGCTTCTGTCTGGGCCGTAGGTTCGGGCACAATCGGTTCTCCGGCTTCCTTTGGCACCTGAGTCAAGTGCCATTTGCTGCCGTCAAACCAGTAGTTGTCAACGGCACCCGATTTATCTTGAGCAAATACCTCCAAATACCCATACATGGTTTCGAATCCACTTGGGTTGCCGCTGGGGTGACCGGCGCCTCTTGGAATCTGAGTAAAATTCCAGTTCGTGCCATTGAAATAGTAGTTGTCGATATCGCCGTTGGCATCTCGCACGAATACCTCGAGATAACCGTAGGACGTTTCAAACGCCGTCAGGTTACCTAGTGGCTCGCCACCTCCCGCCGGGATCTGGGTCAAATGCCAGCTCGTGTTGTTAAACACATAGTTGTCAATGTCGCCGTTGGCGTCCCGGGCGAACACCTCAAGATGGCCGTATGTGGTCTCGAAGGCGCTCAAATTACCTACAGGATTCGCACCTTCCGTTGGGATCTGCGTCAAATTCCAGTTCGTGCCGTTGAAATAGTAGTCGTCTATCTCGCCATTCTTATCGATCGCCACCACATCTAGATTACCGTACGCAGTTTCAAACGCAGCCGGATCACCGATCGGTTCTCCGCCGTCCTTGGGGATCTGCGTCAAATTCCAGTTCGTGCCGTTGAAATAGTAGTTGTCAATCCCACCCGCCTTATCGAGCGCGAACACCTCAAGGTAGCTGTATGGCGTTTCAAACCCACTTGGATTACCCACTGGTTCTCCCGCGCCCTTGGGGATCTGCGTCAAACTCCAGCTCGTGCCGTTGAACCAGTAATTATCAATGCCACCGGCCTTATCCAATGAGAACGTCTGGATATTCCCGCCCACGGTTTCGAAACTACTCGGGTAACCGACGGGGTCTCCACCATTCGGCACTTGGGTCAAATTCCAGTTCGTGCCGTCGAAATAGTAATTATCAACCCCGCCGTTTTTGTCCAGGGTGAAGCTCTCGAGTTTCTCGTTCCGCGTTTCGAACGACCCTCCGCCCCTACCAACGGGCGGCACACCAACAGGCGCGGCGCCGAAAGCCGAGATCCTGGTAAGCGCCCAATTCGTGCCTTCGAACCAATAGTTATCAAGGCCACCGTTCCCGTCGCGATAGAACACGTCCAGGTAGCCATTCGCTGCTTCGAAAGCCGTTGGTTCACCCACCGGCTCGCCTTCGCCCTTCGGGATTTGCGTCAAGCTCCAATTCGTTCCGTTAAACCAGTAGTTGTCAACGCCACCGTTGACATCTCGCACAAACACGTCTAGGTCGTTATCTCCGGCCTGAAATGCCGATACGTTGCCCGCCGGCTCACCTTCGCCCCTAGGAATTTGTGTCAAGTGCCAATTCGTTTTATCAAACCAGTAGTCATCAATATCGCCATTGGCATCCCGAGTAAATACATCGAGCTTGCCGTCCTCAGCTTGAAACGCAGACACGTTGCCGTCCGGCTCTCCTGCTTCGCCCGGGATCTGCGTCAAATGCCAATTCGTTCCGTCGAACCAGTAGTTGTCGATACCGCCATCCGCATCGCGAACAAAGACATCGATCTTCCCGTCTTGGGCCTGAAACGCCGACGGATTGCCTGCCGGCTGTCCTGCACCCTTCGGGATCTGTGTCAGATGCCAGTTGGTTTTATCGAACCAATAGTTATCGATGTCACCATTCGCATCCCGTACGAACACATCGAGATATCCCGTGTCGGCCTGAAACGCGGATGGATTGCCAGCTGGCTCTCCCCCATCGTCCGGAATTTTCGACAGCAGCCATTCGCTTTTGTTAAACCAGTAGTCATCGATACCGCTGTTTTCGTTCCGTGTGAATACGTCAAGATAGCCGCCTTCCGCCTGGAATGCGGCTGGCTCACCCACCGGTGTGCCTGTCGACCTCGAAATCTGACTCAAATGCCAGTTAGTTTTATCGAACCAGTAATCATCAATGCCGCCGTTGAGGTCGGGCACGAAGTCATCGAGGTAGCCTGATTCGGCTTCGAAGGCCGCACCCTGCGGAACCGATGGCAGGCCCACACTAAGGCCTCCGAGCTGAGGGATCTGCGTGAGTCGCCAAGTTTTATTGTCAAACCAGTAGTTGTCGATCGAATCGTTGGCATCGCGCAAGAACACGTCGAGATAGCCGTTGGCCGCCGGAAAGGCTGAGGGTTCTCCCACCGGCGTTCCACCAGACGACGGAATCTGCGTGAGCTGCCATTTTGTCCCTTCAAAGTAGTAGTTATCAACCCCGCCGTTCCCGTCGCGAAGGTAGACATCGAGATAGCCATTGTCCGCTTCGAAGGTCGACGGATTCCCGACTGGGTCGCCGCTGCCCTTTGGGATCTGCGTCAGCGCCCATTTTTTCCCTTCAAACCAGTAGTTATCAACATCACCGTTCGCGTCCCGGAAAAACACATCGAGATCGCCGTTCCTTGCGCCGAACCCCGACGGCTCGCCAACCGGTTCGCCCCCTTCACGTGAAATCTGCGTTAGCTGCCATTTTGTCCCTTCAAACCAGTAGTCGTCGATATTGCCGTTAGAATCCCGGAACACGACGTTGAGATATCCGTTGCTCGCGACAAACGCCGACGGGTTATCAACAGGATTGCCGCCGTCCTGGGGGATCTGCGTCAGTTTCCATTCGGTTTTGTTAAACCAGTAGTTGTCGATGCTCCCGTTGGAATCCCGCATGAACACGTCGAGATAACCATTGCTCGCTTCGAACGCGGATGGTTCGCCAACCGGATTGCCACTGCCCCGAGGGATTTGTGTCAACCGCCAGGTGGTTCCATCAAACCAGTAGTTGTCAATATTACCATTTGCGTCTCGCGCAAACACCTGTAGATAACCGTTGCGGCCCTGAAACGCCGTTGGTTCCCCGACCGGAGTCCCGCCTTCGCGGGGAATTTGGGTTAGATGCCAATTTGTTCCGTCAAACCAGTAATTGTCGATTGAGCCATTGGCGTCTCGCGAAAAAGTGTCTAGGTTGCCGCTGCCTGATTCGAGGGACCCTTTGCTCGATTCGCCACCTCCGCCCCCTTCTTCTCGTGGCAAAGGCGGAAAGATGATGCTTGCGGCGAGCCGCGCATGGTCTGGCCCTTCTGTGCCCGGAGGGGGCGAGTTGAGCTCCGTGTCTGCTTCATTGTTGCAATTGATAGGCTTGTGGCCGGCGGGTGCAACACCCCAGTAGAATACGTGTTCCAGATTGCCAGTCTGGGGCATCAGCGTGGTGGTCAGATAGGTAGCGCTTTTTGCCTGCTTTTCTTCTCCTCGCGGTGTTTCTTCGGGTCTACAATAGTACGCGCCGACCTCTGTGAACCAGACGCGATCTTCGCTCTTTTCGGGAAGGTGATTTCTGAATTCTTCCACTTTCGAATGGGATGGTTCAGGTTCCGATAGAACCGTCGCGTACGGATGGATGCCCCAGTTTTTGTAATGGCCGGGGTTGGTCAGATCTTTCACGTAGGCGCTCTCATAGCTACCCATGCCAGGATCGTCGGAGAAGTCCCCCGCGACCACCGTACAGCCGTAGCTCCCACATGCGGAGTTGGCAGCTTCCAGGTATGCGGCAGCGGCCTGTTCTGACACGTAAAAGCTGTTTTTGTGATTAGGCTCGTTCCATGCCTCTACGTAGCTTATGCCACCAAAGCGGCTGAGTAGGCTCGTGAGTTCTTCTTCGTACTTGGCTGCCGATGGGTCTTTTTCGCTAGAGGAATACTGTGCGAGTGCGACGTCGAGCGTGAGATGAAGCGCTTTGGCTTTTTCCCACCATAGTTGAAACGCGGCGAGGTTGCCGCCACCTTGATGCATCACGTTCCACTGCACGACATAACGGGCATATTTGATGTGCGGCGACGGCACATCAATTTGTTCGAGTTCGAACGTATGGGTGAAGTTTGATTCCCAGTACCCGAGATTCTGGTCGGAGATGCCGTCTACGTACCCGACAGCACCCGCAGCCGATGCCATGATCAGGAACAGGCCAAGCGTGACGAGGCCGATCACGACCCTCCGCCTCGCGGGCTCACGAGTCCCCGCAGAGACTCGAAACGGCCGTATATGAGCGGAACTCCTCCTCTGCGATCGGCGCCCTACCCGCTTGATGTGCATAGTTCCCCCTTCATCATGTTCGTGATCTATGAGCCAACTGCGTCCCCCCGCGGGCTCGCACCGGGCAGTTGGAACTTCGCGCGAGTGTCTCCGACAAAACCCCGTGAGTCAACCCATCGGAATGGATTTCTCTACAAAAACGTCGCAAGTTGCGAGAGTTAAGTCGCGTGGGCGAAGCGACGACGAGCGTGCTGTTAGCGGCGTGTAATCGCAATCGACCTTTTGCGTACGTTTGATTTTCGACTGTCGGCAATCTCAGTGCTCCGACCCAGACCTAAAACTACACGAGATACGTTTCCCAGGTTGAAACCGTTTCACTCTTGGCACTACCGCAAACGGTAGGATCAGTAGGCTGGCGCCCCGTGCAGGACGAGGGCTATTTCGCGAGCGACGAGGTCGTGTACCGGGTGATGTCCGAGCGGCGCGTGGGGCTGCTGGCGGGCCAGCGCGCGCTGATGATCGGCGCGACCAACCCGCTTAACTTCGTCGGGTCCACGCGCGATGCGCGTGGGCGGCGGGAACCGTTCAATCGCATGCGGGACACGGGCGACGCCTTGGAGACAGTGTTTTACGAACCCCGTGTCGTGGTCGACGCGATGCTCGCCTGCGTGGCGCGCCGCCATCGCCGCGTGCATGGAGTGCTACTCGAGGACGCCGGGCCATACCCGGCCGGCACAGCATGGGCAGCCGACATGCCCAAGCTGAAGCTGTGCACGATCTTCGCACTGATGGACTCGGTCGAGACGTGGTACGAGCTCCTGGTCGGCCCACTCGGTGACGATGGGCGCGAAGCACTATGGCTCGGCCTCGGACGCGTCGCGCTCCTATTCGGCATACCAGAGCGCATGCTGCCCGCGACCTACCGCGAGTTCCGTCGCATCCTAGAACGCGAGATCGCGAGCAACCGACTCTTCCTGACCGATGAAGCACGCGACTTCGCCCGCGCAATGGGCTTTCAGATCCCCATGGGCCGGCTCGCCGAGCTCACGATCCGCCCCATCCACAACCTGCTGCTCGCGGGAAGCCTCCCACCCCGCATCCGCGCCCTGTACCGAATCCGCTGGACCACCGCCCATCAGGCGGCGTTCCTCGCGATCGCGCGCGCAATCCGGGCAGCGACGCCACTAGCGCCGGCTCGCCTGACCAAAGGCCGCTGCGCGACCTACTTCGAAGCGGTCGCGCGCATCGAGCGACATCGCCTCGGCAACGGACAGCCCACGCCGCATCTCCCGCCCCTCAACAAGCGCCCAGCGCCGGCACCGCATACGACTGGCCGACATCCGAGTGGCAAGATCGAGAAGACGGGCGGCGGCTGGTATCCGAAGAAATAGCCTCGGACACCACTCGCCCGGCGCGGCGGTACGCTGCTGGCGAGCTCGGTCAAAGATTAAGGACGGTTTCCGGTGGCCCAAATGCCGGCATTGGCTGTGGAGGGGGTGTGGAAGTTCTATGTCCGTGGGCGTGGTCGGGTGCAGGTGCTTCGAGATGTCTCGTTGCGGGTTGGTGCTGGGGAGGTCGCCGCGGTTGTCGGTGGTCGCGGGCAGGGCAAGAC
>Ga0335073_10000638_pt1 | contig 45696 bp, 33 predicted proteins | sample Lox_Sample_22_FD_207093 | JGI IMG/M metagenome (GOLD analysis project Ga0335073, IMG submission 207093) | Soil microbial communities from Loxahatchee National Wildlife Refuge, Florida, United States - Lox_Sample_2.2 | ecosystem: Environmental > Terrestrial > Soil > Wetlands | place: USA...
CTTCGGCCAGGTTTTGCTCCGGCTCGCAGCCGCACTCCACGAAGACGAGCTTGTGCACATTTGCCATAGCGTTCTCCGCAGCAAAATCCGCAGGTGAAAACGGGCGATTCAAGGCCGGCAATTCAGCGAGCCACGTGTAACGAAATTGAGCGGGGTTCCAGAAATGAACATGTGAATCAACAATGGGGGGCGCGCTCATGCTTCAGACCGGTTTCAAATCACAGCCAGAACCAATTTCCTGCGGGGTTTGGTAAACACCACCTTCGACCTTGCAGGGGTGGACAAAGTGATCGCGTAAATGCGGGATGTGTTCGAGGAATATAACTTCGTTGTTGAGTGCGATGTGATTGAACAATACGAGGTGCTGGTGTAATTGGCCCATGTCGCCGACGTGCGGTACCACGGGCACGCCGAATTTGCGGCAGAGCAGGCTGACAGCGACAAATTCGCTGACCCCCGCGACTCGCACGGAGTCCACTTGTATAAACCCGGCGCATCTGGCTCGCAGGTAGTTTTTGAAAACAACTCGATTGGGAACATGTTCGCCCAACGCCAGCTTCGCCGGCGCAATGGTGTCGGCGAGCGTTTTGTGGCCAAGCACGTCGTCAGGATGCGTCGGTTCCTCAATCCAAAATGGATTGATGGAGTTCAACCGCTGACAGATATTCAACGCCTGCGGCAGGGTCCATTGCTGGTTGGCGTCGACCATAACGCGGGCCTGATCACCGGCCACTTCGCGAACGATGGTGGCGCGACGCAAATCCCGTTCCGGATTACGCGAGCCGACCTTAAGCTTCATCGCGGTAAAACCAGCGGCAACGGCCCGCCGACAGTTTTCACGGACTTGTTCGTCATCATAATTAAACCAGCCAACCGAAGTGTCATAACCGGGATACCCGGTTTTCAATACGGTTTCACGGGAAGAACGCGTCGGTTGATATTTTCTAAGCATTTCGAGTGCGAGCTGGGCGGTCAGCTCGTCCTCGAGATAGGACAGGTCGAGGGTGGCGACGATTTGTTCCGGCGTAAGATCGAGCAGCAATTTCCAAAGTGGCACGTCACACTTCTTGGCCCACAAATCCCAGCAGGCGTTCGTGACGGAAGCTAGCGCGAGCTGCACTATGCCCTTATGAGGGCCGAGCCAGCGGAATTGTTGCTCGTCGGCCATCTCGTGTTGCAATGTGCCGAAATCAGCCATGATTTCCTCGATGGATCTTCCGACCAGCCGTTGCGCGTAGAACCGGGCGGCTTCGCAGACCAGCTGGTTACCTTCGCCGAGTGTGAACGCAAGACCGATTCCGGTTTTGCCGCCGTCGTCGTGCAATTGGGTAACGGCGTAGGAATAAATCGGATCGCGATGGATGGCATCGCTGCCGTGGCCATGGCCGATGGGAAACCGCGCGTCGCGGGTGGAAATTTGCCGGATCATAAATCAAAGCTTCCGGCGATAACCAAGTTCCGCGCCGCCGCTGACATGCATGATGTGGCCAGTAATGAAACGCGCCTTGTCCGAAAGCAAAAAGACGCAGGCGTCCGCGATGACATCCCCCTCGGGACAATAGCCCAGTGGATGAATTTCGTTCAGGTAACTTTCAATGGACACGGGATTGGGCTGTTCGGCGCACCACTTGCGGAGCATGGGTGTCCACGTGCCCGCGGGGCAGACCGCATTGACGCGGATGCCATATTTCGCATAGTCGAGCGCCATGGATTTCGTGAGTGCATTCATACCGCCTTTGGTCGCGGTGTAGGCGGCGTGAATTTCCTGACCAATGACGCCGACGAGCGACGAGGTGTTGAGAATGCAGCCCTTGCTCGCTTTCAAGGCGGCAAAGGCATGGCGTGTTGTGTGCAGAACACTTTTTAGGTTGATGTTCAACAGCGCGTTCCACTCGGCGTCGGTGGTTTCGTGGATGGCTTTCGATGGCGTGGCGATGCCGGCATTATTGTGAACGGCATCGAGCCTGCCGTAATGCGCCAGAGTTTTCTCAATCGCGGCTCTCACCTCGGTGTCACTCGAAACATCGCAGGAAAAACCCAGATGCCCACCGCCCAAATCCGTGGCCGCTTTCGTCACGGCCTTCTGGTCCCGCGCCACCAGCGCGACTTTTGCCCCTTCGGCAGCATAAGCTTTGGCGCAATCCCAGCCAATGCCGCAGGAACCGCCGGTGAGAAAAATTACCTTGTCTTTCAGCGAGGGATTCATGGTAAAAAATAAATCTCCTTTGTGTCGGACCAGATTTTTCCCTTGGCAGCCGCATCCGGCAAAGGCGACTGGCAGGGATCGGTTTCCTTCCACCACCGTTGCGTTTCCGGATCGGCGGCCATCCTCGCCATATCGGCTTCGAAATTAGTGCCGGTGTATTCGAGGTAGGCGAAGACAAAAGTCTGGCCGTCGATTTCACATTCGTGGATGGAAAAGTTTTGGATGTGGCACTCCTTGATCATTTTGTTCACGCCTGGCCAAATATGGGCGTGCAGATATTCGTAATGCGCCACCTTTTCCGGTTTGAGGCCCGTGACCCAGGCGATCCGCTGCGGCGGTTTTTGCGTCGCACAACCGGCGATCAGACCGGCGGCGGAAAGGAGAACCGCACCTTTGGTGATTTGAGATTTCATAATTCAACGGAAAATCAAATAGAGGGCGATGAACACCAACAGGATGACAGCGCTTAGAACCCGATAGTCGGCGAGGCCGCGTCCACCGGCAGCGCTGCGCAGCGGTTCACGCCAGTTTTCCCAGATGAGCAAACCGGCTTCCGCCTTGAGCGGTTCGGGGAATAAAAACGTCGTCGTCACCATGATGGCCAGGCAAGCGACGAAAAGCCAAAAGGCCATGAGCATGAAGTCGCCGCGATAAATGTTGAACCAATCCAAATAGAAACCGATGCACCCCAAGGCGATGCCGGCGAGCAGGGTGATGAATGCTGACTTGCCCGAGGCTCGTTTCCAAAATACGCCGAGCAGAAAAACGGTGGTAATCGGTGGCGCGACGTACGAAATCAACTTGTTGATACCTGAAAAAATGGTGTTGTAATGGCCAAACAGCGGCGAGGCTACGATGGCAAGGATTGTGCCGAGGACGGTTGTGATTCGACCGATCTGGACCAGTTGATGATCGCCCAAATTGGGTTGGTAGCGCTTGAATAAATCATAGGCCACGAGCGTGGCCGAGGAATTGAGCGCCGCAGAACAGGTCTGCATGGCGGCGGCGAGCATCGCGGCGGCGACAAGTCCTTTTAGTCCAACCGGCAGCAGATGAGTGAGCAGGAAGGTGTACGTATCGGCCGAGGTTTGTGGCGCTTCACCGTTAAAGAAATGTTTTTGCACCAAAGCCACGCAGATTACGCCCGGTAACACGAATAGAAACACCGGCAGGATTTTCAGGAAGGCGCAGAACAAAGGCCCGAGCCGCGCATTCTTTTCGTCCTTGGCTGCGAGCACGCGTTGCACGATGGTTTGGTCGCAGCACCAATACCAGATGCCCAAAATGGGGTAGCCGAGCAAAATGGAATACCACGGCAAGCCGCTGGGATCCTGAGCGCCACGCGCCATGTCTAGAAAGTTCCTTGTATCCCAGGCAACTTTGCTGCCGGTCACGGCCGCCAGCGGGTGTGAATTCGACGCCAGAGTGCGGGCGAGTTCCGTCCAGCCGCCGATCTTTAAATATCCAGTGACGGTAATAACCACGGCGCCGACCAGGAGCAAAACGGTCTGGACGCTTTCGGTCCACACCACTGCGAGCAGGCCACCCAACATGGTGTAGATTCCCGTCATTAATCCCAAAATGACAATGAAGAGCATCAAGGGGTCTGCGCCGAGAATTTTTGTGTCAGGCGCCAGGTCTAGGATTCCCCGCAACACCCATGCCGACGTGTACAGCGCCACGCCCATGTGGATGACGATGGCAGAAAAGAGTGAGATGACAGACAGAATGTCGCGGCAGCCACGATTGAAACGGCGTTCCAGGAAGTCTGGCAATGTGGCAACCCGGGAACGCAGGTAAAGCGGCGCAAAAAACAGCGAGAGCAGGATGAGCGTGAAGCCGGCCATCCACTCGAAGTTGCCAAATACCAGGCCGTACTTGTAAGCCGCCTCCGCCAGGCTAACGAGATGGACGGTGGAAATGTTCGCCGCGAACATGGCCAGGCCTATGACCGGCCAGGCCAGCGTGTTGCCCGCCAGAAAGTAATGCCCGCCTTCACCGCCGCGCTCGTTTTTGCGGCGCCAAAATCCCGCGGCAACGCCAAGACCGACCACCACCAGCAGATACGCGGCTATGATGGTCCAATCGAGAGGGTCCATGGGGTTGTTGACACGCATTATTCCGACAATTCGATCTCGTTGATTGTTGGGCCTTCGCTGGCGGCCAAGATGTCCAGGCGGAAGTCCTGCGCCATTGCCGTTCCAAAACTTTTCTCATAGTTTTCGCCCAGGGTTGTTCCGCTGAAGATTGTTTTCCAATCGTCGCCAGTGCGATATTGGAACTCAAATTTCTGCACACGGTCGGGATATGCTTCAGAGATGCGGATGTGATTTGCTGCCAGCGGCTTTACGAAGTGCACGGCAATCCAGGCCTGTTTAGTCTCATCGTCCGCGGCCCAGCGGGTTTGCTCGTTGCCATCAAAGGCAAATTGCGGGCCGTAATCCGCTTCATCGTTGCGATACGTGTTTGAGGCAGTTGCCTCGAAGGCGGCAGGCAAGGTTACAGCTGGCAAATTAAGCGCCGTACCGTCCAGTGTTAATTTTATAACCGTGTCACGCGCTTCCTTTTGGCCAGGTGGAAGAGTGAGAACCAACAGGCCAGCCTGATTGACGAATGTAACTTTGTTTCCATTAAGCAACGAGGCCGACACTACTTTGCGGGGAATGGCCGGAAGTTGGATGTGATCACTGGCTGCGCGCAGAACGTGAACGTAAATGACACTGCCTTTGCGTGTGCTGGCGATGGCAGTGGTCGGTTTCCAGGGCCCGCCACGCGTGCCGTAAATACTTTCGCCGTTCTTAACCAGCCAGGCGCCGACTTGGTGCAACACAGCAACCTGCCGCGGTTCAATGCGGCCATCGGGCATCGGCCCGACATCGAGCAGCAGGTTGCCATCACCGCCGGCACATTGCGCGAGTATTTGGATGACCATGCCCGCGGACTTTATTTTGTCAGTCGGTTTCCAGGACCACTGGGTGCCGAGTGTCATGCAAGTTTCCCACGGAACCTTGTCGTCATAAGCTCCAATGCGCTGTTCTGGCGTGTAAAAATCCTCGTTCGGATTAAGATGGCCTTGGTGTACCCACTCATCGTGGGTGCTCATCTCCAGACGATTGTTGATTAGGATCTGCGGTTGCCACTGGCGGACAAGCGCATAAGTTTTCGTCGGATCCCACATTGCTGGCAGCCCATCGCAATCAAACCAAAGCACATTGATCTCGCCGTAACGGGAAAGTAATTCACCCGCTTCCGCCTGAATTTTGCGTACAAAACGGTCGTTGTTCGCCGATCGGCAATCGGGATCGCGCCAGTCCATGGGGGAAAAATACCAGCCGATCATCATACCCTGGCGGTGGGCAGCGTCAGCCAGTTTCTCGCAAATGTCCCGATGGAACGGTGTCGCGCTGATGTTGTAACCGTCAACTTTTGAATCCCAAAGCAAGAACCCATCGGCGTGTTTGGCGGTAAGCACCATATATTTCATGCCGGCGTCCCGGGCGACACCGACCCACTCTGCGGCGTTGAAATTGGTCGGATCAAAACTCCTATAAAGATTGTCATAGACGGCGACGGGTATAGGGCCGTGGTTCGGGCAATTGGTATTAGAATTGGCGCGCGACCAACTAATTTCCTGCCCGGTGAGACTGACTGGTCCCCAGTGGATAAACATGCCAAACCGAGCTGCACGCCACGCGGCGAGTTGCGAATCGTGTTCCGTAAGGATGGTGCTGGGCACCGCCTGGACGATCGTCAGGAATGGGGCAGAACTAATGAGAAACACGATCATCGTTTTCCTCATGGAGGCAATCACCATCATAATATTTCAAAAACTTGATTTGTCTGATTCTTGGCATAAATTGTCCTACAAAGAATAAATCTGTCTTGCAAAATTGTTCGGCGAAGGACATTGAACAAGTATGTTCACGGAACCGACTTACCAAGCCCGGAACAAGCGATATGAAATTGACCGCTGCGAACCGCAGGTGCGCGCCGTGCGCGAAGGTAAAATCAAATTTCACGCCTTGTCCAAGGGGCACTATCCCGGCACACCTATCCCTGAAAATGTGCTCCCCGGATTGAACAGCATCGGGTTTTGGGACGCAGGCGGCACGCCGGATTGGGGCGAGGATCCGCATCGCAATGAGGGCGTTGAAGTGGTGTTCCTGGAGACTGGGACAACGGCGTTTACAGTGGATCGGGCGCAATTCAATCTGCGCGCCGGTAATTTTACGATCACCCGGCCGTGGCAACTGCACAAACTGGGCGGCCCGAACATTGGGCCGTGTCGACTGCACTGGGTTATTCTTGATGTGGGTGTGCGTCGTCCGCATCAAGATTGGTGCTGGCCGGACTGGGTGGTACTGACGAAGAGCGATCTGGCCGAGCTTACCCAAAAACTGCGACGTAACGAACATCCAGTTTGGTCATCCACTCCTGCCATTGCGCAGTCCTTCTGTGCACTGGCCCGCGCCATTGCCGCTTGGGATCAATCTCATGCCGTTTCCCGCATGGCCGTTTATCTGAACCAGTTATTGATCGGTATTCTGGATGCGTTGGCGGAACAACAGACCCATGAAAATGAGCAATTGATTTCACGCAAGCGGGCAGTGGAAATGTTCCTGCGCGATCTCCACGAGGGGCGCGTTGATGTAGGTGAACCATGGACCCTGGAACGTATGGCTTTCCACTGTGGGATGCGGGCAACCGCATTTTCAAAATATTGCCGCCAGTTGGTAAACGCCGGGCCGATGGAGTATTTAAACCAATGCCGTTTGGACCGAGCTGCGCAGCAATTGCGAACTCAACCCGGTCGTTCTGTCACGGATATCGCTTTCGCAAATGGTTTTAACTCCAGCCAATACTTCGCCACACGTTTCCGCCGCCGCTTTCGTGTTTCTCCAAGCCATTTTGTGAACAATGCTTCATTCCGTAAAACGGAGCCGGCCATCCCGCTATTCATATAGCGAGTAAGGGCCATCATCGGCACGCAGGCCGTTAGGTCGGTTGTTGACGAGGCGGGCGCCGGACGACGCGCAATCGTCAAATGTCGCGAGCACGGGCCGGATGTCGTAATAATGAACGTGAGAATGCCCAGGCTTGGGGGCGTTGAGGCCGCGCTTCAAATCCGCAAGGGATTCCCCAGTACACGCATCATTGTTTTGAATACTTACGAAGGAGACGAGCACATGCATCGTGCGTTGGAAACAGGGGCGCATGCTTATCTTCTGAAAGATAGATAACTCACGCAACATCGGCTTACATGCCGGGCTTCATCATGTTGTCCCCCATTGATCCCGCATCGAGCGCTTTTAGCACGGTGTCGGCTTTGACACGGTCGCCGTGCTGCTTGCTGACGTGAGCAAAAATCACCTTGTTGTCCTTGCCAATAATGAACGTGGATGGATAGGCAGTCTCCCTCGGCGCATCCCAACGCAAACCATAGGCTGTGGTGAAGAAATAATCCGGATCAAGAACGAGCAGAAAATCCTGCGGCCAGTCTTTGCCCTTAAGAAAGTCAGCCGCGTGCGACTTGAGATCGTCCGACGGCCCGGGATAAACCATCACTACTTGGACCCCATCGGCCACAAGCTCTTTTTCATGATTCACAAAATCGTGCGCTTGACGAGAGCAGAATGGGCATTGATAACCCGGCCAGCCGCGCAAGACAACAAGCACCACCTTGCTTTTGGCGGTGAGGTCGTCGAGCCGCACCGATTGGTCGTCAAGCGTATTGAGCGTGAAATCAGGCGCCGAACTCCCGACGCTTGGCGGATTGGTCTCGCTCATCATGCCGGACGCCATGTTGTCCATTGGGGTGGTGTTCATGGCAGGTGCCATATTTCCCATTTGGGATGTATTGGTGCCATTCATGTTATCTGAGCCCATGCCGCCCATTTTGGATGAAGGCTGCATCTTGTCCGAACTCATGCCATCCATTTTGGACGGGGACTGCATGTTTTCTGAATTCATGCCACCCATTTGATTTGAGTTGGTGCCATTCATGGTGTCTTGCGCCATGCCGACCATCTGCGCGTTCAGAACCAGAGGAAAAGCGCAGGCCAAAATGGCGACCAAGTGTTTGCGGTGATTAATGGTTTCTTTGAGTTTCATTTGTAGTTTTATTGTTGTGTTGATTGCTTTGCAGGCAAAATCATTTTCATCGGCTACGGCAACCAGCCCCCGGTGGCCTGTAACGGCTTGAGTTCTCCGTTGTGCGTCACCCAAACGGCAAGCGCCCGACGCCCAGCAATGCCTTTGGAGTTGGGATCAATGGCGACGGCGCCTTGAAATCCGTTGGTCTGGCTGATGAGCGGACATGTAACAAGTGAAAGCACGGCGAAATCGTGATTCAAAACATGGCCTGAATTCTCGCCGGCCGTGACTACAGAGTTCAGTCCGCTTGCGAGGACTGCGACGGCGGCTTCGTAATCCGCGACGCCTTCATTTCCCGCCGGATTAAAATGCACCTGCCAATGTTTGCCGTCATCGGAATTGACCCGCAGCGCCCCGGCCTTGTTTTCAGACGCGGAGGGTGCGCCCCGGAAACCCAGCCCATTTCCCCATTCATGGCCATTTAAAACAAATTCGGGTGTGTAGATGTTTTCGGCCGACCATGCCTGCGCGTAGCTGCGCTGCCGGTCGGAATATTGTCCGCTGGAGAGTTTGTCACGCCAGCCGAGGTTGTTCCAATAATCCACGTGAAAGGCGACGGGGACAAATTCGCTCCACAGGCCCGGTGCGGTTTTCAACTTGCTCAACCACGCCTCAGCGGGCGGACAACTGCTGCAACCTTCGGACGTGTAAAGCTCCAGCAGTGCCGTCTGGCGCTCAGCACTTTGAAATGCCACCGGCCCGGCGGTTGCGGTGACACTGGCTAACATCGCAAAGAAACAAATCCATTTCATCGTGTTAATGGTGGGAGCAACCACGAATGGCTTTTATTCCAAAAAACTTTATCTAAAAAAATGGAATAATGTCGGCGGCTGCTTCCTCATATATTGTGAATGAAAAATCTGAAGGCCTACGGGATGGCTTTGGTGGTCATGGCGGTTCTCGCCATCATCGCGTTGCCGGCCGGGAGTTCTCCGTCACAGGATGCGCCTCCGGTTGCCGCCGACCAATCCGTTGCGGCGCCGAGTTGGGAGCTGACGGACGTAAATGGCAAAACGATTCATTCCACCGACTTTAAGGACAAGGTTATTATTCTGGATTTTTGGGCCACGTGGTGCGCTCCGTGTCGCATGGAAATCCCGGGCCTTATCGCGTTGCAAAAAAAATACGCGCGGCAGGGATTGGTGGTCATCGGCGCGTCAGTGGATGAAGGCGGGGCTTCAATGGTCAAACAATTTGTGGAAAAAATGGGCATGAATTACCCGGTGGTATTGACGGATGAAAAAATGCAGGACTTGTTTGGCGGGATCGAGGTAGTGCCAACGACGTTCATCATAGATCGTGAAGGCCACATCGTGAAAAAATATCTCGGTTTGACGGACCAGAGCGAGTTTGAGCAGGAAATCAAGCCGCTGCTCGGTCCCTGAACTGGCATTCCTGAAAATGAATATTCAAAGGGTCATTGCCCGCAGACAATGCAAACATCGCAAGGGAAAGCCCGGCAACCCGGCCCTGAATCACTGCCTTGCGCCGGTTGCGGTTGACGGAGACCTGCGTTATGGTGCCGACACACAAATCGAAAGGAGTGGAATATGATCAAAGTTGCATTATTCGTGCGGCTGGAGGCCAAACCCGGAAAAGCAGATGAAGTGGAGAATTTTTTGTGCGGAGGTTTGCCTCTGGTGGAACAGGAGCCGGCGACGCTGGCCTGGTTCGGAATTCGTCTGGGGCCAACCACGTTCGGTATTTTCGATGTCTTCCCGGACGAATCAGGCCGGCAGGCGCACCTCTCGGGGAGAGTCGCAGCCGCCTTGATGGCCAAGGCGCCGGACTTGCTTGCCCGACCGCCGGTCATTGAGAAGGCCGACGTCCTTGCCGTCAAGCTTCCCACATAGATTGTACCCAAACTCTTCATTGCGTGAAAGAAGTGGACTACGAGCAAGCGGTGAATTCCTTTTACGAAGGATTATACCGTTTTGCCTTCAGCCTGTGCGGCAATACGGATGATGCCTGCGAATTGACACAGGAAACCTATGCGCGGCTGCTCACCAAAGGAGGGCAGTTGAGGGACCGTTCTAAAATGAAGGCATGGCTGTTCACCACGCTGTATCGTGTTTACCTCGGCTGGAAACGCCGCGAGACGCGGCATCCGCATCTGGAAATCAACAGCGTCGAGGACGAACTGCCGCCAGTGACACCGGAAATCGTGGACAAACTTGAGGCTGAGGCCGTAAGCCGGTCGTTACTGGCTCTTGAAGAGCTGTATCGCGTGCCTCTTGCACTTCACTATTTCGAGAATCATTCCTATCGGGAAATTTCCAAACTGCTCGATATTCCCGTTGGCACGATCATGTCGCGCCTCTCGCGCGGGAAGGAACTGATGCGCAAGTCGCTTGCCGCGAAATCAATCAACGCGGAACGCAAGGTTATCTCCATCAACCCGGAAATGCGGAGGAACTGACGATATGATGAACAATCAGGAAGCCAAATTGATTTTGCAGGCGTATCGCGCCGATGGACAGGATGCATCCGATCCACTATTCGCCGGGGCGCTCGAACAGGTCCGGCGCGACCCGGAATTGCAAAAGTGGTTCGCGCAGCAAAACTCGCTGGATGTCCGGGTGCAAGCCCGGCTGGAAATGGCCATCCCGGTTCCGCGTGGATTGAAATCCGACTTGCTCGCGCTGCAAAAAATTTCGCATCCGGCACCCTGGCGGCCGTGGTGGTTTCATCCGATGAAGCTGGCGGCGGCCGCGGCGGTGGTATTGCTGCTGGGCTTGGCCGCATTTTTTCTATACCCGCGACCGCAAACGCGGCTCGTCTCATTCCGTGCAACGATGGCACACTATTCGGCGCAGGAACAGGGGCACATCACTTTTGAGTCGCACGACTTGGCGAAGATTCAGGAATGGCTTCAAGGCCAAGGCACCGAAACCAATTTTGATTTACCTGCCGCGCTGCCGGGCCGTTCGGCGCAGGGCTGCCGCGTCGTTGACTGGAACGGACACAAAGCCACAATGCTTTGTTTCATCCTTGATGGCGAGCACATGGATCTGTTTGTCCTGGATCGCACCGGCTTGCCGGATTTGCCTGACAACGGCACGCCGCAATATGCCAGGGCCGGCGGTTTAATGACGGCTGCCTGGTCAAAAGGCGGAAAGGTTTATCTGCTGACGGGCGAGAACAAGGAAGTTTTGCAAAATGTTCTCCAGCAATCATCCATTTAACCATACCATTGAAAGTTTGGCCGGACTCGTCGATGGATCACTTCAATGTGTGTCGGTGCAGCAAATTACCCGTGCTGCTGCGAGCGGGGACACTGGCCGAGGGAAAGCTGGCAAAAGACCGCAAAAAGTGAGATGAAGGGTGTAAAGGAAACTGCAGGGGGAATTGAAATAAAACTGTTACTGATCCGTCAGTATTTGTTACGCCACTGTTACCGCTCATCCTACGCCGTGCGCCGGTGTCGTGCCAAGCGTGTTGTGAACCTTGCACCGGTTGCATGCCGTCACAAATAACTTTACCACTGCGATTGCTCTACCGACGGCCAATGGCCGGCTCCACGAACATTTTGGCGGCCGGCGGGAAGTCACTTTTGTTCAAACGGACCGGGGAACGGATAACCCTTAATCAACGCGCAGTGGTTCCGCCTCCGCACGGGCCTGGACTTTTTCCGCGCCGGTTAATTTGCTGGCGGCGGTTTCAGCGCACGCAAATTGGCCAATTGCGCCGGCGAAAGAAAATTCAAGCCGATTTCAAACGAGGCGTTCATCCAACCGAAACCCTCCGGCGCAATGTAGGAAAACTTCGTCCCGACGTTGCCGTATTCGACAAAGACGTCGTGCGATCCGGTGACGACGTTGTATTTTTCTGGAATCACGCCGTTGTAGTCGTGCGCGTTCCGAGCGATGCAGTAGAGCCAGCGGTAGGCCAGCCGCCCGGCGTCGGTGTCCAATCCGTAATTTCTGAAGCCCTGCCAAGCAAGCATCTGGTGCGGCGCCCAGCCGTAGGGATAATCCCATTGCCGCGAGTCATGGGTCCGGGCGGACGCTACGGATTCCTTCGCGGTCGCCGAAAGGCCGGCGAACTGCTCCAACTTTTCGCAGGCAAAGGCAGCAACCCGCTTCGCGCGCCCCCTGTCCTTCAGATTGTTCGTATCGAACATGTTCGCCCAGAGGGGCCACAGGCCAGTCGCGCTGATGTAGGTCGAACGCCGGTGATTGACGAAATCGTAGTCGAAGAAGTAACCGAGTTTTTCGTCCCACATCAAGCCCATCATTGCCGCCTTGCGTTTGAAAGCCTGCTGTCGCCAGAATTCTGCATTCGCCGGCTCGCCGCTGACGCCGGGCAGCTTGCCGCCGAATTGCGTTTCAATCAAATCGGCAAAATCCGTTTCGTATTTGTAAAGCAACGAATTCAAGTCCACGGAAACGAAATCCGTAGTGCGGTCATTAAAGCGGTGTGTCGTATCGTGACCCGATTCACGCAACGCCCGATCGTTCTTGAAAAAATCGGCAAGCGTCATGCCGCCGACTTTCAAGTCCGCGAATTGGCCGCAGTATAGGTATTCGTTCAGGAACCGGTAGGGTGTGAGGGGGAGCTCCGGGTCTCCCGGCTTGACCAGCTTCAGCCACGGCCGAATTTTTTCGTCGTAATGGCCGGGTTCCACTTCCGGGCAGGGACCGTTGCCCTCGCCGTAATAGCGGCTCAATTCAAAAGGGCCAATCTTCACCAACCGGCAGGAACCGAGCCAGACCGTTTCGTATTCTGTCATTGCGATTTTCAGTGCTGCTGCCAGCCACGTCTTGTCCGCCGCGCCGGATTCATAAACCGCGCGGATGATGCTGGTCAGGAACGGCGGCTGCGAGCGGGTGAGATAATACGTGCGATTGGCATTGGGAATTTTTCCATAGTAACGGACCTCGTAAAGGAGATTGTCCGCCATGCCGCGCGCGAGGTTGGTGCGGCCAACTTGCAGTAAACCGAGCGTGATGAAGTAGCTGTCCCAGCCATACAACTCATTAAAACGCCCTCCGGGCACAACGTATGGCACGCCGCTGATCTTGCCGTCGGCGTTTGTTTCCAGAGCCAGCGACAGAATGCCGTGTTCGCCGTCGAGGTTACGGACAAACGCGCCGGAGATTTTGGCTGGCGCGGGCAGCAGCCGGACTTTGAGCGGAGGCGAACGGTGTTGTTCGCCAGCAGTTTTTGCGACAGCTGCAAAATAATTCACCGCCGCCGTGTCCGCGCCAGGCACGTAAATGTAATCCGCTTTGGAAACGACTTTCGGATCGTGGACAACTTGGTCAATGTGCGCCGCATCAATCTGCCGCGTCAAGGCATCCCAATAAACGTCTTTGATAAGCCGATGCGTGCGGTCCACGATGTTTTCGTCCAGCCGGAGTTGGTCGAGGGAAATTTCTGACGCATGGTTGTCCTCCGCCTGCTTGAGCTCCTGCAACAGCACGGACAATTGATATTCATTCGTTACGGCGCGCACGCCCACACCGTTTTGGTTGAGGATTTCAAACGGCGTGATGTGATCGTGGACAGTGATTTTCTTGTCGCCGTCCGTGTCCTCCTGGGCGGCAAGCCGCCAGAGATTGTCAACGACGGGCACGCTTTGGCAGAAGGCGGATACAGGGGCAACCAACCAGGCAAGAAGCGCAACCAACAAAAAGCGAAGTGACCTTTTCACGGTTTTGGCAGTGCGTCGGCATTCACCCCGCCAATGCGCGTGCGGAAGTGCGGCAGGCTGTGCGGATGGTGTTGCTGAACCCAGGCGATGAGCTTCTCGCGGATATCGCAGCGCAAATCCCAGGATTGGGAGGAATCGGCAGCCGTGGCTAGTACCCGGATTTGCATCGTTTTTTCCGTGGCGTCAGTCACCTGCAAATTCCAAAAGCGTTTATCCCAAAGCGCATTCGGCTCGATGATTTCCTTGAGCGCCTTGCGCGTCTCGTCGAGCGGCAGTGAATAATCCACCCAAACGAACACCGAGCCGAGCAGGTCGGCGGAGGTGCGCGTCCAGTTTTGGAAGGGTTTTTCGATGAAGTAACTCAACGGCACGACCAGCCGGCGGTCGTCCCAGATGTGGATGATTACGTAAGTCAGGGTGATTTCTTCGACTCGTCCCCATTCGCCCTCGACGATGACGACGTCGTCGAGCCGGATGGGCTGGGTCATGGCGAGTTGGAAGCCGGCGAACAGATTTGCAATCGTCTTTTGCGCGGCAAAACCGAGGACGATGCCAATGACGCCCGCCGAGGCGAGGATGCTTGTGCCGAAGCGTCGCACTTCCTCGAACAGCATCAGAATGGATGCCACTGCGAACAGGCCGATGATGACGTAAAGTGTTTTGCTGATGACGTGGACCTGGGTATAGATCTTTCGGGCTTGGAGGTTGTCGGCGACATTAATGTCGTATTCTGTCAAAACAGCTTTTTCACCGAGGTTCACAGCTTGAAAGGCAATCAGCGCCACGGCCACAATCAGGAGGATGCTGGTGCCTTTGGCCAGAAGCCCGGCGTATTCGGCGGGCAGGCCAAGAAGCGGCAGAGCCAAAATGATTCCGACGACCGGCACAATCACACGCAGACTCTTGCCCACCAACGGTACGAACAGGTCGTCGAGCTTGCTTTCAGTCTTGGCAGCGAAGGCAGCCAGCCGCAGTTCCAAAACACGGGTGAAACGGAAAAACAGCCAGAATACCACCGCAAATACGCCGAGGTCAAAAAGCTTGTCAAAAAATTCGCGTACAACGTGCAAGCCTTCATCGGGCGGCAGTTTCGATAATAGCGGCGTGGCCGACACGTAAATGCCGTAAATCCAGATCAGCAGGTAAAGTGGCCTGCCCAGCGCGTGAAAAACATGATGGCGCACTTGCTTCGATTCAGATCGGGCCGTATCATGGATTTTACGCCGGAGGAAGGCGACGGCGAGGCCGTTCACGAGCAGAGCAACCAGCAGGAAACACAGCGTCGCGCCAAGGTCTGCCCACGTCACGGCGCCGAACGCCACACGGTCCGCACCGGGGCCGAAGACTTCTTCGATCGCGCGGACCAGCAGCGCCGTCATTGCGCCAGCGGCGTTAAATGAATCATTTCCAGGCATGGTCATGTTTGCAATTGGGTTATTAAGGCATTGCGCCAGCGGTGACTTTTTCGCGTTGTTCCGCGCCCAGCTCGCGGAGTATCCGCCGTACGGCCGTGTGGTTGCTCAAGTAGTATCGCGCGGCAGTGTTGGCCAGTCCGACGCGAACGGAATAGGCAGTGGGTGGTAACGCGCGAAACAAATCCTCGTCCGTCCAATCATCGCCGATGCCCACGATGAAATCCGGCGCGTTGTCCGTGAGCCATTCCAACGCCGCCGTGCCCTTGTTGACGCCAGTGTTGCGGATTTCGATGACCTTGTTGCCTTCAAACACCTGCACATCAATGTTGCGGGTGTAACCGGACAAATCGTCCACCAACTCCTTCGCGCGCAGGGACGCCTGTTCGGGGTCCGCCTGACGATAATGCCACGCGAGTGAAAATTCCTTCTCCTCAAGCAACGCGCCCGGCAACCGATCAACGTAAAGCGGGAGAATCGGGCGCACGCGCTCCTTCCATTCAGTCGTCATGTTTTTCAGCATGCGCCATTCCCCCCGTTTGCAACGCAGCCAGACGCCGTCTTCAGCGACCAGCGCGACTGGCAAACGACCGAACCATTCCTCCAAATCGTGCCGGGGCCGGCCGCTGATGATGACCACGTCATTGGTGGAATCGTTCGCCAGCGTCGAGAGCAATTCCAGCAATTCCGCGTCCGGTCGCGCCAGTTGGGGTTCCGCAGCGAACGGCACCAGCGTGCCATCGTAGTCCAGCAACAGGGATCGCCGCGCTGCCAAGCGATATTGTTGCCCTAATGCGGTGAGCGCCTTGCCCGTCAGCAACCGCGCCCGTCTCGCCGCTTCAATTTTATGTGTGGACACCATTGCTTGGACAAATTCATTCGCCCAGCGGTTCACATTGTAGCGCCGCAATCGTTCTTGAAGAATCTGGTTACGCCGGACTTGTTCCTCGACCGGCATGGTCAGGGCTTGTTCCAGCGCGTGGGCAAAATCCTCCAGATGCACCGGATTGATGATGATGGCTTCGCCCATTTCCTTCGCCGCGCCGGCCATTTCGCTCAACACCAGCACGCCCTTTTGGTCGGAGCACGACGCAACGAATTCCTTGGCCACCAGATTCATCCCATCGCGCACCGGCGTAATCAACGCCACGTCGCACAGCCGGTAGAGCGCCACGATTTCCTCGAACGACAGATTGCGGAACTGAAAAATCAGCGCGTCCAATGCACGTTGCCGTAGGCGCCGGCAATGCGGCCCACCGTCTGTTCCAGTTCCAGCTTCATGGATTGGTAACTCTCCGCCGCTACGCGCGACGGCGCGACGGAAATGATGAAGACGACCTTGCCGTGCCATCGCGGGTTTTTTTTCAAAAACAAGTCGTAGCCGCGCAGGCGGTTAACAAGCCCCTTGGTATAATCCAGCCGGTCCACGGGAAAAATAACCTTTTGGCCGAGGCACTGGTTCCGCAGCTCTGCCACTCGTGCCTCGGTTTCAGGTAATTGCGCCGCCTTGGCGAACCTTTCGAAATCCACGCCCATTGGAAACGTGTCCACCTTCACCACTCGATCGCGCAGCGCGAGGATGCCCAGTTGATGCTCGTAGCCGCACGTGCGCAGCGTCGAGGTCAAAAACTCGCGCGTGTAATCGTGCGTATGAAATCCCACCAGACTGGCGCCCAGCAGGCCTTCGATGATTTCCTCGCGCCAGGCCCGCGGCACCAACCGGAAGACCTCGTAGGAAGGGAACGGGATGTGCAGGAAGAAGCCGATCGGCATTTCGGGGAATTTCTCGCGTATCAATTTCGGCAGCAACATGAAGTGGTAGTCATGGACCCAGACCATGTCATCCGGCTTCAGTGCGTTCACCACCGCCTCGCCGAAAATGCGGTTCACGTTTCGGTATTCCTGCCAATTCTCCTCCACGTAATGTGTCAGCGACTGGAAATAATGGAAGAGCGGCCAGATAGTCTTGTTGCAAAAACCGTGGTAAAACCGCTCCATACTTTTTCCTCCGGCAGAAAAACCGGACAGCACTTGAAATGCTGTTCTGCGAAGGTCCGCACCGCCGCTTCCTGTTCCGGCGGGATGCTGGCACCCGGCCAACCCAGCCAGAAATAATCGGGATTGCTCGATGCGCCCGCCGTGGACTGCCGCAAACAGCTTGCCAGCCCGGTGCTCAACCCGTCCGAACTGGCATTAAATTTCGGCGCTCCGTGTTCGAAGGAAACCGTAAAGGGCAACCGATTTGAAACGACAACCAAACGCATAAATAAATTTTCGTAAAATTTCAGCGATTGTCCAAGCCATTCGGCCGGACATTTCAAAAAAGTTTGCACGGGCGGGCGCGAGGATTCCTTGAATTGCGCGGCGGATTTGCGAATATATTGGCGACGTGTTTGTTTTAACATCATCGGGTTATTTTGGGAAGCTGCCTCCCAACACCCGCAACATTCTGCAGACCTGTCTTTATGGGCTTGTTGCGGGATTGGCGGTGGTTGCATTTCAACTGCTGATCAATCTGTTGTATAACGCGACCTTCGCGAGGCTGGCGGCGCTGTCCTCTCCGGCATTTCTGATTGGTAGTTTTGGCGTGATGGTTACCACCGCGCTGGCGGCCGGCTATTTGCTGAATTCGTTTTGCCAGGAGGCAGCCGGCAGCGGTATTCCGCAAGCCAAAGTGGCCTTCTGGAAAGATTTTGGCGTAATTCCGTGGCGTGCGGTGTGGGTAAAGTTTTTGGCCGGCATTTTGAGCATCGGTGGGGGCAGCAGTCTCGGACGGGAAGGGCCGAGCGTTCATGTCGCCGCCGGAGCGGCATCACAGCTGGCGGGCTTGACCGGCGAGGCGAAACAAAACCGGCGACGCGCAACCGCGGCGGGCGCAGCGGCGGGCTTGGCAGCGGCCTTCAATACGCCGATTGCAGCAGTAACGTTCGTGCTGGAGGAAATCATCCAGGACTTGAACAGCAATCTCCTGGGCAGCGTCCTGCTGGCGTCGGTGATTGGGGCGCTGATCGTGCACGGTCTGGTCGGTCGGCAACCGGCATTTTCCATCGCGAATATCGAAGCGCCGACGTGGCGGGCGTATGTGCTGACTCCCTTCGCCGCCGCGCTGGCGAGTTTGGCGGGTATCTTCTTTCAAAAGGCGACGCTGGACTTGCGCGCACAGCAGCGGCGTGTGGCCAGAGTTCCCGGCTGGCTTAAACCGGCCATCGGCGCAACGCTGGCATGGGGCGTTGGCGCTTCGGTCTTTCTTCTCACCGGGCACCTCGGCGTGTTTGGCTTGGGTTATGGCGATCTGACCGCCGGATTGAATCAGCAGTTGCCTTGGGACATTGCCGGAATCTTGCTGGTCGCGAAATTGCTGGCGACAGTTCTTTGTTATGGGTTGGGCGGCTGCGGCGGAATTTTTTCGCCGACGCTGTTTTTCGGGGGTATGAGCGGTTTGCTGCTGGCGGGTGTAGTCGGGTTGATCACACCATTGCCAACCGAAGACACGCTCACGCTGGCGGTTGTCGGCATGAGCGCCTGCCTAGGCGCGGTCGTGCGTGCGCCGGTGACGGGCATCCTCATCGTGTTTGAAATGACCCACGAATTTTCACTTGTGCCGGCGCTGATGATCGGTGCGCTGGTCAGTCAAGGCATTGGGCGTCGCATGACGCGTGCGAATTTCTACGACGCCATTCTGGAACAGGACGGCCACAAGCTGGAGAAGTTGCTTCCGCCGCGCGATATGCGGAGTTGGCAAAAGCTGCCCGTCTCGACCATCGCCAATTTTCAACCGGTTGTCCTGAACAGCTTGGAACCGGCGGCGATGGGAAAAATCCTGAAGGCCCACGCCTATGCCTGTTTTCCCGTGATACAGGAAGGCAAACTCAGCGGCATTGCCTCGCGCGGCGAAATGACCGACGCCGTTGCGGAAAACCGTGCGCCTAAACTGGCTCCGATTGTTCGCTGCGAACCGCGTCAGACCATTCGCGAGTTACAGGTCAAGCTCATCGAATCACCGACTGGCATGGCGATGGTATGCGATCCCACGGACGGCAAGTTGCTTGGCTTGGTCACGCTGCACGATTTGCTTCGGGCTCAAAATAACGCCGCCGAGAGCAGTCTTTGAATGGGGGTACGTCAAATGACCTCGAGCAAAACAATAGTGGAAATTAGCAAGGTGATGGCGGACGGCTGGTGAACGAATGCTGACAAATTGTTCTTGCTGGCCGGGAAACGCCTTCTAAAACTTGGCGCAACTGGATTCCTCGTAACGACAGTAGATATCACACAAGGCACACCAAATCAGTAAGCGGTTGCGCCAGGGACAGCAAAGCTGCTGAGGTTTGCAGAGCATGATATTCCGGTTTTGATGGCGGTTGGGAAAGTCACGCTTTTGGGCGATCCGTTCCGAATGCCTCAAAATGGTTTGCGACGGTCGAGGTCCTCCAACTGGCAACGGACCGGGATCGGCTGCACAAGGCTACGTAAGAAGTTTCAGAACTTTGCGCGACAGAAACGTGAGCGCTGCGTAGGCTCCTTGGCGAGAGATTGAAACGGAGGTGGTGGCTGACAATAACTCTGCCTTGACCAAGGGCATTAGATTTCGTAAGATCACTTGTAAATCGAGAGAGACTGATATCATAAATCTATACTGGAAACCTACGAAAACGAGAATTCAGAAGTGGGCCTCCTTTGTTCCCAGAGCGGTGTGTGCGGAAGTGATCATGCTATGGGTTGCAACCTTGTGTGCTCAAGCTCAATTCATCTATACTACGTTTAGTGTGTCAGGGGCAGTAGGCACTTACGCCAATAGTATTTCCGGTAATAACATCGTCGGGAGATATGCAACCGGGAGTACATGGTATGGTTTTATCTACAATGGGAGTGGGTGCACCACTTTGGACGTACCTGGATCAACATATACTTTTGCCTGGGGTATTTCCGGCAACAACATCGTGGGGTCTTACGGGGTTGCGAACGGTCCAGGTTACGGCTTCCTATACAATGGCAGCAGCTACACGAGCTTGAATGTGCCTGGGGCATCAATTACTGATGCCAATGGTATTTCCGGGAACAACATCGTGGGGGATTACTTTTTTAATAACGGCAGCATCTATGGTTACAACGGTTTTCTTTACAATGGCAGCAGTTACACCACCATAGCCGTGCCGAGTGCAGGGAGCACCAGTGCCATGAGCATTTCTGGAAACAACATCGTTGGCGTGTATGGTGCCTACGGCAATGAGAACAATGCCTTTCTCTACAATGGCACAAGTTACACGACAATTGACGTTCCGGGAGCATCATCCACCTATGCTTACGGCATCTCGGGCAACGATGTCGTCGGGGCGTACTTTGACGGCACCACCTATCACGGTTTTCTCTACAATGGCAGCAGTTACACTACTTTGAACGTTCCGGGGGCCAGCTCCACTTCTGCCATCGGCATCGACGGAAACACTATCGTAGGGTATTGCTACATTGGGGGCGGCATTGAAAGTTTCATAGCGACCCCCGTTCCCGAACCGTCACTTTTGGCGCTGCTGATAGTTGGCGCAGGAACTCTTCTGTCTCGTCGTCGGTGTTGTGATCTGTAATGGTGACTCCGCTATCTCCTTGCCGCCTCACAGTTAGAAATGGTGTTAGGGGGCGGAGTCGGTCGTTTGGATTACAGGCAGCGTGGTCAGCCGCAAATGCGTCGAGCCGTACGGCACCAACGTCATGGTCTCTGGCCGGCCCGCGCCGCGGAGCTCCGAGAGCAATGGCAGGCCGCGGGGCTCGCCGTAAGCAGCGCCGTTTGTTTCCCGCAACCAGCCTGGCAATGAACAAAGCGGCAATTCCAACCGCACCGGCGTTTGGTCTTCCAGAAACGGATTGTCAGGCATCGCCGACTCGACAACCTCGATTTTTCCCGGATCGCTTTTTAATGACCGGCTGAAGCCGTAACGCCAGTCGCTTTGCGGCAGAAATTCGATTTCGGGGAAGCCTTGGATGTCGTGCCCTCCCAGGAGGGCTTTGATGTCCGGGGGATCGTTCGTGTGCTCAATGCGTTCCTCGGCAATCTTCAGTGAAAACACCAGCGGCCCGCGCGTGACGCAGACGGCCTGAGGCTTGAACCAGTCCTCGATCCGCACCGGCATCGGCAGCTCCAGGCTCACCACGTCGCCGTCATGGAACTCCCGGCGCAGCGATGCGAACGCCCCTGGCTTCAGCGACTCGTGCAAAGTCCGGCCGTTCACCCGGACCGTGGCGGCGTCGCACCATTGTGGAATGCGGAATTGAAAATTGAACGCAACCGGCCGGGCCATTTTGAACCGGAACAAGACGCGGTCGCGGAACGGGTAATCTGTTTCCTCGGTGCTGGTCACCGTCTGACCGTTGACCCTGGTCTTCACTTCGCTTGGCCCATAATAGACCGCGGCGAGGCCGCCGTCGTTCGCGCGCATCCACATGCGGATGACATAATTCGGCATCGCGCGGTTGATGTTGCCCGGACAGCATTCCACGTCGTGCGCCGCGCGGTAGGTCATGCGCGTGGACCAGTGCGGCGTGTGGCGGTTGGTGGCTGCGATCTCCGTCTGGTTCACGGCGGAAAAATATTGAAGCTGGCGGAAATTTTTTGTGACCGCGCCGGGCAGCGCGTTGAACGTGGCGCGCTCAATCAAATCGGCAAACCGCGCCTCCCCGGTCGCCATGAACAGATACCCCAGGCTCCATGACCAGTCCGTGATATCGCAGCTTTCGTGGACGGAATAAAACGCGGTTGGCTCCAGATGTTCCGAGCTGACGATGCCGCCGTCGGGCATGAGACTGTTGTCCAAAACTTTCTCATAGGCGCGCCCCGCCAGATGCAGTGCCTCGCGGTTGCCGGTGTAACTGAACATCAGCGGCAAACATTTCAATTCCTCCGCCGCCGTGACGCCGTGTTCATGGAAAGGCGCCCGGCTCCGGATTTTGGCGATCGTGCAAAAGGAATTCGTGTCGTGCAAATAGCCGTCGTAAATTTTCCGGCATAAATCCAAGAGCCGCCCGTTACCCGTCAGTCCGTAAAGATAAAACGCCTCCTCGAAATTCGCGCCGTTCCGGCCGCCTTGGGCGATGGCGTCGGCGCTGGTCAGCAGCCAGTTTTCCAAGACTGCCGCCACGCGCGGGTCGCCGGTCGCGGAAAATTGCGCCATCAGCGCGCGGCCAACGACCGCGTTAGGCCAGCACCAATGGGAACCGCCAAAATTGGTGCCGCTGGAGTGGTCGAGAATGTAATTCAGATTCGCATCGCGCCGCTGGCGGATTGCCGGATCGTTGACGAGCCAGCTCAACCGTGTCGTGGCATCCACAAAGTAACCGGATTGTTCGTAGGGCCACCAGTCCTTCCACGATTGGTTACGGACCGCCGGCGGCGGGATAACGCCCGCATACATGCAGGTGTCATACGGATAGGACATGTTTTCCGGATGGCCGGTCAGGCCTTGCGCCTGCTGTTCCAGCCATTGCCGAATCCAGCCACGCGGCTGGACCGAACCCACGGGCAGTTCGGAGAACTGTGCGTAATACTTGACCTTGAATTGTCCCGGCTCCGGCGCGGCTGGCGCGGATGAAATCTGTGCCCGGTCGGCGCCGGCCAGCCCGAACAACAGAAGGGCAAGGACGAAGCGGCCGTTGGATTTCATTTTCATCGCTGGACTGCAAATGCGGCGCCGGAGAACACGCGCGCCGTAATCACGACGGACATCGGAACCAAGAACGACAATTTAACCGATTTCGCAAGGGAGTGTGGCTTCATTGCTGGTGGCATGATAAACGGAATTGAGAACCTGACCAGCCCCCGAAAAACTGGGGGATTTGGTTTTTTTCGTGGCGAAAAAACCTCTGTTTGTTTCATAATGGATCCGTGCCTCCCGCCGCGAAACATTCTCTCCGCCAGCTGCTGTTGTTTCTCTGCCTGGCGCTGCCGACCTTTGCCGCGGCGGACGAGGATGATTCCGCCAGCCAGGACTACGTGGTCAAGGTCTGGGGTGCGGATAACGGCCTGACCGAAAGTTCCGTTACCGACGTCGCGCAAACTCCGGAGGGCTATTTATGGGTCGGCACGCTTTTCGGCAGCGTGCTGCGATTCGACGGCACGAGCTTTGTCAGGTATAACTCGGCCAACACGCCGGAATTTTCCCAGAAATGGGGTGTCCCCCGGCTGATGGTGGACCAGGAAGGGACACTTTGGATCAGCATGGTGGACGGCGGCATGACCACTTGGGACAAGCGCGGTTTCAGCTCGGTCTTCAACAGCACGAACCGTCCCGACCGCTTGTTATGGTCGGCGCCCGGCAGGGTCATTTTTATCTATGCCAATGGGAAGCTGCTGTCCGGGCAGAAAGCCCGCGAACAGTGGAACTGGCAGACCGTGACGTTACCGGACGTATTGCCGCAAGGTCAGCAATGCGCCGATGCCGAGGGCCGGATTTGGTATTTACAAAGTGAAAATAAAATCGGGGTCTGGAACGGCAGGGGAACCAATACACCCGCTCAGACAAGCGAGTTGGAAGACCAGACGATCAACGTGCTGGCCGCGGACGAGGAGGGCCGGATCTGGATCGGCACCGATCGCTCCCTGGCCGTCTGGCAAACGAACCATTTTGAGGCAATGACGCCGACCAACGGCGAGGCGGTGCTGAATGTGCAGGGAATTATTCCGTCCGGCGGCGGCAACCTTTGGGTGGAGGCCAACAACCGAATGCGCCGCTGCGCCGGTCGGCGATGGCTGGCGGAGTCGGACGGCTGGAACCGCGAGCTTGCCGGGAGGACTTCGTTGCAATTTGTGCACGGTGATCGGGAAGGTGGTTTGTGGGCCGGCGCCGGCAATTTGGGATTAATCCATGTTGCCGCGGATGGCGCGTTCCAGCGACTGACCACGCGGGACGGATTGCCCAGCAATGTGATCCGCTTTGCCTATGAGGACCGCGATGGAAACATCTGGACGGGTTACGACCGGGGCGGCCTGGTGGAAGTGCGGCGGCGGCTCTTTCGGGTCATCGGAAAGAGCCAAGGCCTGGGCGACAGCCTGATCAACAGCGTGTGTGAAGACATTCACGGCGGCGTTTGGATCGGCACGCACAGCGGCATGGTGGGCCATTACGAGAATGGCGTCTGCACGAACATCGTATTGCCGGAACCGGCGCGCACGCAGGACAGTTGCATTGCGGCTGACGCGCGCGGCAGGGTGTGGATTGGCGGACAGGGGATCGGGCTGTTGAGGTGGGAGAACGAACAGTTGCGGCCAATCGCCACGGAGACGCAACTGGGTGGTTATCCGCGTCTGCTGTTGCCGGGCCGGGATGACCGGCTTTGGGTTGGAACCATTTGGTCCATCATCTGCGTCACCAACGGAAATCTCGCCTTTGATTACACCACGCAATCAGCGGGTGGTCATCCGACGGCACTGGCGGAAGCGGCGGACGGCACGATTTGGGCGGGAACCCTGGATGGTCTTCTTTTGCGCTGGGACGGCAAACAATTTGTCCCGCTGGCGCCGCCGGACCGGAATTCACTGGGACGAATCTGGGCGTTGTGGGCGGCGCCCGACAACAGCCTGTGGGCGGGAACCGAGGAAGGCGGTTTGTTGCACTTGAGCGATGGCAAATTCTTCCGCTACACCACAAAAAATGGAATGCCCTCGGACAGCGTCGTTCAGATTCTGAGCGACGCCCAGGGCAACTTGTGGCTCGGAACGCGCGCGGGCATTGCGCGCATCCCGGTTGACGCGCTGGCGCAATTCGAGCGTGGCCAATTGAACGTGCTGCCGGTGAGCGTTTACGGGCTGTCGGACGGGTTGCCGACGATTGCCAGCGCGATCATCTACCAGCCAAACTGCTGGCGCGGGCAGAACGGCACCCTATTTTTCGCCATGGCCAACAGCGTGGCGATGGTCAATCCGGAGGAAGTTCACCTCAATCTTTTGCCGCCAACGGTGGTGCTGGAAGAAATATGGTCCGATGACAAACGGGTTTGGCCGGAAAACGTCGGCGCGGTCGTGACGGCTCCCGAAACCGCTGAAGGCCACTCCTCCGCCACGCCCGCCATCAAGGTCGGGCCCGGTCGCGGGGACCTGGAATTTCAGTACACCGGATTGAGCCTTGGTTCATCGGCGCGTGTCCGCTTCAAATACCGTCTGGCTGGACTGGAAAGCGACTGGAACGAGGCCGGGCGGGAACGAAAAGCCATCTACCGCCACGTCCCGCCGGGCCGGTATGTTTTTCAAGTCATGGCGTGCAACAGTGATTCGGTGTGGAGCGACGACACGGCCTTGCTGGCGGTGAGGGTGGTTCCATTTTTCTACCAGACAGCCTGGTTCAAAGGTGGCGCGGGGCTGCTGGTGGTGGCGGGTTTATCCTTCGCCGTGGCGGTCGCCGTGCGCCGGCGGATGCGCCTGCGGCTGGAACGTTTGAAAAGCCAGCACGCGTTGGAACGGGAGCGGTCGCGCATCGCCCGGGATTTGCACGACGATCTCGGCGCGGGCCTGACTGAAATTGGTTTGCTGGGCGGAATGCTCCGGGACCCGGCGCGGCTCCCGGCGCACAAGGAGGAGGCGCTGAACCGGATCGTCGGCCGCAGCCACGAGTTGGTCATGGCGCTGGACGAAATTGTGTGGGCGGTCAACCCGCGGAACGACTCGGTGAATTCGCTCGGTGGCTATCTCTGCCGCTACGCGCAGGGCTTTCTGGAGCCGACGGCCATCCGCTGCCGTTTGGAAATGCAGGAAACAGAACCGGATCAGCCGCTGAATTCGGAGCAAAGACACAATCTTTTCCTGGCTTTCGAGGAGGCCTTGACCAACGTCGTCAAACATTCCGGAGCGACCGAAGTCCGCGTTAAAATCTCCGTCGAGAAGGAAAGCTGTCTGTTCATCAGCATCGAAGACAACGGACGCGGCCTGTCGCCGACCGTCAGGGGAGACGCCGACGGCTTGATCAACTTGCAGCAACGAATGGCCCGGATCGGCGGCCGGTGCGAGATTGTCAACCGGGCGGCGGGTGGCGTTTCCGTCAGCTTTGGCCTGCCGCTGGCCGCGCGGCGGCCCCGGCGGAGTGGTTAGGGAGGCACAACCGTTTCGCGGATTTATTCAGCCATCGGTTGTCCGGTTAAAATCGTTTTGGTAATAAAAGAAAATGATCACCGTGGCGATAGTCGAGGATGACGCGGGCATACGCCGCAGTCTGGAATGGCTGCTGAAATCGTCGGCGGAATTTTCGTGCGTCGCGGCCTGCAGGAACACCGAGGAGGCGCTTCGCCTCCTGCCGAAGACCGCGCCGGATGTCATTCTCATGGACATCAATCTGCCCGACCGCTCGGGCATCGAATGCACCGCGCGCATCAAGGAGCTACTGCCTTCGGCGCAGGTGGTGATGATCACGGTTTATGACGACGCCGAAAAAGTGTTTAACTCGCTGCGCGCCGGGGCGAGCGGCTACATCCTCAAACGAGCAACGCCGGAGCGGATCTCCCAGGCGATCCGGGAGGTCCACGCCGGTGGGGTGCCGATGTCGAGCGAGATTGCGCGCAAGGTCCTGGGCGTATTCCGCGAGCCGGCGCCTGCGCCGGCGGAGGATCAGAATCTTTCCCGGCGGGAACAGGAGGTGCTGGAACTGCTGTCCCAGGGCTGCGCGAACAAGGAAATTGCGGACAAACTTTCCATCAGCATCGAAACGGTAACCTGGCATCTGCGGCATATTTACGCCAAGCTGCACGTCCGCTCGCGCACGCAGGCGGCCTTGAAATTTCTCGGCCAACGGAAAGGCTCGTAAGCTTCCGCGCCGACAGCCGCCTCCAGGCCCCAGTTTTTGGGGGCTGGCCAGTTCGAGAACTTCTCGCGTAAATTAGAATGGATGAACCCGCATCAGAAGAACCGCGGGGGTGCATTCCCCGGGGCATTTTCCCGCCACGTTTCCTTGCGAAGCCGCGAAACCACGGGGTCAGCGTTCACGCTCATCGAGCTGCTGGTCGTCATCGCCATCATCGCCGTTCTGGCGGCAATGCTGCTGCCCGCTTTGAGCGCAGCCAGGGAAAGGGCGCAGTCAACCTACTGCCGGAACAATCTTGAGCAGTTGCAGTTGGCGATTGAAATGTACGCCGATGACAACAAGCAGAAATTTCCCGACAACGCCGGAGCCACCATCAGCTACCAAGCCTGGGTCACCGGCAATATGAGTTGGGATTTGCCGCCGAATTTTCCAAGCACGGAAAACACCAACACGACCTATCTGACCGCCGGCGAGATCGGTCGGTATGTGGCCAAGAACGTCAAAATTTTCAAGTGCCCGGCGGACATTTATCGCGGTCGTTGGGGGCCGCGGGTGCGGAGCTACGCCATGAACGGTTTCGTGGGCGACACGTCGGATTTCAACGGCAAGGATAATCCCGGCTGGCGCAGATATTTAAAAACCGGCGACTGCATCAGCCCCGGCCCGTCGAAAACGTGGGTGTTGATTTGCGAATGCCCGGATAGCATTGACGATGATTATTTCAAGATGCCCATGCAGGGAGGTTCCGCCGCCAACTGGATCGAGCTGCCGGCTTCGACTCATGCCGGGGCAGCCGGCTTGTCGTTTGCCGATGGCCACGCGGAGACGAAGCAATGGCTCGACGCCAACTCCAAAGCGCCCGTCCGCAGGGTACATCCTTGTCCCGACTTCGGGAAGAATTCGCCCGACGATATGGCCTGGCTGCAACAACGGACCAGCAGTCAACAGTAACCATTGAAGCGGGACGACGGAAGAGTTTGCGAGTCACGGGAACGTTCGGCGGCTGGATTACCCCAGTTTTTTGGGGCTGGCCAGATTGAATCCACTGCGCATAATTAAGGTTGATGAGTCTGCGTTTCCAATTTGTGTTTCACTTTTTCATCGTCGGGTTAGCGCTGACGCTGGGGTTGGGCCGCTGCGAAGCGGCGGTTGTCGCTTCGGCCAGCGGCTTGTCGCTGCGTCTGAACGCAAGCGATGGCAGCTATCAACTCTCTGCCCGACAGCCGGCGTGGGAACTGGGCGGCAGCATCAACCAGCCCTTTCAGGACGTCGCCACCGGTCAAGGGCGGGATGCCATTGGCCATTATCGGCAGTTGTCATTCGAATGGGAGGACGGGCAGACGCCGATGAGGGGCCAAATCCGGATTTATGAGGAGAAGCCGCTGGCGTTGTTTTCGCAAACCTGCGGCGCGGCGACCGAACTGCCGCCGCGCGCGTTCCCGGATTTCCAGGTGTTGCCGGGCAAATTGCACGTTTTCAGCTACGGTCATCATGAATTTGCGCCGCCACGTTTCGCGGCGACCGAAATCTCCACACCCTGGCTGTTCTTTGATGATTCCGCCAACGCTTTGGTCATTTCTCCGGCGTCGCATTTCATGGTGGCCAGCATGGTGGGCGATGGGCGGACGGAGGCAGGCAGCGGATTTAATCCGGCCTTGCGGAACCTGCCGGCGGGTTTCACTCAACAAACGCTGGTCGCGTTCGGCCAGGGCATCAATCGGACTTGGGATTTATGGGGCGGCGCGCTGCTGGCTTTGCACCACGCTCAACGCCCCTCCGACGACGCCGACACGGTGCTGAAGTACCTTGGTTACTGGACCGACAACGGCGCGACTTATTATTATAACTACGACACCAATCTTGGCTACGTCGGCACGCTCCAATCGCTGGTCGAGCGTTACCGCCAGGAGCAGATTCCCATTCACTATTTGCAACTGGATTCGTGGTGGTATGAAAAGAGCACCACCGGTCCCGACGGCCAGCCGGGAAGGGAAAAGAAATCCGATAAGTTGCCCGGCGGCGAGTGGAACTGTTACGGCGGCCTGTTGAAATACAAGGCCGACACCAATCTGTTCCCGAACGGCCTGGACGCTTTTCAGGAATCCATCGGCCTGCCGCTGGTCACGCACAATCGCTGGATTGATCCGGCCAGCCCTTACCATCAACAATACAAAATTTCCGGCATTGCGGCCGTGGATCCGAAATGGTGGGACCATATCGCCGATTACCTGAAGGTTTCCGGCATCATTACCTACGAACAGGACTGGCTGGACCGCATTTACACCTATTCCCCGGCGTTCAGCAGCAATGTCGAAACGGGGGAGGCTTTTCTCAACAACATGGCGCGTGCCTGCCAGGAACAGGGCATCACCATGCAGTATTGCATGCCTTATCCGTGTTATTTTCTTCAAGGCAGCCGCTACGATAATCTGACGACCATCCGCACCAGCGGCGACCGGTTCAATATGGACCACTGGGACAATTTTCTCTACACGTCGCGCCTGGCTGCCTCGCTGGGAATCTGGCCGTGGGCGGATGTTTATATGAGCGGCGAAACCAACAACGTCCTGCTCTCCACGCTTTCCGCCGGGCCGGTTGGCATCGGCGACGCCATCGGCGCGGTCAACAAGGCCAATCTTCTCCATGCCGTCCGCACCGACGGGGTGATTGTCAAACCTGATGCGCCCATCGTACCGCTGGACCAGAGCTACATCGCCGACGCGAAGAAAAAACCGGCGCCCCTGACGGCGGGCACCTACACCGACCGCGGCGGCGTCAAAACCGGATATATCTTCGCCTACAACCGGCCCGACACACCGGCGGACACGGTTCGTTTCAGTCCAGGCGAGTTGGGCTTGCGCGGCCCGGTGTATGTTTATGATTATTTTTCCGGCACAGGCAAATTGCTCCATGACGGTGCTGACTTCACCGCGCCGCTGGGCGGGGACGCCAGCGTATTCTACATGGTCGCGCCCGTCGGCCAAAGCGGCATCGCCTTCCTCGGCGACAAGAATAAATTTGTCGGCACCGGCCGGCAGCGGATTGTGTCGCTGGACGATGAGCCCGGCAGGCTGACCATCGGAGTCGTATTGGCGCAGAACGAAAAATCGGTCGTCCTTCACGGCTATGCCGCCGCGGAACCGAAAGTGACGGTCATTTCCGGCTCGGACGACACGGTCCAATACGATCCCGCCAGCCACTACTTCACGGTCGAAGTAAAGCCCGACGGAGATGCGACGGGTGCCGAAACCGCCGACGCTCGCACCCGGCAAATGACGGTGGTGCTGGAAACAAGAAAGTGGCGAGTGACGAGTGACAAGTGACGGGAAAACTCCGGCGCCGGCCACTGCTAGTCACTTGTCACGTGTTGCCCGTCAACTCGGCGCTGTGGCTTTGGTGTCGTTGTTTCTCATCCCATCGTTCGCCGCCACCGGCGAAAATCCTTTCTGGCAGCGCCAGAGCATTTACCAAATCATCACCGACCGTTTTTACGACGGCGATCCGTCAAACGACAATGCCGACGGCAATTACGATCCGACGGGTCACCGCGGCACGTCCGTTCACGGCGGTGATTTCAAGGGCATCGAGGAAAAACTGGATTACCTCAAGTCGCTCGGCGCGACGGCCATCTGGATTTCGCCGGTGGTGTTGAATGCCCGCGGCGAATTTCACGGTTACGCGGGGCTGGATTTTTACAAGGTGGACCCGCATTGGGGCACGATGGCGGACCTGCGACATCTGGTTCAGGCGGCGCACGCGCGCGGCATTCTGGTCATTGACGACATCGTGGTGAATCACGGCGGCAACCTCGTGGACAGCGCCGATCCGGGGTATCCCGATTTCAAATATCCGCCCGCGGGATACCATTTGCGCTTCCGCGATCCCGCACGGCAATATCCGCCACCGTTTGATCTGAATGCCACCCACCCGTCGCTCACGAACCTGTTTCACGACAACGGCTTCATCCAGGACTATCACGACCCGGTCCAGGTTGAACTGGGCGAGTTGGGCGGGCTTGATGATTTTCGGACCGAAACGCCGTACGTTCGGGCACAGATGGAGAAGATTTACGAGTTTTGGATCCAGCAAGCGGGCTTCGACGCCTTCCGCATTGACACCGTCAAGCACGTCGAGGTCGGATTCTGGCGGGATTGGTGTCCGGCCATCCGCGCGTTCGCGGCGGCGCGCGGCAAGCCGGACTTTTTCATGTTCGGCGAAGTGCTGGATCATTCCGACGCCAAGTGTGGTTCCTACACCGGCATGATGGGGGGTGGGCCGTTCAAACTCGACTCAGTTCTGGATTACCCGCTGTATTTCAAAATCAAGTCCGTCTTCGCCGAGGCCACCGGCGGCACGAAACAAATCGTTGAGCACTACCGCGCCGTCAGCGCGAATTACGACCCGTCGGCGCAAAATCAATTGGTGACGTTCCTCGACAACCACGATCAGCCGCGTTTTTTGAGTGTCCCCGGGGCAACCGTCGCCCGGCTCAAGGTGGCGCTGATTTTTCTCTATACCGCGCAGGGCATTCCCTGCCTGTATTACGGCACGGAACAGGCCTTCAACGGCGGGAAGGACCCATTTGACCGGGAGGACATGTTCGCCGGACGATTCGAGTGGGGGCCGTCGCTGGGCGATAACTTCGACATGACGCATCCGTTGTTTCAACTCGTCGCCAGGCTTAACAATTTCCGGCGGCTCTATCCGGTGTTGCAAACCGGCATCCAATCCAATCTGTGGGCCGGCGCCGGCGGCCCCGGCCTGTTCGCCTACATACGGCGGCTCGGTACACAACAAGTGTTCGTGGTTTTCAACACAGCGGAAACGAACCGGATTCTGCCACCCTGCCCGACGATTTATCCGGCGGGAAAAAGGCTGCAAAATTTGCTCGATGAAAAGGAAAATTTAACCGTGCTCGCGGGCGGAAAGACTCCATCCCTCGCCGTGCCGGGCACATCGGCAAAAATCTTCGTCGCCAAATCCGAAATCCGTCCGCTTGATCCGGTGGTGACCGGCATATTGCCGAAACACGACTCGCGGGAAATTTCGCCGACCGCGCCGATTATCGTTCGCTTCAGTCAGCCGATGGAAACCACGAGCGTGGAGCGTGCTTTTTCGACGGTGCCGGCGGTGCCGGGCGCGTTTTCCTGGACGGCCGCAGGCGACGAAATGACTTTCCAGCCGGCAAATCCCGGATTCCAACCGCAAACGATGATCACCGTGCGCATCGGCGACGCGGCGCGTTCCGCCGATTCCGGCAGGACATTTTACGCCGGGTTTGAATCACGTTTCCGGTGCGGCGGGGCGGGCAGGGTCTCGCCGCCAAATTGACACGCGCAAATCCCCAGTTTTTGGGGGCTAGGCAGGATTCCAAAGTCTGCGGATATTAAGCTCGCGCATATTCAATCCAGAACACCTTAACCGATTAAACTATGAAGACCAAAACCGCCGTTCTTTCGTCCATGTTTTGTGCGGGGCTTTTGCTGGGCACCACCTGGCCGGTTTGCGCGGACACCCTGATCGCCTTTCAGTGCGACATGACGTATCAGGTTCAAAACTCACAATTCACCAATGGGGTCAATACGCTTAAAGTGTATACATATAACGCCACTCCGGCCGCCGTAACCAACTTGGTGTTGACCAACAATCCCGCATCATTGGTCAATACCAATCTCTATACGGGAACGTGGGACGATATGGTTGATACCAACGGCGCTCAAATCCAATATAAATTTTATGCCGTCGGAAGTTCGATTCCCGGTGGCCCCTATGAAACGACGGCGACTTACAACGATAACCGGGTGACATTGCTTCCTGCGGGCAGCGGCCAGCAGAGTCTGGTCTTGCCCGTTCAGTTTTTCAGCGACCAGGGCATAAACCTAGCCTCCCCCCAATTTGTCGTAACCAGCAACATCTGGTTCCAAGTGGACATGTCACAGCAAATTGCCCTTGGGACTTTCAATCCCTCGACACAAACGGTGGAAGTTGACGGCAGCTTGGGCAGCGGCAATAATTTCGGTTTCGGCCAGGGGACCACCCCCAGCGGCAACACCTTGACCAATGATCCCACCCTCCTGAGAACCAATCAGTTTGGTTTGGTGACTTCCAATGTATATACCGGATTTCTCTCCCAGCTCATTGCCGGCTCACCCGGGCAGAATGCCCAATTTAAATATCGAATCCAGCCATCTGCCATATACGAAAGCCCCAACAATCTAAACGGAGACGCGCAAAACAGCCATAACCGCTTCTTTTTCCTCACCGCGACCACCACAAACCCGATTGTCTTTTTCAGCGATCAGCCCTACGCGCCAATTGGAACAAACCGGATCACCTTCTCGGTGGACATGAGCGCTCAAATCTGGAGCGGCCAGATGAGCAATCAACAAGTTCGCTTGAGCGGAGATTTTAACAATTGGGATACGAGCGGCACGCTGGGCAATCTCTGCACAAATAATCCCAACGCCAGCAACACCAACATTTACTCTGCAACGGCAACTATCACCAATGGAGTCGGAGCTGCAACTCAATTCAAGTTCGGCTATGTCAATGGGAATTACGAAAACAATCCCACTCATACCTACCCGGGCGATCCATCCGTTGCCATCATCACCCCCAACCGGGAATTCATCATGCCTGATGTCAGTGGCACCAATCTGACTTTGCCGACTGTTTATTTCAATGACACATCCACTTACTCCGTGCTGCCGGCTCCGCCCCCCACCAATTTCGTGACCTTCAGTGTCAGCATGACCAATGCGGTGGGCACGGATTCGCACGTGTTCAATCCCAACACCGACAGTGTTTATCTGAACGGTGTGGATGTGACCATGACGTTGGGAACCTACCGCTTTGACCCATGGACCAACAATCCGACCGGCAACCCGCTGGGAAATTTCCTGATGATCAACAATCCGGTGGGCAGCGAGATTTACACCATCACGGTCCCGATTCCGGCGGGATACCCGGTGATGCTTTCGTACCAATATTCCATCAACGGTAACCAGGATGAGGCCAATGGCATCAATCATACCCGTTACATCCGGTCCACCGGAAACTACGTTCTGCCGCTGGATGTCTTCGGCAACATGGTTCAGGAACAGTCGTTCGGTAACCTGGCCGTCGGGGCAAAGTCAGGCGGCAACGTGCCGATCACCTGGCTGGGCCGTCCGGGCGTCCATTTGCAAGTCAAAACGAACCTGACCGTCGGTGCCTGGACCGATCTGCTCGGCACCGATGCCCAAAGCGCAACGAACTATCCTGCAGGCGCGGGCGCCAGCTACTTCCGGTTAACCAATCCGTTTTGATTTCAGCCGGGTACCACTGTCAAACCGACCGCCCAATGCCGGAGCGCGCGTTCCGGTTCCGGCGCGGAGCTTAATTGACATGGAATTGCCGACAAAAACAAAGTCCAAGACGGCAATGATGGTTTCACCTTGATTGAGTTGTTGTTGGTGATTGCCATCATAGCGATTCTGGCCGCGATGTTGTTGCCGGCTTTGTCCGCGGCCAAGGTGCGGGCGCAGATCATTGCTGGCCTGAGCAATAAGAGGCAGTTGATGCTGGCCTGGTATATGTATCCCGGGGACCACAACGACCTGTTGGTGCTCAATACCAATCAGTCAGTCAACGTCAACGGCGTCGATCCGTGGATTCCACCGGGCAGCAAATTGGATTGGGGCAGTTCCTCGGCCAATACAAGCGTGACGCTCCTGGTAAGCTGTCAACTAGGCCCCTATTGTGGCGGTCAATTTAAAATTTTTACTTCGCCGGGGGATGTTTTCCTGTCTCCCATTCAGCAGGTGCTGAATATGGGCAAGCTTTTTAATCATCGGGCCAGGAGCGTCGCCATGGATGCGGCGATTGGCGGCGACGGATGGAATCATCCCGCCGACAATGGCAAGTCCGGGTATAAACCCCCGCCTCTCTTGCTTCATGCCTCAATCCCTTTTTCTTCGCGACCAAGTTAAGCCAAATGGTCAATCCCGGCCCGAGCAAGTGCTGGGTGTTTCTGAACGAGCACCCGGACAGCATTGACGATGGGATTTTCTATGACGATCCTCGGGCAACAGATGGAACCGGCACGCTCATCGAAGTGCCGTCGAGCTATCTGGGCGGCGGCTGCGGCGTTTCTTTTGCCGAGGGGCATGCGGAGGTTCATAAATGGACAACCAGCGCGTTCCTCGTTCCGGTTAAATATGCGAAGTGTCCGGGAACCGGCGGGGTGCATTACACCCAAAACGAGGACATGGCCTGGCTGGCACAGCACACACCCGCGCATTAGCCGTCCTAACCCCCAGTTTTTGGGGGCTAGGCAGATTCCGCAACCTCACGTACATTCAACATGTGATTTTCCCCGACCGAAGAGAAAACCTGAAACTCGAAACAACTTGAAATTTATGAAAATTAGAAAACGTCTCAACGGATTCGCTATCGGATTGGGTGTGCTGGTTGTGGCGGTTTATTCGGTGCCAGGTCAAGACACTATTAATGTGACGGGTACATCTGGCACGACTTATCCCGGCAATAACACGGGCCAAGGGAGCGCCAACAAGGGACGCGAAATCTACTCCGCAACCATTGCCAATGACGCGAACAATCTCTACATCACACTCGCTCTTAATCCAGCGGGCAACGCAATGACCCAGGGCGGTTTTGATTATCTCATGGTCATCACCTCCGGCAATCCTTCCGCCGGCGGCGACACCTCCGCCGACGCCACGACCCACGGGAATGCGTACGACCGTGCCATATCCATTGACAGTGGATTCGGCGGAATGACGGATATGATAGGAATATACACACCTAACTCCAGCAGTCCCTACAGCTTCGGATTTAACGATTGGATTTTCAGTGGCGGGAGCTGGATACAGGAGAATACCTATCCCACCGGCGTGACGTTAGTCAATGGCTCGGGAGGCAACCCGACTGAACTCACCTTCACCGCCCCGTTGAGTGATTTCCCAAATCTGACTCTCACTCCCGGCTCAACTTTCGATTTCGATTTTGACAGCACGGGCACCGGCGCCGGTCAGACCGCTTATGGCGACCTGGTGCTTCCTGGGCCGGTTCAGGGCGGAACTTATTATGTTAATGGAACTTCGATGAGCGGTGCGGGGACCTATAGCGCCACATACCAATTCAACGAAACCACGCTTGATCAATACACAGTCGCAGCGGTGCCCGAGCCGGCCACCCTGGCCCTGGCGGGTTTAAGCGGGTTGTCTCTGACGCTGCTCCGTCGTCAGCGGAGGAAAGCCGGTTTGTCTTCGGCACTGCGCTAACCCGGTCGGGGCGTCGCATAGTTTTCAACCGCGCAAGTCACACCGCCTGCCCGGGGATTTGCGTTGTATGAAATGAAATCACCCGGGTTCACAACGGTGAGACTTTGTGTTGCGGCCGCCAGTGTGATGGTTGCGTCCGTCAATGCGGCGCCGGCCCAAATTGTAGCTGACGACGACGCGGCCGCCTACTTCAAAACCTCCAACTGGACCAATGGCGCGAACCAGGGTTTCGGTTTTACTCCCTGGGTGTTGGCTACCAATGCCTTTGGCGGCGGAGGTTACCGCGGCTGGTATCTCAACAACGGCTATGCCATCGCCTCGGTCACCAATGTCAGCGGCACGGCCTACACAAACTGTTCCTGGGGCATTTACGCCAACGGCGCCGCTCCAGCCGGCGGCAACCGCACGGTCGCCTGTCGTGGCTTTGCCAGTTCTTTGACGACCAACCTGGTTTTCAAACTCCAGTGGATGACGGAGGGCATCGGTCCCGGCACGACGAATTACGCCGGGTTTGTCCTGCGCAATGGAAATTCCACCGGCGACGTGACTGCATACGAAACCGGCTACCGCTTTGAATTTTATTACACGGGCGGCGGCACCGATTCCTTTCTTGTCAAAGATGGCAACGGTGTCACGGCTATTGGGCTTCCCTTCGCGGCAGGTTACGGCAATTCCGCCGCCGGCCACCTCAACGCCACCGGGCTGAACTGCGAATTCACCCTGGAGCCAAACGACACCTATCGCTTCGTGGTCCGGAGCGCGACGAACAACGAAGTGCTCGCTTTTCTGGACCACCAGCCGCTCGCTGGCAATCCCGGCTCGACCATTGACAGCGTGGCACTCTTCGCCAACGAAACCACCGGCAGCGGCTCCAGCGGCGGGGACCAGAATTACAACCGGATGCAAATCGTCTCCCCGTTGCTCAGCCCGCCCATTATCATCAATGTTCAACCGACCAACGGATCGGTTTTCGTCAACCCGGCCGCCAATATTTCCTTTGAAGTGGATTCGGCTTCAGGTGTGTCCGGCGCAGATGTCACGCTGCTTCTCGATGGCATCCCGCAGACGCTCGCCTTCAATACCAACGGCGCGACGCAGCAACTACTGGCGACCAACACCACGCTGCTGGCGACCAACGTTTCCGAGAGCGGCACCATTATCGCCATGGATGTCTATGGCAACAGCGCAACAAACACGTTCAGTTTCAACACGATTCAGACCAATTCACTGTGGCAAGACGCAAAAAACTACGGCGCCACCGGAAATGGCACGACCCGGGACACCGCCTCGATTCAGGCGGCTATCAACGCCTGCCCGCCCGGCGGATATGTATGGCTCCACAACGGCACGTTCCTGTCGGGAACGATTTTCCTGAAGAGCGACATGACGCTTTACATTGACCCGACTGCGACCTTGCTGGGCAGCGGGTCAACCAATGATTATCCCATCCTCAACCCTCCGGCCAACAACAGCCAGCAGCACAACTGCGACATGGCCCTGGTTTATGCCCAAAGCTGCGCCAACGTCACGGTTGACGGCGGCGGAACCATCAACGGCAACGGCCGCAATTATTTTACCTCCGGGGTTGAGGCAACCCGGCCCATCTCCATTTGGACGGCGCTGTGCAATCAGGTGAACCTCCGCAACCTCAACGTCGTGGACGCGGCCATGTGGACCGTGGTCAATATGCAGTCCGATTACCTGACCATCAGCAACCTCAACATCAATGACGATGGCTTGAATGGGAATCGGGACGGCTGCGACGTGGTGGATTGCTGGCACGTCCTCGTTGCCAATTGCACGATCGACTCCGGCGACGATTCCATCTGTCTCAAAAGCGGCAATCCGCGCGGCGTGAACGATCTTTTGGTCACGAACTGCGTGATCACCCGGTCACAGTCCAACGGCTTGAAATTCGGGACCGCCAGCACGGGGCCGTTCACGAACATCGCGTTTCAGAATTGCACGGTGCTGAACACGGCGCATTCGGCGATGGCGGTGGAATCAGTGGACGGCGCCGCGATCAGCGATGTCACATTCCAGGGAATCAATTTCTCCGGCTGCCAGAATGCCATTTTCATCATCTTGGGAACCCGCGACGCGGGAGTGACGCCGGGCAGTGTCAATGGCATCACCTTTAGAAACATCACCGGCTCCAGCATGACCGACACGCGCGGTTGCCCCATCTCCGGCTGTATTACGAATGGCGCGACCTACCCGTTACAGAACCTCCTGTTCGACAATGTGAACGTGTCCTTCGCTGGAGGGTTGGGTTCGATTCCTTCGGCGCCCCCGGAATATGCGGGCCAGTATCCTGAAAACACCATGTGGGGGAATCTGCCGGCTTACGGATATTACATCCGACACGCGACGAATGTGACCTTTACGAATTGTTTCACCAGCGCCGCTTCCCCGGACGCCCGGCCGTGGCTCGCCACCAATGACGTTTCAAATTTAACCGCTGTCGGTCCGCCGTTGAATATTTTCTCAAGCGGCGCGAATGTGGTGCTCCAATGGCCGAACGCCTTTACTTTGCAGACGGCCACCAATGTGACGGGTCCATATGCCGATGTGACCGGAGCGTTCAACCCATACACGAACCCGATTACTGCCGGCGGACTGCCGCACTTTTTCAGACTGCGGCAATAAGGCCCATGACCCGGGTGCGTGGGACGGCTCGCTCCTTCGTGGATTTTCCAGCGGTTTCGATTTGAACAGGGCAAAGAAGGTCGGAATAGCGCTTAATTTCCGTTCCCTACCGTTTTGATGACCGCCGTCTCGGGCTTCAAGCCGCTGGCGTTTGCCGTGAGCCTGATTTTTCCCGGCTGCCCGGGTTCCCCCCGGATGATGACCAGGCAAAGCCCGTTGAAGGCGTTGCGATCAGGCGATGGAAACGGTTCAAAGTCTGTCGGATCGCCGTTGTCGGTTGCTGCGATTTCACCCGGTCCCTGAATTTCAAAATAGATGCGATTGTCCGCACGCGGCGCCATGACGCCGCGTTTGTCCGTCAGGGTCACGGTTACAAAGGACAAATCTTTTCCGTCCGCGCAAATCGTATCGCGGTCCGGTTCCAGTTTGATCCGGGCGGGCGCTCCCGCGGTTTTGACTTCGTCGGTCGCCCACTTTTTTCCGTTCTTGTACGTGACCACTTTGAGGGTGCCCGGTTCATAGACCACATCGTTCCAGCGGAGACGATATTCATCGGGTCCTTTCTTTTGTCGGCCCAATGACTTGCCGTTGAGGAACAATTCGCCTTCATCGCCGGAAGTAAAGACGTGAACGGGTGTGACCTGCCCGACGCGTTCCGGCCAGGTCCAGTGCGGCAAAATATGAGCCATCGGATAATCGGGGCGCCAATGCGCTTGATAAAGGTAAAACCGGTCTTTCTTGAAACCGGCCAAATCAATGATGCCGGAATAAGAACTCCGGGACGAATCGAATGGCGTCGGCTCGCCCAGGTAATCCCAGCCGGTCCAGACAAATTCTCCGCCGACCCAGGGATTTTTTTCCTGCGCGGCAAACACCTTGTCCGCTGAGGATCCAAACGCCGCGGCGTACAACTCATAGGCGCTGACCTGCCGGCGTTTTCGATCTTCGCCGGAGTTTGGTCCGACGAGGGCGCTGTTGTTGGTCGTGACTGGAAAGACATAGACGCCCCGACTGCTCAATGCGGAAGCCGTTTCGCTGCCAAAAATGAATTTATCCGGGAACTGCCGGTGGAACGCCGGATATTTCCCCGGCGCGCCGCGGATTCCGGCGCCCTGATAATTCAGGCCGATGAGATCCAAAACGCCGGGAAGCGGGTCGTTGGGATGCGACCAATTCATCGCGCTGGTGGTCGGGCGCGTGGGATCTTCTTCATGCACAATGTCACAGAGCTGCCTCGCCAGCGCGGCTCCATTCGTGCCGGTAAATTGCTCGCCGACTTCGTTGCCGATGCTCCACATGATGACCGATGGGGAATTGCGGTCCCGCCGCAACTGCGCCCGCATGTCCTGTTCGTGCCAGTCATCAAACCACAGATGATAATCATTTGGCGTCTTGCTGCGCCGCCAGCAATCGAACATTTCATCCATCACGAGGAAGCCCATTTTGTCCGCCCATTCCAACAGTTCGGGCGCCGGCGGGTTGTGGCTGGTGCGGATGGCATTGCAGCCCATGTCCGCCAGCATTGACAACTGCCGCTGCAAAGCGCGGTCATTGACCGCCGCGCCGAGCGCGCCCAGATCATGATGATCGCACACGCCGTTCAATGGAATACGCTCGCCGTTGATGATGAATCCTTCATTCGGATCGAACCGGATCGTTCGAATCCCAAAAGGCGTTTCATTAACGTCCACGACTTTGTCTCCCTGTAATAACGTCGTGACCGCCACGTAGCGATGGGGACGTTGTTGCGGCGGCGGCCCCCACAACTTTGGATTGGCGACCGTTCCGGCGCTTTCCGCCACCGCGCGGGAGCCTGCCGGGACCCTCAAATTCACGGGCGCAAGGTCGGCCACGGCGGCGCCAACCTTTTGGTCGCTGGCGTCCAGCGGGAAAATTTGCGTGGAGACGGTGACCTGCGCGTCTTGTTTTGAATCGTTGTCTACCTCCACTTTTAATTCAATGGTGGCGGAAGACGAAGAAACGCCGGGAGTCGTAAGGCAGGTTCCCCAATGTCCCACATGCACGGGCAGCGTTTTGACCAGCCACACGTTGCGATAAATTCCGGCCCCGGGGTACCAACGCGACGAATTCGGCGGATTGTCGAGCCGGATGGCCAATTCGTTCGTGCCGCCGGGCTTAACACAAGAGGTCAAGTCCACGCGCCACGAAGCATAACCATAAGGCCAGCCGCCCACCCATTGACCGTTCAACCAAACCGCGGCGCAGGACATCGCGCCGTCCACATCGAGGAAAATGGATTTGCCGGAATCGGTGGCCGGAATGTTCAGTTCCTTTCGATACCATCCCACGCCGGCAGTCGGCAAACGGCCCATGCCGCCGCCGCCCGAGTGGGTGAACGGGCCGGTAATGGCCCAGTCGTGCGGCAGGTTTATTTTTTGCCACGAACTGTCATCGAAAGAGGGTTGCGCATACGCAATGGCATCACCGGGATTTCCCTCCGGCCGGACAAATCTGCGAGCGGCGTCCTTGATGAAATCATTGCCGGTCGGCAGCATCCATGGTTCGATCGCCAATAGCGGCTTTGTGGCCGGCTCATTGGTTGTTCTTTCAACCACCAGGCGCACCGGGCAGTCGGCCGGGTCTCCTTTCGTAAACCGCCAGTTGTCATTGATGCAAATTCGCTCGCGCGACAAATCGGAGGAGACGGCGGTTCCCGCGCCGGCGATGAACGAAGAGATCAGACAAAGATAGTGGAGCAAGCATGGCCCGACTGTCCGATGAAGGTTCGCCCTCCGTCTGTTTGCCAAAATATCAAGGGGTAACTGATTGGGGATCATCAACGTCAGCGAAACAATCGTAATGAGTGAATAAATCCGGGTCAATGAAGTTTGCCATCGCGTGGGAGCCGTCAGGCGCACGGCGTTGTGCGCACGAACGGGTTGAACATCTAAAATCGAGCGGACGATATGTCGGCGGCGTACTCGCACTGACCTCAACCTTATCGGCCGGGCCGGGGCAGGCTGGCAAAGTTGCTTATAATAAAGTGGTTCCGGCGACGCCATTCTCGTTGACGCTGTCTGTAAAGGTGGGTGTTTACCTGTCCGGGAATGTCTTTCCCGGCATATACTTTGCTGTGTTGCGCATACAGATGAAACTCAGGGAAGCACTTCGTCGTTTGTCCGATTGGAAAAATGGGCACGCGCGCCTTAAAGCAGACCCGGCCACGGATAGGGGCGGAGCAAAAGGTGCGCCCGCTTCCAATCCCGGGTCGAAATTCGACAGACTTTTCAGGCGCCTGATGGAAGCGGCAGCGCCGATGAAAATCCGCCGCATCGTTGGGCCGCTGGCAAACCGCGCGTATGAGCTGTTTGATTCCAATTTCCGCGCCAAAGTGTTGTTGCCGGTGGTGGGCTGTATGGCCGGAGCAATGGCCATTGCGTTTTTTGTCGTGGGCCACCGGATCGCGCGGCAATCAGAACAGGAGGCGCGCAGTACGCTGGCCACCGCCAACACGGTCATCCGCTCCTCGCAGGACTTCCGACGGAACAATTTGCTCCTGCGTTTTCACAACCTGCCGAATCAGTCGCTCTGGCGGCAGATCTTTCAATTCGGTCAGGCCAAGGATCTGCATAGCACGCTGAGCGACCTCATGGAAATGCAGAAGGTGGACATCCTGTTTTACGCCTCCAACCGGGGTAAAATCCTCGACGTGGAGAAAAATGATCCGGGGATTCCGACCCCGGAATTTGAGGCCGCGGCGGCGCCGGTGTTGCAACTGGCCTTGCGCGGGGATGAAAAGGCGGACACGGTCTTTGTGGGCGGAAAGCTCTACGACGTGATCACCATTCCCGCCTACAATCTGGATAACGAGCAGATTGGCGTGTTGACCCTCGGGCTGGAACTCGGCGGCGCCACGGCGCACGAGTTCAGCAAACTCACGCAAAGTCAGATTGCCCTGATGGCCAATGGACGGGTCATCACCTCCACACTGCCCGGACTGGATACCAACGTGAGGTTTGCCAGTGCCTTCGAGGGCGCGATGCCCGTCAATGACAATGAAGACCCGACGGCGAATGTGAAGCCCATCGTGCTCAACGATGTGCATTATTATTGTATCGCCGGGCGGTTTGATTCGCTGAACGCTGGCAGTAATCTCGGTTATGTCTTGCTGAGCTCGCGTGAGCAGTCGCTGGCGGCGTTGCGGGCGACGCAACATGTGCTGGCGGGCATGGGGTTCCTCGCCATTTTGTTCTGCGCGGTGGCGGTGCGGTTTTACATCAACCGGGTCACCGAACCCTTGCGCGAGCTGCGCCAGGGCGCCGAGGCGGTCGGGCGCGGCGATTTCAACCGGCGCGTGGCGGTGCGCAGTCGCGATGAGTGCGGACAACTGGCGATGGTGTTCAACGGGATGACCGAAAACATCCAGCAATCACGGTCGCAATTGGAGAAGACCGTGGTGACGCTCAAGACTACTCAGGAACAGCTGGTCCAGAGCGAAAAGCTTTCGGCCATCGGCAAATTTGTTGCCGGCGTGGCGCATGAATTGAACAATCCGCTGACGGCGGTGGTCGGTTTTTCGGAGATCCTGAAGCAGGCGACGGCGGATGGGAAAAGCCGCCAGTACTCGGAAACCATCCTCAAGGCCGCGTTGCGCTGCAAACGAATCGTTCAATCTCTGTTGAGTTTCGCGCGGCGGGAACAGCCCGAGCACAAGCTGATCTCCCTGAACAGCCTGATTGAGATGGTTCTCGAAATCGTTGGTTACTCGCTGCGCACCAGCAATATCGAGGTGGTCACCCAACTGGAACCCAAACTGCCGATGGTGCTGGTGGACACCGGCCAAATCCAGCAAGTGTTACTTAACATCGTCAATAATGCTCAGGAGGCCATTCTGGCCGGTGGGCAGGCGGGGCGAATCCAGATCGTGACCGAAATCCGGTTGCCGAACGTCCGCATCACCATTCAGGACAACGGGCCGGGCATTCCGCGGGAACATCTGCGGCGCATTTTCGATCCCTTCTTTACTACCAAGGAGGTTGGCAAAGGCACCGGCCTGGGCTTGAGTTTGTGCTACGGCTACATCAAGGAAAACGGCGGCACGATCACAGCCTCCAGCCAGGTGGGCAAGGGGGCGACCTTCAACATCGAGTTGCCCGTTGCCGAGAAGGCGGAAGCCACCATAGAACTGGCGTCCTTGCCGGACATACCGCCGGCGGAAAAACCGGATCTGCACGAGGGCGACGGCAAACGCGTGCTGGTCATTGATGACGAGAAACCCATTCTGAACCTGATCCACGACGACTTTGAGCTTCGGGGCTACCAGGTGGAAGTGGCTGAGAACGGTAAAACGGCCCTGAGTAAACTCGAACAAAATCATTTCGACCTGGCATTTTGCGACTGGAAAATGCCCGGCTTGAACGGCCAGGAAGTTTACGAGCAACTGCGCCGCACCCATCCCCAATTCTGTCAGCGCATCATTTTCATCACCGGTGATGTCATCAACGACGAGATGCGACAGTTCCTGGAAACGGAAAAACGTCCCTGTCTCACCAAGCCCTTCACCCTGTCGGAACTTCATACCACGGCCGAAACCGTCCTGAAGGCGGGATGACGAAAGTTTTCCCAGGCTTGCCTGCCGATTTCCTCGAGGCCGGGATGCCTGAAGCGATTCAATTCATCCCGCAACCGCCCCGCCTTGAGGGATTGGTTCGCGCCCTATCATGGCCGGTTATCCGATTGGCCCCGACTCACGCCGGGGGCTGCGCACTTTTGGGGGAAGCGGTCTAGCGAATCGAGAGGGCAATGGAAATTTGACTGATGGCCGCCTGCACATGTTTGAGCGCCTTGCCGGACAGCCCGGCGCTGGCTTGTTCGAGAAGTCCCTGGGCGGCGCGAAGCTGGGCATCGGAAGTTCCCTGGGGTTCATGGTTCCTGCCCGTGCTGCTGATTTTTGCACCCATCTCACCGAGGGCGGCTTCGATTTGTTTCATCGCTCTGACCCGATGTCCCTTGTAATCGTGCTTGGCCTGGGCGAGCGTCGCGTAGGCATCGTTCAGCAGTATAGTGGAATTCGGTTGAGCCTGGGCACGGGTCACCAGGCCAAAGGCCAGGAGAATGATGGCGAGCAGAGTCGAGCCGCGGAGGAAGGATGGGTTATTCATGCCATAAAGAAAGTTTGCCGCCCGTGGATTGTCAAGCCGGTAATGATTGGGCTAAGCTGGATGTCGGCATTGGCAATTGACCGGAACAAAATTGGGTTCCCATGTCCTGCTTTTATGAACAACTCGCCGCCGCTCTGGCGGAGAACCAGCCGTTTGCGCTGGCGCTGATTTCCGGCGTCAAAGGTTCCAGCCCGCAACGCATCGGGGCCAAGGCGCTGTTCTTCTCCGACGGCCGCATCGTGGGCACCCTCGGTGGCGGCTGTCTGGAGGCCGAAGTTCACGCCCGCGCCAAACGCGCCTTGAAAACCGGCGCGGCTTCGACCTTTGAAATGCTGCTGGATCATGATTTCGGCTGGGACGACGGCCTGATTTGCGGCGGCAGTGTGTCGGGATTGATTTTGCCGCGTGCGGCGGAAGCGGCGGACCTCTGGCGCCAACTC
>Ga0335073_10000640_pt1 | contig 45650 bp, 41 predicted proteins | sample Lox_Sample_22_FD_207093 | JGI IMG/M metagenome (GOLD analysis project Ga0335073, IMG submission 207093) | Soil microbial communities from Loxahatchee National Wildlife Refuge, Florida, United States - Lox_Sample_2.2 | ecosystem: Environmental > Terrestrial > Soil > Wetlands | place: USA...
GAGACGAGCCTTTGGGCGTTGTCGACCTTGGCGACGGCCGCGAGCGGCGCGCGCTTATCGACGCCATGGAGACGCCGCGCGCGGTCCGTCGCCAGCCGCGGCAGCCACAGGGAGAGAAATCGCCGGATCGCCAAAAGCCAATTCCTCGAATTGATTGTCCTGGCTTCGCCATTCCAGACGAATGACGCGCTTAGCGTCATGCGCCTGTAGCCGCGATCGCTGATCGCGGCCGACGCGGTCGAAAGCGCGGCCGTCACGGACGCCGTCATCGACGGCGTCTATAAAGGCGCCAAGGCGCGCCTTGACGAGCCGCGCCCCGCAGGCGAACGGCCCGGGCAGATCCCGGCCGGCCGCTGCCGGGGCTTTCACGCTTGGCGCGGCGGCGATCTCGAACCGCGTCTCGGCGGCGCTGGAGAAGCGCTCCGCCTGGCCATAGGCGCTGGCCAGGATCAGCAGCGCGGGCGTCCGCCCTTTGCGCGCCGCGAGCAGGAGGCGGCGCGAGGCGGCGAGGCCATATCTCTTGAGGTTCCAGATCTCGCCGACGACCGCGGCCGGCGCGCCGCATTTGAGCGCCTCCTCCATCGCCCAGAAGGCCAAAGCCGCGTCGGGAGCATTGACGAACACGAGACGGCTTAAGGGCAGCCCGTGGGCGATCAGGCCCGGCCCGTAGAGCGCGCCCGACTCCTCAGCGGCGAAGCCTTCGCCGATCAGCAGCGCCGAGGCCGGCCGGCGGCCCAGGAACCGCGCGGCGAGCGCGAGCGCAAAGCCCATCGCCGCCGCCCCGTCCTGAGGCTCAGCCGGCGCGATCTCATGCAGGCCGTCGTCCGCGAGCCCGCCGCCGAGGGCGGCGTCAAGCGCGCGCGTAAGCGGCAGGCGACGCGCCGCGCGCTGGCCCGCCAGACGGACGCTGGCCGAGCCAGCTTCAGCCTCGATCCGGGCGACGGCGCGCCGCAAACGCGCCATCCCCTCCGCTCTGTCGCCAGGCGACATTCGGTTCGCATCCTATGAGTTCGCTCTTTGTTCTTGTTTTGGACCTAAAAGGGCGGGAGAGTCAAGAGTGGCTAAGGGTCTCAGAGACACTACCTGCGTCGTTTCAATCGATCGCCGATTGCGCTACGAATCGACAATGACCGAGCTCCTCGAACAAGCCGTCCAGTCCTTGCGCCGCCTGCCGCCTAAAACTCAGGACGCTTTGGCCCGCATCCTCCAGCAATTGGTCGGCGATGACCCATCGATCGTCATCTTGAGCGCGGAAGAAAGGGCGTCATTCCAAACCTCCTTCTTGCAAGCCGAGCGCGGCGCGTTCGCGACCGAGGATGAGATCAAGGCGATCTGGGCCAAGCACGGCCTGTGAAGCTTCGGTACACGCTCCGCGCCGCTCAAGAACTCGATCAAATCCTGTCCTATATCGATGAGCGTTCCCCGCGAGGCGCCCAGCAAGTCAGAGCGCGGATCAAGACGATCGTCGACCTCATCGCCTTGCATCCTCATGCAGGCCAGCTGACGAATGCACGCGGTCTTCGCCGCGTCGTCGTGCATCCGTTCCCCTATCTCATCTTCTACGCCGCGAGCGACGACGAAGTCGTAATCCACGGCGTGCGTCACGCGGTTCGAAGGCCGGCGTCTAAGCCGGAGTGACGCTCTCCACCCGTCTCGAAAACGCCCGATCGAGCCGGAGCGCTCGGCAAAAAAATCGACATTTTCTTGACAAATCGGCCGGCGCTTGTTACCGTTTTTCAGAATAGAGCGACAAGCCCGCGTGGGCGCCGCTCATCGGCGGGAGGCGGCGGCTTTGTCGGCCGTGGGGAGTCGGCGCTCGCGATTCGTGCGAAACGAAATGGAGGTCAAGTCACTGAAAACAAACCATCCCGCGAAATGATCGATTTCGCACCCCCAATGAGGTCAATGACTTATGACCCCCGTCGCGAAACCGCTCGTTTCGTTTGGCGAAACATGGCTTTCGCTTTCGCCGTTTTCCAGCCCGTCGATGCCCAAAACGAAATGGCGGCGGCTCACAGCTTTCGAGGCCCGCCTCGCGGGCGCCTTGGGGCACGAGGGGCTGGGAGGACAACGACCGGAATTGGCGCCGCAAGCCTCTGGAATAGCTCGAAACGGACTCGGAAATGGCGCCGCCGGTTCGCGCTCGCGGGCGACGAAGGCCGAGGTCGCCCGTGAGCTTCACCCCGTCTCGAAATCCCCCGGCTGGGGCGGGGCGAGCGGGGTGAACAGGCAGCGGTCCGGTTTCAAGTCGATGAGCGGCGTCATGTCGAGGCAATCGAGGCCTCTGACGAGGAGGGCCGGCCCCTCGCGCCTGACGAGCGTGACCAGCGCCGTCCCGATCGGGTTCGGCCGGACCGGCGATCTGAGCGCGAACGTGCCGCGGGTCGCCCCGTCATTGGCCGGGCTCTGGCGCACGAGATCGCGGCGCGACTCGTGCAGCCAATAGAGGACCTCGATCCGCTCGAACGCCTCGATCCCGTCGAGCGCCGCGACCCACGGCTCGCTGACCTCGATCCGGCAGATCGGCCCGTCGTCCCGCCCCTGGCGCGGACAGTCGAGCCGCGAGGTCCACGGCGTGCGGATCACGCCGATGAACGCAAGGCCGGCGTCGAACGCCTGCGGCGCCTCGACCGCGACCTCGTTTCGCCGGACCTCGTTGAGCCTCACCATGGCCAGACCATCGCGGGAACTTTCCATTTCCGGACGGTCGGCGCAATGCCGCCGCTCGCCGCGCCGATCGAGACGGCGCGGCATCACGAGATCAACCAACGCCCGCGGTTCGAGCAGCCGGTTAATTCTGTCTGGTCACGAATTGGCCGGCCGCACGACCTGTCCGACGGCGTGGCCGGTCGCCTCGGCGCCCTTCTGGAACGTCGCTGCAACCCCGTGAACGCCCGTTTCAACGGCCCGGCCGGTGAATTCGACGCCCCGCTGGAGAGCAAAACCCGTGTCGCTCACGCCGTTTTCAACCGCATCGCCGACACAGGCGAAACCAGTGCACGCCCATGCCTGGCCGGCTCCTGCGATCAAGCCCGCAAGAGCCATGGCTCCGATCCAGCCGAAACGGCCGGCGCGGCCAGATTGCAGGATCTCGGAACGGTAAGACTTCGCCATCGTCGCTTGCTCCTCATGCTTCGAGTTGCGCGTCCGCCCGTGTCCCAACCCAACCAAACAATATTGGTTCTCTGATGGCGCTCCGCTGATGACTTTGAAGCAGCCCCGCCCGCCCTAACCCGTCACCTCGAACGCGAGCCGTCCGCTGAGCGGCTGGCCGTATTCGCCGGAAGCCTCGACGACAACCCGATAGGTTCCGGGCGCAAGGTCGCCCGGCAGGCGCGCGGTCCAGATGTGGGAGGAATTGTCGGCGTTGACCCAGGCCTTCTTGGTCGCCTCGTTGCGGGCGAACACCTCCTGGACAAACGGATCGGGCCGGGCGTGGCGGGTCATCTCGATCGGAGCCCGGTCGCCGATCACCATCTTGACCCTCGTCTTCTCGCCGCCGTCGAACACGTTGGCCACGAGCGTCGAGGCGCTCAGCGCGTCGCGCGGCACCGGCGAGCCCAGGAGCCGCACCTGACGGAAATCACGGTCGGCCTCCTTGGTGATCCCGTGGAAGCGGCTGAGGATCGAGAGCCGCATCTGCCGTCCGTCCGGCTCCTTGGCCGGGACGAAGCGGGTCCGGTAGCTCAGCCCGTCGACCGAGAGGATGTGGAAGCCGTTCGGCGTGCCGTCGCGGCTGTCGGCCGAGGCGACGCCGCGATGATCGTAAGGCCCGCTCCACCACGAGCCCGAGAGGGCCGTCAGCACGTGATGATGGTGCGGCTCGGCCCCTTTCCAGCCGTCGGCCGCGCCGAAATAGTGATGCTCGGTCGTATGCGTGTGGCCTGCGAGGCTGACCGTGAAGCGGCGCCCTTCGAAGAGATCGAAAAAATCCTGCCGGTTCTGCAGATTCTGATAGGCGTCGTTGTCGAGAAAGGTGCGGATCGGGATATGCATCACGGCGACGATGAGCGTGTCGTCCGGCGTGTGCGCAAGGACGTTGCGCACGAATGCGAGCTGCGCTTCGTCGAGCCTGCCCTCGTACTTGCCCCCTCCCCCCGGCTTGTGCGGGTCGAAGCCCAGATAGTCGACGTCGTCGAGCATCAGGAACAGCGTCTTCGCATAAAAGAACGCATAATAGTTCGGGCCGAAGAAGCGCTTGAATGTCTCGCGGCTGTATTTCCGGTCCGGCGCTTCGAAGTTGAGATCGTGGTTGCCGCCGATATTCCACCACGGCAGCCCGATCGCGCCCATGATCGCGTTCGAGCGCGGAAACAGCGACAGGTCGTCGAACATGATGTCGCCGGCGGTGAGGCCGAACCTCGCGTCGACGCCGGCCAGCGCCTGGATCAGGTCCTCGCGGATGAAGTCGACTTCCGCCCCGGTCTCGGGCTGCGGATCGGTCACCAGCACGACGTCGAACGCGCTTGGTTCGTCCTGGCGACGAAGGGCGAAATCGACCGAGGCCGGCAAAGGTCCGGTCGGGGCGAGCCCGGCGAAGGTCAGGTTGAGCTCGGGCGGCGAGCCCTTCGGCTGATGGTGGCGATAGAAGCGGGGCAGATTGCTCTCAGGCTCGATCGGCGGCATGAAGCCCGCCGGCTTGACGACGAAGATCGTCGCCTCGTCCGGCAGCGGCAGCGCATACCGGCCGTCGGGGCCGGTGACCGCAACCTCGCGGCCGTTAGAGACGAGCACGCCGGCGAGCCCCGGATTGGCGGCGCTGGCCATCCCCGAGCCGTCCTTGTCCTCGAACACCAGGCCGGTCGCTTGTCTTCCCTGCGTGTCCTCGGCCGCTGCGCGCCGAGGCTCGACCACAGCCAGCGCCAGCCCGCTCGCCGCGCCGATGAGCGCGTCGCGCCGCGTGATCCCGCTGATTGGGTTTGCCGACATCGCCGAACCTCCAGACATCTCCGCCAAGCAGACTACGCCACCGCGACAGCCGGATGAAGGCGGGATGCTCTACTGTAGTTTGGCGCCGTCGGCCCTGCGCGCATATGATCCGCCGGGATCTCACGGGGAGGGCGCCCGTGCGCAGCACATTCACCGTGGCGGCCGTGGCGCTGGCGTTGATCACGGCCGCGAGCAGGGTCACCGCCAATCCGCTCGGCGTGCCGCCCACGGCCAAGCCGATCGATGTGGTCGAGGGCAAGCCGATCAGCATTACCCTCGGGACGCCGACCGTGCATGGCTGGTACGTGCTGGTTTGGGGCGGCTACAAGGTCGGCGATCAGGAGTTTCTGGCGAACGGCGCCGCCAAGGAGGGCGAGTTCAACCCCGGCTCGGGTTGCGTCTACGTCGCCTGGGACGGCGGCGGGCAGTGTTTCTTCCCTTCCGAGAATCAGGGCAACAGGGCGCACGAGTTTCTCAAGTCGATCCACGGTGGGCCGCCGATCACGCTCGGGTTCATCCCGCCCGCAGGCGCACAAGGCGAATTTTATTACCGGGTCGACAACGCGCCGTAAGCGCGCTAGGCGCCGACCTGCCCCCGATGTCTTAGAAAAGCGTCGGCCAGCACGCAGGCGACCATCGCTTCGCCGACCGGCACGGCGCGGATGCCGACGCACGGGTCGTGGCGGCCTTTCGTCACGATCTCCGTTTCCTCGATTGCGCGGGTGACCGTGCGGCGGGGCGCAAGGATCGAGGATGTTGGCTTGACGGCGAACCGGGCGACGATCGGCTGCCCGGTCGAGATGCCGCCAAGAATGCCGCCGGCGTGGTTGGAGAGAAAGCGCGGAAGCCCATCATTGCCGCGGCGCATTTCGTCGGCGTTCTGTTCGCCGGAGAGCTCGGCCGCGGCGAAGCCGTCGCCGATCTCGACGCCCTTGACGGCGTTGATCCCCATCAGCGCTGAGGCGAGCTCCGCGTCGAGCTTGCCGTAAATCGGCGCGCCCCAGCCGGGAGGCACGCCCTCGGCGACAATCTCGATCACCGCGCCGATCGAGGAGCCGGCCTTGCGGATGTCGTCGAGATAGTCGGCGAAGCGCTCGGCGGCGGCGGCGTCGGGCGAGAAGAACGGATTGCGTCCGACCTCGTCCCAATCCCAGCGCGTCCGGTCGATCTTGAGCTTGCCCATCTGCACCAGCGCGCCGCGGATGCCGACCCCGGGCGTCACCTTGCGCGCGATCGCGCCGGCGGCGACCCGCGCCGCCGTCTCGCGCGCCGAGGCGCGGCCGCCGCCGCGATAGTCGCGGACGCCGTACTTTGCGTCATAGGCGTAGTCGGCGTGGCCCGGACGATACTTGTCCTTGATCTCGCTATAGTCCTTCGACCGCTGGTCGACGTTGTCGATGAAGATTCCGATCGGGGTTCCGGTCGTCACCTGACGGCCCGTCGCTTCATCCATGATCACCCCGGAGAGGATGCGCGCCTCGTCCGGTTCGCGCCGCTGGGTGGTGAAGCGCGAGGCGCCCGGCCGGCGCCGGTCGAGCTCGGCCTGGATGTCGGCCGCTTCGAGCGGGATCCGCGGCGGACAGCCGTCGACCACGCACCCTATTCCTGCGCCATGACTCTCGCCGAATGTGGTGACGCGGAACAGATGGCCGAAGGTGTTATGCGACATGGCGGACCTCGTTTGTACATACGGGAGAGCTGTCGCCCGGGTCAAACCGAGGCGGCGGCGCGTTAAACCCGCGCCCCATTCCCGCCATGCTGCATTCATTGCCAATTCATGTTAGCGGGCGCATGTGCGCGCCCCGCCACAACCAAGAGTCGAATGACTCCGATGGAGACTGTAAGATGCTGAAGATATTCGCTGCGATCGGGATCAGCGCCGCGATCGCAATTGCGCCTCTCGCCGCCCTCGCCCAGACCGACACCACGGCTCCAGCCGCCGGCGCCGCGCCGGCCGCCACCGACAACATGGCGCCCGCCAAGGATTCGATGAAGAAGAAGCCGAAGAAGCACATGGCCAAGAAGGCGAAGAAGAGCACCGACGCGATGGCGCCGGCGGCGCCTGCCGGCGGAGCCGCGCCCGCCGCCAATCCGCAATAATTCGCCGAACCGCGATCGATCACGACTATCTGAGCCGCCCTGTCCCAAGGACGGGGCGGCTTCGCTTTGTGCGCGCGGCTTCCGGTGGAAGCCTCGCCATGCCAATTTGGCCTGCGGTTCGGGAGCAGAACAGATGGCGGGCGCAGAGTTCTGGTACGAGTTCGCCAGCACCTATTCCTATCCCGCGGTGCTGAGGGTCGGCGCGCTCGCTGAGGCGCGCGGCGTCAGCCTCGTCTGGCGCCCGTTCCTGCTCGGGCCGATCTTCGCCGCCCAGGGCTGGCGCGATTCGCCCTTCAACATTTATCCCGCCAAGGGCCGCTATATGTGGCGCGACGTTGCGCGGACCTGCGAGGCGATGGGCGTCCCGTTCCGGCGGCCCGAGCCCTTTCCGCAACCGAGCCTGCTCGCCGCGCGGGTGGCTTTGGCGCTTCAAGGCGAGGCGCGCGCAGCCTTCTCGCGCGACGTGTACATGGCCGAATTCGGCCGCGGCTTGTCGATCGCCGACCGGGCGATGCTCGCGTCTTTGCTCGCCGCCTGCAACGTCGATCCAGAGGCCACGCTCGCTCGCGCCGAGAGCGACGCCAACAAGGCGGCTCTCAAAGCCGAATGCGCAAGGGCGGCAGAGATCGGCATTGTCGGCGCCCCGTCGATCGTGACCGGCGACGGCGAAGTGTTCTGGGGCAACGACCGGCTCGAACAAGGGCTCGACTGGGCGTCCGGCCGGCACTGATTCTATCGCGGCGCGCCGAGGGCGCCGACGATGAGCGCGACGCCCGAGAACAGGAGGGCGACCATCACCGCCCGAGTGAAGCTCCGATCGCTGAAGCGCTGATAGACGCGCGCGCCGACGACGGAGGGAATGAGCATCGCCGGCAGCACGATCGCGAACTGGCCGAGGTCGGCGTGCTTGAGCGTGCCAGAGCCGAAATAGATCGAGATCGTCAGCACCTGCATCGAGATGTTGTAGGCCTGCATCGTCGCGCGCCGGAGATCGCGCTTCCAGCCGCGCACCTGGGTCCAGACCGCCGGCATGAATCCGGACATCCCGCCGAAACCGCCAAGCACCCCGCCGATCAGCCCGAACAAAGCGTCGAGCGGCCGACCGCCTCGCGTCACCACCCCCGGATCGCGGAAAAGGAGCGCGAAGAGGCAATAGCCGGTCAAGAGCAGCCCGATTGCGAGCCGGAAGCCGCGCGGATCGGCGTTGTGGAGCAGAAACACGCCGAACGGCACGCCAAGGCAGCCGCCGACAACAAGCGGCGCGATCCTTCCCCACTCGAACCCGCCGCGAAACGAGACGAGCGATGTGAGTTGCCCTAGCAGCCCGCCGAACACCGCGAGCGGGGCCGCCGTCTGCGGCGGCAGCGCCCACGCCCAGAACGAGAGCGCCACGACCGAGAAGGCGAAGCCCGTCAGCCCCTGCACGAAGCCTGCCGTCGCCGCCCCCGCCGCGATGACCAGGGCCGAAGCCAAAGCCTCAGACATCGCCGCGCCGCGCGCTACCGGGCCGCGCGCTTCTCCAGCGCCTGCGCGCGGATCGCGGAGAGCGTGGTCGCCGGCGTGATCGCTTCGGGATCGACCTTGACGTGCAGGATCGACGGCTGGCCGGAAGCCAGCGCCCGCTCGTAGGCGGGCAGGAACTGAGCCGTCTCCTCGATCGTTTCGCCGTGGCCGCCGAAGGCGCGCGCCAACGCGGCGAAATCGGGGTTGCGCAGCGCGGTCCCAATGACGCGGCCTGGATACATGCGCTCCTGATGCATCCGGATGGTGCCGTACATGCCGTTGTCGATCACCACGACGATCACGGGGAGGCCATATTGGACCGCGGTCGCGAATTCCTGTCCGTTCATGAGAAAGTCGCCGTCGCCGGCGAAGCATACGACCGTCCGCTTGGGGAAGAGCCGCTGGGCGGCGATTGCCGCCGGCAGGCCGAAACCCATCGAGCCCGAGGTCGGGCCCAATTGCTGCTCGATCCGCCGAAAGCGCAGGAAACGGCCGACCCAGATCGAAAAATTGCCGGCGCCGTTGGTGAAGATCCCGTCGGGCGAGCGCCGCCGGATCGCGAACATGATCTCGCTCAATTGCACCCGGCCCGGATTGGCCGGCGCCTGCTCGCTCCATGCGAGATAGTCCGCCCGCGCCGCCCGGGTCTCCGCCGACCAGCGGATCGCAGCCGGCGGCTCGACGCCTTCGAGCGCGGCGCAGAACTCGGGCGAGGTCGCGACGATGCCGAGCGCGGGATGGTAGTTGCGCCCGATCTCGCCCGCGTCGGCATGGACGTGGACGAGCCGCTGCCGGGGCGAAGGAATGCGGAAGAGCGTGTAGCCCTGCGCCGCCGCTTCCGACATCCTGCTCCCGACCAGGAGCACGAGATCGGCCGCTTCGACGCGCGCCTTCAGCTTCGGATTGACGGAGTAACCGATCTCGCCGGCGAAGTTGTCGTGCTCGCCGTCGAAAAGGCTCGAGCGGCGAAACGAGCCCGCGACCGGCAGATCGAAGCGTTCGGCGAACCGGGTGAAGGCGGCGCTCGCCCGCTTGGTCCATCCGCCGCCGCCGAGGATGGCGATCGGCCGCTCCGCCGCCCACAGCATCTTCTGCAATTCGGCCATCTGCGTCAGACCCGGCCAGATCGGCGCCGGCTCGGCGCGCGGCGCATCGGCGACCGCAGCCGTTTCGGTTAGCATGTCCTCGGGCAGCGCGATCACGACCGGGCCAAGCCGGCCTTGCATCGCGATATGGAACGCGCGCTGGACGATCTCGGGAATCTGCGCGGCGGTTTCGATCTGGGTCGTGAGCTTCGCGGTCGAGGCGAACAGCGCGCGATAGTCCATCTCCTGGAATGCGCCCCGCCCGATCATCGCCCGCTCGACCTGGCCGACGAACAGGATCATCGGCGCCGAATCGTGCTCGGCGATATGAACCCCATGCGCCGCGTTCATCGCGCCGGGGCCGCGCGTGACGAAGCAGATCCCCGGCCGTCCGGTGAGGCGTCCCTCGGTCAGCGCCATCATCGCCGCGCCCGCTTCCTGGCGGCAGACGGTCACCTCGATTGGCGAGCCGTCCATGGCGTCAAGGGCGGCGAGATAGGATTCGCCGGGAACGCAGTAGGCGCGCTTGACCCCCTGGGCGACGAGCTGGTCGATGAGAATTTGTCCGCCCGTCCGCGTTTCCTCGCCCAACCGACGCTCCTCGCTCCGCTTCGTTCGCGGAATGTTTGGCAGGTCAGGCGCGGCTTTTCAATCGCAGCCGCCTCGCCTTGCGCATGAGCTGAGTTGCGGCCATTCTTGCGCCATGTCCGCCCCTGCCGAACGGCCTGCCGAGTCGAGCGCGCTCGCGACGCTCAACGCGCGGGCGCGCGAAATCTTCCGCAACATCGTCGACTCCTATCTCTCAACCGGCGAACCGGTCGGCTCCCGCCATCTCTCGCGCATGCTGCCGATTTCGCTTTCGCCGGCTTCGGTCCGCAATGTGATGCAGGATCTCGAGGAGCTCGGGCTCATCTACGCGCCGCACGCCAGCGCCGGGCGCCTGCCGACCCAGCAGGGCTTGAGGCTCTTCGTCGACGCGCTGCTCGAATTCGGCGATCTTGGACGCGAGGAGCGGGCGCGCATCGACAGCCAGGTGCGGGCGGCGGCCGAGGGAGGGGGGTTCGAAGGCGCGCTCGCCGAGACGACCAGCCTGCTGTCGGAATTGACCCGCGGCGCCGGCGTGGTGCTGACCAGTAAGACCGACGCGCCGCTCAAGCATGTGGAATTCGTGCGGCTCGAGGCCGGCCGGGCGCTGGCGATTCTGGTCGCCGAGGACGGCTCGATCGAGAACCGCGTCGTCGCGACGCCGCCAGGTATGCCCGCTTCGACCTTCGTCGAGGCGAGCAATTTCCTCAGCGCCCGCATTCGCGGCCGCACACTCGCCGAGGTGACGGCGGAAATCGAGGCGGCGCGCCGCGACGCCCGCAAGGAGCTCGACGAAATCGCCGCCCGCCTGGTCGAAGCCGGCCTCGTCTCATGGTCGGGCGCGGGCGGGGCGCGCGACCAGCTCATCGTCCGCGGTCAGGCCAACCTGCTCGGCGACGTGCGCGCCTCGGACGACCTCGAGCGCATTCGCACCCTGTTCGCCGACCTCGAGACCAAGACTGACGTGATCGAGCTCCTGCATCGCGCCGAGACCGGCGAGGGCGTCAAGATTTTCATCGGCTCCGAGAACAAGCTGTTCTCGCTCTCCGGATCGTCGATGATCGCCGCTCCGCTCAGGGACAGCGACCATCGCATCGCCGGCGTGCTCGGCGTCATCGGGCCGACCCGGCTCAATTATGGCCGCATCGTGCCGATGGTCGAATATGCGGCCCAGGTGCTCGGCGAGCTCAAGCGGCCGCGCTAGCGCGACGGGGGTTTTCGGGTCGGCCGCGGGAGAATCGCAATGTCGAACGCTTCAAATATCGGGCCCACGCGGCATAGCCTGGGCGAGGCGATCGAACGTCTGAAGGGAAAATGGGCGGCGATCACCGCCTTCGGCGTCCTCCTGGTCGTCCTGGGCGCGGCGGCGCTCGTCTTTTCCCTCGCCGCCACGATCGCCACCGTCACCCTCAACGGCGTCCTTTTCCTCATCGCCGGCGCGGCCGAAATCGGCATCGGCATGCATTCGCGCGGCTGGGGCCAGTTCTTCCTATGGGTCGTCGGCGGCCTTCTTTATATCGCCGCGGGGATTCTGTGCATCGTCAATCCCATCTTCGCCTCGGTCGTTCTGACCCTCCTGCTCGGCGCCGGCCTCATCGCCGCGGGCGTGGTCCGGGGCTATCTCGCGACCCAGCTTCCTCCTGACCAGCCGCGCGCGCTCGTCTTTCTCGCCGCCGCGGTGACAATCGTCCTCGGTTTGATCATTGTCAGTCGATGGCCGTTCGACAGCATTTATGTGCTAGGCACCCTGCTCGGCGTCGACCTCCTGTTTCACGGGGTCGGATGGGTGAGCTTCGGCATGGGGTTGCATTCGCGCGCCTGAGGCGCTCAGGCCGCCGCTCGCACGTTTTGGGGAGCCAGCGATGACCAAGTGGGTCTATTCCTTCAGCGCCGAACGCGCCGAAGGCAAAGGCGAGATGAAGAACCTGCTCGGCGGCAAGGGCGCGAACCTGCACGAGATGGCCTCGCTCGGCCTGCCTGTGCCGCCTGGCTTCACCATCACCACCGAGGTCTGCGCCTTTTTCTACGCCAACGGCAAGACCTATCCGCCCGATCTCAAGGCGCAGGTCGAATCGGCGGTGGCCGAGGTCGAGCGCCAGACCGGACGCGCCTTCGGCGATCCGGCCAACCCGCTTCTGATTTCGGTGCGCTCGGGCGCGCGCGCATCGATGCCGGGCATGATGGACACCGTCCTCAACCTCGGGCTCAACGACGACGCCGTCGAGACCCTGGCGAACACTTCCGGCGATCCCCGTTTCGCCTATGATTCCTATCGCCGCTTCATCCAGATGTATTCGAACGTCGTGCTCGACGTCGACGTCCACAATTTCGAGGACATCCTCGAACAATACAAGGACCAGAAAGCCTACACGCTCGACACCGACCTCAACGCCGACGACTGGCGCGCTGTCATCGCCGACTACAAGGCGCGCGTCGTCGAAGCCACCGGCAAGCCGTTCCCGCAGAATCCGGCCGATCAGCTATGGGGCGCGATCGGCGCGGTGTTCTCGTCATGGATGAACCAGCGCGCGATCACCTATCGCCGCCTGAACGCCATTCCCGCCGACTGGGGCACCGCGGTCAACGTGCAGGCGATGGTGTTCGGCAATATGGGCGAGACCTCGGCGACCGGCGTCGCCTTCACCCGCAATCCCTCGACCGGCGAGAACGCGCTCTACGGCGAGTTCCTCGCCAACGCCCAGGGCGAGGACGTGGTCGCCGGCATCCGCACGCCGCAGAACATCACCGAAGCCGCGCGCAAGGCGGCTGGCTCCGACAAGCCTTCGCTCGAGGCGCTGATGCCGGCCGTGTTTAAGCAGTTCGCCGAGACGACGAAGCTGCTCGAGAAGCATTACAAGGACATGCAGGACCTCGAGTTCACCGTCGAGCGCGGCAAATTGTGGATGTTGCAAACCCGCAACGGCAAGCGCACCGCCAAGGCCGCGCTGAGAGTCGCGGTCGACATGGCCAACGAAGGCTTGATATCGCGCGAGGACGCGATCACGCGGGTCGAGCCGGCCACGCTCGACCAGCTCCTGCATCCGACCCTCGACCCCAAGGCGAAGCCGTCAGCCATCGCGACCGGCCTGCCTGCCTCGCCCGGCGCGGCGAGCGGCGAGATCGTCTTCTCGGCCGACGAGGCACAGGCCCTGCGCCAGGCGGGCCGGAAGTCGATCCTGGTCCGCGTCGAGACGTCGCCTGAGGACATTCACGGCATGCACGCCGCGGAGGGCATTCTCACGACCCGCGGCGGCATGACTTCGCACGCCGCCGTCGTCGCCCGCGGCATGGGCAAGCCCTGCGTCGCCGGCGTGGGCTCGATCCGCATCGACTACGCCGCCCAGACGATGTCCGCGGGCGGCGTCACCCTGAAGAAGGGCGACCTCATCACCCTCGACGGCGCCGCCGGCGAGGTCATGGCCGGCGCGGCGCGCATGGTGCGGCCTGAGCTGACCGGCGATTTCGCCACGCTGATGGTCTGGGCCGACGCGGTCAGGCGGATGCGCGTGCGCGCCAACGCGGAGACCGCAGAGGATGCGCGCGTCGCGCGCAAGTTCGGCGCCGAGGGCATCGGCCTCGCCCGCACCGAGCACATGTTCTTCGAGGGCGAGCGCATCGTGCCCATGCGCGAGATGATCCTCGCCGACAACGAGCAGGGCCGGCGCGCCGCGCTCGCCAAGCTCCTGCCGTTCCAGCGCCAGGACTTCGCCGACCTGTTCGAGATCATGAGCGGGCTTCCGGTCACGATCCGGCTCCTCGATCCGCCCCTGCATGAATTCCTGCCGAAGACCGACGCCGAGATCGACGAGGTCGCGAAGGCGATGGGCGTCTCCGCGGAAAAGCTGAGACGGCGCGCCGCCGAACTGCACGAATTCAACCCGATGCTCGGCTTCCGCGGCATCAGGCTTGCGGTGCGCTATCCGGAGATCGCCGAGATGCAGGCGCGCGCGATCTTCGAGGGCGCGGTCGAGGCGGGGCGGAAGACCGGGACCCCGATCACCGCCGAGATCATGCTGCCGGTCATCTTCGGGCGCCCGGAGTTCGATCTCGTGAAGCCGATCATCGCTGCGATGGCCGAGACTGTCGCGAAGGAGACCGGGGTTACGGTGCCGTACCAGGTGGGCACGATGATCGAGTTGCCGCGCGCCGCGCTGAGGGCGGGGGAAATCGCCGAAAGCGCTGAATTCTTCTCCTTCGGCACCAACGACCTCACCCAGACCGCGCTCGGCGTCTCGCGCGACGACGCGGCGTCGTTCCTCGGAATCTATACAATCAAGGGCCTCCTGCCCGCAGATCCGTTCGTGACGCTCGACACAGTCGGCGTGGGCGAGCTGATCACAATCGCCTGCGAGCGCGGCAAGGCAGCGCGGCCAGGAATCAAGCTGGGCGTCTGCGGCGAGCACGGCGGCGACCCGGCCTCGATCGCCTTCTGCGAACAGGCCCATCTCGACTACGTCTCCTGCTCCCCCTTCCGCATCCCGATCGCCCGCCTCGCCGCCGCCCAGGCGGCGCTGGGCAGGAAGGCGGCAAGCACGGCCTAACTTGCCGATAAGCCCGTCAAGGACGAGGGCTCATTGAACGCAACACATCTCCCGCGGCGAGCGCCGCCGTGAGCGAGGGCCGCAAGGTCGCCGCGATCCTCGTCGCCGACGTCGTCGGCTACAGCAGGCTCGCGAGCCTCGACGAAGAGGCGACGCTCGCCCGGCTGAAATCGCTGCGGAACGATCTCATCGATCCGGCGATCGCGGCGCGGGGCGGACGCGTCGTCAAGTGGATGGGCGACGGGGTCATCGGTGATTTCCGCAGCGTGGTCGAGGCGGTCCGATGCGCGCTCGACCTTCGCGATGGCCTCGTCGAACGCAATGCAGGCCTGTCTCACGACCGGAAAATCGAACTGCGTGTCGGCGTTCATCTCGGCGACGTGGTCGAGGAAAGCGACGGCGACCTCATGGGCGACGGCGTGAACATCGCGGCGCGCCTTGCCGGCGCGTGCGCTCCCGGAGCGATCTGGCTGTCGGAGGACGCCTGGCGGCAAGTCCGCGACCGGCTGACCCTGCCTTTCCAAGATCTCGGGGAGACTTCGCTCAAGAACATTCCGCGGCCGATGCGGACCTATGCGCTTGCCGCGGCTGGGGGGGCCGGCGTCGCGAGCCCGCCAGAGTCCGCCCGGTCCGCGCCGCGGCGCGCTGTCCCGCCGTTCCCGGCGTTTCCTGACCGACCCACGGCCTTGGCCGACGCGTTCATCACCGTCATGCAGAGGCTCGGAGAGGTCGCCGGCGTCCGTCCAGCGAGTCCCGCAGCGCCGCTTTCCAACGCCGAAGCGGAGGCGATGCGCGCCAACAACCGCAGGCTGCGGCGCACGCTCATCTTGGCGGCGATTCTGTCGATCGCGGGCGTGCGGGCTTGCCGCGAGGAGATCCGTCTCCCCAATTCGCCGCGCGCCGGGCGGGGCTGAAGGACGAGTTGAGCTCGAGGTCGGCTTGCCGAATCCAGTGGTTTGGCGCGATCGGAGGCGTTCGATAGGGCGACGGGTCGCTCGGGCGCCCCATTTTCGCCAGCCCATGCCCTGGACACTGGCATTCGGCTCGACTCCAATACATGTCCAGGGGGCCCGGGCGGAGGTTCCCTGCGGCGAGGTCAACGCTTATCCCGGAAACGCTCGTTTCGTCTCGGGGAATGGTTGGAACTCGGTCGCTGAATCGGGAGTCTCCGCGCACGATTCCGGGCGGATTCCATTGGGAGGCGGGCATGTGGGTTCATGAAGCCATTGTCGCGGTGCTCAGGGATGTCGGCGTCGATGTCATCTTCGGCGGCGCCGGCGAGGAGTCGATGGGAATGCAGATCGCAGTCGCCCAAGCCGAAGGGGTGCGGGGGATCATCCCCAAGCACGAGCAGAACGCGTCGTTCATGGCCTGCGGCTACGCCCTGTTCAGCGGCAAGCTCGGCGTCTGCTTCGCGACCGCCGGCCCCGGCGCGTTCAACCTGATGTCGGGCGTGTGCGTGGCGCTGAACGGCTCCCTTCCGCTGATCGCGATCACCGGCTATGCGACCATGGCTTACGACGGGCGCGGCCAGGCGAACGAGACATCGGGGCTCGTACGCACCCCCAATTCCAGAATGGTCTGGGACGCCGTGGTCAAGAAGGACCCGACGACCGGCAAGCCGGCCAATTATCTGATCACCAAGGTCGAGGACGTCGTCCCGATCATGCACAAGGCGGTCGAAGTCGCCCTGACCGGGCGGCCTGGCCCGGTCCAGGTCGCGGTCGCGTGGAACATCACCGCGCCTACTCTCCAGGTCGCCAACTACAGCCCGCGCCGGATCGACAGGCGGCCGTCGGCGCCCAATCCGGCCGAGATCGAAAGCGCCGCCGCTTTCCTCGCCGAAGCCATCAGCGCCGGCAAGCGGACGGTGCTGTGGGCCGGCTATGGCGCGATCCGCGCCGGCGCCGGGCCCGAGGTTCGCGCCTTCATGGAGCGCTACCAGGTTCCGCTGGTCACGACGATGGACGGCAAGGGAATTGTCGCCGAGGACCACCCGCTGGCGATGGGCCTGTTCTGCGAGTCCGGCCACAAATCGGCATCGGAGGCGTTTCTCGCTTCCGACGTGGTGGTCGCGCTCGGCAACTCCTTCTCTCAGTACGGGACGTTCGACTTCCGCCCGGACCTGTTCGGGAACAAAAAGCTCGTCTGCATCAACGTCGACCCGGAGGAAAACGACAAGTACTACAAGGCGAATTACGGCATCGTCGGCGACGCCAAGCTGGCCATGGCGGCGCTGCTCAAGGCGCTGGACGGCCGCGTCGGGCCGGTCGAGCCCAAATCGTTCCGCACGGCCGCTTTCGACCTTGAGAAGGCGGCGGAACGGATGGTGGTCGACGTCACCCCGAAAATCCATCCCGGAAGGATGATCGAGGCAATCTCACGGATGCTGCCGGAACGCGGCGTGGTCATCGCCGACGTCGGCGTCCACATGGCCTGGGCCGCTTATTATCTCGCGCTTAAGGACGGCCAGAACTTCCACAAGCCGCCGAGCTACGGGCCGATGGCGTCGGGCGCGAGCGGCGCGCTCGGGGTGAAATGCGCCGAGCCCGACCGGACCGTGATCGCGACCGTCGGCGACGGTTGCTATCTGATGTCGGGCTTCGAGCTGACCACCGCCGTCCAGCACAACATCGCGGTGATCTGGGTGATCTTCAACGACGGCGAGTACAAGCTGATCAAGCTCTCCCAGCTCTCCGTCTACAAAGAGGCCGCGCTGATCTCGTTCGACAATCCCGACTTTGTCGCCTACGCCCACGCCTGCGGCGCCGACGGTTATGCGGTCGACAACCAGCTGGACTTCGAGAAGGCGCTCGCCGCCGCTCTGGCGTCGGGGCGGCCGACCCTCATCGACGCCAAGATCAGCCGCGTCGACCTGCCGCATGACAGCGAGAATCCCGAAGGCGTCCTCGCCAGCCTCTGGGACCGGCTGACGAAACGGAATCTGTCGCGCCATGACATCGGGGAGTAGCTGACCGACACTTTTCTCAATGAGTCACTGTTGGGAGTATGTCCCATCGCTCGTCCGCCGGGGCGCAGGCGGCGCTCGGCAGGAAGGCGGCGAGCGCGGCGTGATCCGGCTCGCTCATCCCTCCGGCACACCGGCCTTGCACAGAGCCTCGACGAAGGACCCGAGCGGGAAAACTGAAAACGAAAACGGTGACACGGAAAACGGTGCGGAAAACGGTGACACGAGCATAATTCACCGTTTTGGCGCCTGCTTCTCCGGCCTCGGAAGGGCGGGTCGATAGCCTGTCGAATGACGGGCGACCTTCCGGGCGCGCCTTTTGACCCTGCCAGCCGGGTCGGCGACACCGCCCTATTGTTGACGGCCGGCAAACCAGAATATCGGACTAATTAACTTGACAAAATCAGAAATAAGTGCTAGGATTTTATAGTTGCGGGGCCAACCGCGGCCGTTCGGGGGGTGCGCCCTCAGCGAAGAAAAGCGGGGGAAAAAAATCTATTTTTTCCCGCCTAACCTACTGAAAAGTCCCGATTCCAGAAAATGAAAAAAAGCAAATGCAAGCATTTTCGTTTTCGTGCGCTTTTGCCTGCGCGTTCTTGTTTTCACCGGTTTGGCCGCGGGGCCGGAACCCGCAGCCTTGCGCCGGGTTCAGTGGAACCGCGGTTCGCCTCCGGCCCGGAGCAAGGGCGTCCTTGACCTCAAGCCGCTCGACGGTCGTTATGGCGGGGTTCAGGGAGGCTGGGATGGAGGCGTTATCCGCGATCGAGAGGATCGTCCGCGACCTTCTGATCTTCATTGTCGCCATGACCGCGATTCTGGCCGCGCTCATCGTGATCGTCTCGCGGCTGCCGGACGACAATCCGCTGAAGCGGATCCTGGTGGCGCTGAGTTATCGGGTGGGCGCGACCGCCGCGGCCGGGATGCTGGTCATCCCTTCGACTCCGATTCCCGGCCTCGACGCGGTCATCGACATCGGCGCGCCGCTCATCCTCATCTGGTATTGGTGGACCTTCTTCCGCGACGCGCGCCGCGGCGCAAAGGCGCCCGCGGGCGAGACGCCGGGGCCCGTCCGGCTGGGGGATCCGCCGATATGAGATTCGTCAAGGCGAACGGCCTCGTCATCCATTATCTCATCGAGGGGCCGGAAGCGCTTCCGCCCCTTGTCTTCATCAACCCGCTCGGCTGCGATTTGCGCGTCTGGTCCGAGGTCGAATGCATCCTCAGGCCCGACTTCCGCATCCTCTGCTATGACAAGCGCGGCCACGGCCTTTCCGAGTCCGGGCCGGACCGCGCCGAGATGGCCGATTTTGCCCGCGACCTTGCCGCGCTCCTCGACGTCCTCGGAATCGGCCGGGCCGCGATCGTAGGCATGTCGATCGGCGGCGTGATCGCGCAGGAGCTGTGCCGCGAGCGCGCGGAGCTCGTCGCCGCGCTCGTGCTTTGCGACACGGCGGCAAAAATCGGAACCGACGAATCCTGGGATGAGCGTATCGCCGCCGTCGAGCGCGGCGGGATCGAGTCGATCGCCGACGCGGTCCTCGAGCGCTGGTTCACGCCGGCGTTCCGGCGCGAGCGCACGGCGGAATTGGCCGGCGTTCGCGCCATGCTGACGCGGACGCCAAGGCAGGGCTATCTCGCCGCCTGCCGCGCGCTCAAGCGCGCCGACCTTCGGCCTTACGCCGGCGCGATCGCAGCGCCGACTCTATGCCTGGTTGGCGACCAGGACGGATCGACCCCGGCCGAGCTGGTGCGGCAAACGGCCGCGCAGATCAAGGGTTCGCGCTTCGAGATCATCGAGGGCGCGGGTCACCTGCCGAACGTGGAGAAACCCGCCGCCCTGGCGCGCCTCATCGCCGAGCACGTCGTGAGGGCCGCGGCTTGAGCGCGCGACGCGCCGCCGTCTGTCGCCGGCCGTTTGGCCGAGAGTTAATCCAACGGCTGAAAATATATCCCTTTCCGTTCCCGGGACGAGAGAGTATAGACACGCCCCGTTTCGAAGGCCCGGCGGCAGCCGGCGACCGCCGGATTTCCCATTTCGCATGTCCCACCCTCTTTCGAAGGACGTTGTTCCGCCACAAGCCTTGAGCGGCGAGGGCGAGGGCCTCGCCCGTTCGTCCGCGCAATCGTGGGTTCTCGCGCTCGGCTCGATCGGCGTCGTCTTCGGCGACATCGGTACGAGCCCCCTCTACGCGCTGCAGACCGCGCTCGGCGAGTTCAAGGGCTCCGCGCTCGGACCGCGGGAGGTGATCGGCGTCGTCTCGCTCATCATCTGGGCGCTCCTGATCGTCGTCACCGCGAAATACGTGCTGTTCCTGATGCAGGCCGACAACAAGGGCGAGGGCGGCATCCTCTCGCTCAAGGCGCTGGCGCAGCGCGCGCTCGGGCAGCGCACCACGCTCGCCTTTTTCCTCGGGGTCGCCGGATCGGCGCTGTTCTCGGGCGACGCCATGATCACGCCGGCGATTTCCGTTCTGTCCGCGCTCGAGGGCCTGAAACAGGTCGACGACAATCTTGCGCCTTACATCCTGCCGGCGACGATCGTGATCCTTGTCCTTCTGTTCGGCGCCCAGAGCCGGGGGACGGCGAGGGTCGCGGCGTTCTTCAGCCCGATCATGATCACCTTCTTCGCTGTCAACGCTGTGCTCGGCCTCGTGCATATCGCCTCGGCGTGGAGCATTTTGGGGGCGCTCAGCCCATTGGCGGGCTTAGAATTCATCCATGCTCACGGCGCGACCGGGTTCATCGTGCTCGGCGCGGTCTTTCTCGCGGTCACCGGAGCGGAAGCCCTCTACGCCGACATGGGCCATTTCGGGCGGAGGCCGATTCAGGCCGCATGGCTCTTCATCGTTCTTCCGGCGCTGGTGTGCAACTATCTCGGCCAGGGCGCCCTCATTCTCAGCGACCCGAAGGCGGTCGCGAACCCGTTCTATCTCCTCGCGCCGGGCTGGGGCCTTGTGCCGCTCATTCTGCTCTCGACCGCCGCCACGGTGATCGCGAGCCAGGCCGTCATAACCGGGGCCTATTCGCTGGCGAGCCAGGCGATCCAGCTCGGATTGCTGCCGCGCCTCGAAATCGTCCACACCTCCTCGACCCAGGAGGGCCAGATTTTCATCCCCCGCGTCAATCGGGTGCTGCTGTTCGGCGTTCTCGGCCTCGTGCTGCTCTTCCGCTCATCCGACGCGCTCGCCAACGCCTACGGCATCGCGGTCTCGGGCACGATGGTGGCGACGACCGCCCTTGCGTTCTTTGTGGTGTGGAAGCTGTGGCGCTGGCCGCTCTGGGCGGCGCTCACGCTTACCGGCGCGTTTCTGTCGATCGATGTCGGCTTCTTCGTCGCCAACCTCTACAAGGTCGTGGACGGCGGATGGGTGCCGCTCACGCTCGGCACGGCGATGTTCGTCCTCATGTGGACCTGGTCGCGCGGCAGCGCAATCCTGTTGGCGCGGACGCATCGGGACTCGATCCCGACGCTGGACCTTATCAAAATGCTGGAGAAATCGAAGCCAGTCCGGGTTCCCGGGACGGCCGTGTTCCTCACCAACGATCCGACCTCGGCGCCGTCCTCGCTCATGCACAATCTCAAACACAACAAGGTGCTGCACGAGCGCGTCGTTCTTTTGAACGTGCGCACCGAGACCACCCCGCGCGTTCCCGCCTCCTCCCGCTACGCGATGAGCAGCCTTTCGGCCGACTTCATGCTGGTCACGCTTCACTTTGGCTATATGGAGCAGCCCCATATCCCCAGGGCGCTGGCGGCCATGCGAAAGGCGGGGCTCAAATTCGACATCATGACGACCTCGTTCTTCCTCGGGCGACGGACGCTGAAGACCGCGTCCAATTCCGGCATGCCGCAGTGGCAGGACAAATTGTTCATCGCCATGACCAAGCAGGCGGCGAGCGCGCCGGACTTCTTCAATCTGCCCTCCGACCGGGTCGTCGAGCTCGGCGCCCAGATGAAGGTGTGAGCGCTGCGCCTCGAGCGACGCAGCAAACGCCGGGCGTCCGCGGATGAACGTCTATCTCATCAACCTCGATCGCAATCCCGACCGGCTCGCTCACATGCGCAGTCAATTGAACGGGATCGCGTTCGAGCGCCTGTCCGCCGTTGACGGATCGAATCAGCCGCCGACAGCGAAAGGCCTCACCCGCTTCGAGTTGGCCTGCCTCGAAAGCCATCGGATCGCCTGGCGGCGATTCCTCGCCAGCCCTTCGGCTCACGCCTGCTTCCTCGAGGACGATCTGCACATCTGGCCCGGCTTCGCCGCGCTCATCTCCAGCGAGGAGTGGGCGCCTGCGGACGCGCATTCGATCAAGCTCGACACCTATCTTCAGCCGGTTGAGCTCGGCGACAGGCGGCCGGCGACAGGAGGCCGCGAGCTCGCCCGGCTCTTCAGCCGCCACCAGAGCAGCGCGGCTTACATCCTCACCCGGGAGGGAGCGGCCCGCTATCTCGAATCGACCGCCGGCGCTTCGGCGCCGGCCGACTATGCGCTGTTTCCCACTCATCCCCGCCGGTCGGGCTTGCGCATCTATCAGCTCATACCCGCGGTCGCGATCCAGGACCACCTGCTTGCAGCGGACGAAGGCGGCCAGACTTTCGACACTGCGATGGCGGACGCCGACGAAAGCGCGGCGGCGCGCCCCTTTTCGCCGATCCGCAAGCTCGGGCGCGAAACCGTCCGCCTCGCGCGCCAGGCTGGGGGCCTCGCCGAATGGAGCTATCAGAAGGCCGTTCTTCGCCTCGAGACGACGACGGTCGGGGTCGGCTGAGGCGAGCGTTTTTCCGGCTCAGGCGCGCCGAGCGCGCTCAGCCGCCGATATTGAAGCTCGCCATCGCCGCCATGTTGACGATGTCGGAATCCTTCGCCCCCAGCGAGACGATCTGCACCGGCTTTTCGAGTCCCACGATCAGGGGGCCGATGACGGTCGCGCCGCCCAATTCCTGCAGCATCCGGGTCGAGATCGAGGCGGAGTGAAAGGCCGGCATGATGAGGACATTGGCGGTGTCCTTGAGCCGGCAAAACGGATAGGCGGCCATGAGCTCCTTATTGAGGGCCACGTCGGCGCCCATTTCGCCGTCGTACTCGAAATCGACCCGCTTCGCGTCGAGGATCCGCACCGCTTCCTGAACCCGCTGGCTGCGCTCGCCGGGCGGATGGCCGAAATTGGAGAAGGCGAGCATGGCGACGCGGGGCTCGTAGCCGAGGCGCCGCGCCACGCCCGCCGCTTCGATAGCGATCTCCGCGAGGTCCTCGGCGGTCGGCATTTCGCAGATCGCGGTGTCGGCGGCCAGGATCGGCCGGCCTCGCGACAGGATGATCGAGACGCCGACGACGCGGTGACCCGGCTTGTCGTCGATCACCCGCCGCACTTCCTGGAGCGCGATCGAGAAGTTGCGAGTCACGCCGGTCACGATCGCGTCCGCGTCTCCGCGCGCGACCATGGCGGCGCCGAAGTAATTGCGATCCTGGTTGATCATGCGCTGGCAGTCGCGGGCCAGATATCCTTTCCGCTGCAGCCGCTCATAGAGGAATTGCGCGTACAGCGCGTTGCGGTGCGACAGGCGGGCGTTGTGGATCTCGATGCCCTTGTCGGACAGGTCGAGCCCGGAAGCCTTGGCGGCGGCGCGCACGCGTTCTTCGCGGCCGACAAGAATCGCCGTGCCAAGACCCTGATTGACGAACGAGTAAGCGGCCCGGATGACCTGCTCCTCCTCTCCCTCGGCGAACACGACGCGCTTGGGCGTGCGCCGAACGCGCTCGATGATCCGTTGCATCGCGCCGGCGATCGGGTCACGGCGGGCGGACAGCTGCGCCTTGTAGGCGGCGAGATCGACGATCGGGCGCCGCGCCACTCCGGAGGCCATCGCGGACTTTGCGACAGCGATCGGCACGACGTGGATGAGGCGCGGATCGAACGGGACCGGAATGATATAGTCGCGACCGAAGCGAGGCCGCGCGCCGCGATAGGCGGCCGCAACTTCATCGGGAACGTCCTCGCGCGCGAGATCGGCAAGCGCCTGGGCCGCGGCGATTTTCATCTCCATGTTGATCGACTTGGCGCGGACGTCGAGCGCGCCGCGGAAAATATAGGGAAACCCGAGGACGTTGTTGACCTGATTCGGATAGTCGGAGCGGCCGGTCGCGATGATTACGTCGTCCCGCGCCCTCTGCGCGTCTTCGGGCGTGATCTCCGGGTCGGGGTTCGCCATGGCGAAGATAATCGGATTGGGCGCCATGGACTTGACCATCTCCGCCGTCAGCGCCCCTTTGGCCGAAAGGCCGAAGAAGATGTCGGCCCCTTTCATGGCCTCCTCGAGCGTGCGCAACGGCGTCTCGATCGCGTGGGCGGATTTCCACTGATTCATGCCTTCCTGGCGACCGCGATAGACGACGCCCTTGGTGTCGCACAGCAGGACGTTGGCGGGTTCGAATCCGATCGACTTGATGAGGTCGAGGCAGGCGATGCCGGCGGCGCCGGCGCCGTTGCACACGAGGCGCGTCGTCTTGATGTCGCGTCCGGTGAGATGGATGGCGTTTATCATCCCCGCGGCGGCGATGATCGCCGTGCCGTGCTGGTCGTCGTGAAAAACCGGAATGTCCATCATCTCCCGCAAGCGCTCCTCAATGTAGAAGCACTCCGGCGCCTTGATGTCCTCGAGATTGATCCCGCCGAACGATGGCCCAAGGTATTTCACCGCATTGACGAATTCGTCCGGATCCTCCGTTCCCACTTCGAGGTCGATCGAATCGACGTCGGCGAAACGCTTGAACAGCACCGCTTTGCCTTCCATCACTGGCTTCGACGCCAGGGCGCCAAGGTTGCCGAGCCCGAGGATCGCCGTGCCGTTCGAGATCACCGCGACCATGTTGCCGCGCGCGGTGTAGTCGTAGACGGTCGACGGATCGGCGGCGATCGCCTTGACCGGGACCGCGACGCCCGGCGAATAGGCGAGTGACAGGTCGCGCTGGGTCGCCATCGGCTTGGTCGGGACGATTTCGAGCTTGCCCGGGCGCCCTCGCGAGTGGAACTGCAGCGCCTCCTGATCGGTGATCGAGGGACGTTTGTTCGGTCCGTCGGCCTTGTCAGCCATGGTTGCAATCCAGCCTGGATCTGTGAATCTGAGCCGCGCACGCGCGATCAAAAAACAAGCCGCTCAACGGCTTTGCGCCCCATGAAGGCAAGTTGCGCGGGTTGGTCCGATGGGTTTCCTCCCGACGGCCCGCCCCATTCGCATGCGACGCGGAGGGCCGTTTTGACGAGCGGCCATACTGAGGGGGCGTCAGCCTTTTGGCAAATCGGCCGCCGCGCAACGAAGCTGCTTGCTTTCATATAAAGACATGTTTATATGATTATGTCATGGATATACAACGCGAGCGATGTGCAGAATGAGTGCTCTCGATACTGCCCTCGACGCCGCGTTCGCGGGCCGGGAGGACGCGTTGTCTGCCCTGAGGCGCTGTGCGGCCGAGCGGATTCTGCTCATTGACGGCGCGATGGGCACCCAGATCCAGTGCTTGGGTCTCGATGAAACGCATTTCCGCGGCGAGCGCTTCCATGCCTGCGACCGCTTTTTGCAGGGCAACAATGATCTCCTGACCCTGACCCAGCCGCGGGCAATCGAAGAGATCCATTTCGCCTACGCGATGGCCGGCGCTGATATCCTCGAAACCAACACCTTCTCCTCGACCTCCATCGCCCAGGCCGACTACGGGATGCAGCAATGCGTCTATGAGCTCAATCGCGACGGGGCGCGATTGGCGCGGCGGGCGGCGATCAAGGCGGAAAGAGCCGACGGCCGGCGCCGTTTCGTCGCCGGCTCCTTGGGGCCAACCAACCGCACCGCGTCGCTCTCGCCCGATGTCAACAATCCAGGCTTCCGGGCGGTGAGTTTCGACGAACTCCGCGTCGCCTATGGCGAGCAGATTCGCGGGCTCATCGACGGCGGCGCCGACATCATCCTCATCGAGACCATTTTCGACACGCTCAACGCCAAGGCGGCGATCTTCGCCTCCTTTGAGGCGTTCGCCGAACGTGGCCTTCGCTTGCCGCTGATGATCTCGGGAACCATCACCGACCGATCGGGGCGCACGCTCTCCGGCCAGACGCCGACCGCCTTCTGGCATTCGGTCCGCCATGCGCGCCCCTTCTCCGTCGGCCTCAATTGCGCCCTTGGGGCGAGCGCGATGCGCGAGCATCTCGCCGAGATCGCCGACGTCGCCGACACCCTGGTTTGCGCCTACCCCAACGCCGGGCTGCCCAACGCTTTCGGCCAATACGACGAAAGCCCCGAAGCGATGGCGGCTCAAATTGGCGGCTTCGCCGCCGACGGCATCGTCAACATCGTCGGCGGATGCTGCGGCTCAACGCCGGACCACATCCGCGCCATCGCGGAATCCGTTCGCGGTTTCAAGCCTAGAGAAGCGCCGAAGGTCGCGCCCCTGATGCGACTCTGCGGACTCGAGCCGTTCACGCTCACCTCCGACATTCCGTTCGTCAACATCGGCGAGCGGACCAACGTCACTGGCTCGGCAAGATTTCGCAAGCTCATCACCGCCGGCGACTTTGCCGGCGCGCTGATCGTCGCGCGCGACCAGGTCGCGAACGGCGCGCAGATCATCGACATCAATATGGACGAGGGGTTGATCGACTCGAAGGGGGCGATGGTCGAGTTTCTCAATCTCGTCGCGTCCGAGCCGGACATCGCGCGCGTGCCGGTGATGGTCGATTCGTCGAAGTTCTCGGTGATCGAGGCCGGCCTCAAGTGCGTCCAGGGCAAGCCGATCGTCAACTCGATCTCGATGAAGGAGGGCGAGGAGGAATTCCTTCGCCAAGCCCGCCTGGTCCGCGCCTATGGCGCAGCGGTGGTGGTGATGGCGTTCGATGAACAGGGCCAGGCCGACACGCTCGAGCGTAAGGTGCAGATCTGCGCGCGCGCCTACAAACTTCTGATCGATGAGGCCGGCTTCCCGCCTGAGGACATTGTCTTCGATCCGAACATCTTCGCGGTCGCAACCGGCATCGAAGAGCACAACGGCTATGGCGTCGCCTTCATTGAAGCGACGCGGCAGGTCCGGCAGAGGCTGCCTCATGCGCACATCTCCGGCGGCGTGTCCAATCTGTCCTTTTCGTTCCGCGGCAACGAGCCGGTGCGCGAAGCAATGCACGCCGTATTTCTCTACCACGCGATCCAGGCGGGCATGGACATGGGCATCGTCAACGCCGGTCAGCTCGCGGTCTATGAAGCCATCGACCCGGAGCTGCGCGAGGCGTGCGAGGACGTGGTCCTGAACCGCCGGGCCGATGCGACCGAGCGCCTATTGACGATCGCCGAGCGCTTCCGCGGCGCGGATGCGAAAGAGACCAAGACGCAGGACTTCAAGTGGCGCGAGTGGCCGGTCGGGAAGCGCATCGCCCACGCGCTGGTGAACGGCCTGACCGATCATATCGAGGCCGATACCGAGGAGGCGCGGCTTCAGGCCAAACGCCCGCTTGATGTCATCGAAGGCCCGCTTATGGCGGGCATGAACATCGTCGGCGACCTGTTCGGCACCGGCAAGATGTTCCTGCCCCAGGTCGTGAAGTCCGCCCGGGTGATGAAGCAGGCGGTTGCCAAGCTTCTTCCGTACATGGAAGCGGAAAAGGCCGCTGGCGGCAATGACCGCCAGACCGCGGGCACGATCGTGCTCGCCACCGTCAAGGGCGACGTGCACGACATCGGCAAGAACATCGTCGGCGTCGTGCTTGCCTGCAACAATTACGAGATCATCGACCTCGGCGTGATGACGCCCGCGTCGAAGATTCTTGCCGTCGCGCGCGAGCGCGGGGCTGACGCGATCGGTCTTTCCGGCCTTATCACGCCTTCGCTGGACGAAATGGTTCACGTCGCCGCCGAGATGGAGCGCGAGGGCTTCGACATTCCGCTTCTTATCGGCGGCGCGACGACCAGCCGCGTGCACACCGCGGTCAAGATCCATCCTCGCTACGCGCGCTCGCAGGCCGTGCATGTCAATGACGCGAGCCGCGCCGTCGGCGTCGTCTCGGCGCTGCTCTCGCCGGAGACTCGCGCAGCGACGATCCAGTCGGTGCGGGCCGAGTACCGCAAGGTTTCGGAGGCGCACGAGCGCAGCGAAGCCGAGAAGACCCGCGTCCCGCTCGCCAAAGCGCGAGCCAACGCGCTCAAACTCGACTGGAGCGCCTATCGCCCTGTGGAGCCGACCTATCTCGGAGCGCGCGTGTTCGAATGGGCGGACCTCGCCGATCTCGCCCGCTATATCGACTGGACCCCGTTCTTCCAGACCTGGGAGCTCAAGGGCAGGCACCCCGCCATCCTCGACGATCCGGAACAGGGCGACGCGGCGCGGGCTTTGTTCGACGATGCGCAGGCGATGCTCAAGCGCATCATCGACGAGCGGTGGTTTCAGCCGAAGGCGGTCGTCGGCTTCTGGCCTGCGGCGCAAGTCGGCGACGACATCCACCTGTTCGCGTATGAATCGCGCGCCGCTCCGATCGCGACTTTGTTCACGCTTCGCCAGCAGCTCGCCCGCCGCGATGGGAAGCCGAACATCGCGCTTGCCGATTTTGTAGCGCCCGCTTCGAGCGGCGCCCAAGACTATGTCGGCGCTTTCGTTGTCACAGCGGGACTTGCCGATGGCGCCATCGCACGGCGCTTCGAGCACGCCAACGACGATTATTCGTCGATCATGGTCAAAGCGCTCGCCGACCGGTTCGCGGAGGCTCTCGCCGAGGCGATGCACGCCCGCGTGCGCCGCGAGCTCTGGGCTTACGCGCCGGACGAAGCGTTCACGCCCGACGAATTGATCGCGGAGCCGTATCACGGCATCCGCCCCGCGCCCGGCTATCCCGCACAGCCCGACCACACCGAAAAGGCGACCCTGTTCCGCCTGCTCGACGCCGAGCGGGCGATCGGCGTTGAGCTCACCGAGAGCTACGCCATGTGGCCGGCCTCGTCGGTCAGCGGCCTCTACATCGCCCGCCCGGAGGCGCATTACTTCGGCGTCGCCAAGGTCGAGCGCGATCAGGCCGAGGATTATGCCGCGCGCAAGGGCATGGGCGTGGCCGAGGTCGAGCGCTGGCTCGGTCCTGTCCTGAACTACGCTCCGGTGGTCGCGGAGGCGGCGGAGTGAGGCGGCCAGGGGCCGGCGGTCAGGCTAACGCGCCGCCCGGGCGATCGAACGCCGCGAGCGCCGCCAGAATCAGCGCCGCAGGCAAAAGCGCCAACGCGCCGAGCCGCGGCGTCGCCGCGCCGGAGAGAAGCGCGCCCGCCAGGAACCCGGCCCAGACTCGCGCCAGCATCAGCGCCCGGCGCAGGTGGGTGTCCCAAGGACCCTGCGAATCCGTCAGCGGCGCGCGCCTCGCCGCCAACGCCAGATGCGATCCGACCCGGCTCAGCGTTCCTGTGACAAAGGTGAGGCTCACGGCTTGCGCGCCGACCCGGGAAAGAGCGCTGTTGAAGACGCCCATTGCGAAACTGACGATCGCGATGCCGAAGCCGGTCGAGAGCAGACCAAGCTCACTCAGGCCGATGATCGCTGCGAGCGTCGCCGCGACGAAGGCGAACACGAGGCGCCGCGCCGCCTGCCCGGCCGGTTCCGCGAATAGGGCGCCTGCAAATGTTCCGATGACGAAGAACAGAATCGCCAGCGCCGACTCCGACGTCGGGCCGAACTCGCCCTCGGCCGCCTGGTACCCGGTCTGGGTCGTGTTCCCGCTCATGAACGAGACATAAACGCCGTAAGCGATGATGCCGTAGGCGTCGACGAAGCCGGCGATCGTCGCGAGAAGCGCGGCCAGCCGCGCCTCGCTTACCACGACCGCGCGCGTCGACCGCGCCACAGGATCGACAGGTTCATGCGCCATGAGCTCGACACTCCGCCGGTCGGGGCCATCCTCTGGCCGATGCGGCCCGGACGTTTGTAGGGCGGGGTCGATGATCCCGCCTGGCTGGGGCAACGACGCCCCCGCAGCGAGGCCCCCGCGATTGGTTTATACTCCGATCCCTGACAATGCCCGCCGGAGGGGAGAGGGCGCCAGTCGTGGCGAATGCCGTGTCAGAGAGCTCCGAAAAGCAACCGGCCGAGGCCGCTCACGCGGCCGCCGTCAACCAACGCCCGCTGCTCGTCTATGACGGCGATTGCGGCTTCTGCGCCTATTGGGCTCGCTACTGGGAAAAACTGACCGGCGATAAGGTCGAATACCGGCCCTATCAGCAGGTCGGGGTGCAATATCCGGAGATCCCGGAGGCCGAGTTCAAGCGCGCGGTGCAATTCATCGCTCCCGACGGGCGTCGGGCCAGCGCCGCCGAGGCCAGTTTCCTTACGCTGAGCCATGCGCCCGGCAAACGATTCTGGCTCGCGCTCTACCGCTTTTTGCCCGGTTTCGCATTCGTCGCGGAACGGGCTTACGCCTTCATCGCCGCCCATCGTCCGGCCTTCCACCGGCTAAGTCTCTTCCTCTGGGGCAGGGACCACGAGCCGCCGCGCTACGAGCTCGTCTCGTTCCTGTTCCTGCGCCTGTTCGGGCTCATCACGCTTTCGGCCTTCGTCTCCTTCGCCGTCCAGGCGCAGGGGCTGATCGGCAGTCGCGGCATCCTGCCGCTGGCCGACCTCATCGACGCTCTCGCGCGCGTCGGGCCGCAACGCTTCGTCCTCATGCCGATGGTGTTCTGGCTCAACGACAGCGACGCCGCCATTCAGGCCGTGTGCTGGGCCGGCGCCGGCTTCTCGCTGATGCTGGTGTTCAATCTCTTGCCGCGTGTCAGCCTCATTCTCATCTATGCGCTCTATCTCTCGCTCCTCTATGCCGGGCAGACCTTCATGAACTTCCAGTGGGACACGTTCCTGCTGGAGACGACGATTGTCGCGCTCATCATGAGTTTCGCGCCGACGACCGGCGTCTGGCTTGCGCGCTGGCTCCTGTTCCGCTTCATGTTCATGTCGGGCGTGGTCAAGCTCTTGAGCGGCGATCCCAACTGGTGGAATCTCTCGGCGCTCAGCTATCACTTCCTGACCCAGCCGCTGCCGACGCCGCTCGCGTACTACGCCGCAAACCTGCCGGCCGGCCTGTTGCGAGTCGCGACCGGGGCGGTGTTCGTCGTCGAGCTGGGCCTGCCGTTCCTGATCTTCTTCCCGCGCCGCTCACGGTTTGTCTCAGCCTTCGGCATCTTCCTGCTGCAGGGCTGCATCCTCATTACCGGCAACTACAACTGGTTCAATCTTCAAACCATGCTCCTGTGCCTGCCGCTCCTCGACGACGCAGGCCTGCGCAGGATATTGCCGCTGAGGGTCCTCGCCCTCCTTAAGGCGCGGGCGGGTCGCGGCGCGCCGCCCAGGGCGGCGAAGATCGTCGTCAACACGCTCGCCGTCCTGATGGTGTTCCTTAGCCTCGTGCAGATGGACCTGCGCTTTGGCGGCAGTCCGCCCGAGACCGCCATCACGATTGATCGCTGGTTCGAGCCGCTTCATCTTACGAGCCCCTACGGCTTGTTCGCGGTTATGACCACGAGCCGGAACGAGATCGTCATCCAGGGCTCAAACGACGGCGTCGAATGGCGCGATTACGAATTCCGCTACAAGCCCGGCGACGTCATGCGCCGCCCGCCCTGGAACATCCCGCATCAGCCGAGGCTCGACTGGCAGATGTGGTTCGCCGCGCTCGACGACCCGCAGCGCCTGCCGTGGTTTTCGCGCTTTCTCGTCCGCCTGCTTGAGAACGAGCCCTCGGTGACCGCGCTCCTCGAGAGCAACCCCTTTCCCGGCAAGCCGCCGACTTACGTGCGGGCGCAGTTTTACGACTACACATACGCCGACAGAGCCGAACATGCGGCGGGCCAATGGTGGGATCGCCGATTGCTGGGCCTCTACTTCCCGGAGGCGCGTCTGAACCGGCAGTGACCCCTGTTTGGTGCGAATTCAGAATCGGAAATCGCGGGCTTGACCGCGCGGGCGTTCTCCCCGCAAGCTGAGCCTGCGTCGCGCGTCAACGGATGCGCGCAAGGGGAGGGTCCGATGGTGGAGAGCGTCTACAAAGTGGTCGAACTCGTGGGCACGAGCACGGAGTCCTGGGAGAAGGCCGCATCGGCCGCCATCGAGCGGGCGTCGAAGAGCCTGAGGGACCTCAGGGTGGCCGAGGTCGTCGAGCAGGATCTGGTGATCGAAAAGGGCAAGGTCGAAGCCTTCCGCACCAAGCTCAAGGTGTCCTTCAAGTATGAGGGCAAGGACTGATCTTGCGCCCACGGTTCTCGCCGCCCTCGTTGCGAGGGCGGGAGCGACGGCCGCCCGCGAAGAAGGCGGGCGGCGCTAGAACTCGACCTCGAGCTCCTCGATCTCCTCCTTCTCGGCGAGCGCGGCCTCGCGCCATTCCTGCATCGCGGGCAGGTCCCAGATGCGCTCGGCGTAGGTCTTCAGTTCCCCGTCGAGCCTGATCCCGTAAGTGCGGAAGCGGCTCACCACCGGCGCGTACATCGCGTCGGCCATCGAGATCTTGCCGAACAGGAACGGCCCGCCATAGGCCTGAAGGCATTCGCTCCAGATGACGATGATCCGGTCGATGTCGGCGCGCGCCTTCGACCAGATCTTGAAGTGTGGGAACTCTCCCTTGATGTTCATCGGCAGCGCCTGCCTGAGCGAGACGAAGCCGGAATGCATCTCGCCGCAGATGGAGCGGCAATGGGCGCGCATTGCCTGATCTTTAGGCAACAGACTGGCTTTTGGCGCGATTTCGTTCAGGAATTCGCCGATTGCGAGCGTGTCCCAGACCCGGATGCCCTTGTAGGTCAGGCAAGGAACCAGAATCGACGGCGACAAGAGCAGGATCTCGGCCCGAGCGCCCGCGTCGTCGGGGGCGATGATGACTTCCTCGAAATCAATCCGCGCGAGCCTGGCCATCAGCCAGCCCCTGAGCGACCAGGACGAATAATTCTTGCTGCTCAGGGTCAGCGTCGTGCGCGACATTGGGGCGGCCCACCGCAGATGAGGAAAAGCAAATCCGTCCAATGGCGGAATAGCAAAGGACGTGCCACAAGCGGATGGCATGCGGTTTGCTAAACTTTTGCCCAGAGCTCGGGCAAATTCATGATGTACGACGCCTATCAAGGGATGGCCGACGTCGGCGATCGCGTGCGTCGGCTGGCCGAGAACGCACATATGATCCTCAGCGCCTGGGCGGCGCATCCGACGGCCTCGCCCTGGCGGCGGATGAGCGCCTATTACGAGCTGGTCGCGCTCGCCGGCTTCACCCACGCCCGCCCCGACTACGGAATCGACAGCGTCGAGATCAACGGCGCGCCGGTGCCTGTCGAAGAGCGCGGGGTCTTATGGACCCCCTTTTGCCAATTGCTCCATTTCCGCAAGGCGGGCGGCGCGGACGACCCCAAGATCCTCCTCGTCGCCCCGATGTCGGGCCATTTCGCGACCCTTCTGCGCGGCACGATCCGCACCCTGCTGCGGGACCACCAAGTCTACATCACCGACTGGATCAACCCGCGCAACGTCAAGCTCGAGGACGGCGACTTCACGCTTCAAGACTACACCAGCCACCTCGTCGACTTCGTGCGCTTCATCGGCGAGGAATGCCACATCGTCGCCGTCTGCCAGCCGACTGTCTCGGCGCTCGCGGCGACCGCAGTCATGGCGCGCGACCGCGACGGCGTCCAGCCGGCGAGCCTGACCCTGATGGCCGGCCCGATCGACGCCCGCGTCTCGCCGACCAAGGTCAACGAGCTCGCCCAGGAGAAGCCGATCGAATGGTTCCGCGCCAACATGATCGGGACCGTGCCGGCCAAGTTCGAGGGCCGCGGGCGCCGCGTCTATCCCGGCTTTCTCCAGCTCTGCGCATTTATGAGCATGAACGCCGAGCGGCACTCTAAATCCTTCGTCGACCTCTTCCACCATCGCATCGCCGGCGACATGGAGAAGGCCGACGCGATTCGCGACTTCTACAAGGAATATTTCGCGATCATGGACATGAGCGCGGACTTCTATCTCGAGACCGTCGATCAGGTGTTCCAGCGCTACCTCTTGCCGCTCGGCCAGATGCGCTATCACGGCGAGCCGATCGATCTCAGGGCGATCAAGCGGACCTTCCTTCTGACCGTGGAAGGCGAGAAGGACGACATCTGCGCCGTCGGCCAGACGCTGGCGGCGCAGGACCTGTGCACCGGCTTAAGGCCTTACATGAAGACTCATCATCTGCAGGCCGGCGTCGGCCACTACGGCGTCTTCAACGGCAAGCGCTGGGAGGCTCAGGTCTATCCGGTGCTAAGAAATCACATCCAATCAAGTCAATAAAGCATTCCACCATTTGACGATTTCGTCTGGCCACGCTCGCCGGATGCGAGCGCACAAAATCCAGGCCCGCCCAGAAAGAGAATCCAATTCCCGCGCCACAAGAACCCAAGTCGGAAGCGACAGAACCGGTGTCGCTTTTTGGTCGTGATCGGGACTTTTCAATGGGTTGCGTGTCCGATTTTGACAGAATCGACGCGATCCGTCTGCAGACGAAATTCAACGGGTCACCAAAGTCAAACAGCGCGGCGGCCAGCAGCGTCCTCGATGCGAGCTGCTGCGCCCCAATAGTCATGAGCATAGCGCGGCATTCTGAATAGCGCAAGGAATTGTCGCTTTTTCTCCTGATCCGTGCCAACGCGCTGATGCCCGAGCAGCATCGGGTCGACTCGGGCGCAATCTGCTCCAAGATCGCGCCAATGTCCCCGCTTCGACCCGAAGCACGCGTTACCGAGTTGGACTCTGTACAGGCGGAATGCGCCAGAAAGCTGCGCCCGCGTCCTCGCAGACTCGCGTGAGTAAGACCAGACGCGACGCGGGAGCAAGCTCGTGCGGCGCGCGGCCGAGCCTCGCCTGGGCTTCAACCCTGGGAGCAAGATCACGGGGCAACCTCAGAAGCAATGTCAACGATGGCGACCGAAGTTGGCTTACCTCGTTACCCCTTGTGTTGTTTTTCGTGGCCCAAGCGCGCTAGTCAGAGTGTCGTCTTGTCAGCCATTTGGAAAGATCCATGAGTCCGGAGAGTTTCGCGCTTGCCGTCGGGGTTGTGATGTTTGTCGGCGGATTGCTTGGCCTTGTCCTGCAGCGCGCGCTGCCCGAGCGTCACACTACCGGCGGTTCGCGCGACATGATCGGTGCAATCGTCGGCCTTCTCACGCTCTTGTGCGCCTTGGTCACCGGGCTCCTCATCTGGACGGCCTACGGCGTCTATGCCGGGCAGAACACGACCATCCAAACACTTGCATCGAAAGTGTTGCAGCTCGATCTTGCGCTTGAAGACTATGGGCCAGACGCGAAGCCCGAGCGCCTGGCCTTGCGAGACAGGCTGGGCAAGACCATCGACCAAGTCTGGGGCGCAAGGGAAAACGACGCGAATTTCGCGGCGAACAATTTCGCCGCGGCGATTCGCGTCTTGCGCGACCCAGAGAAGGCTCTGGAACGACTCCAGCCCTCGACCGACGAGCAGAAGCGCGCGCTTGCCACAGCAAAATCGGCTATCGAATCAATCGCCCAGTCGCGGCTTCAGATGAGCTTTGCTCTGACCGCTCCAGTTTCCTATCCGCTTCTTTTGACCGTCGTGGGCTGGGTATTCTTTCTTTTCTGCGGTTTCGGTCTGATGTCGCGCGGCGGCGCCATGCCTGTCGTGGCTTTGGCCGTAGGCGCCGCCTCGGTCGCGACCGCCGTCGTAATGATCCTCGACCTTTCCAACCCTTATTTAGGGGCGTTCCGCGCGTCCCCGGCGCCGCTAGAACAGGTGCTGGCGGTGCTGGGGAAGGAATGAAACGTTCGCTCTGGTGCTAATCCCATCAGGCGAAGGTCTGGAATCAGGCCAACTGCGACCTACCCCTGCAGGTGCGGCGCGTGCAGCGCGAGGTCGGCGAGGCCGAACCGGTCCCTCGCCGTCCACGACTGATGCCAGTAGGGATAGATCAGCGGCGGCAGGCTTGCCTTGCCGAGCCGCGCCCGCTCGTCGGCGGAAAGCCTCACATCGACGCAGGCGAGGTTGTCGCGGAACTGCGCCTCGGTCCGCCCGCCGATGATGATCGACGTCACCGCCGGGCGCTGAAGCAGCCAGGCCAGCGCAATCTGCGCCGCCGAAACCTTGTGCGCCTCGGCAATCGCCACGAGTTCGTCGACGATCGCCCAGAGCCGGTCCTCGTCGAGGATCGGCGGCTCCTTCCAGCCGGCGACGAAACGTGAGCCCTCGGCGGTCTTGTTGCGCCGGTGCTTGCCGCTGAGCAGCCCGCCGGCGAGCGGGCTCCAGACGAGAACGCCAAGCTTCTGGTCGATGGCGACCGGGATGAGTTCGTATTCGGCTTCGCGCGCCTGGAGCGTGTAGTGAATCTGCTCCGAGACGAACGGGATGCGGCCGTCGCGGCGCGCGACCTCCATCGCCTTCATGATGTGCCAGCCGGAAAAGTTCGAGCAGCCGACGTAGCGCACCTTGCCCGCGCGCACGAGGCTGTCGAGCGCCTCCATCGTCTCTTCGAGCGGTGTGAGGCCGTCCCACTGATGCACCTGATAGAGGTCGATGACGTCGGTCTTCAGGCGCTTGAGGCTCTCCTCGCATGCGCGAATGAGGCGCCAGCGGGAGAGCCCGCGATCGTTCGGCCCCGGCCCCATCGGAAAGCGCGCCTTGGTCGCGATTAGCATGCCAGGCTTGCGCTTGGCGCCCATCGCCTCGCCGATGAGCTCCTCCGACGCGCCTTCGGAATAGACGTCAGCTGTATCGATGAGGTTGACCCCGGCGTCGGCGACGATGTCGATGAGCTTCCGGACGTCCCTGAGCTGCAGGTTGCCGGTTTTGGCGGAGTTGCCCTTGCCGCCGAAGGTCATGGTGCCCATCGTCAGCACGGAGACCTTGAGGCCCGAATTGCCCAGTTGCCGGTATTCCATCGCCCGTTCCCCGCTCGGTGCTCGAACTCACGGCGCGACGAACTAACATGCCAGCCAAAACGCGCCAAGGCCGCGTCCGAGACCGATAACGCGCTTGTGAGCCCATCGCACCCGGCGCTGGAGCGGCTTGTCCCGTGCGCGGCTGTGTATGGGCCCGCGGGCCGCCGGACTTGCCGGCCCGGGGCCTTTATGCTCATGGTCCCGCCGCCCGACTTCTCCCGACCAGGAGCCTGAAATTGGCTTTCGCCTCACTTCGCCGGCTCGCTTTCGCCGCCGTCCTGTCCGCCGCTGCGCTCGCCGCCCATGACGCCCTTGCGGCCGCGGCTGTCACGGCGCCCGAGCCCGAGCGGACAGTCGACATGGCTGCGGTGCTGAAGCCCGGCCCGCTGCCTGAATTGTCGATGGGCGACGCCTCGGGCGTGCCGGTGGTCGAATACGGCTCGCTGACCTGCCCGCACTGCGCGACCTTCAGCCGCGAGGTCTTTCCCGAGCTCAAAAAGGACTACATCGACACCGGCAAGGTCAGGTTCATCTTCCGCGAATTCCCGCGCAACCCGCTCGACGTCGCGGCCTTCGTGCTCGCGCGATGCGTCGGCGACGACAAGACCTTCGCCGCCATCGAGCTGCTGTTCAACGAGCAGGACAAGTGGGCGTTTGTCGACAAGCCGCTCGAGCCGCTGATCGCCGCCATGCGCCCGACCGGCCTCACCCAGGATCAGGCGATGAAGTGCCTCAAGGATCAGGTGAAGGCTGATGCGATCGTGGCGATCGGCAAGCGCGCCACCGAGGAGATCAAGCTCACCGGCACGCCGACCTTCGTCATCGACGGCAAGGTGTACGGCGGCGAGCTCTCGATGGACCAGCTGAAGGCGATCCTCGACCCGCTCATCAAGAAGTAGGAGACGCGACTCGGCTTCGTTGCCCCAAGCGAGATTGCGGTCGTGAAGAGCGACGCGGAGCCTCGCGTCCCGAAGGGCCCGATCGAGCGCGCCAACGTCTCACCAGGCAAGAAATCTCCGCCCCGCGAGCGCGCCGACGCCGACGCAGATGAGCGTCGCCAGCGGATACCAGGTGGCGACGAAGAGCGGCGAATCGTCGGGACAATGCGAGGCGTAGAGCAGCGCCGCAACGCCGGCTGACGCCGCGCCGGCAAGCGCGCCGGTCAAGGCCGGGTGCATCGGGGCGCCCGCGCGCATGGCTATGATGAGCGCGACCAGCATTGGCGCCGCGAGAGTCGGAATCATCCTTACGCAGAACCTGGAGTGGGTGCCGACAAGGCGCGCCAGCCACTCGCTTTGCGGCACGACCAAAAGCTCCACGACCGCAGCGCCCAACAGCAGGATCAGCGGGGCAACCAGCCAGATCGCCAACGTCTTCGGCTTGGCGTCGGGACGGCCGAGCCGCAGCATCAACAGAAGCGTCGGCAACGCAAAGGCGAAGGCGTCAACAAACTTCAGTTTGAAGCGCACCGTCTGGGCGGCTTCGGCGATATCCGGCCTCGGCCCCATCATGAGCGCGTAAATCGCCAGGCTGACGACGAACCCGAGGGCGAGCGCCGCCGCGACCCGCCGCCCGAGCCGGATCGGCTCCGGAACCGGGTCGGCGGCCAGCGCCGCGATGAGCTCCGACGTCCTCACTTGACCGACCTCCGCCAGGCCGCGCCGAGCGACTTCAACGCCCGATGGAGCGCGACCCTGACCGCGACCTCGGACATCGAGAGGCGCGCCGCGGTCGCCGCGATCGACTGACCGTCCAGGGAGATCGAAGTCACGATGTCGCGCTGGCGCGGCTGAAGCGTCTCCAGAAGCCTGCGCGCGTCGCTCAGCGCGTGCGGGTCCTCACCCTCCGGCGCGGCCAGGAACTCCTGAAAATCCTCGAGCGGCTCAACGCGCTGCCGGCCCCGCCGCCGCAGGGCGTCGACGATCTTGTGCCGGGCTATGGCGTAGGCCCAGGGCGCAAGCGGCTGCCCGGCGTCCCAGGTATGCCGCTTGAGATGGATCGCCAACAAGGTCTCTTGCACCGCGTCCTCGATATCCGCGTCCCCAACTCTCGCACGCGCGAACGCCGCACGCGCCATCGCCCGCACCGAGCGGCCGATATCCTCCAGAAGCCGCCGGTATGCGCCCTCATCGCCCGCGATCGAGGCCCTCATAAGTCGAGACCACGGATCGTCCAGACGATCCTCGATGGACTGGGCTTTCATACGGCCTTCGTTTCGTTTCGTCTGCCGTTACAGGTCCGGGGAAATATTTGCCGCTTCCAAGCGCGAATGACGCGACGGCGGGGTGTAACACGCCAGCCCGCGCCAGCGAAGACGCCAACGCCTTCCCATCGCGGGACATCCGGAGAGACGCGCATGACCGTCGCCGATCGCAGACATCCGACGCCTTTCGGCCCGCCGACGGTCGGGGTCGGGTTCAAGGCCGAGCATTTCGAGCCGATCGTCGAAACCCGCCCGGAATTGGGATTTTTCGAGGTCCACGCCGAGAACTACATGGGCGCGGGCGGCCCGCCGCATCGCCGCCTCGACGCCATCCGTGAGCGCTACCCGCTGTCGCTTCACGGCGTCGGGCTGTCGATCGGCTCCCCCGGACCGCTCGACCACGCGCATGTCAATCGGCTCGCGGCGGTCGCGCGGCGCTTCGAGCCGGCGCTCGTTTCCGAGCATTTGGCGTGGTCGACGCACGAGGGCGCGTTCTTCAACGATCTCCTGCCGCTGCCCTATACCCACGAGACGCTCGCCCGGGTCGCCGATCATATCGACGAGGTTCAGAACGCTTTGGGGCGGCCAATCCTGCTCGAAAACCCCTCGACCTACGTTGTTTTCGCCGAAAGCACGTTTGCCGAGACCGATTTCCTGCGCGAGATCGTCCGGCGCGCCGGCTGCGGCCTCTTGCTCGACGTCAACAACGTCTTCGTCAGCGCGACGAACCACGGCTATGACCCTCTTCGTTATCTCGCCGATTTTCCGCTTTCCGCGGTGGGGGAGATTCATCTCGCGGGCTTCGCCGAGGACGCGGACGACGCCGGCCTCACGCTCCTGATCGACGCCCACAATTCTCCGGTCCGCGACCCGGTGTGGGCGCTTTACGCCGACGCGATCCGGCGGCTCGGGGCGATCCCGACCCTGATCGAATGGGACAACGACCTGCCCGCCTGGCCGACGCTTCTCGGCGAGGCGCGCCGGGCCGAGGGCGTCATGGCGGCCGCGCAAGACCTGGAACCCGCCGATGCCGTTTGAGACGACGATCGACGCCTTCGCGGCAGCGCTTGCCGAGCCTTCGGCCTCTCCGCCAGCGGAGACCCAGGGACGCCTCGGCGCGCCCGATGCGCGCCGCTTCTCGGTCTATCGCAACAACGTCGCCGTCGGCCTCATCGGCGCGCTCGAGGCGCGCTATCCGGCGGCGCGCCGCGTCGTCGGCGACGACGCCTTCCGCGCCCTCGCCCGCGCGTTCGCTCGCGCGAGGAAGCCGCGCTCGCCGGTGATGATCGCCTATGGCGACGATTTCCCGGAATTCCTCGCCGGATGCGACGGGGTCGCGCCCGACCTCGCGGACGTCGCGCGGCTCGAGAACGCCTGGGTCGAAGCCTACCACGCCGCAGACGTGGATGCGGCGATTGTCACCGATCTTGCCAGCATGGGCGAAGATCGTTTGCCGGGAGCGCGGATCGCGTTTCATCCTGCCGCGCGCCTCCTGCGCTTTTCGACCCCGGCCGCCTCGATCTGGGCCAAGGCCCAGGGCTGCGCCGGCCCGGCCGAGGAGATCGAGGACGTCGCCGAAGACGTGCTCGTCACCCGTCCCGACGCGGACGTCCGGGTGCGCATCCTGCCGCCGCTTGCTTATGATTTCGCCCTGAAGCTCAAGCACGGGGCGACGCTGATCGAGGCGGCGGACGCGATGAGCGACCCCGGCTTCGACTTCGGGAGCCACCTCGTCGGACTAGTCGAATCCGGCGCTGTCGCCTCTCTTATCCCAGGAACCCCGTCATGAACGCCGACGCCGCGCGCCCGATCGCGCTCGCCCCGTTGAATTCGGTCGCCCGATTGACCGGCGCCGTATTCGGCATGATCCCGGCCTGGCTTCCGCTCCTAATCCTCCGGCTCGTGCTGGCGCGGCCCTTCTTTGCTTCCGGGCTCACCCGGTGGGACGGCTGGTTCAACCTGTCCTTCGGCACCCAAATCCTGTTCTCGCAGGACTACAAGCTCCACATCTTCGGCGCCGAATATCCCTTTCCGATGCCGGAGCTCGTCGCGACAATGGCGAGCACGGCCGAGATCGTGCTGCCGATCCTGCTTGCTTTCGGACTGCTCACCCGCTGGGCGGCGCTCGGGCTCTTCTGCATGACCGCCGTCATCCAGCTCACCTATCCGGACGCCTGGCCGGACTATCATCTGCCCTGGGCGACGATGGCGCTGGCGATCATGACCTTCGGTCCGGGCTCAATCTCGCTCGACCGGCTCATCGGCCTCGACGGCCGGGCGGAAGCACACGGGTGAATGATCAAGGCCCTGCCCCTCCGCGAAGCGCAGTCAGCGAAGCGACCGGAAGCCCGCTCGGACCTCCTCTGAAAAAAGTTGCGGCTGTTCAAAGGCGGCGAAATGTCCGCCCTTGGGGAGCGTGTTGTAGTGAATCAGTTTCGGATACGCTCGCTCCGTCCAGCTCCGCGGGGCTGGATAAAGTTCGTCGGGGAAGACGCTCACGGCGACCGGGATGGAGACGCCCTTAATGTTGAAATACCCTTTGCCAAAATATTCCCAGTAGAGGCGAGCTCCGGAAAGCGCCGTGTTGGTCAGCCAGGTGATCGTGATATTGTCGAGGATGTCGTCGCGGGTGAGGCCCTCGGCTTGGCCTCGAAAGACGCGGGAGATCAGCTCGTAGCTGCGCGCGTCGTGATCGAGGAAATATGCCGCCAGGCCAACGGGCGAATCCGCGATTCCGTACAGCGTCTGCGGTCTGAGCCCCATCTGGAACCCGTAGGCGATTCCCTTTTGATAGACGAATTGCAGACGCTCGTATGCGAGTTTCTCGTCGGCCGAGAGGCCCGCTGGCGCCGGTTTGCCGGAAAAAGCCGCCGCGTCAATTTCGGCCGGAAAGACGCCGGGCATATTTGTATGGATGCCGATCAATCCGGAGGGCGCTTGCACGCCCATCAGATCGACGACGACCGCGCCCCAATCGCCGCCTTGCGCCACGTAGCGGTTGTAACCGAGACGCTTCATCAGCACGTCCCAGGCGCGCGCGATGTGCTCAGGATCCCAGCCTGTCGCCGTCGGTTTTCCGGAGAAGCCGTAGCCCGGCATTGAAGGAATGATCAGGTGGAACGCATCGGACGCGTTCCCGCTATGCGAGGTGGGATCCGTGAGGGGATCGACGATCTTCAGTTGCTCGACAATGGAGCCGGGCCAACCGTGCGTAACAATGAGCGGGAGCGCATTCTCATGTTTCGAGCGGACATGAATGAAGTGGATGTCGAGCCCGTCGATCTCGGTAATGAAGTTCGGCAGCCGATTGAGCCGCGCCTCGCACTTGCGCCAGTCATATTCGGTGGCCCAGTAGCGCGCGAGCGCCTGCATTGTTGCGAGCTGCACGCCTTGCGACGGGTCCGCGACGGTTTCGCGATCAGGCCAGCGGGTCGCGGCGATCCGCCTGCGAAGTTCAGCGAGGTCCGAATCTGGAAAATTGACCCGGAATGGACGAGTGGCGGTCATCTCACTGCTTGTCGCCATGGTCATTCTCCTGGCCGATAATAAGGCTGCGCTGGAAGGGCGTGGGCGGAGGCTCAGTAAAGACAACGTCGCGAGCGACAACCAGCCTATCCGCCTTCAACGCTTCGGGTAGGCGGTGAACACGTAATCCTTGGCCGCCACGATCGTGTGGCAGGCGAAGCCGCACTTGGCGTCGTGCGCCTGGGGCGGCGAATCATTCTCATCGCCGGGCCTGAATGAATCGGAGGCGGGGTCATATTCGAACTCGCCCCATCCCCATCCGCCGCTATCGACGAACCTCTTGCTGTCCTTCACCATGAAGTCCGTGTCATGCAGAGCCCCCGGCACGACCGGGTCGCCGGGCTGGTCTTCGGCCTTCCTCGCCTCCCAATGGATCTTCGCCATCATCGCGCCGTCGGGGAAAGGCTTGCCGTTGCCAGGAATGCCCGACTTGTAGGCCTCGATCATCGTCGGGTTGCCGAGGATGATCGCCAGTTTATCGCCATTGTGACTCGCGGCGACGATTTTGCCAATTTTCGTATCCCCTGAACTCGGAGAAGGCGAGGCCGCCGGGGACCTGCAGCGAGTATCTGTCCTGCGCCGCAAGGGCGAGGCCGCCAATCGCGGCGGAACCCGCCGCAAGCGCCATGATCAGCAACGATTGAGCTGTCGTCATCCTTCCCTCCCATTCTGAAGCGCTATTCGCCACCATTCGTTTCCGATGATTAAGGCATGGACGCTGACCACCTCGCAACGCACGGAGCGCGGAGACCGAGACCCGAACTTAGCCGCGCTCAGCTCCACGATGGTTCAGCGCCCGAGATGGCCGAGGTAGGACCCAAGGCGATCTTCGACGTCTCCCGGTTTATGAAACCCCTGCTCGAACAGCGTTTTCATCCGGGCCTGGGTCGCCGGCCGGCCGATCGAGGCGATGCAGGCGTCCCACCCAGCCGCCATCTCGACGTCCAACGGCAGACTGTTGGCGTTGACCAGGCGCTTCGTGTTGGCGATCGCCCACTTGTCGAACGAGGCGATTCGGGTCGCAAGCGCCTCGACAAATCCGTCAAGCTCCGCGTCCGGGAGCGACCGGTTCACATAGCCGTAAGCCTCGGCAAGATCGCCGCGGATGTCGTCGGATCCGAGCAGCACTTCGAGCGCCCGCTGCCGGCCGATTTGCCGCGGCAGCCGCGCCATCGGTCCGCCGCCGGCGACCATGCCGACGCCCACTTCCCATTGCGAGAAGAGCGCCTTTTCTCGGCTCGCGAAACTCATGTCGCATGCGAGCGCGATCTCGCTGCCGTTGCCGGTCGCGCGACCCCGTATCAACGCGATCGACACAACAGGCGCATGCGTCAGGCGCACGAGGATGTCCGGCCACGACTCAAGTCCCGTAGGCCCCTGAGGTATGCTCGTCAGATCCTCGAGCTTGCCGAGGAAATCGCTGTGGTTGAGGAAGAATCCTTCGACCGCGCTGTCAAAGACGACGACCCTGAGCTGCTCGTCGGCCTCGATCGCCGTCATCAACTCCCGAAATTCGAGAACGAATTGTGGGCCCATCAGATTGAGCGGCGGATTGTCGAAGGTGATCCGCCAAAAGGCAGGTGACGACCGAGCGACACGGATGTGCGTCGCCGTCTTCGTCGTCGTCTTCTTCATGAGGGCCTCCTTGAAGTCTAGCAAGGTTGGATGAGCGCTCCGACTGCGTCGCCGAGGCAAGCGTCAGGCAACGAAACCCCAAAGCTGGCAAGCGCGCTATTGGACGATGGTGTCGCCGATACATTTGGCGCCGTGCAGCAGGCGAGACGCGCGCAGTCTCAAAGGAAGCGGCGCAAACTCGGACCGGGCGTTCAGGAAGTTCTCTGGCGTTGCGCCGTTCTAACCCGCGCGCCCGGCGGCGTCGCGCTAGCGTGCGCGACCGAGGTTCCGACGCCTTCCATGGATTTCTTGAACTTGATCGGCCGAGAATCCGCGATCGCTCTCGGATCGAATTCGTCGTCGAGCATCACGCCCCAAATCTTGCGCATCTGCATGCCGATATTGCCGGCGTCGTAGAGCGGAAACACCGCCGCCTCGCGCAGGAATTTCTCGATCGGGTGGCTCCTGTCGAGCGCGTTGACGCCCATTGCCTGCATGGTCCGGAACACAGCGCTGAACAGCGTCTCGCCGCAGAAGACCTTGGCCATGGCGCCAACGGCGTGGCCCTCGGAATCGTATTGGTCGAGATAGTGCGCCGCCTTCCACGAGAAGGCCCGGCACGCCTCGATCTTCATCGCGACCTCGGCCATCAGGTAGCCGACCGCCTGGTGATGGAGGATCGGCGCGTCGCCGCCCGCGGTATAGGTCTTCGCCCATTTAAGCACGTATTCGTAAGCGGAACGGGCGACGCCGACGGCGGCGATCGCGGCCACCGGTCCGGACCAGGTAAAGGCCTTGCTGATCACGAGATCGCCGTCGCCGACCGCGAAAGCGTTCTCCTCCGGGACGCGGCAATCCTCGAAGACGATGGAATTGTTCTGGCACAGCCTGTGGCCGAGCTTCGAGATCGGCTGCTTGTACGTGACCCCCGGCGCCCCCCGAGGCACGATGATCGCGCTGAGCCCCGTCTTGCCCCCCTCACCCGGAGTTGTGCGCACGATACAGACATTGACGTTCGCGCCCTTGAGGTCCCAGCCGCCGGCGTTGCACGGCCAAAGCTTGGCGCCGTTGAGCACATATTCTCCGCGGCCCTTGTCGTGCCGCGCGACGAGCCCGACGCCGGTGGGATACGCGCCCGGATGGTCGAAGTTGGCGGTTCCGCCGGGCGCGCCCGACGCCTCGCTGACAGTCCAACCGGCGATATATTCGCCCCGCGGATCGGCTGTCGCCTCGCCGAGCCATTTCTGCTTCTGCGCTTCGGAGCCGAACCAGGCGACCGGCATGAGCGCCAGGCCGTTCACCAGGAGAACGGTCGCGAACCCTGGATCGACGGCGGTGATCTCCTCGGCGATGATCTGCAGATCGAGGTTGCTGGCCCCGCCCCCGCCATATCGCTGCGGCAGAAACCCCATCGCGAAACCAAGCTTGTAACATTCCTTGTATGCGCCCTTGAGAAGCTGGAAGGCCTTCTGGGTGTCCGGCTCCTCGTCGGCTGTCTTCACCAGCGGCTGCAAAATCTCGACAGCGAATTCCCGGGCGTTCCGCTGCAGTCTTTGTTGCGCGCTGGTCAGGGTGAAATCGATCGTCATCGCGGCCTCAAATTTTGCGTAGCGGACGCACGCCGATCGGCCGGTTGGCCGGGACGTCTCCGCGCGCTCATGGGAACAGAAAGCGGAA